>JAEEGL014028077.1_pt1 | contig 34941 bp, 31 predicted proteins | sample 9134231 | NCBI WGS metagenome assembly JAEEGL01 (sample SAMN16246548, study PRJNA631951) | gut metagenome | biome: gut microbiome; feature: rumen; material: fiber-attached | host: Bos | place: Iran: Karaj | collected 2018-10 | reverse complement strand
GGATTGTTTTCAGGAAAAATAATATACTGATCCATATCCTTATTAAAAAAAGATGCGCAACTATATAAACTGTACCATATAGATTTTAACGGCAGTTCTTTTTTATTATACCATCTTTTTGCATTATGAATATAATTTATTTTATCCAAAATTGAAAAACCCGTTCCCTCACAGATAAAAACATCCGGGTTATGGTATAAGTCCTGATTAGCTATTTTCCAATAGTCATAGACCCCTGCAAAAAAAATATACGTTGGCATATCCGATTTTTTCATCAAAGAATCCTCTCCCATAACCGTATTACACGTTCCGTTTTCCATTCCTGCGCAGTTATGGCCGCTGCATTTCCTAACCTGTCCCGCAATTCGGGGTCATCACTTAAACGGCACATAGCCTTACCCAATGCTTCTGCATCACCTACCGAAACCAACAGCCCCTTTTGTTCATGATCAATCAACACCTCTGAACCATTACACGCGGTGGAAATACAGGAAAGCCCCATCATCATGGCCTCCATCAGCGCGTTGGGCAACCCTTCATAATCAGAAGAAAACACAAACTGTTCAGCATCAGTTATCATTTTATGCACATCTGCCTGAAAACCTGCAAAATGAACAAAATCACTAACGCCATACTTCCCTGCAGTCTGTTTCAGTTCCTGCAACAACTCCTCTTCGCCGTACAAAAATATAATGCCTTCAAATATATTTCGTCAGGCACCCAATTTAAAAATCCACGGTCTACCAAAGATCAAAACAATGCTGTTGGATCATTAATAAATCTCTTTGCTCTGCTTATCATGATTGATCAAATAGTTTTCAAAAATAACAAGTTTTATTAACAATATGACCTGTCTTTTCAGGTTATGCGGTTCCATAAACGATATATTCTGTTTCTTACCCTATTATCAGAGAAGCTTTTCCCATAAGCGGACAACCCTGTCTACTTTCCATTCTTCAGCAGTACAAGATGCCGCATGCCTTAAGCGTTTCCGTAAATCCGGATCGTCGCTCAGTCGACACATTGCTTTACTCAAGGCTTTCGCATCTCCTACGGGAACCAGCAGTCCGTTTTTTTCATTGTCAATTATTTCGTTAGACCCCGCGCAAGCAGTGGAAATACAGGCATGCCCCATCATCATCGCTTCCATCAGCGCATTGGATAGCCCTTCATGATCGGAAGAAAGCACAAATTGTTCGGCATCTGAAATCGCCGCGTGTACATCTTTCTTAAATCCTTCAAAGTGGACAAAACCCTGAACGTGGTTGTTATATGCAACCTGAATCAACTCGTCCAGCAGGTCTCCTTCACCGTAAATATGGAGATGATACTCCTGATGTGTTTTATGAAATGTCGAAAATGCTTTGATTAATAATTTATGATTCTTTTGTTTAGCTAACCGCCCTACCGCCACGATTTTCCTGGCACTAACAGGAAGCGCCTTACAACTTACTTCTGTCGGGTTCGGTATAATACAGCTTTTCTCTTTGATTGTATCATTATACAGCGTTTGAACATATTTGGACTGAAACACAATGTTATCGGCTAAATAGCAGGATAACCGGCTGCATATGAAATAGAGCAACGGCATCTTTGCGGGGTCCATGCGTTCAGATACTATTTTTTTTTCTTTGTCACCAGTCAAAACGTTAACAATATTTCCAACTTTTAAAAAGCTTATTGCCGTATCAACCTGTAACTGACATTTAAGTTTTTTAACCAGTTTCCGTGTTCGTAAAACATCTATATAATTCTTTAGGTGCCTCAGCCAATTGTTTTTCAACGCTTTGTTTTTTTCTGCCTTTTCACAATTATAACTTTCTAAGCGTATTACACTAACAGCCGGGTCAAGATAATACGGTTCTGTCATACTTCCAAAAACCACTAAATATATCTGATAATCCCTGCATAACCTGTTCATCAGCCTGCACATAACATGCTCTGCACCAGCCCCAACAAACTTTCCTTTTAAAAACATTATCTTTTTTCGACTTTTTACCCGGGTTAATAATTGCTTACTGCTTTTGCCACTTCCCATTTTTCTTACTCCTTATGCAAGGTCTCCCCACTTTTACTAATCTAATCATATATGAAATAATGCGAGAATAATATAGTGATAATAAAAAACATTAGAATCTTTTACTTAAACAATTCCTTTGATAACTATCGACACAATCTTTCCTTTATCCTGTTAGTGCTAGGCTAACTTGACCCTCATGACTATACATTCTACCGTACATTAGCAGTGCCATACCAACCTTCCCAAGTCATAGTACAGTGATCCGAGAAATAAGAAGCTCCTTTTACAAAAATTGTTTTAATTTCCTGTACATTTTCTTTGCAATTAAAATATGGCCCTTCATGGAAGGATGCACTTTATCCGGCAGTAATTGCTCAACTTCACTATTCGTTAAAAAATTTTCCGTGCAATTTACACAATGAACACCATAAACACTGCATCTTTGTTTTATAAGAGCCGCAATATTATTTAAAGTCCTGCCTGAAAACTCATATTCTCTGTCATAGTTTGTTAATTGATCCCCGTAAATACCTGAATTAAACGGAGTAATATACACCAATCTTGCATTCGGGAACTTTTTTATAAGGCGTTTCTTTAAATTCGATGTCATACCATATGCAATAGAATCACCGATTGACAGCCATTTTTTACGGAATGATTTCCAAACGTATGCTGTTCCGGCTTTATCAAGATGCATAAAGTCAATAAACGACTCATCAGACAGATTATAATACTTTGCGTTATAACTGCCAATAACTTTTATACTATTACCTAAATACATCCCTCTGCTGCTTCCAATCACAATGGTTTCCAGCATAGCTTTCATTTGCTCTATATATAGAAACCTGATAAGCTCTTTCAATGTAATTTTTCGGCACAGCGACAATTTGCCCATTTAATGCCAACTTTGCCATATCTTTACTGGATCTCGTCGTTATTACCTGTGATGCCTTTAAAGCAAGCCCTGTTCGGTTATTCAGAATCCGGGCTTGTTTGCTATCCACCTGGTACACCTTGTTTCACGGTACCAACGTCACCTCAAGACGTCAATCCTCTGCATCAACCACATCTTTGCCTCGCCAAATTGCTCCGTGCGATGATATACCAAACCATATCCCAGGACAGAAACAGCCGTGCAAATAAACAAGCGTAATGCAATCGCAAGCACGTCACCGCCTGTAAATCTGCCCGTAACTACAGCGCTCACCTGATTACACGCATAAAAACAGAATCCCGCCAACACCACCGTCACAAGCAAATATCTTGCGTGATCAGCAAAAAATAACAACACTTTTCCGTTTTTAAAATACTCGTTAAACAAAATCCGCGCACCATTAATAAAATCAATAAAGAACAACGAAAAAATCGTTGCCAGAATGATTCCCAACACACCCCAGTATTTTGCCAACAAGATATTCAGTACTATATTAGCCAAAATCTCTGCAATAACAAAGTATCGGGCTTTCCACCACAGACCGGCACCCTGAAAATAGATCCATCGAATATCTCCGGCCAGGCCCAAATAAAAATAAAAGCAAAGAGCCGCCACTTCCGGCATGCCAAGCATCAGGTTCTGTCCCACCCACAACCTGACAAACGGCTGGTACAAGCACAGCATGCAAATTGTAGCCCAGCCGGACATCAGCATATACAAAAAATTAAACCGGCGCATATCACGCCATGTTTTTTCCGTGCTTTCTGTAGCAATGCTGTTTCCCACAGAAGCCGTCATGGCGTTTGTCAAAATACCAAATATGGAAACCGTCGCCGTGTAAATCAGGAAATAATTGGCATAAATAGCAGTCATAGTAAGCCCGATAAATGCCGTGATACAAATACTGTCAATAGCGTGACGGCTTGCGCCCCGTATTTTACTCAGCAGCAAGCCGTACACCAATTTTTTCAGTTCCGCAAACTGCGCCCGACTGATGTCCCCCCGACATAAATACCGGGGATACAGTTTTTCCGTGACGCGGTCAATCAACAAATTCCGAACAATAGTAAAACACAGGGATGTCAGCAAATAGTAATAAAAATTTTCCGTGCATACTAAAAAGAGTATCTGTACCCCTGCTTTCCCAATCAGTACCACCGTATCAATTTTACTGAGCACATCATTTCGCTGAAGGGCAGAGGGAATGGAAGTCTTATAACCATATAACAGATAACTGATTGCCGAGTCCATCAAAAAAATTAAGTACCAGATGAACACATTCATATCGCCCGGTACAACACTGTCTTGCAACAAGCGCGGCAAAACCGGCATCACCGCTAACCCTGCCAAAAAAATCACCATACCAATGGCGCGGTATATTTTTCGATATGTGCCCAAATAGGCGCATACTGTATCGGTATCTTCCCGCGCAAGAGGAAGATACAAACTGTACACCACCGCAGACCCAAATCCCAGCTCCGCCAGATTCAATACTTGCAGGATGGAAGCAAACAGGCTGTTCATGCCCAAATAGACAGCGCCAAACCGGTAAATCAGCACCGTGCGCACAATAAACGGCAACAACAGTGCAAAAAAGCGGTTCATCAATCCGTAGAGCACATTCCTTTCTACGTTACGGGTTCTGTTAAAATGTCGATTAGCATAATTACCCAAGCTCATAGCTCTTATCATACTGAATATAAAGCTTATCAGCTTTTATCCGTTTTTAGTGCCCTCCATTAACTTTCCATTTGAAATCAACTTATGTTTATCCGACAATTTTGAAAATGAGAACCACTGTCAGTAAGCCTTTGGGGTACCCACATCGAGTTTGAAACACACATTACACATTTCTTCATTTTTTTACCATAAAATGTTATTATTATAATAATATTATTGCAACATTATTTTCGGAGTTTTTTATGCAAATCTCTTCTTCCAGCTATCAAAATGTCTGACTTTGGCAACTGAACAAATACTGCCGTTAAAGAGCACAAGGAGAAAATATCATGAAACCCCTGGTCAGTATCATTGTCCCTATTTATCAAACTGAAAAATATCTGCCACGTTGCTTTGATAGTTTGCAGCGACAAAGTTTAACAAATATAGAAATACTTTTAATTGATGACGGTTCACCTGATAAAGGCGGTGAAATTTGTGATAAATATGCTGCAAAAGACGAGCGGTTTAAAGTACTCCACCAAAAGCACGCGGGGACTTCCGTAGCCAGAAACCTGGGTATTCGCAAGGCAACCAGCGAATACCTGATGTTCGTTGATAGTGACGACTGGGTTCATGAGGACTTTTGTAAAGATGCCTATGAATGCGCCATAAGTAATAACGCCGATATTGTAAAGTTCGGCATGCAAAGAGTAGTGAGTCAAAAGCATCTCGGTTTGCAATTTAAAACCATCAATGCATTGTCCACTGGTCATAAAACCCGTGAAGAACTCATAGATCATCAGGTAAAACATGGAAGCTCTTCCTGTGATAAGCTGTTTCAAAAAACATTATTTGATACAGACAAATTTCCGGAAGGATATGACTATGAGGATATTTTTGTATATAAAGTTATTTATAATTCCAAATACATTTACAGTCTGAACAAAGTTTTATACTATTATTGCTATCGGCCTGGGAGCACAACAACCCTTAGGACTGCAAAAGTTTTGAACGATTGGTTCGAAATGCACCGCCGACAATTACAGGATCTTGCATCCCTGGAAATGTATCCGCATGAAAGAATCGATTTGGAATTAAAAAGAAAATCATTAACTTATTGTATTATGAAAAAGAAAGATTTATCCGATTCCAACTATTTGTTTGCCTCACAAACACTCCTGAATACAAAAACCATTCCCGAAGAATTTACATGGAAGCAGAAGATTCTGCTGTTTCTTTTTAAACATTGCTCTCCATTATTCGATTTTATATGTGATGCTTACGGTAAACGTAGTAATCAGGCCTAGTCCTTTTCATCTGTTTAGTTTCTTGTTTTCATGTTAATAATTTCATTTACAATTTGATCCATATTAATGGAGTTATAGTATTGTATGCAACGTGAACTCATTTCGGTATAATTCGCAGCTATTAATGCTATGTTTTCAATAATTTTAGCAACTGTATATGGACGGCACACATACCCAATATCATACCTGTAAAAAGGCAAAATCAAGCCTGGCACGTCTGTACCAATCATAGGTATGCCATATGCTGTATATTCAAACAATTTGTTTGGAGCACAATATAAAGCGTTAATCTTATCAAAATGGGAAGCTTGAGCGGCTTTATATGGAAGAATACCAATATCTGCATGTTTTGTAATCAGCAAATGGAACGGCGGTTTTATATAAGGTATATTAACAACAGCGTCTCCGCCTGCCGTGCATAAACTTTTTTTATAATCTGTTTCCTCTCCCATTAAAAAGAGAACATATTCATTTTTTAACTTCGAAACAGCCTCTGCGAACTTATCAAGATCCCTGTCAGCCCCAAACCCACCTTGATATATAAGAATTCTACGTTTTTCTTTTTTTACCAATTCAACAATTTTCAAGATATCAGCCGGTATCTCCATCTTTTCAAAATCTGGCATAGACATCTTATTAGGTAATACCGTTGGTAATTCAGGCAGTGACCACCAGGCTTTCTGTATATGTGCCCTGTTGTACTCAGGTACAACCACCTTAAAAGCTTTTTGCGCATACTTTTTTATATTTAAACCAAATATTTTCTGTCTTGGCCATCTTGGTATATCTCTTATTAATTCCATTAACTGCATTACATGCCGGTACTTTAAAACCACGTCTCCCAAGTCTCGTACCGTTGAATCTGTGGCTGTCCATAAAATATCATGGTGTTTCATTTCTTCAATGACATGATCTCGCATAAAATTAGTTTTTCTAAAATAACGAATCACCGGAGATGCGCCACTATAATCGGGTATTTTAATGAATCGGTAATTTGGATTAGCGTCTAAAACTAAGCCTGTTTTATCGACGCCCATCAGTGTTACTGCATGATTGTTGCGCAATAAAATTTCTATTATATTCCTTATAGGCGGTAAAGAATTAACTTCTCTACCAACTACCACTAATATTTTCAAATTAGCACCTCCAGAAATAACAATTCCGTTTTTTTGAAACTAACAAGGATAATATATATAAACTGTTTTAGGTTGCTCATGATTAAAAATACCATGTTTATATGAATGGGGAAGAAATGTTATAGCTCCTGATTTTTGTCCTCAGGCTCTAGTGGTTAAAAATTCCCGGCGCTAATATTGTACAGTGGTTTCTGGAAATACCCTTTATAAAAATTGTTTTAATCTCCTGTACATTTTCTTTGCAATAACAATATGACCTTTCTTCGAAGGATGCACTTTATCCAGCAGTAAATGCTCAACTTCACTGTTCGTTAAAAAATTTTCCGTGCAATTTACACAATGAACACCGTAAACACTGCATCTTTGTTTTATAAGAGCCGCAATATTATTTAAAGTCCTGCCTGAAAACTCATATTCTCTGTCATAGTTTGTTAATTGATCCCCATAAATACCTGAATTAAACGGAGTAATATACACAAGTCTCGCATTCGGGAACTTTTTTATAAGGCGTTGAACAGAGTCATCTATGACTACTTGTAAATCGGCCAGAGATACCCCTTCTTCTATATAATCGTTGATTCCCAATGCGACTGTTACTAAATTGCAGTCTTCTGTCATAGATTCTACTTTTCGCAAAGTTTGCTCAAAAGAAATCTGATTAGGACCGACACGGATATATCCCATTCCACGAACTTCCTGACTGATTAAATTATACCCTGCAGCATCGGCCAAATAACGGGTCCAGCTAGTGCCTCTTTTGTTACGCGTTCCTTTTAAATTCGATGTCATACCATATGCAATAGAATCACCGATCGACAGCCATTTTTTACGAAATGATTTCCAAACGTATGCTGTTCCGGCTTTATCAAGATGCATAAAATCAATGAACGACTCATCAGACAGATTATAATATTTTGCATTATAACTGCCAATAACTTTGATATTATTACGCTTTCCTATGTTGGTCACATTACATTGTGTGCTAAAATCTGTTAAATATTTTTCAATTTTACCAAATACCGGATTTGTATTTTTTTCATAGATAAATTTACATTGCGTCAAACTGAACGGTTGCAAATAAAAAGTTATTTCAATGTTTTTTTCTAACAAATAATTGACAAGTCTCTCGAAATCTCGTTTCTGCTTACTGCCAATCTTTTTCATTTTATGAACATTCTGGTATGTCACACCACGATTTGTTGACCTGACCTTCTCAAGCCGTTTTGGGTTTGTCTGTTCTAAAGATGCAGCATAGCGTATAGTTCCGTCCGGATAGTCAGCCTGCTCTAAAGTATTATCGCTTGCCTTTGCCGGTTGTGCTGTAAACGCTTTACTGCCTTTTTCTTTTATCGTTTCCAGATTATATTGAAAATATGGAATTGAAAGATAAGGATTTTCTTTCTTCAGGTTAGTATGGATAAATTTTTCCCCGCTTGCTGTTTCATAAAAATCCTTACAGGCTGAACGGTATGTGATATTTTCACTCCACCGGGAGTCCGGATTGTTTTCATAAAACACCCACGGTGATACTTCAATAATAATCCGCCCTGGAAGCTTTGAAAATTTTTTATCGTACAATCCGAGCAATGCATAATAGTCTTCCATGCAGGCGCCTGAAACACAGTGATTATAAATACTGTCATAACCGGTGATATCCTTACCTAAATACATCCCTCTGCTGCTTCCAATCACAATGGTTTCAGGCATAGCTTTCATTTGCTCTATAATAGAAACCTGATAAGCTCTTTCATTGTAATTTTTCGGCACAGCGACAATTTGCCCATTCAACGCCAACCTTGCCATATCTTTACTGGATCTCGTCGTTATTACCTGTGATGCATCAACAAAATAATTAACAGAGATCACAGTTCCCAGTATCAGGGTTATCAATAGTATAACCTGACCTATAAATAATCGAAATCGGGGGTTGTGGAATTCCATTTTATATGCTACCTCCGTTTAGTCATTCCTTCTAAAACTGAAAATAAACGAAGCTGGACTGCCCAACATGACCAAATATTAAAATCAAAAATGTCATAAACACTAGATAAACTGATATTAGGCAAGAAAATAGAAATGTGGTTTACATTATATTTTTTCTCATTACACATAAGAATATTTTTCTATTCCTATCTTTTGGGTAAATATTTAAGTGTACCAATCAAATAAATTTCCTTCTCGAAGAAGTCTCTGTTAAATAGTTCATACATTTTTAATAAAAAAGTTTTCTTGCGTGATATATCTGCAGAATAAACTATCGTACCATCAATTGTCGAATGATCAAACCGATAATCTTTTAACATAGGATAATGAGATAAAATCAAATCCATCGTATCTGCATTTTTCAGTCTAGAAGCATCTTTCTGCCCATTCAGCATAAACACATTCCGTTTCCCTGTAGCAACAGCGGTATTGCCACTCCATGTATAAAACCGCCTGTCATTTACCATTGATTTCGGTGAGCAGTTCACAATAAAATTCCCACCATTATGTATATCCGCTATGCTAGCAACTTTTTTTTGAAAAGCAAGTTGCCTGTACCACTCCGTCTGATAGCCTAAATAAAAACTGTTCAAGTGCAAAAAAGCTGCTAAAACAAAGAATACAATAAAACCATTATGCAGTCTTCTGTTTATCCCACCGTAACACATTAGCGCAATTCCTAATCCTATATTAATTGAATCGCGACCCGCAATCCCTACCATGTGAATAACAGGATTCTGCCTGATAACTGCATAAGGGAACACACCAGCAACTAAAAACAATATGCCAAACAAAAATAAAAGAACAGAATAGCGAGACATACTTTGTGTAATTCTATCTCTACTAACCGCATGTTCTTTCGCGTCAAGATTTAATCCACCCTTCCTGTATAAATAACATGATAGCAAAACTGCAATCGTGATTCCTAACGCTATCCACGCTATAACATGATTGCCAACCAGTAACCTGACAACTGAGGTAATGGTATTTGAAAATATTTCAGGCAAATTCGACAGCGCCCATTTCACTCGATCCCATGTTACCACGTTATAGTCTTTATACGCACCATAAACCGGGAACAGTCGTTTGTTTAAGAAATAAAAAACAAACGGAATCAAAAAGAAATCTATGTATTTATATACTAACCACCGTTTTCTCATTACAAGATAAAGCAAAACCACCGCATACAATACCAGGTTGGAATTCATTGTAAAAGACAGAAAGAATAAACTTAAAACACCCCATCTTATCAGCAAATTTTCCAACCTATCCATGTACCTGACAAGTACAAATGCTGCAGCAAAAAAGAACAACATTCCTAAAGCATAAGGGTAATTCGCCAAAAGCACTCTTGCATCGTTTATAGGAGCAGCCATTGTAATAATCGTTATTAGCAGAGCATCTCGCCTGCTTAACTCATTAATACCGGAAAGCATTCCATAAGTAAACAGGTAAGACAGCCAATATGTGAAATAAATGAGAATACGGTAACTATAACCAGGAAGACCCCATATCAACTTTATAATAAAAGAATAGTAGGGCCGCCCCGACTCAAACCCCTCCATGTCTTTTGTCACCGCATCTTGAAACAAAGAAAGCCAATCATCATGAAATGTTCCAGTTAAAACCATAATAAAGCCATGCATAAAGAACATGATAACAGAAATATATATTAAATCTTTTAACCATGGTCTGCCATTTATCACTTTACTCATTAAGAATTCTCCATAATTGCAAAACAGCGTTAGCGCCGGGCTAAGTAGATTATAGTTATTTTTCAATCGGGCATTAGCAGTGCCAAATCAACTGTCGCAATTCTCGGTTCAAAGCAGCAGGTAGGACGCACACAAACAATCCGTACCCCGCTGGCCCGCTGGGGACCGACCTTCATAAACGTAGCCAACACGCTTGTTTTTCCGTGTAACCCTAACGGACCAATATCCGCTTCATTGACACGACGGGTAATTTCCTGCTCCATTTCGCTCTGCACATCATATTTTCCGTCCACCTGCGCCTGCAGCATCATCGCAGTTGCTTCAAAATGGCTTCTTCCTATCCCGACAGCTAATGTACAGGGCGAACACCCCAGCTGCGCTACTCCCTCTGTAGCCCATTTAACAATTTCATCCAAAACAACCTGTGTATTATGTTTATGAAAAACCCGGTAGGTTTTCGCCCGGATGGCAGGTCCGCCGCCAAACATCAAAATATGCAGCCGCAGCACATTTTCTTCGCATCGCCTGATTAAAAGCGGCGCCGGTTCCACCCCGGCGCTGTCCGAATTCAAACCCCCGGACTGGTCAATGCGATGACTGTCATCCCCCATGATACCCATAGGACGACCGGGCAGTTTGCGTAATCCCTGCGCTATTCCTTCTTTAATGGCGTCCAACGTACGGCCTGTCACCACTGCATCAGGCCCCACTTCCAACACCAGATGAGGAATGCCGGTATCATCGCACAGAGGACTATGGTTCTTTTCTGCCGTTTCTGCATTGGCAAGAATGGTTTCCAGGACCCATTTTGCTTTTTTATCAGTTTCGCTTTCTATTGCCTGTTTATAGGCAGTTTTTTTGTCTTCCCGGAACGTCGAACCGGCTTCTGTCAAAGTATCGCGTACACGGGAAACAATCTGCTCAAAACTCAATTCAGATTTATTCATAAATGCTCCTCCCATGCGCCGCGCCGATTATAGCCGGGTATTTATCCACTTTTATTAAATGCAGCGCTTCCATGCCAAGTTCCGGAAACGCGATCACTTTCTCTTCCGAAGTTTTTTCTCCCAGCAACGCCGTGACCGGAGGAATGACTGCATACACCGCATTGTATTTAGCCAGCGCTTCGACGGTTTCTTTATGAAGCTCGCCTTTCCCCAGATGCATTTTCACTCCCGCTTCAGACAAAGGCGCAATACTGCTTTCGATTTCCAGCTTATTGCTGGAAGTAGGTCCCACCCCGGCCGGACTCACTGCCGTATGAAAAATGACCTGCCCATGCAGATCAACTCCCAAATCTCCAACAGTACCGTCTTCAATCATTTTCAAAACTTTGGGAAGAACCGCATCCCTGCCACATAAAATATAGCCTGAAACAGTAACTGTATCACCCACCTGAAGGCTTGCAGCCACTTCTTCCGTAATCGGTGTTTTAATATCCATGGTTATTTCACCTGTCCCGCTTTTAAAACTATTATAATAAAACAAAAAAAGTATGCTAAAACAACACTGGCCAATAACATGCCGTTACAGTAACTGATTTTTGTCCGGTTGGACAAACCCTTTCGGCAGAGACAACCTGATTGAACCAATTTCATTTTAACATACTTAAGTTAACAAAACCATAAAACCAAACAAAGTTATTCGTTTACCGCAAAAAGCTTTACATAGGCTCCTTCGTTTTCAATGACGCCAAATGCCCGGGCACGGTTGACTACTTTCTGCGCCCAGTTGGTATGGGGTTTCACTTCATTCATTTTGTTAGCGCCGGTACCTTTTACCACACCGCCCTGCTTGTTGCCCAAAATCATACAGGCGTCATCGTATTCTTCTTTCGTAACAGCCATCAGCGCATTCACAAACTTTACGTGAGTAGGATGAATAACCGTACGGCCCACAAACCCGTTGGCTTTATCCAGAATCACTTCGCGCAGCAGACCGTCAATTTCGTTATTGACGATTGGCTGCCGTTTTAATAAATAATCCTGCAAACCGTGTTTTGGCAATTCTTCAAACATCAGTTGTTTGGGCGCGCGGAAATATTCCCAAACCGGGCCGGAAATCACATAATCGTTATGACGGCCACATACATTCACAATATCGGACAGGCACTCACGCACTGTCATAATATCGTAAATCGTATAATCCACACCGCGGCGTACCCCGAACACGGAAGAAAAGTCCGTTCCGCCTACCCGAACCTGCAGCACAATATCGTGATACCGGTCCAAAATCTTCTTGATGCCCATGAGCTCCTGCATACGGGTTTCTTTATAGGCTACTTCCGGATCTTCAATGATGGGCATGCCGTACAGTATCTCGCCGAAACGCTCATTCAGTTCTTTCAGGTATGCATAATAGGCTTCCCCGTTTTCCGCGTTAAACTTGGGAAAATTAATCCCGCAAAGGGATTTTATCTGATGTTTTGTCAGCGCATCCCCAAAATGTTTACATTGTTCAAGGTTACGGATACGTACAAAAATCAGCGGTACTTTATCCGGAGACAACGTTCCGTCTTCTACGGCGCTGGTCACGGTATCCAGCAGCTTATGCACATTTTCTTCTGCTGCAGGAACCTGATCCTCCGGACAGGCATCTTCAAAACACAATACAATAGATGTCAGCCCCGGAAAATCACCGGATAGAATTTTAGGGGCAAAATCCTTGGTTCCGGGCATGTACATGGTGGCACCCAGGCAATACTGCAGCATTTCCCGGTCTGTATATTTATCAAAAGGTTCCGGTTCTACAACAAATTTGAAATCCGGATTATATAAATGATGGCGCATAACTGACAAGCATTCCTTTCATTGTAATTTCAGCATATCAGAAAGACATAAACTTTAGTAATATCCGGACAGCGTAACTGCTTATACGCTGTCCGGACTGCTTTTTCAAACTTTATCAAACCAGGCTTCCCTTAGGCGACCAAACCGCTTCAGGATAATATTCATCAATCATCCGTTTTACCAGGGCGCACTGTTTGGCCCGTTTACGGGCATCGTCCTCCGTGCTGTCCCAGCTGTGGGTTGCCGCTACGGAGCCGCCTGTTTTTAAATAGATCGGCGCCGCCACGCGGATCATTTCAGGTACTTCATAGTGGCGGATAAAACCGCCGGTAGATTTCGGATTCTCCGTGTGAAGATCCAGCGGTATATCAATGGTCTGGCGCATAGCCGCCATCATCTGGAGCTGGATATCGCGGACCGGATTGATGGAATCCGCGCCGATAGAAGCAAGCAGCTTTGCGGAACAGGGATTTCCATGACCGGCATGGGCAGATACCTTAAAATGACAGTCCGGAGAAATTTCCCCGGCCTTACGCATTTCATTCAGAATCCACAGGCAGCCCTCATCATATACAAGGAAACCGCGGCACCCAATCCTGTCGGCCCGCTTTACGTCCTCAATAGCGCGTACGATCTGTTCCTGACCACGCAGGCGGTAGCCCATGCGCACACCTTCCTCCGTATGAACAGAAGCGGATGTATCTGTCGTAGCGCGGGGACCGATGGCCAATATTAAATCCGTACCCCACTGGTGCGCCAGATCTACCATTTTTTCAATTTCCGCATCCGTCAGACGCATGATGCCCTGAGTCTGGGTTACACGGTGCAAGTATAAACCATAGCCGTCCATGGCTTCCAATAAGGCTTTCATAACTTTCGGACCCTGAATACCGGGTACCTCAAAACGGTACTGACCGCCGTCCTTAAACCGTTTTTCAGAAGTCGGCAGGTCATAAGCGTCCCCACCGGGCAAACCAATTGATTTCAAAAACGCCCTGGTCTTTTCCATGCTGTTCATTTGTTTTTCCTTTCTCCCAATGTTGAGCACATCCAATTGCAGATAATGGACTCTAGGCTGTTGTTAATGCAAAACCATTATGTGTTATATTATACCAACTATTTATTCAGTTCGTCAATTAATGCATCAATGGCTTCTTTATGAGAAAACTTCAATGCCGGTAACGTTCCGCTCAGGCCTTTGTGGATGCGCATATCAATAAACGATGCTTTTCCGCAGTCTTTCAGCGCCATAATGGCCGCTATCAGTTCTTCCTTAGTCGTTACCTCTTTTCCGACGGTTTTATATCCGCAGGCTTCCGCAATTTCAGTAAAATCAATTCTATGACCCGCGGACGGCTGTCCGCCTACGGATTCGTGGGCGCCGTTGTTCAGAACGATGTGCATAAAATTAGGTACATTCAGCTTACTGACCATGGTCAGGGCTCCCATATGCATCATCGCTGCGGAATCGCCGTCTAATACCACAACATGACGTTCCGGTTTTGTCAATGCAATCCCCAGGGCTACCGAAGAAGCATGCCCCATAGAACCCACATTCAAAAAATCACAGGCCTTACTTTCTCCCCTTCGCTCCCGCAGCCAGAATAACTCTCTGGTTGCCCGGCCGGTAGTGGCGGAATAAACGGTATCCGCAGGCATGGTATCCAATACTGTTTCAATCGCTTCCTCCCGGCTCATGGGGTATACCGCATCCTTATTATTTTCCTTTTCTCCGGCCATAACTCCTTTGGGAGCAATCAGGCCATAAGGCTGCCGTGTTTCTTTACAATACGCAACAGCCCCGGTGACTGCTTCCGCAAACTTTTCGTCATCATTTTCCAGCACAGTATAAGGAATATGCATAATTTCCAAAAGTTTCGGTGTGATCTCGCCCTGCAGCTTATGCTGCGGATGGTTCGGCTCCGTGTCTCCCTGACCGCGCCAGCCAATCAATAACAGCATAGGAACGGCATAAACATTTTTGTCTACCAGACTCGCCAGCGGATTCACTGTATTCCCCAGACCGCTGTTTTGCATATATACCAGCGGAATCTCACGACTGGCAAAATAATGACCCGCAGCAATACCAACGGCATTCCCTTCATTCGCGGCAATGATATTCCGGTCACCGCAGTGAGACAAGGCATAATTGCAGAAACCGTTCAGATACGAATCGGGAACACCGGTAAAAAAAGTAACGCCGTGCTGTGCCAGTGTTTTAAAAACTTTCTCCTGATCTAACATTTACTTTTTCTCGCCTCCCACCGATCCTTTTCCTTTATACAAGGTAAAATACTCCGGGCTGTCTCCTCTGGTTACCGCCCAGGCATTTTCAAAGGCTTTTACTACATCATCCGGAAGCGGTCCTTCTTTAACCGTTTCCATGTTCTGCTTCAGATGCGACAACTTCGAGGCGCCAATTAAGATTGCATCTCCCCTGTCACCATTCAACATGGAATGGTACGCAAGCCAGCGATAGGTTGCTTCGATAGTATTAATGCCATACTTTGCCGCAGCGCCTTTAATAATGTTAACTGCGTCAAAATAACTCTTTTTCCAATAGCGCCCCTGATAATTAGGCCGGTGGGTAAAGCGTCCGTCAGTGGGCGCGTCTTCAAATTTTCCGTAACGGCCGGTCAACAGTCCGCCCGCCATAGGATTGTATGCATAAAAACGCATACCGAAATAATCCAGGCAGGCATTTAGTTCTGTTTCCGCTTTCCGGGTCAGCGGATTATATATGCCTTCAAAAACCGTCGGCCTTACCCAGCCGTGCTTGTCGCAGATATGCCACACATCTGCCACCATCCAGGCAGGAAAATTCGAAAGCCCCAGTTCTTTAAACTTGCCCTGCTTATGCAACTCTGCGCTGGCTTCCAAAACAGAATACACCGGCGTAGCCGGGTCCGGAAAGTGCAGATATACTGTATCGACAGAAGAAAGATTCATTCGTTCCAATGATTCATTCACCTGTTTATAAGCTGCTTCCCCATCCAGCTTTCCGCTGATGCGGGGGTTCACTTTTGTTGCAATCTTGTATGTTTTTTTTAAATCAGGGAGCACTTCTCCCAATAATTTTTCGCACTCTCCTTCATTATAAACGTAGGCAGTATCCAATTCGTCATAACCTGCATCCAGAAATGTACTGACAAACTGTTCCACGTCCGGTGAAAATACCGATTCACCAAAAGTCATAGTGCCCAGGACAAGCCTTACGCTTTGCATAGTCCACCTCGCTTACAAAATTACTTTTCTCCCTCTTCCTGCGCAGCCTGTTTACCCGGAGTCAAAGCAGTCTCTCCTGCCATGTACATGGTAATAAGACCAAACAGGATCAGAATCGTAGTAGCATAAATGATCATGGGGATAAAAGACTTATAAATCCATACGCAGATATTTGTTGCTGTCCTGCCTCCAACAATCAATGCAGCTATGTATCCGAAAAATGTGAGACCGCCGGCGAACAGGGTAACCATAATGCCATATCCGAAAATCAGCTTGCCTGCCCCGGACACCTTCTTCAGTGTCTCTTTCATGCCCGTCCCCTCCTTAATGCAGCCCCAGGACCGGCAGCGCGCCCATCAGAACTACGATTTCCATGATGAACTGGGCTGCCACCCACCACAAATTATTCTTGAATGTCAGCCCGAAATCGGAACCGGCCAGACTCATGCCGGCATACATGCCAAGACCCAGAGGGGGCGTTATGCCGCACATAACGCCGCAGATGCAGGGAAGCATGGCAGCGGCCAGCACAGGGTTTACGCCTTTGGCTGCAAGAATCGTAATGAACACCGGCCCAAAGATGACGACAAGAGAGCTTCCGGGAATCACCATGCCAAGAAGACAAGTGATAAAACAGATAAAAACCACAATGCCAAACTTTCCCATGTTCAGACCTTCCATGAAAGTCAGCATCTCATCGGTCACACCCAGGTCCGTAAACATCGCACCAATCATATAGCCTATGACACAAACGCCGATGGAGGGGGCAATAATTTTGATTCCGTCAGCGAACATGTGCGCGATTGCGTTAGGAGTACACATCTTTTTGTCTTTCGCTATGATTACCGCATAAATGGATGCCAGGCCTCCGATAAAAATAAGCAGGGAGCCGGACATCGCAGCCGCGCCGCTCTTCCCAAGACGAGCTGTGAAAAAGGTAGACTTGAAGAAATAGTCAAGCACAAACGGGAGAAGGATAATGACAGGGAGAAGAAGGCCCTGCCAGCCCTTTTTGAACGTCTCAGCCAAACTTGGCAGATCCTCCTTTGCTATCGGCTTGACCTTATAGTATTTGCAGAAAGCAAAAACCATAAAGAGACGCTGAATGATGAACCAGAGGCTGCATCCCCAAAGAACGATCCAGAACTCAGCCTGACTGATGTATCCTTCGCCATAGGCTGCCGTCCCGGTCAGTGCGCCAAGTGCCGCAGTGATGTTCCCGGACGGGGGGATCATGTTGCCCAGATAGCTCGCATTACTCTCGATGTTCGCTGCGAGTTCCGCAGGGAAACCGGACTTTTTCATCGCGGGAATCGTGATGGAGCCGGTTGCCATAACGTTACCCGGGCCGGAACCGGACAGAGCGCCCATGAACGAACTTGTGACAACAGAAACATAGCCGGCGCCACCGGTGACCCGCCCCAACAGGGCCAGGATAACAGCAATAGCGCTGTCAATCACCTTCGTTCTTGTGAGGAGGATTGACATCGCACAGAAGGCTGTCATGGAATACAGCAATGATGTTTTGAGACCTTTGTTGACATAGGAGACCACATGACCCATGGTTCCGGTTAGTAACAGCAGGATGACGAAACTGATCAGAACGGCCTCATAAATCGGCCTTTTCATCCACAGGAACCAGATGATAATCACCACGAGCATGATTATCAGATAAGTCAGCGCAACTGGCATGTTTATCTCCTTTCTGCCCCGCCGTAAGCACTCTTCACTTGTGCGGAACCATAATAAATAATTTTGCCCCTTACAAATAATCCAATATTCCGTTTACATCGGCGTTAGCAAGACTTACTTTTTCAAAGACAGACGCGCTGTGCTTCCTGTCAACAGCGGCATAGGCCATCAGTTCGTCGTACCGGCTCCGGAATTCTTCATCAGAAAGCGGATTTTCGGGTTCTCCTTTTGGGAAATCTACTCTGGCAGACACCGTTCCGGTTTTGGTTGTTATGTTCACCACGGCCGCCTGGATTTCCGGGAATCCTTTACTGAGGGCTACATCCGGTTCAACCCTGATTTTTTTGGTCAGAGCAAGTATACCAGTATCTTTTACAGTTTCTTCCGAAAATTCCTGAAGGCCGGCCTTACCGTAGATAAGACCTGCCGCAGTGCTGTAAGGTATGCTCATCTTGGCAGAATAGGAGCCTGCTATATCCGTATGATCGTGACCTGAAACCGCAAGATCATATGTTCTGATGTCAACCTTCTCCACGTCTTCCGCTTTCAAGCCATAGCGGTTCCGTAAATGAATGGCAGCCTCTACTGCAGGATGTGTATAGCGACAGGAAGCATACGGTTTCGTATAACTTTTCATAATCGCATATGTCCCGTTCAGAAGTATCGGTTTTAATGCAATCTCTTCCTTTCCTGTCATCATTGTGAAGAATCCCCTGCTGCCTCCCAACGGATCCGGATGTCCTTTAAAACCCGCTTTAGCCAGTTGAATGGATGTCAGGGCCAGCAACGCGGCCTTGGCTACATTATAGGGTTTTAACTCGGAACCGTCATCCAGCACTTTCAGCATCCCCGATGATGACACACAAGCCGCAGCAAAGGCCTGGAACCGTTCTTCTTCAGAGAATCCCAACAGGTATGAAGCTGCAACTGCCGCACCCAACACGCCACAGGTCCCTGTTGCGTGATACCCCATTGCTTTATGACCAGGCTGAATGGAGACAGCCATGGTGTATGATGTTTCATAACCGATAACCGCTGCTTTTAATACATCATCTACTTTTAAATCGTAACGCTGCGCCAACGGTAAAAGAAGGGAAAAAACAGGCGAGCCCAGATGAATGATGCCTGAATTGGTACCATCATCAAAATCAAGGGCATGGCCATTTAAACCATTTAAGAAAACCGCTTCTTTCAAAGCCAAACTTTTCCTGGTACCGATAGCCTTAAAGCGACCGCTTTCGGGATCAGCAAAACTGAAATATCTGTCATTCTTTTCCTGCTGGAACTTTGCCCCCGCACAAGCCACGGCAATGTAATCCAGCAACGAGCGACGCGCTCTTTCCAACACAGCTTCCGGGATCGGCTGTTGCCAGACAGTATCGATAGCTTGCAAAAATGCAACAGACTGATTCATTGATAAAAACCTATACCTTTCATAGCCTTTTCGTTATATTATACATAAACTAAAAATAAATGCAAGCAGAATCTTACAAATACAAAACAGTATTCTTTATCAAGGTTTTCAGTTCATTTTCAATAGTGGAGAGCTGTCTGCCCTTTCGCCACATAACCACGGTCACCCGTTTGGGCAAACATTCCGCAAAGGAATAAAAAGAAACTTCCCCTGTTGAACAGAACCTTTCAATTCCGGAAGGTACCAACGCCATCCCTACACCCGCGCGCACCATGGCAATCTGGGAACCCAGACTTTTTACTACGGACGCAGTACGAAGGGTAAGCTTATAATCAATAATCAAATTCTGCAACTGTTTTTGCATAAACTGTGAATCGGTAAGCATTACAAAAGAATGCTCATTGATATCTTTAACATTAATCGCCGGATATTTTAGTCCGGTCATGGACTGCGTTTGAAACGGTTTATAGGAAGCAGGAACTGCCAGAATCAATTCCTCCTCAGCCAATTTTTCGTAAGTAAAAATCCTTTTGTCAAGAGGAAGCATGGTCAGACACAGATCGCATTCCCCACGTTCCACAGCTTCTGTCAGTTCTGCCGTAGTTCCTTCCCTTATTATTAAATGAATTCCGGGATAAATCTGCTGAAACTGTTTCGCCACAACCGGCATCATACCGGCCGCCCGATAGGGTGCTGTGCCAATTACCAAAGAACCGGTTTTATGGGTGGCAAGATCCGATAACTGTACTTCTAACTGATGTTCCGCATCTAAAATTTTCCGGCCTGCCTCAATATAGACCCGGCCTGCATCCGTCAGGCGCACTTCGCCATTGGCGCGGTCAAAAAGTTCTAATCCTATCTGCTGTTCAATTTTCTTTATATACTGCGACAAAGAAGGCTGTGAAATGTACAAAGCATCGGCAGCTTTAGAAAACGATCCCTCATTCGCAAGAACAAGTACATATTTAAACTGTTTATGATTCATAGCAAAATTAATTCCATTTTATCCGACCATATTATTAAATATATTTTGAATATCTTTATTTTAGTACTGCTAATGTTTTCTTTTCGCCATATCTTTTTTATAAGTCAGTAAATGCTCAATTGCATAGCTAAAAAACGGAATTGGATCAGACCAAGAGAATATATAGTCTACATTCTTTCTGAAATCAAACCAACACGGCTTTGCTGTCCATTTGTTAGGCGATTTAAGGAACCACAAAATATCTGTATGAAAATACCGTAGTCCCAATCCTTCTTCGATTCTTCCCTTCTTGGGATACATTTTTTTCCCATAGGCTCTGTCAAGAAGATATTTAACCGGCGTGCAACCAGCATACTCTACAATTTTAATTCCGGCAGAAATCCGTCCGTTAATTTCGGTTATTTTAGGCATATGATCCCGGGAATCCATCATAAAACTAACCTGACCAAAACCGCTCCAGCCCAAATTTCTAAACAACCTTATCGCATTATCTGTAACAAACGGCTGATCAACTGTCAACGCAAAGCAACCCGGACCACCATCGATTGGGAACCACCGATACGTTTGAATTGCCACAGAATACATGGGAGTATGTTCGTCATCCATCATCACGTAACAATTACACATATATGCATCCTGTGGAATGAATTCCTGAATTACATATTCTTCAACCTTGATTGTCCCGTCCGCAAGATAATTATCCAATTCCTCACGATTATTAATGCGTTTAAAACCGGCTCCCCCGCTTCCTTTACGCGGTTTAGCCGCTAATGGAAAGTCCACTTTTTTCAAATACTCTTCAAGTGTTTCATCATCCAACTTTGTGATAGGACACGGTATTCCATTTTCCATGCAAACTTTCATCGTCTGCTGTTTATCATAAGCCTTCAGAAACGCTTCACGTGGCGCACAAAGCGCTTTTATATTCCCAAGAGTCCCATCTTCAACATATTGCGAAACAATGTCAGTCGATAGTTCTAACACCGGAAATATTATATCAAACTTGCCGGATGCTATTGCCTCGTCGATTACTTTCTTTAATAAAGCCCTGTCATCCCGAATACCTTTCGCCACAATGCGCTTATCAGCGTACCGCGAAGTATAACCTACATCCAACTTTGAATGATTTACCGTTGTAACAATACAGCCAAGCTGATGCAATTGGCGTAAAAGGCTCGGTATTTGTCTCCCATACCCATCAAGCAATAAAACTTTTTTCCCTTTATAGTCTAATGAACTTGTCATCAAAATCAAATTCCTTTTGCTGAATTCTACTATTATTTTTTTTAATAATTATATCCTTTTTAATTTTTATTCACTCCGCAATGGGTGAACTGCTTTATTCAATAAATACGTTTTTTCATTTTCCCCAAATAATTTTATTGAGATTACATAACCTAAATTAACCAGCCATCTGGGAAATCTCAACACTGTTTTTGCTCTGCCTTCCTGTTTTTCCAGGCGGATGTAATCCGGTGTCCACATGTTCTTTTCATCTTTTATAATTCGAACATCATTTACAGGAACCGTACTGCACCATGTCACCATTTCATGCACTGCTTTATTGATATTCAATATCTCAAATTCGGACCCTTCTCCAATCTGATAAGCCAGGCTCGGATATTTCAAATAATACCTCTTTTGAATATCCCTTTTTATTGTATCAGTATAAACGGGGGAAAAACGAAAAACAGAAAAGTGCTTTAACTTCCGGCACTCTTCTTCCGCCATTGCCTTGCTTTTCCCGTAATTGCTCACCGGTCGAATTTTTGTGCTTGAATTAACCGGAGCTTTACCGTCATAAAATCCAAAAACATCCACCGTACTGATGAACAGGACCGGCCTTTCGCCAGCTGCAGCAAAAACATTTTTGGCGCATTCAACATTTGCCTGATAATACCGCTCCCACGAAAGATCATCCTGATTAACAGTATGGGCTAAAGCTGCCAGATGAATCACCCTGTCAATACTATTTTCAGTCACAATCGTTTGCAATCCATTCCGATCCGCTAAATCAGCTTTAATGTGACGGTAATTTCCTTCATCAAACGAATCTCCGGCGCGGTCAATCCCTATAACGGTATACCCTGCGTTAAGCAATGCTTTTACCAATTGCGAGCCAATCATACCTTTAGCGCCTGTTACCAGAATTTTCATGCCCGTTCCTTTACCCATCCAACCAATGTATCATAAATTTTATCCGGATTTTTATGCGCAAGTTTTGTAACAATGCAAACCACGGTCCACCAGATTATTTTTAAATCAAAGAAAAAACCCATCTTTTCCAGATACACCAGATCCAGTTCTAACCGTGTCGGCAGTACAAGCTTTTCATAATCTTCCGGATCTTCAACATCGTCGCCGTAAATATAATCATATAATGCGGAAGGGCCTGTCAATCCGCCTTGCACATTGCCTGCCGCAGCATACTTGCCGCCCCTTGTAACTGTCATTTGATCAACCGCAGCAGGCCGGGGGCCGACAATACTCATATCACCTAAAAAAATATTGATTAACTGCGGTAACTCATCAATTTTTGAGTTACGTATAAAATGTCCAAAGGGAAAAATACGATCTTCATCTCCCCGGAATACCGCTTCGTTTGCTTTTCCCTGTCTCATAGAACGGAACTTGAACATCCGGAAAACTTTATTCCCTTTTCCCACACGATTGGCCATATAAAAAACAGGCCCCGGATCAGATATTTCTATGCAAATTATAACAATGAGCCATATCGGAAAGGTGAAAACCAATGCCAGAAAAGAGCAGATTATGTCAAAAAATCTTTTTAAAAAAAGATATATAACATCTGGTTGCATCTGATTAAATACTCCTGAATACACAATCAAAAGCTTCTGCATAATTACATCCGGCCATAGCACCCCTGTAAGCAGCAAGACCGGTTAATGCGATTTCGCTTCTGGGGTGTGGAAACGGCCGCATAACGCCTGTGTACGCTTGAAGAGCTTCAATCTTTTTTTCAACACCCTCCTTGCCAATTTCAACAAACAAATTCGGCATAAACCGGTTTTCCGCAGAATTTAAGCTCCACTCTGTACTGGACGGCACTTCCATAAAAAGTACTTCCCTGAGTCTTGGGATTCCCTCTTTACGCTGGAATAACCTGCATGCAGCAACAGCAGCCCGCCCCGTCTCCTGATGATCAATATTTGTATCGGAAAGATGGTGTGTGATAATGACTTCAGCCTGCCAGTCTTCAATACACCGCTCAATAAACTGAACCAGTTCAAGGTGCGGTACCGTGTTCATCTTGATATTAGGGAAATCGGCAGCATACGATTTTTTTACACCCAGAATCTTAAACGCTTTTTCCTGGTCGCTTTGCAATGTCGCTGAAATATGGGCACGGGCGGCAGCATGATTCGCTAATGTAGCAACAGCTACATTATTCCCCCCTTTTACCAGTTTATATATGGTTGCGCCTGCGCCTAATACCTCGTCGTCAGGATGGGCTACAACAATTAAGTAATTCATAATATACACTACCTCTTTTTAACATTATTAAGTCAGTTTTAACTTTTATATTAACCATTGTTTTAATTTTTCATGAACGGCAAAAACTGTTTTTGCAGGGTAATAACCTGATTTTAAAGCAACTAATCGAATTTTTAAAGACTTTTTAACTTTTGGATCCGCCATTACCTCATTGTAGTAACGCATTTCACTCTTTAATCTTTTATATATACTTTCACTGTTGGTACTTTGAAATGCAATACTCATCAACTCAGCGATTTTTGCCATATAACGTACCTTAGCAGCTTGGATAGCATTTGGATAGTTTTCTGCCACGAACGCCAGCTGATTATTTACGGCATCAATACCATCAAATTGCTTTTCGTTAAACCCACTATGCATTATACTGCCAGCGCGTTGTAACCAATAATAAATCTGCTTATTGCCATATGCTACACCGTTAGAAGAACTCACAATTATATAAGTATTTGCTAAATCTTCATACAATTTCCCAACCGGATACGGATTCCGTTCAACAAGTTCACGTTTATATAACTTTCCCCATGCATATACGCTAAAATCTTGCCCATAATTCATATTGATAAGAGCTTTTTCAACAGAACAAAACCCAGTTTTAGTTTCTTCTTTGGGTGCTTTTATTGGTTTTTTTTCATATTGGTAAACAGTTCCGCCAACAGAAATTTCTGCACGGTTCTTTTTCATTAGGGAAACTAAATATTCTACATAATCCGGTGTAACAAAATCATCCGAATCGATAAATGTTATGAACTCGCCTGTAGATTGTGGCACAGCGTTATTTCGCGCTGCCGAAAGACCTTGATTATTTTGATGTATTACCTTTATGAACGAGTATATTTCAGCATACTCGTCACAAATTCTGCCACAGTCATCAGGAGAACCATCATCCACCAAAATTACTTCTATGTTCTTATATGTTTGAGCAACTACTGAATCCAAACACTTACGCAGGTATTTTTCCACCTTATATACGGGAATGACAATACTTACCTTAATGATATCCTGATTCATTATATTTTTCTGCCTTCAAAAACCCGTTACTAAATTATAATCTCCAAAATCGCATTCCGCTTGCCTTCAACTCATCCATCCTGTATAAACTCTTCACGTCAATTAAAACTTTTTCTTCATCTTCTAATTCCGGTTTGAACATACCTTTAAACTGCATCATGGACATTGAACGGAAAGCATTATGTCCCACTGCAACAATAATGCAATCTGCTTTCGGCAATTCATCGAAAGAAACAAGGTCTACGCCATAATCATTTTTAGCCACTTCCGGATCCGCCCAGGCGTCAGAAACAATAGGATTGATATCATACTCCTGCAGGCGGCGGATAATGTCCACAACCTTACTGTTTCTGGTATCCGGACAATTTTCCTTAAAAGTTAATCCCAAAATAACAACCGTTGCTTTTTTGGGCGCCATACCCGCTTCAATCATTTCTTTGATGGCTGCATCGGCTACAAAACGACCCATACTGTCATTGACCTGGCGTCCATTCAAAATAATCTGACTGTGATATCCCAATTTCTCAGCAGCATTGGTTAAATAATACGGATCCACACCTATGCAATGCCCGCCTACCAAACCAGGAGTAAAGCCCAGAGCATTCCATTTTGTGTTCATTCCTGCCAATACTTCATGGGTGTCAATACTTAATTTATCACAGATAATCGCTACTTCGTTCATAAAAGCAATATTAATATCCCGCTGGCTGTTCTCTACGACTTTAACCGCTTCCGCTGTTTTAATATTAGATACAGGGAACGTGCCGGCCGCAATTACAATATCATATACCTTTTTGATTTCCCGGGCAGATTCTTCATCCATTCCGGAAACAACCTTCCGGATGGTAGTCAGGGTATGCACTTTATCACCGGGGTTAATACGTTCCGGACTGTAGCCAATCTTCCAGTCTATGCCACACTTTAAGCCGGATTCCTTTTCAATAATTGGTACACAAATATCTTCTGTAACGCCGGGATAAACCGTTGATTCAAAAACTACAATCGTACCGGGAGAAAGATTCCGGCCCACTGTTCGGGAAGCTCCTTCAACCGGTCTTAAATCCGGGCTATTGTCTTCATTTACCGGTGTGGGAACAGCAACAATAATAAAACGGCTTTCTTTTAAGCGGGTGGAGTCAGCTGTAAAATCAACTGTAGACTGCTTAATTGCCTCCCCAACTTCATTTGTTGAATCAATACCGTTCCTGTACTCATCGATACGTTTTTCATTGATATCAAAACCAATTACATTAATATGCTTTGCGAACTCAACGGCAATAGGCATTCCAACGTATCCCAATCCTACCAGCGCCAACTTCTCCCTGCCAGAAATTAATCCCTGATAAATGTCATTAAAACGCATAATCTCAACTCCCTTTTACTCAATTTATTAGTTAAAAATTTGTAGACTTTTATATAAAACAAAGTTTAACGCTTCATTATTTTTTTAAGCGTATCCTGATTTTTAAAAACAAAAACAAATAATACGGTTATTATAAAAAACGCTAAGAGATACCGTATGAATGCCCAGGAACTGTAAAGTTCCAATACCAGTCCCATTACAGCAAAACATAATATGAGGGTCCAACTAATAAAACGGGTATCATAGGCCTGTAAATAACCTGTTCTTTTTGCCAAAAAATAATGCAATATCAATAAAACCGCATAACCTGAAAGAGTTGTATACGCTGCAGCAATATAACCATAACGGGGAATAAATATCCAATTCAGGCCAATATTAATCAATGCGGTCACAACGGTTGCCAGTGCCATGCCAACAGTTTTTTTCGCAAACTGTTCAAGAGCAATATAAAGGTTACATAAAAACTGAAACGCCACTCCCATTACAACCGGCGGCAATATATTAGCCGCAACCATATACTGTTTCCCGCCAAAAAAATAAATAACCTCCGGCCCTGTCAAAAAAATGGTTACAATAATTAAATAGAATAAACCAATGTAATAATATGAGGCTTTTCTAATCTTTTCAAAGTTTTCTGCGTGAATCTGCTCTGCGGTCCAGGGGCTCCAGGCAATATAAGTAGCGTTCACCAACATCATGGGGATCATAGCGCAAGTATAAGCCAAACTGTATAATCCCGCGTCACTGGCGCCACAAAACTGTTTTATCATAATGCGGTCTGACTGATTAAGGATATATTTGCTAAGCAGGTGCGGAATTAATGGCAAACATATCAATAATGCATATTTGCTTTCAGACCACTTAAACTGTCTTCCCTTATAGATTATATAGGCATAAACGCACAGGTCAATGATAAAAACGGTCCCTTTCAACCCTAAAATTCTTGCCGTAAGTTTGTCCTGCATAAGCAGAACTAAAATCAAAGAAATCAGTGTTGAAAAAAAAACGGAACCAAATGATAAAGCAACATAAGTCTTATATTTATAGTGAATCCTGTTTTTTGCCTGAAACAAAGACAGCGCGGGAGAAACCATCGTCGTAATAAATAGGACATTAATATACGACATTTTCATGGAAAAAAATTTACAAAAAAAATCCGGAAACAACTGTACTATGCCCCATAATACTGTAGTTGCGATAGTACCTGTTATTGCAACAGACGATAAGTAACCATCCAGATTTTCATAATCATATCTTGCCCTGTTCACAGTAGCATGCATATCCATTGTTGCAATAATAAGGATAATTCCGGACCACGCAATAAAGTTACTGAATTCACCGTATTCACTGCTACTCAAAAGACGAGCAAAAATCGGCGTGGTAATAAAGGCAACACCTTTAGTAAAAAAGGCACTAATAGTATACCAAACACCTGCCCTGATGACTGTGCCAGACTGACCCATTACTTTGCCTCAAACATCAACTTTCCCATACTATTTTATAACACTATTGTTTCTTCATGAGCCATTCGATGTATTCGAAATCTTGCAAGGTATCAACATCAGTAGAACGCTCTTTTGGCATAACATACAAAATTGGTATATCACCAATAATCAGTTTTCTTTGTTTTACTAATTCAACAGAAGAAATGTAGAGAGCTCCGTTTCTGACATACATTGGTTTCATTTCCTGCCTTCGGATACCTGTGTTATGCTCTTTATGTTCTGCGATCCCCAAATGATTATCACCCATACGGTAATAATTAAAACCGTTAGCTTTAACATCCTCATATACCGCAATTAAAGAATCAGCTTCGCGTTCATCGAATAAGCTAACGCCGTTTTTTAAATCCAAAAAGGTTCGCATTGGAGAAGTAGGCTGCAATGTTACAACAGCGTCAAAAACCTCGCCCATTTCCTCTAAATAGTTAATAGCGTGTAAGATGACATCTACAGATTTTACAGTATCTCCACCCAGATAAGCCGGCCTTAAAAAAGGTATATCTGCATTAAAACTTCTGGAAACATCTGCAATTTCCTCGCTGTCAGTCGAAACAATACAACGCTCTAAAAAACCCTCAGATATAGCCTGCTTCGCAACTTCAATTGTATAGGCAATTAATGGTTTTCCATTTAACAGCTTTATATTTTTATGGAATATGCCTTTGGAGCCGCCCCTTGCAGGAATCACACCCAGGTACTTTTTTCTCATAATTCGTCTCCTAAAGTTAATATGTAAGCTTTTTAGAGAAGCTTAATTTTGCGTTTCTCAGAACTTCCGCGATCTTTTCACCTGCACAGCCGTCACCGTACAAAGTGCTTCTCTTACGCGGCATTTTTTTTCTCATTTTAATCGCGGCAAGTATCGCCTCTTTATTGTAATCCACATCGGTTACATTTTCAGCCCGGTCTCTTCCGGCCTGCCGTGTACCGATATTTACAGCGGGGACTCCTAAAAAAGAGCATTCTCTGATAGCCACGCTCGAATTCCCTATAATGCAATTACTGTGATACAGCAGTTTTAGAAAGTCGCGCGATGGAATATCACGGAAAAACCATATGTTTTGCGGTTTAAATCTCTCCCTGAAGATACGGATGCCTTTAGATGTTTCGTCCGAACCAGAATCAGCATTCGGCCAAATCCAATATGTAGGCTTTCCAAGTTCATACATGGCTTCCATTGTTTCATTCACCTGCTGCCGGGCTAATCCACGTTCATCAGTTACCGGATGCTGGATAACAATGTAATAATCTTCTGCCTTAAATCTCTTTTCGCCGCTGCCGCCATAACGTTCAATCGGATCAAAATCAAGCTCAGGCATAATTGCCTTTGCTGCAAGGTCAATTGAAGGACAACCTGTAACGAATACCCTCTCAGGGTTTTCTCCCATTTTAATAACCCGTTCAGCTGCTTTCTCGCTCGCAACCAAATGCAAATCTGCAAGTTTTGTAATTGCGTGTCGAACCTTCTCATCAATATTACCGGTTACTTCACCGCCCTGGATGTGAGCAAGCGGAATGTTAGAATAGGAAGCCGCGATCGCGGTTGCAAGAGTTTCATACCTGTCTGCTATTGTTACTACAACGTCCGGTTTTAAATCTTCAAAGGCTGTTACCATTTCAATCATGCCTAATCCGGTAGACTTAACCATGGCAACCGGGTTTTCCCCTTCAACAACGCAGAAAATCTTGCGGTCAACATGAAATCCGTCCTCTTCTATTTGCTTATAAGTATTGCCATAGCGGTTAAGCATCGCCGATGCAGCAACAACTATTTGAAGCTGCATATCCTCCGCCTTCTGTATAGCCTGCATTGCGCCTTTAATTCTTGAATAACTTGGCCTTGCGGTAATTACAACACAAATTTTTCTCATAACCTAGCTCCTGATATCTGCGTATTGAATAAATTCATCCACGTCCAGATCACGATTCACCGTTTTCCCTATCACTAAGTCAACATCGTAAGCCGGAATTCCGTTTGCGGGCTTTTTTAAAGCCAGCATATCTTTTGATAAAACAGTACCTTTGGCAATTGGAATTCTTGCACAAACACTTTTGGCAAAAATCCTGGCATTTCTGGACAATTCGGAACTAAGCGAATCCTTGTCCACCGGATTATTTTTCATTTTTTCAATGAAGCGAATGCCACGAATCATTTCGGAAAATTTTTCCTGTGTCAGAGAAGCAGGGACGTCTGGTCCAAAATCATACTTGCTCAGGCAAACATGAACTTCAATAATCTTAGCGCCTAAAGTCACTGCAGAGATAGAAGGCCACATTTCTCCCGAATGATCTGATAAACCGACAATCGGATATTGTTTCAAAAACTTTTCAAGGACATTTAAGCCAACTTTTTCCGGAGCCACAGGATAATTAGTAGTGCATTGCAGCAGTGCAAACTGTGCGCCGTGAGAAGTCAGGTTATTTGCATACCTGTGAATTTCTTCTTCATTACTCATGCCAGTAGAAAAAATAATTGGTTTTTTAGTGGAAAGAATAAAATCTAAAAGCCAGGGATCGCCGACTTCGCCTGAAGAAATCTTCCAAAAAAGCATACCCAGTTTATCGAGCATTTTAGCAGCATCCACAGAAAAAGGCGTGCTCAGAAAAAACAGCCCCCTCGCCTCAGCATGCTCCTTCAATCCCTTCCACTGCTCTTCGGTAAATTGCATTCTTTCCCAGTAATCATATCGTAAATTATCTTCATAACTAAATTTTACCCGCCAGGGCTCCTGTACAGTACTTTCTGAAGATGCAATATGAGTCTGAAATTTTACCACATCTGCGCCTGCGTCAGCAATCGCATCAATATAGGCATGAGCCATGCCCAGGCTTCCATCATGGGCCTGTGCAACCTCGCCAATAATTAACACATCTTTCTTCGGCTTTACAAACCATTCCATATCGCACGTCACCTCATTTTAACGACTTTGTAAAAGATTAGTGTGGTACTTTTTTTATAATTTTAGCGGGTACGCCTCCCAGCACGCACCAGCCTTCAGGAAAACTTTTAGTCACAACCGCGCCGGCCCCAACGATAGTATGGTCACCCAGCTGCACCCCCGGCAAAATAACTGCATTGGAAGCAATCCAGCATTCTTTTCCAATATGGATATCTTTTCCTGTCGTATGAACAGAAATATCCTTTAAATCATGGTTCGTTGTTATAATTGCGACTCCGTTAGCTATTTGGGTCCCTTTTCCAATATAAATTTTGGCATCCGTAGCCTGGTAATAATTTCCGACCTTATGAAAAATGCTTAAATCGTCCAAATCAAAAACAATATTTTTCCAATTTGCAACTTGCATGCGAAATCCTACCGGAAAAGGCACGCCGCGATTAATCCCAATTACTTTTTGCATAAAAAAACTTTTCATTACCATACGCCAGCCACTACTGTAACCCTTAACAAAGTGCCTGCCTTTAAGGTATTTTTTATCGTAAAAAATATGGGCTATAATAAATGCAATTCCCTTTTTTAACCACACTATCAAGTGCTATCCTTCCTTTCTTCATCTTTAAGTTGTAAAAACCGCATAACATATTGTTCAAATTCCGTCCATGTGCCTGGAGTATATATGTTCTCCGGTCGCCTATAACTTCTTCTGAGTTTTTCTACTAATAGCTCAAGATCTGCTACCTGTGCTCCGTACGGGAGCGGAAACAATTTGTAACAAAAGAGTATATGAGGTTCAGCATCGTATAAAAATTTAGCCGAAAAGACCGCTGTCGAACCAACTGTGATCAACAATTTATCGGAAATTGAAATTTGGCTTAGCAAAAGTTCCCACATATTGTTATTATTATCTAAATTAAAAGATTTATAAAATATTATATTATTTTCCCGGGGATGCAGCCTGACTATGACATCGTTTTTTCTGTAACTGCTTAAAATATCTGCTATTTTACGTGTACTGCTTTCTTTTTCTTTTGTATTGGTAACACTTGTCAGCCAAATAATTTTTTCTCTGTACGAAGGTAATTTATCAGGCATTCCAAAAATCCTGAACGCTATTATCAAAAAATTTTCAGAAAACGTCGGCATCTGTATAATGGGCGCATCTATCGAGTTTTGGCAGATATCTTTTTGCATAACATACAACGCTTTGGGGACAGTTACATCCCTGCCCATATTCCTAACCTTCAGCAGGCGAAGATAGCCTGTTGACCGGAGACGTTTGCTAAAATCTCCAAAATAGCTGGCAAGACCGTCTTCCATCAAATAAAACTCGGCATTCCTGTTGAACGTCCTTATATTAGCTACGCCATGCGAAAGATGACTTGCAACAATCACATCAAAACGGTTAACTAAAAAATCCACAGATTCTGATTTAAACTGTTGCTTTAATAACCGCTTCGAAAAAAAGACGTCATACATAATCGTAAAAAACTTTTTGTATTTGTTATGCCACCTGCGGGTATCTTCCTCCTCTATCAAATACACCTCATCAAATATATGCTGATGTTTGATCCTTTCAGTTATGGCATCTGCATTATTGAACTTTACGATGACTATGGTCGCCCTATCGTCAGCAGTTCTCGGATAAATAACATTGTTAAAATGCATATTTAAAGCCATTAGTATATGAAACGGCGTTGTGCAGTAGTATAAATATCTCATTTTCTTACCTCGTTATTGTAAGTTTCCCTATGTTTACACAATAAAGGCAAAAACAACAAAACCATAAATGTCGTCGTACCCGCAGAGCCCCAAAAGACACTGTCAAAAGAACTGCGCAGGCAAAAAATCAAACTACAGAAAAAATAAATATAGTGCTTATTGACAACCGCATAACGAAGGGCGCTAACCAGCATAACAATACACATAAGTAACATAAAAATCCCATTATCCGCATGAATGCTGATAAAAGAATTATGAGTAATACCGGCAAAATCAAGCCCTATAATCAGGTTTTGTTTAGGTACTCCTAACAAAAAGAACAGAGGATTGCGTATCATTTCATCAAAATACTCTTTCCACATTATAAATCGCCCGGTATCGTCAAGCCCCCGTGACAAAAATTTATTTAATATAAAATCAGAATACAAGTTAAATAATATATAAATCAGAAAACAAATGCTTAAAACAATTAAGGTGTTTTTCAAAAATGTATAATTCTTTGTATTTAGGGTTGTTCGTTCATTGTTATTTATCCGCTTTGATCCTTTAAAATATTCTCTCAAAATTATAAAAAAAAGAATTGTACACGTAATAATACCGGAACGCCCCCTAACCAAAAGCGCCATAATCCATACAAGAAATGCCGGTAAAATCGTAATTCTTTCATGATATATATCCTTTAAAGCGTAATAAACAACTACGATGATCAACAACACGGACGAGATTTGGTTATTGCTATATTTGCCTATTCTCTCGCCAAAACCTGCTTGCATAAAGTCTAAAGCAAACATCACTACACTAAAATAACAAGCTAGTCCAATCCATCTGGTATCAATTTTCCGCTCCAGTATCAGGCAGGCAATAATTGTATTAAAAAAAGCACATTCTATTAGATTCAAAGCAGAAATATTTTGTATGAAAATAAGATTTAACAAGCCGGTAAATACGCACAAAAAGACAAAAAATATAATTTTTATATTGAATTTAAAATTATTATGCAAAACACGCAGAAAAACATATTCTGTTACACAAAATACAGAAGCCAGTTGATAAGGCAGATGACCTAAACTTATTCCCAGCCTGGAATACATCAAAAAAATAGCGACATAATAAAAAAAAACTGATATAGTAACAATTACGTCTTGTAAACTATAATTACTTTTTGATTTATCCAGAACTATCTTCATCGTTCACCTGTTTTTCATATTTAAAAACAATAAGTCATCCCGCTTTAAAGTGATTCGGTATATACGTGGGAATCATAGCTTGTAACTGCCCGATAATCTCGTCGTCCTCTTTTAAGGAACGCAGTGCTTCAATTTGCCGGTACAACGTATCCGGGTCTTCATCCTGCAGAACGGCTTTGGCAATTTTTTTATGGGAAGTTTTTACCGTTCCCTCTTCCGCCGTCATCAGTTCTTCAAACAGTTTTTCCCCGGGCCGCAGGCCGGTCACTTTAATTTCAATATCCTGCCCCAGCACTAATCCGGACAGACTGATCATTTTCTTCGCCAGGTCCATAATCTTTACCGGCTCGCCCATATCCAACACAAAAACTTCGCCGCCTTCCCCCAGGCCCCCTGCTTCGATTACCAGCTGGCTGGCTTCCGGTATGGTCATAAAGTAGCGCTTCATCTCTTCGTGGGTTACCGTCAGCGGGCCGCCTGCCGCAAGCTGCTTTTTAAATAATGGCACGACGCTGCCCCGGCTGCCCAATACGTTGCCGAATCTTACAGCCATGTATTTGGTATTGCTGCATTTTTTGTTCAGAGCCTGTCCGATTTTTTCCGTCACCCGCTTGGTAGCGCCCATCACGCTGGTGGGGTTCACCGCTTTGTCCGTACTGATCAGCACAAACCGCTCTACCCCGTACTGGCCTGCCAGTTCCGCCGTGTTCAGAGTGCCTGCCACATTGTTAAATACCGCTTCTTCCGGCTCCGCTTCCATTAACGGTACGTGCTTATGCGCCGCTGCATGGAACACTATTTGGGGATGCCAGGTCTGAAAGACCTCTTCCATCCCCTGCCGGTTCGTAATATTCATGATATAAGGAACCAGGACCCCCTGCGGC
>JAEEGL012800125.1_pt1 | contig 34941 bp, 27 predicted proteins | sample 9134231 | NCBI WGS metagenome assembly JAEEGL01 (sample SAMN16246548, study PRJNA631951) | gut metagenome | biome: gut microbiome; feature: rumen; material: fiber-attached | host: Bos | place: Iran: Karaj | collected 2018-10 | reverse complement strand
TTTTATTCAATAGGAAATTCCTTCGGATTTCCTATTGAATAAAAAGCGCTCCGCTAAGGATGCGACTGGTGCGCAGATGAATTTTGCAAGCTAAAGCTTGCGCGCACCAGCGCGCAAAGAGTCGCGAGCGACTCTTTGTTCATATCCATGAGTTGCCCGACAAAAGCGTGCCCGCTCAGCTGACTTATACAAAATGCACAGCAAGGGATTCGGCAGGCACGCTTTTGTCCGGCGACCCATATCTAATTTAAAAATATGCAATACATTTGTTAAGAATATGAGAGGTGTGGACGATATAAGAAGTGAAAATCATATTTCTGCAAGGATGCGCGATATCTACAGACAAAGGAATGTCTGAACAATTACCGGTGTAAAGCTAAGTCATAGCTTTACCATATTCATTCACGCTTCATTTTCGGAGGATTATTATGCGCATCACCAATAAGATCATGCAGAACAATTCACTTTACAATATAAATAATAACAAGGTGGCCGAGGATACATTAAATACAATGATGTCTACGGGTAAGAAAATAACAAGACCCTCGGAAGACCCCGTAATTGCGATAAGAGCCCTGCGCCTCAGGAGCAATGTGGTACAGCTCTCACAGTACTATGAGAAGAATGCCAAGGACGCAGAGAGCTGGCTTAATGTAACGGCAGATGCACTTTCAACGGTAACTGCCGTTCTTACTGACTGTGTCAAGCAGGTTACAAAGGGCGCAAACAAGGATCTGACACTGGATGACCTCGACACAATAGTTACGCAGATAGACTCCCTGGCAAAAGAGTACTACTCTACCGGAAACGTTGACTTTGCAGGCAGATATGTCTTTACCGGATACAGGACTGAGACGCCTCTTACTTTTGATAAGCAGTCTACGGCTGACTATACAGACATAAAGGATGAGTTCAGTGCGGGCGCTATTGGAGATTCCAACAGGGTGAACGGGAAATACAAACTTGACTCATCTGATATTATTTCTGCTCCGAGCGCTACTATGGAGCATGAAATTCAAGAAAAAACTGTGGGAAGGCTACGTCTTTCATACAGCAACCTCAATTATCGCGAAGGTGATGGCAAGGGTGCGGGAATGGTTTACAGGGAGGAATTCGTACAGCCTGCAACCAGCACCGTGACAAGCACGATGAAGACCATTAATCTTACTTATCAGGATGCGGAAGGCCAGACACATTACGCCGAGATTCCGACAAATGGCAATCGGATTGACAGCGAGATTGACATAAAAGACCCGTCTAAAAAATACTCATACACGGCAACGCAGAGCGGGGATAACTATGTCATTACATGCTCCAATACAGTAGCTTCGCCGTCTGAGAACTATACGTTTGTTGTAAAGGCGGACGGTACCTATGACAAGGACAGCAGTGCGACAGGACTTAATGCGATAACACATATTGAGAACAGGGGCGTATCGACCATAACCTATACTTCCCAGGGGACGCAGCAGACATTTGAACTCCCGCTTGTCCCTGCAATCGATCAGACCTACCAGATGACAGTAGGAGGATCCGGATTTACGGCAACAGTAAACAGCGACGGAACATTCACACTAGTTAGCGACAATATATATACAAATACAGATGGCACCACAGGCAAAGATATCATAAATGTGACCTCAAACGGAAGCATCAATTCATCTTATTATGAGTCAAGCCTTGAGATCGCTCCTGAATATATACTCTATTCAACGACTTCGGAAGCGGAAAAGGATGCTGCATACGAAGATCTCACCGATGAAGACAATCCGGACAACGAGACGAAGGCACGTGTTTACTTAAACGCAGCTACAGGAGAGATCCTGATGAACAAGTACTTAAAGAACAAACTCTCTACGCTGCCTGATATCATAAATGCCGACTCGATCGGAGTGCAGTATGACAAGAAGGAGTGGGATAAGGGTGATATCAAGCCTGAACATCTCTTTTCCTGCACCTATACGAGTGAGATTGGAAAGACAATCCTCTATAATAAGGGAACTGCACCTCACAATATCGCATATGAAGTGGGATTTTCGCAGTCAGTAATCGTAAATACCACGGCAGATGCGGCTTTTTCTACCAGTGTCAGGAGAGATGCTGAGGATCTTTCAAATATGCTTGGCGACCTAAAGCAGGTTAATACTACCCTTAAGACGCTTAAAACAAAGCTTGCTTCCACTACAGACGACGCGCTCAAAACAAAGTTACAGGATGAGATCAACTCGACTCAGAAGGCTTTTGACTACATGCGTGAGAACCTCCAGAAGGAGTTTGAGCACAAGATCACCTCGATGCAGAAGTCATTGGATATAGCCAATATAGCAGTAACTGACAACGGTACAAGGTCAAAGAGACTTGACCTTATTTCCGACAGGCTCATGACTCAGACAACAACCTTCAAGACGCTGCAGTCTGATAACGAGGATATAGACCTTGCTGAGGCTGCCACCAAGCTTACCACAGCGCAGGTGACCTACGAGGCGTCTCTCATGGCTACAGGCAAGATCAGTCAGACCAGCCTCATGAACTATATCTGATGAAAAAACTTATTAATCTGTGGAAATACAACGAAATTACGTTTATAATTATTGATATAGGACTTTTCAAGGAGACAGGTGCTAAACGGAGGTTATGACATGAAATTAACAACAAGAGTATTTGGCGAAGTAGAGATTGAAGATAGCAAGATCATCAATTTCCCTAATGGTATCATAGGTTTTCCTGATCTTAAGAGATTTACTCTCATGCACGATGAAGAGGACAGTTCAGCATCCATACAGTGGCTCCAGTCAATAGAAGAGCCGGGTTTTGCAATGCCGGTCATTGATCCTCTGATGGTATGTCCTGATTACAGCCCCGAAATTGACAAGGCAACGATCGCGGATATCGGAGAGCTCAGGGATGATGATATTCTTGTCCTTGTAACAGTAACAGTTCCCCATGATCTGACCAAGATGACAGTCAACCTTATGGGACCTTTTGTTATCAATGTAACTGAGCTCAAGGGCGTTCAGTCTATCGTTGATAATGATAACTATCCTGTTAAATTTCCTATTTACGAGATACTTAAGAAGAACAAGGAAGCTAAGGAGGGCTGATTATGCTGGCATTATCTAGAAGAAAAAATGAGGCCATTGTCATCAATAACAACATTGAGATAACGGTTCTTGACATCAGGGGCGACCAGATTAAGCTCGGCATCTCTGCCCCCAAGGAGATCCCGATATACAGGAAGGAAGTTTACATCCAGATCCAGAACGAGAACAAGCAGGCGACAGACGTTGCAGGAGTTGAGGCACTTAAGAAGCTTCTGTAAAAGCGATTTACCTGGGAATATTGAGAGTACAAGCCGATGCACGTTGGTGTGTCGGCTTTTTTTAGAATTATAACCTAGCTGCTAGCTGAGCCGTTTTATTACGTTTAACCCATTTAACCCATAGACTGAATGTTTGTTATGGGTTAAAATGATATTGGCGGATAATATACGGGTGAGAAATATGGATAAAGAGATTAAAGAAATACAGATGGAGATAGAGATTCTTCCATCCGGAAGTATTACAAAAAAGAAGATAAATAATAAGTACTACTACTATCATCAGTGGAAGGATTCCTCCGGCAAGAGACATTATGATATTATTCCTGAGACAGAGGCAGCTATGCTTAGGGCTGGCATCGAAAAACGAAGAGCCATGCAAAAGAGGTTGAAGGAGTATCTGAGCCAATATGGTAAGATGAAGTCACAGGTGCCTTCGCCGGATGCAGATATGGAGCTTCGTACGAATGCTATACTTGGAAAACATTTATTGGACATGGCTTTGGTTGCAAGAGGTTATGAGAAACGTGAATGTTTCGAAGTGATCAAAAGATATCTTTATGGTGAACCACAGGACAATATTTGTCTTTTGTACGGACTTAGAAGAACAGGTAAAACCACACTAATACGTCAGCTCCTTCTTGAAATGGATGAGAGTGATCTTTCCAAAACTGTATATATCAAGGCAACTCAGGCAGAGGGTATTTCAGATATCAACCAAGATCTTAAACTTCTTCGAAGGAGTGGTTTCAAATATGTTTTTATTGACGAGATAACACTGGTAAATGATTTTATAGATTCGGCATCTCTTTTCTCAGATGTCTATGCTGCCGGTGGTATGAAGATAGTCCTTTCGGGGACTGATTCACTTGGTTTTTACTTTGCTTCTAATGAGGAATTATATGACAGGACCGTAATGGTGCATACAACATTCATCCCTTTCAGGGAACATGCGAGACTGCTTGGGATAAAGAGTGTTGACGAGTATATCAGATATGGCGGGACACTGAGAGCCGGAGAACTGGGATTTGAGAATAAAGAAGTCATTTCTGATAATGCTTCTTTTAGGGATGATGAGAGTACAAGAAGGTATATCGATACTGCTATATGCAGAAATATTCAGCATTCGCTTGCGTTGTATGAGGGCGGAGGGCATTTCAGACATCTCAAGGATCTGTATGAGGCGGATGAGCTTACAAATGCGATCAACAGGATCATACAGGATATGAACCATGAATTCACAAAAGAGGTTATTTTAAGACGGTTTATATCCAGGGATCTTCGCTCGTCTGCCCAGATGCTCAGAGCTTCATCCAATAAGGAGACGAGAACAGATGCTCTTGACAATATTGATCTGACGGGCATCATGGAGAGGCTTAAGAAGATTCTCGGAATACGTGAAAAGGAAGAACTGTCTGTGACTGTCTCACAGGCAGCTGTGGATGAGATCCGTGAGTATCTCCATGACCTGGATCTTATTGAATATGCGGATACTGAGACTACATCGATATCAGATACGGAAGCGCTGACCAGAGTCATCTTTACCCAACCGGGTATGAGATACTGTCAGGCTGAGGCACTGGTTTATTCTCTTATGCGCTCTGCCGAGTTTAAGCAGCTAAGTGACAGAGAGAAAGTTGTTATAGCTCAGAAGATACTACAGGATGTAAGGGGAATCATGTTGGAAGACATTGTTTTCCTTGAGACTAAAAGGACTTTGCCGAAGACAAAACGTGTGTTTAAGCTTCAGTTTGACGTTGGTGAATTTGATATGGTCATATATGACATCGAAGCAGACGAGTGTGAGATATATGAGATTAAACACAGTGATAAACAGGATATAAATCAGCTCAGATATCTGACAAAAGAGGTCTGCTGCGATATTGCAGTAAAAAAGTATGGTCGAATTGCCGCAAAATATGTGTTGTACAATGGTGAAAGTGGAGATGTTATTGAAGGCTGTGAGTATAAAAATGTAGCGGAATATCTGATGGAACTTTAGTGATCAAAAATGGGAGATGTTATGAGAATACTGTACTACGACTGGGATGAGTTTAACGCTGAGGACTGCCGTGATGCCATGAGAAGATTGGGGCATGAGGTGGAGGTGCTTAAGTGCGGTGAAAAACGGTATGAACTGTCGGATGTAGTGAAGGATGAATTTGAAGCGCTTCTTCATAGCAGACTTTCCGAAGAAAATCCATTTGACCTGGTGTTTAGCTTTAATTATTTTCCGACGCTGTCTGATCTGTGCATGAAATATGATATTCAATATGTTTCCTGGATATTTGACAACCCGCACTATCCGCTTTATTCGATTAATATAAATAATCCTGTAAACCACGTATATGTATTTGATCGGCAGCTTTTTGAAGAACTTGCTAAAAGAGGGATAAAAACCATAAAATACAGCCCACTTGCCGTAAATACAGACAGGATAAAAAAGCTGTGCGATGACCTTGATAGAGAAACTGATGGTAAAATAGTATATATACATGATGTTAGCTTTGTTGGCAGCCTGTATGATAATGAGTACAATTTTTATGATCAGATTGAATACATCCCGCAGGATCTTAAAGAATACTGGGACGAGATGATAAAAAAGCAGGAGCGGCTGCTTGGATATGACCTGTTTTCTGATGAAGGCATGATTGATGATCGAAGGGTAGATGAGCTTCTTCGATATGTGAAGTTTGAAGATACCGGCAGGTATAACCTAGATTACAAGAGGGTGATGCTTGATATACTTCGGAAAAAAATCACAGTAAATGAGCGAAGAACAATTATTGCGCAGATCGGACAGAGGTTCGATACCGTGATATATACAAATAATGATGCTGCACCAATTGAGAATGTCCCTAATCTTGGCACAGTAGATTACATGAACAAAATGCCTGCCGTATTCAGACATAGCAAGATAAACATCAACCTTACCATGAGATCCATACTCTCCGGTATACCTTTAAGGGTGCTCGATGTTCTGGCAGCAGGGGGCTTTCTTATAACTAATTACCAGCCTGAAATAGCAGAGCACTTTGAGGATTGGAAAGACCTTATCATGGTAAAGTCGCCGGAGGAGATTCCGGTCCTAATCGCACATTTTCTTGTGGAAGAGGATAAGAGGAAGGAGATAGCACTGCGTGGACAGAAGAAAGTGCTGGAGAAATTCTCATATGGAAGGGCATTGTCACGGATATTAGGACAATCAAACGAGAATTATTAAATTTTTATAAATTCGATAATATTCATCCCAAATTCTATAAAGAAAAACTTACAATTACCGATATAGGAGATAAGAAACCGCGTAAAAACACTTTGTTTTTCATGCAAATAACAGAACAGGTAGCACTTATAGGTTTGGACGCCCAGTCCCGACACGGAGGTAAAAGAGATGGGAATGGAAGCAATTAACGGCTTTAGTCCGCTCATCACGCAGACTTCGCCACAGGTAAAAAAACAGGTACAGGAGCAGAATCAGTCCGGGTCTTCGCTCACAAACTTGGAGGCTGCCGCACCAACAATGGAACTGAAGGTGGAGGCGGCTGATAATTCTGCCGGCTCCAAGAGTGATTCTCAGGGTGGCAGTCAGGCATTCTCCAAGTCACAGGAGAAAATAGTTGAGACTGAAGAGCAGATCAAGGAGGACAACGAGAAGGTAAGAAAAGCCATCTCGGAGATGACCAAGAATGTCAAATCCAATGCAGAAGCAGTATTTGGCATCCATGACAAAACAAACCGAGTGACCATCAAGATGGTGGACAAGGAAACTAAGAAGGTCATCAAGGAATTCCCGCCGGAAGAGACTCTTGACATGATTGCCAAGGTCTGGGAAATCGCCGGGATCATGGTGGATGAAAAGAGGTAAAACTCAAAAGACACCGCAACCAACTGGATTATAGTGCACCCACGGATGCGGTGCGACAGGGATGTCAACGTAACACGCTCACGGATTGAGAAAGGAGATCGAATATGCCTATACGAATAACGGGAATGAACTCGGGGCTTGATACCGAGAGTATCATAACTGCTTTGACTCAGACAAAAAAAGACAGGCTGGATACAGCTAAGAGTGATCAGAAAAAGCTTAGCTGGACACAGGATAAGTGGAAAAGCCTGAATAAGAAAGTTAATTCATTTTATAGCGGAGCCCTTAGCAGCATGAGGTTTTCGACGTCTTATACAAAGAAAACCACTGAATCTTCCAATTCCAATGCTGCTAGCGTAATCACCGGTGAAGGAGCTATGGAGACAGCACAGAAACTGGATATTACAAGACTGGCAAAGGCTGCATATCTGACAGGAAAGCAGGTTACTGTCGGTGAAGGCGAAAGTGCAACCAAGGCGACCAAGGCAACTACTATTGAAGAATTGGGGCTCTCTGTAGGGGATAAGTTGGAATTTTCGATTGGCGGGAATTCTAATGATGTTCTTTCTGTTGAAATTAAAGAAGGAGATGATGTTGGAAAAATCCTTAACAGGCTTAAAAGTGCTAAGTCATCTCTTACTGAGACAAGTCTAAATTTCAATTTTGACGAAAACAACGGCAGGTTCTATGTGGCTTCAAAGAGTACAGGTGAGGCGGCTTCTTTTGATCTGATCACTGATTCTGAGAATTCGGCCATGGCAAAACTTGGATTTGAAAAGAAGACTGATAATTCGAATTATATTGCAGGAACCAGCGCAGAGATAGTTCTCAATGGAGAAACTTACAATTCTGACACAAATACTTTTGAAATAAACGGTCTTACTATAACAGCTAAAGAGGTTGCATCCGGAATCACCCTTACCACTAAACAGGATACAAGTGGAATATTTGATAATGTCAAAAAGCTGATAAGCGAGTATAATGATCTTATGAAGGAACTTGCCACTGCTTACAATGCTGATAAGGCAACCAAGTATAAGATGCTCACAGACGAACAGAAAGACGAAATGTCTGATAAAGAGGTTGAGGACTGGGAAAACAAGATCAAGGATGGCCTGCTTAGCGGCGATGAAACGCTCTCTACCATAAGGAGTGGCCTGAGAGGGGTTATGGGTTCCGCGATTGAAGTTACACTTAAAGACGGAACAACACAAAAACTTTCATTATCAAGCTTTGGAATATCGACGGGTAGCTATTTTGATACAGAAGAAAATGACAGGGATATATTCCACATCGATGGTGATCCGGATGACAGTACATCAAGTGGGAAGACCGATCTTTTGACTAAAATGATATCTACTGATCCTGATGCAGTACAGAAGTTCTTTAGCGAGCTGTCCAAAAATGTATATAGCAAGCTCACCGATCTTATGAAAGGTACTGCATACAGCAGCTCTTATACTATTTATGAGGACAAGCTTATGGCTTCTCAGTACAGCTCATACAACACAAAGATATCAAAGGCACAGGAAGCTTTGGACTCTGCGCAGGATAAATTATATAAGCGGTTTTCAAGAATGGAGACGGCACTTGCCAAGGTAAACAGTAACAGTGGATCGTTATCCAGCTTCTTTGGTGGGGGCTGATTATCAGGTTAATATGGGTATGCAAAACAAGTGAGAATGTGAGGAGACACTTATGCCGGTACTTTCACCTAAACAGAATGCTTATATGCAGTATAAGAACAACAAGATCATGGGAGCATCGGGGCCAGAGCTAACACTGATGTTGTATGACGGAGCTATTAAATTTCTCAATATTGCAGATTATGCAATTGAGAAAAAAGATATTCAGAAGGCGCATGATAACATTATCAAGACTGAAAGAATAATCGAGTATCTCAGGAACACTCTTAACATGAAATATCCGGTTGCGCAGGACTTTGAGAATATGTATTCCTACATTTCGAGGAGGCTTGTGGAAGCCAATATAACTAAAGACAGAGAGATAATAACTGAGATTAATGGTCATATGCATTCTATTCGCGATACATGGGTAGGAGTTATGAAGGCTAATCATATTGCTGTGAAAGAAGCCTGAGCAGTTAGGGGGACAGAGAATGGTATCGGCCAGTCTTGATATGCTTGAAGAGAGCCTCTTGAAGAAGATTGAAATCATGAAGCAGATAGAGGCGGAGAATGAGAAACAGACGCAACTTTTGAAGGATCCCGGTGAGGTTGATGACGCAGCATTTGATCAGATTCTTGACACTAAAGGAAATATGATCGAAGAACTGCTGATGCTTGATGATGGATTTCAGATCCTTTTTGACAAGGTCAAGCAGGATGTGGGAAATAATAAAGAGCTGTATAGGGATCAGATAAAACGGATGCAGGATCTGATCCGGGAGATAACAGCCCGAAGTGCTTCAATTGAAGCTGCAGAACGCAGGAATAAGCATTTGGCTGAGGAATATTTTAGTAATGCCAGGAAAAAGATGAATTACTCCAGACAGACATCAGCTGCAGCGTTTAACTACTACAGGACTATGAACAATTTCAGGGATATTCCACCACAGTTTCTCGACAATAAGAACTAAAAATTTGAAACAGCAAAAGGCTCCGGCAACCGGAGTCTTTTTATTGTTTGAAGTCATATATCGGCTTATAAGGTTCATAAGTTTATAGTGAAAATAAAAAAACGTAAAAATATTTCAATTTGATAAGAAAACTGAAAAAAATTTACTGAAGGTGTTAAGACATGCCGATGACTGCCGATATACATAGTGTAAAAACAAAACAAAAGCAGCCATGGAAGGGACTCCGCATTAGCTGCACAAATAAATAGAGGGAAAGGCAGCAGGGAAGCGGGCCCCATTCATGGAGGATTAATTATGGTAGTACAACACAACGTCACAGCAATGAATGCAAACAGAATGCTAGGTATTACAACTGGTGTTCAGGCTAAGTCAAGTGAGAAATTATCATCCGGCTATAAGATCAACAGAGCAGCTGATGATGCAGCAGGTCTTGCAATTTCTGAAAAGATGAGAAGACAGGTAAGAGGACTTACACAGGCTTCTATGAATGCTCAGGATGGAATTTCCGCAGTCCAGACAGCTGAAGGTGCTCTCAATGAAGTTCATGATATGCTTCAGAGAATGGATGAGCTTGCAACAAAAGCTGCTAATGATACATTGACTGCTGATGATCGCTCATATATACAGCAGGAAGTAAGCGCACTTATATCTGAGATAGATCGTACATCCAGTGCTACAAAATTTAATGAAACTCCACTGCTTGATGGTACATTTACAAACAAGAATCTTCAGGTTGGATCAGATAACATTAACACAGACGTAATCAACATTTCTATTGACAGTATAACCGCTGCAGGAATAGGTATTGATGCTATTGACGTATCTACCGGTACTAATGGTGATGATGCAAGAGCTGCAATAGATACTATAAAGACAGCGCTCACTTCAGTTTCTAGTCAGAGAGCTGCTCTTGGTGCAATCCAGAACAGACTTGAGCACACAATCAAAAATCTTGATAATGTCACAGAAAATACCACAGCTGCTGAGTCACAGATTCGTGATACAGACATGGCTGCTGAGATGGTCAGATACTCTAATAATAATATTCTGGCACAGGCCGGCCAGTCGATGCTGGCACAGGCTAACCAGTCAAATCAGGGAGTTCTGTCACTTCTTCAGTAACAGCGGATGAAAAGAATTGGAGAGTAGTATTAAGAAATCAAAGACGAATGCAATAATAATTCAGGAAAGGTCTGGCTGATAGGTCAGACCTTTCCTGAATGTGAGTCATTTTATAAGAATCTATTGGACTTATATGTGTAGTATGTGAGTGTTTTTCGAGGGATGACAATGAAAAGAATAGCTATGATGTCTTGTCACGAGGCGCCTTGGACTAATTCTGAATTAGCCAAAGATTGTGGACTGGTTCCATATTTATTAATGAAAAACTATGGTTGTGAAGCATTCATGGTTTGCGGAAAGGGAAATGATTACCCCTATCTTGAGATAATGAAAGGCTTTAAAGTAGTATTATTAGAAGATAATACAATTGAGTCCAAGATAGAGTATTTGTGGGAAAACGGGAGCAATTTGAATGCGGTTTTATTCTATGGTGTTACCTATGATAATATACTAATGGTAGATGCAATAAAGAAAATTAATCCAAAATGTGTTTTGGCATGCGCGTTAGATATGAACGCAGATTTTGCAGATAGTATTCCTTTTTATGAAAGTCCCTATTATGATTTTTTCAACAACCTGGATTTGATGTGGCAATCTGATACACAAATGACGGATTTCCTTAATTCTAAGTGGTATTGGGATATTTTGTGTGAACATAATGGATATTATAATTTACAGTTGGGAACTAGTGATGTCGATTATTATCCTTTTGCGCAAAGAAATAATACATTTTTATATGTTGGAAGAGTAAATAATGAAATAAAGAATATCGGTATGCTTATGCGTGCTTTTGCCAATATAGCAAGCGCTGTTCCGGATTGGAATTTAAAAATTGTAGGTCCAATAGAAGATTCATTTAATGAATACATTGATTTCTTCTTTACTTACTATCCGGAGTTGTTAGATAGAATCGAGTTTGCCGGGAATATTGCAGATAGAATCGAACTACACCATGAATATGAGTTGGCTAAAGTGTTTTGTTCTCCAAGTCGTATGGAAGGGGGAGTTCAAAATGCGATGGCTGAGGCAATATGTTCTGGATGCGTTATCGCAACAACGAAGATTTCAGCTTATCTAGATGCTACGGGTAATAACGAATATGGACTCGATACTGATATAGATGATGAAAATGGTTTTTCAGATATTTTACTAAAACTGGCTACAAATTGTGACTTGTCAGAAATGTCCATGAAAGCATATAAGACGGGGTGTTCTGTATTTAACATGGAGAGCATAGTTGGAGATATTTATGGGAAACTTTGTGATAAGGGATTATAAATTTATTTATGCTGGTGATTCAGAAGAGGTTTTGTTAGATTTATCAGATCCGTTCTCAAATAAGGGAAGGATACCCTTTAACTCTGCGTTAACGGAAATAACCATCCCTAATCTTATATCATTGAACATGGAAAATCACGAGAGATACTGCGGAGCAAACACAAGATTGGTTCGATACGAACCATATTTTGTGATTATGGATCTTTTACTTATTAGGGAACATATAAAAAGTAAATATCCAAAAACTATAGTTGAGTATGGATGTAACGATGTATTGTCATTGCATTATCTAGCTATTCTAAAGAACTTACATCCACAAACTAAATATTTGATAAACAAGTGTGATAATAACGGAATATCAGAAGAAGTGGACGCAGATATGGTTTTTGTGAATGGGACGGATATTATTCGCAATTGCGATCAGATGATAGCATCTCTGCACAATTATTTAAATCGAGGTGTGTTTATTTGTGCGTTTGTCATAGGTCAGGAAAAGCTATGTGATAATCTGCGAGAAGTATTGGGGAAGGGTAAAGAATATAGGCTGAACGATACTGCTTTGATAATGCTGTGGTAGAAAATTTTTATAAAATCTTTATATTATTCTGATGATATTTAGATGAAACTGCGATATAATCAAGCTAGAAGAGGAATTATTTTTTTAAATTAGGGCTAAAGTTTTTAAATTAGGCTCCGATATATAAGTTGCAGGACGGTAATAATCTTCCCAAGGAATTCTTAAAGCCAGGGCCCGGTGGAGAGGAGACCTGCGGAAATTATTATAAAGCTTTATAAGAAACTAAACAATGCATCACTGAGACAAATGGAATTGTTTCAGTAATTACAAGGAGGTAAATATGGTAGTACAACACAACGTCACAGCAATGAACGCAAACAGACAGCTTGGTATCACAACTGGTATTCAGTCAAAGTCAAGTGAGAAGTTATCATCCGGTTACAAGATCAACAGAGCAGCAGATGATGCAGCAGGTCTTGCAATTTCCGAAAAGATGAGACGTCAGATCAAAGGTCTTACACAGGCTTCTGCTAACGCTCAGGATGGTATTTCAGCAGTTCAGACAGCTGAAGGTGCTCTTAATGAAGTTCACGATATGCTTCAGAGAATGGATGAGCTTGCTACAAAGGCTGCTAACGACACACTTACAAGTGATGATCGTGACTACATCCAGCAGGAAGTTGATGCACTCATTTCTGAGATTGACCGCACATCAAGTGCGACAACCTTCAATGAGCAGAAGCTTCTTGATGGTAGCTTCACAAACAAGAACCTTCAGGTTGGTACAGACAATGTTTCTACAGATACTATCTCGATTTCTATTGATAGCATGAGTGCTTCAGGTATTGGTGTAAATACAGTATCAGTTGCTGGTACTTCAGGAGATACAGCACGTGGTGCTATTGATACAATCAAGAATGCTCTTACGTCTGTATCAAGCCAGAGAGCTGCTCTCGGTGCTATCCAGAACAGACTTGAGCACACAATCAAGAACCTTGACAATGTTAATGAGAATACTACAGCAGCTGAGTCTGCAATTCGTGATACAGATATGGCTTCTGAGATGGTTAAGTATTCCAACAACAACATCCTTGCTCAGGCAGGTCAGTCTATGCTTGCACAGGCTAACCAGTCAAACCAGGGTGTTCTGTCACTTCTCGGATAATAGTCATTTGCGATTATTGCAAACTACCAAAAGGGACTTCGGTTTTTCCGAAGTCCCTTTTTCTGTTTGAAGAACTTTAGACGAATATATATAATAAAAATATACGTATAGTGATTTATTTGGCAGGAGGATGGTTCTGAATGAATATTCTTTTTGTTAATGCCGGTGCTTATATAAATATGGATATGATGAACCATGTGAAGAATAATTACAGCAATGTTGTTGCTGATGAGTTTGGTTATTTTTTAGGCAAGGGTGCGGATAAGTTTCAGAATAAAGATTATGAAGATCAACTTAGAAAGCAATTAAAAAAAAGAAAGTATGATATTGTCATATCAACAAATTTTTATCCGATTGCAGCAAGGATTTGCCATGAAGAAGGACTTAAGTATCTGGCGTGGTCCTATGACACGCCAATGAATATTCCGATTTGTGATGAGATGAAATATGATACGAACTGTATCTTTTTGTTTGACAGACTTGAGGTTGAACAATACCGGAATCTTGGACTTGATAATATATATCATCTTCCGCTTGCTGTTGATACGAACAGGTATGACAGATACAGTCCATCCGACAAATTCCGGGGCGAAGTATCATTTATGGGAAGGCTATACCGATCTCAGCTTCCGAAGGTGAAAATGGGGCTGGATCAAAATCTTATTGATTACATTGACAAACTCGTACATCTTCAGCGTGGTATCATGGACAGATATGTTGTTGATGGCCTGATTACACAGCCAATCATAGATGAGTTTAACAGGCAGTATAGGGAAAATGGACGAAGTCTTCAGATTAGGAAAGAACACTTATCCTTTACTATTTCAGAATATGTGACTTACATAGACAGGATTGTTTTAATAGAAATGATGGCAAGACATTTTGATACACATCTTTATACATATGATGTCACAGATGATGAAAAGAATCTTCTTAAAAATGTAAAAATACATGGAGAGATCAATTATTTCACTGAAATGCCTGTTATGTTTAAATCAAGTAAGATCAATTTAAGCGGGAGTTTTCGGGCTGCCAAGAGTGCAATACCTATGCGTGCTCTGGATATTATGGGATGCGGTGCATTTCTGTTGTCATCACCTCAACCGGAACTGCTTGAACACTTTGAGGATGGTAAGGAGCTTGCGATTTATCGTAGTGAACAGGAAGCTGTTGAAAAAGCAGATTATTATCTTAGGCATGAGGATAAGCGAATAGAGGTTGCCAGAGCGGGGTACGAGAAAGTAAAAAGAGATTTCAGATATGAGAACAGATTTAGGAGAATGTTTGAAATTGCCGGGGCAAAGGTGCATTGAGATGAACATTATTTTTTATAGATATAGCAGTGTATGTGAGCCGGATTTTATTGATGCGTTTAAAAGTCTTGGAATAAATGTTGTTGAAGACAGAGATGGATCGCAAATACAAGGCAATGTTGATTTGAAGATGCGACACCTGGGGGATATGATTGCTGAACATAAACCAATGTTTGTGTTTTCTATCAATTTTTTTCCTTTCATTTCTATTTTGTGCAACAGGCTCAAAGTTAAGTATGTGGCTGAAAGCGTTGATTGTCCGGTTTTTGAGCTCTACGATAATGCTATTATGGGAGAGTATAATCGCATTTTTTTGTTTGATTATAAGCAATATGAATCCTTGAATAAGTATAATCCTTCAGGTGTTTTCTATTTACCTTTGGGGGCGCCTGCTAAAAGGACAACCAAGCTATTGGAAAAAGAAGAGGATTTTTTATTTGATATTTCATTTGTGGGATCTTTGTATAAAGAGAAAGATCCGTATTTAAGGACCTCACTCTCAGGCACGAAAAAGAAGAGGCTTGGTGGACTGATTAATGAGCAGATGATCAAAAGCTCTGGAGGACTTGACTATATAGAAGAAAATTTAACAGATAGTGACATTGCTGATATAAAAGCATCCGATACAGGTTTTTATTCTACAGATCGATCCTTGATGAATCTGGACAGATTTGTTGCAATTAATGATTATATTAGCCCTCACATTGCTTATCTGGAAAGAATTAGTTTGCTTAATGAAATTGCAGAAAAAACAGGTCGTGAAATACACTTATTTACCAAAAGTGAAACGTCTGATCTTAACAAAAAGATTCATTTTCATGGAGGTGTTAGCACACTGGTAGAAATGCCTTGTGTTTTCAGGCAGAGCAAGATAAATTTAAATATGACAATGCGCTCGATTCAGACCGGACTGCCACAGAGAATATGGGACGTGCTGGCTTGCAGAGGCTTTCTTATAACAAACGACCAGCTGGAAGTATCAGAATACTTCAAGGTGGGTTATCACCTAGAAACTTATCGCGATAAAAAAGAACTTATAGATAAAATCAATTATTATATGATTCATGAAGATGAGCGCTGTAGAATAGCCCAGAGGGGATATGAGGAGGTGGCAGCTAGACATACGGTTCTACAAAGAGTAGTCAGTATCGTCAAAGTAATTTTGGGTTTATAGCAATGCAAATATAAATAAAAGTGTTAGAAATTGAAATGACTTTCTAACACTTTTTTGTTGGTCATAATAGCCTCTTTTGGATGTTTTTATGCAACCGCTACATTATTATGCTATCATAATTACATAGATAATAATATGTTTTACTGGGATTATTTGCTTTTTTTGATCGGTTCGTCGTACTGAGTATGTGGACTACAATGCGGAACAAGAAAGGATAAATAAAAGATGTTATCAGTCAAAGACAGAATGGCGGATATGATAAATAGAGGGGACATGAACAGTGCTCGTGAAATATTAAATGCAAGCCTTCACGATGAAATTGACAAACTGAAGACTGATCCTCAGTATTGTGTTTTGGCTGCAACAACATATTTATATAGTGAAGAATATGAAAAGGCTTATGACATTATTACGATAGGCCTTCTCGCAGACAATCACTGCTATGAGCTCTACCTTACAATGGGAGAGTATTATGCACTCAGTAATCTGAACATGGCACTGCTTTGTTTTTATCAGGCACTTTTCTATTGCGAAGTAGAAGAAGATAAACAGATCATTGAAGAATATATCAGTAATGTAGTTGCTCAGGGGGCAGAAATCAGACAAACATCAATCGTCATAGTGACTAAAAATCAGTCAGAAGATCTATTGAGATGCATTGACAGCATAGCATCTACGATAGTTCCAGGTATGTATGAGATAGTCATTATTGACAATGCCTCGAAAGATAAAACACGCGAATGGATATCAGAAATTGATGGGATTACCTATATGCGCTTTGAGGAAAATACCTCGTACACTGCAGCTATAAATCAAGGAATACGGCTGTGTAATGTATATAATGATGTTTTCCTGTTGGACGCAGACTGCATGCTTACCGACAATTCATTTTTCTATCTGACGCTAGGGCTTTATGCTGATGATAGCGTGGGTGTTATTGGAGGTATGACAAACGAATATATAAATGAGCAAACTATGTATACAGATATTGGCAACATGAAGGAGGCTGAAAAACAGGTCATTTTTGTTAATTCACCCATGAGAGATGCATATGAAAAAACAGTATATGTATCAGACCATGCTGTACTTATCAGAAGAAGGGCGTTTGAAAAGGTGGGACTACTTGATGAGGAGTTTTCACCTGATATGTACGAAGATAAGGACTTTTGTACAAGAGTCAACCTGGCAGGAATGGCGGTTGTACTCTGCTTTAACAGCTATATCTTTAAGTCCTCGGACAGGCATAAAAAATATGGCTTAGAAACTGAACTAATTAAGAAAAACAAAGACAGATTTGTTGATAAATGGGGCTTTAATATAGATTATTCCAGTGCACCAAGAGATGAAGTGATAAAGCTTATTGATGCTGACCGACATAAGCCGATAGAGGTTCTTGAACTTGGTTGTGCAATAGGAAGTACTCTGAACAGGATAAAACGACTTTGGCCTGATTCAGAAGTACATGGGATTGAATATGTTAATGAAGTGGTAAGGGTTGGAAGCTGCATTTCAGATATAATACAGGGCGATGTGGAGAGCATGGAAATCCCGTATGAGCCTAAACAGTTTGATTACATAATCTGTCCGGATGTACTAGAGCACTTAAGAGATCCGCAAGGTGCATTAAGACGTTTTCTTCCTTATCTCAAGGACGATGGATGCTTCATTATAAGCCTTCCCAATATCCGTCATTTTGGGGTTCTAATGATGCTCATGCTTGATGGAAGATTTGATTATCAGGAAGATGGTATACTCGACTCGACACATTTGAGATTCTTTACCATGGATACTGCAAAAGAGATGATCGAGGGAGTGGGACTGCTGATTGAGAAGATAGAGCGTAACTATAATGGGAATTCTGAGGACAACGAATTCATCCGGAAGGCAAAAGAGTCTTTTGACATAGCAGTACCTGATGAACTTAAGGTGTTCCAGTATTACTTTGTTGCTAAGAAAAAGTGATGGTCAGATTATGGATAAAAGTTTCCCTATATTGATTTTTAAAGGTGACAAAGAAATATGTTATGGCGCTCTATGGGACTTTAGTATACAGCTTAAGGATGCGCTTTCTACAATAGGGGAGGAAGTCCTGTTTTTTGATCCACAAAGTGATGATATAAGGGAATGCTTTGGAAAAGAATATAAAGCTATAGTAGGTTTTATGGAGTCTTTTTTTTACAACACCATTCCGGGAACAGATACGTATGTGTTCGATCAGATCGAGGGGCCAAAGTTTAACTATTGGCCTGATCATCCGGCCTTTTATTATAGATTTATTGGTTCTTTTCCTAAAGATTATTATGTCCTTACACTTGATCGCAACTATGTCTCCTATGTCAACAGCTTTTATCAAGGTGTCACTGCATACTTTCTCCCTCCGGGAGGGAGGAAACCCTCAGGGAATATTCCATTTTTAGAGAGAGAATACGATGTTTCTTTCTTGGGGACATACGTTGATTATAGGAGCGCATTGAGAGGGTTTAATGATAATGATGAGGTTACTAAAATCATCTCAAACGCATATCTTGAGTATATGATAAAACATCCTATGGAAACCACGGAACAGGCATTTATTCACGTACTAGGTAACCTAGGGGCAAATGTCACTACTGAGCAGTTTTTGGGAGAACTATGTAAAGTTCATAGAATAGCAACAATGGGAGCTGCGAGGTATTACAAAGAAAAAGTAATACAGACGATTATAGAAAAAGAAATTACTGTGGATGTTTTTGGAGAGAGCTGGAAAAGCGCTCCATTTGCGGGAAATAAGTGTTTAAGAATTCATCCTGAAGTAGGAATTGAAAGTGCCAATGACATCTATGGCAACTCGAAGGTAAGTTTGAATATCATGACATGGCATAAGGACTCAATAACAGAAAGAGTTATTGATGCAATGATTTCTGGAAGTATTGTGCTTACTGATGATACCCCAATTCTAAGAGAATACTTTGAAGATAGTAAAGATATTCTGTATTTTTCACTGGATAATATTCAAAATATACCGGATATGATTAGAGATAACTTGAACAATGCTAGATTGGCACTTTCTGGCCAAAAGAAGGCGTTGAGAGATCACTTATGGATAGACAGGGCAAAACGCTTCTTGGAGATTATTGAAAATTTAACCTAAAGTGAATGAAAAAGTAGAGTACCTAAAAACATCATTACTCTTTCTGAGGAAATATCATGCGAATATATATTTTAGCTCCAGCAAATCGTAAAAGCGGCGGTGCGGAACTGTCTCATCAGCTATGTTCGGCAATTGGAAGGCTCACTGACATCAAGGCATATATCTGCTATGTGGACATTAATGCTCCATTTGACAAAGCACTTGCATATGATTCACCTGCACCTGGAGAATATGAAGTTTATAACACATCGCATGTCACAGACATGAACGAGCTTGATAGTGAGGATTCTGTAATAGTATTCCCTGAAGGGCTTACTTTGAGCATGCCATATATCTGCAAGGCTAGGAAAGTTCTTTGGTGGATGAGTGTGGACAACTATATTGTTTCTACAAACGAATCCAACATCTCCTATATCCGTGATAATGTGTGCCTTCATCTGTATCAGTCATATTATTCTCAGGATTATGTTGAGAAGAAGATTAGTGGAGCTAAAGGCTTGTATCTCTCAGATTATATAAATGACCAGCATGGAAAATTCATATATCCGGCGGAGTTTAGAGGGAACATCGCGCTTTACAACCCTGCTAAAGGCTATAAAGAGATAAAGCCTTTAATAGAAAGATCTTCATGGCTCAAATGGGTACCTCTCGTCAATCTTGATATTCCACATATGATACTTATGATGGAAGCTGGAAAAATATATGTCGATTTTGGCAATCACCCCGGCAAAGATCGTATACCTCGTGAAGCTGCTGCTAATGGGTGCTGTGTTATAACTAACAAAAAGGGAGCTGCTGCATTTGATGCCGATGTTCCGATTCCTCCAATGTATAAATATGATTCTCCGGAATTGAAACTGGATGAAATTAATGCTCTTTTGCATGATATTTGTGATAATTTTGCTATTCATCAGAAACGTTTTGAGGATTATCGAAATATTATCGCTTCGGAAAAAAGCAAATTTGAGTCGGACGTAACCAGGTTTGTAGAGGCTTTGAAAAAATGAGTTCTGAATTTTGGAGCAAACAAAGTGAATTTTGCATATTGTGACTTAACGATGGCATTCAGCCGCTAAAGTATTCATAGAAGGAGAGGGGGCTGTAATGATAACAATTCTGGTGCTGGCTCATAATGAAAAAGATATGACTGTTCAAGCCATATCGAGCATAAGAACTTTTGTTAAAGAGGAGGATGTGACAGTTATTCTTGTTGATAATGGTTCTACTGATGGGCTTAATGGATGGGCAAAAGAACAAAAAGATATTTCCTATGTCTATTTTGATAATGGAATGGAACCTTGGGGAAAAGCTATAAGGCAGACATTGGAAATTTTCGAGATAGAGACAGATATTATTATCATGCAGAGCAGGTTCATGCTTTTACCAGGAAGTATAACATGCATGGAATTGCAGATGAATTTGGATTCCAACACTGCAATGGTGGGATGTGTTACCACAAATGCCAGGAGTGCGCATCAGATTCCGGACAGGAAAATAAACGATGTTACGGATGCAATAAGATATTTCAAGGATCATCTTAACGATAAGCCATTTAGAGTGATAGGCGTTGATACTGGAATTTTTATGCTCAAAAAGGAATGTTTTGAATATTTTGATCCGCAGATATGGTCTCTTGATGTTGTTGTAAAAGACATTGCGCTAAAGCTTAACGAAAGCAAAAGGGACGTTTATATTTGCAGGAACAGCTTGGTCTACGAGATTACTACGATATTTCCTGAGAATAAGGATAGCTATTTAAAACGTGATGAGGATTTTGCAGTACTCGAAAAGAAATGGGGGATGCACTATTTTAATTTCTCAGGAAGTGACAATATTGGCCGATGTATAGATGCAGGCAGCAAAGGTATAAAAGTGTTGGAAGTGGGATGTGATTGCGGAGCGACACTTTTGCATATTAAAAATCTGTATCCCGATGCATACACTGTTGGGTGTGATATATCAAAAACAGCAGTGGACTTGGCAGAGCGATTTGTAGACGAAGTTTTTGTTGCAAACATAGAAGATTACAGTCTCTCGGTTGAAAGGCATAGTTTTGATTACATAATATTTGGCGATGTACTTGAACATCTTCATAATCCTGAAAAAGTACTGAGATATGTACAAACACTGCTAAAAGATGGTGGAAAAGTTTTGGCATGTATTCCAAATCTTATGCACATATCAGTTATAAGAGATCTTTTACGTGGCTATTTTACCTATACTGAAATAGGCCTTCTTGACAAAACTCATATTCATTTCTTTACATTCAATGAGATTGTGAGGATGTTTACACATGCGGGCTACGTGATTGATGAGTGTGAATCCTACAAGCAGATTATTGCTGAGAAGGATAATCGGCTTATTGACAAATTAGTCGAACTTTTCCCTGAAAGTGAAAAGCATATGTATCAGACTTATCAATATATAGTGAAAGCAATAGTGAAATGATTGTAATACTTTTGGAGCAACCATATGATCAGAATATTGTTTATGGAACTAAACAGCATAGGAAATGAAGACATCTATGAGGCTGTTAAAGCCATGAATGACAAAAGAGATCGGATAGAGCTTTTGAAGTTTCCGTTTGATATTAAAACAGGAAGAAATGATAAGGCATTTATTTCTGATTTGAAAAAAAAACTTGATGATATTTCTGTGGATTTTGTTATGTCCTTTAACTACTGGCCTGTTATTTCGACTGCTTGTAAAGAAGCCGGAGTAAAGTATGTGGCTTGGGTATATGATAATCCCGCAGTTAATCTTTTCTCCTACACTTTGATAAATTCTTGCAATTATGTGTTTCTGTTTGACTCCCAGATGTATGAACTATTTGCATGCCAGGGAATAAAGACGGTGTATTACCTTCCTATGGCAGCTGCAGTTACAAGATATGACGGAATAAGAATAACGGAAGATGATCGAGAAAAATGGGGCGGGCAGATATCTTTTATTGGTGGGATGTACACAGAGGGACATAATTTTTATGACAGAGTAGAAGATAAGCTCTCTGACTATTCAAAGGGATATCTTAATGGACTTATGAATGCCCAAATGCAGATTTTTGGGTGTAATTTTATCGAACAGACAATTCCTGAAAGCGTTATGCAGGAAATGATCAATGCTCTGGGGCTTGAACCTAATCCTGATGGAGTAGAGACAGTTGAGTACCTATATGGAAATTACGTTATCAACAGGAAGATAACTGCCATTGAGCGATGTGAGATTGTAAAGAAAATTGGGAGCAGATTTGGAATAAATCTCTATACAAGAGATGGGGGATTTAGGGCTAAAGGAGTGTCCAACAGGGGGAGAGTTGACTATTATGATGAAATGCCATATGTATTTAAGACTTCAGATATAAATTTGAACATAACTCTTCGCAGTATTCAAAGAGGGATTCCGCTTCGGGCAATGGATATAATGGGTTGCGGAGGGTTCCTTTTGACGAACTATCAGGAAGATTTTCTTAGATTTTTTGAGCCAGGAAAAGATTTTATATATTACGAAAGCCAGCAGGATCTTATGGATAAGCTTGAGTACTATTTAGTGCATGATGATGAACGCAGGCAAATTGCGGAGCGTGGCCACGAAAAGATCAAAAGAGATCATACTTATATACTAAGACTTGAGGAAATCATTGATACAGTTTTATCTGTTTAAATTATTGTGAGAGACGGGACATGCTTAAACAAAAGATAAGAAGCCTTATTGAAGGTGACAGTTCAAAAGAAGCCTATGAGATAATAACAACAAATCTTAGGGACGAGCTTTCAGATTTAAAGACGGATCCTGAATACTGTGTTATTGTTTCTTCTCTTTTCCTCGAATGCGGTTTAAGAGACAAAGCTTTTGATATTATTACATTGGGGCTCATGCGGGATAACACATATTACGAGTTGTATCTTATGCTTGGCGAATATTACGCTTCTGAAAATATAAATAAAGCTCTTTTGTGTTTCTATCAGGCCTTATATATGTGCGACATTGACGAAGACCGGACTGTAATAGAAAGCTACATAAAAGAGGCAATGGATGCAGGGGCTTATATTAATCCTGTCACAGTTATATTAGTTGCAAAAGAGAACGGTAATAGTTTAAAGAGATGTATCGAAAGCATTGAGGCAACAATACCGGAAGCGCTTTATGAACTTGTGGTTGAGGTTGATAACGGGGAAGGCTATATCAGAACATGTAATAGAGCAATAAAGAATGCCTCAGCTTACAATGATATTCTTATTCTTGATGAAGATAGCGTACTGGCTGAGTGTTCCTTCTTTTATATGACAATGGCTCTTTATGAAGGCTCAAGGGTAGGAGCGGTTGGGCCTTTAACTAACAATGAGGATACATTCCAAGGAGTTGCTTTGGTTTCGCGGGATAACAGGAATGTATCCGAGACTATCAGGATGATTAATCGGCCTATGCAGAACAATCTGGAAAAAAAGGCATCCTTGTCTGATTTTGCATTGCTGATCAGAAGGGAACTTCTAGATAAGATTGGCCTTTTGGATGAAGATTTTTCTCCTTTTCTCTATGCAGACAGAGATCTTTCGATGAGGATAGATGTTTCTGGATATTATATGTATCTTTGTCGCAACAGCTTTGTATATAGCTTTAGAAAAAGAGCAGCACTTTATCGCCTTGATAAAGCCCAAAGCGAGAGAGGGGCTGAACTACTGAGAAGAAAATGGGGATTTGAGGTTTTTTATTCGGCACTCACTCGTGAAGATATGGTGAGATTTATTGACAAAGCAGAAGAGGATCGGTTTGAAGTTTTGGAGCTAGGCTGCGCAATGGGAAATACCATGAATATGATACAGAGAGTATTTCCGTATGCCGGTGTTCATGGGATTGAGTATGATGAAAATGTAGTGAAAATAGCGGGACGACTTGCTGACATAATCCAAGGTGATGTGGAAACAATGATCATTCCTTATGAGAAAGAGAGCTTTGATTACATACTCTGTGGCGATGTTCTTGAACATCTGAGAAATCCGAGCAAAGTGATAAAAAGATTTCTTCCATACTTAAAAAGTGGAGGATGTTTCATTGCCAGTATACCGAATGTAAGACATCATAAGGTCATAAAGCAGCTGCTTGTGGACGGAAGATTTGATTATAAAGATGCAGGAGTGCTGGACAGAACGCATCTAAAATTCTTTACAAGAGATACTGGTATGGATTTGTTTAAAAGATGTGGACTCGAAGTTATAAGAGTCGAAAGAAACATTGGAGAAACAGAGGGAGCTCAGGAATTTATAAAAATGGTATCAGAAGCTTTTGATATAGTTGATGCTGAAGAGATGAATGTACTTCAGTATATTTATGTGGCAAAAAAAGCAGATAAGGTTGTTATTGCGTGACGGAGGTTACATATCATGGGTACAAACATTCATTTTGATGTTCTGATAGTAGTTACACCGGACGATTGCAAGAGGGTTCTTCATCTTTATCCCAGACTTATTGATAACTTTGAATATGGAAAACTGTGCTTTATAGGATCACAAGGAGTAGGAGACATTATTCAAAATTATGTAGGAATCAAGGACCATGCGTTTTGGATAGATGAAAATGATATTGTATCATTTGATGAGGTTCACGCTTGCATGACTCAGAGACTGAAACCCATCATTGGTGGTAATCCCTTGCCACGAGGTATAACAGGATGGTATTACCAGCAGTTTTTGAAAATGCAGTATTCGTGCATTTGCAAGGATGAGTATTACATGGTATGGGACGGAGATACTGTGCCCTGCAAGAATATCAACATGTTTAGTACTGAGACCGGACAGCCTTATTTTGACTTAAAACATGAATATCATGCTGAGTATTTTGATACCATGGGAGTTATCCTTCCAGGGTTTAAGAAAGTTATTGAGAGATCCTTTGTTTCTGAGCATATGATATTTAGAACGGATATCATGCGTAATCTGATAGCTGATATTGAGAGTAATGAAAGGATTCCCGGGACCAGATTCTGGGAGAAGATAATAAATGCCATTGAACCAGAAAAGATCTATGATTCGGCTTTTAGTGAATTTGAAACCTATGGAACTTATGTAGCTCTGAAATATAGCAATGTATATAAGCTTAGAGAGTGGCATTCCTTCAGACTGGGCGCATCTTTCTTTGATATGCACAAAATATGTGACAGAGATTTTGAATGGCTCGCTAAGGACTTTGACGCCATATCCTTTGAAAAGGGACAGAGTGTCATGGAGGGTAATGAAAACTTCTTTGACAATCCTGAATACCAGAAGAAATTGTCTGCGAAAAAAATGCTTCAGCTTGCACAGATGGAATATCAGGATGGTTACAAGGAAGTCTGGGAAGATGATGTTCAGACGGCAAAAGGGGCAAACGTTAGCACGGGGGGATTTTACAAGAGTGAAAGCGTTGATAATAAGACGCTTGTAGTTGTTGTGTCATATAATTCAAGACATCTGATGGAAGAGAATGTCAAAAGCATCAGAGAAGCCTTGCCTCCGGATACTTATAAAATCGTAGTTGTAGACAACAATTCTACTGACGGTGTCAGAGAATGGCTGGCTGAGCAGAATGATATTCTGCTGATAGCAAACAAGGAAAATGTTGGATTTGGACCAGCTTGCAATCAGGGAGTAAAGGCCACAGTTGGTACTGACTATGCCAATGCGGATGTTCTTGTGTTAAACAATGACACAAGACTTGTTTATGATGCGCTGTATTTTTTGAGGCAGGCTTTGTATTCGGCTGAAGATATAGGAGCAGTAGGTAGCATATCAAACTCTGCAGGAAATAAGCAGATGATCGATATCGAATTCGACACTGTTGAAGAGTATATAAAGTTTGGCGAAAAGAACAATGTTCCCATTAATAATCCTATGCTTGAGAGAGTTCGCCTCTCAGGATTTGCAATTCTTGTAAGAAGGAAAGTTTGGGATGAAATTGGGGGATTTGATGAGGACTTTGCTCCCGGATATTTTGAGGATGATGCTCTTTCTATGGAGATATTAAAGCTTGGATACAGACTGATGGTGGTCCGCAACAGCTTCATTTATCATGCGGGAAGCCAGAGTTTTGTAAATACTGATTATGAAAAGCTCATTTTAGCTCATCAGCAGTTGTTTATTCAGAAATATGGCTTTGATATCTTGAGGTATGCATATGGAAGCGGAACGGTCATTTCACAGATACCATATAGTGCAACAGACAGGTTCAGAGTACTTCATTATGGATGCGGACTCGGAGCGGAAATAAAAGCGATTAATAGTCTTTTCCCTAACTGTGAGACCGTCGGTGTGGAGTCGGATTACAAGCTGTTTGAAATCGTTAAGAAGACAGAGAATGTGCTCAATAGCCTGGAAGAGCTGATTGAGTTTTATGGAGAGGGATATTTTGATGTCCTTATAATCAGCCGAGATGTTCTTGAAAGAATAGATAAGGTAAAAAGTAGTATATTATCAAGTCTTTTAATATCTAATGGGACGATACTAGTTAAGGACGAAGTGTATGAAATGTTTCCTTACGAAGATATTAAGCTGATCATATGGGACATGGATGATACATTTTGGCAGGGAATCTTAAGTGAGGGTGAAGTAATACTCAATATAGCAAATGCTGATCTGATAAAGTCTATTACGGATCATGGTGTCATTAATAGTATCTCTTCGAAAAATGACGAGGATGCTGTTATGGAAGAACTTGGAATGGCGGACATTGCAGATCTTTTTGTTTTCAATAACATTAACTGGGATGAAAAGGGACAGCAGATGGCGGCAAAGATAAAAGCCATGGGCCTAAGACCGGAGAATGTTTTGTTTATCGATGATAATCCGAGAAACCTTGAAGAGGCTAAATACTATTCTGAGGGACTGAAGACGGCACTACCGGATATAATCCCATATTTGACTACATATTTTGCCAGAACGACTGCCAGGGATACAGAACATGAAAGACTGAAGCAGTACAAGATTCTTGAAAAGAAATTAAGTGCCGAGATTCAAAGTGATTCAAAAGAGAGCTTTCTCAGAGAAAGCGATATAAGGATTACAATTAACAGAGACTGCCTTATTCAGCTTGACAGAATAACTGAACTTGTTGCCAGGAGCAATCAGCTAAATTATACCAAAAACAGGGATCAGAAAGATTTGCTGACAAGGCTGATATCAAATGACTGGAATGACTGTGCCTACATCAGAGCATGGGATAAGTTTGGAGATTATGGGATAATTGGATTTTATTGCTACAACACAAGGGAAAAGAATATGGAACATCTGCTCTTTTCCTGTAGAGTACTTGGAATGGGAATTGAGCAGTACATATATAACAAACTGGGATGTCCTGAATTTGAGATTAAGGAACCGGTATCTGTTAAGCTTGAAAAAAATAAGCCTGTTGATTGGATAACAGAGGTGGAGGAACAGGAGATAAAAGAGGATCCCGGTCAGAAGGGAAGAGCGAGGCTTCTGTTAAAAGGGCCCTGCGATCTGGATTCTATGGAACCGTATATTACAGGAGCCAGTATTACAACAGAGTTTAACTATGTGAATCATCTGGGATTTATTACTGCCGGACAAAATCACAGTATGCATATTTGGGAAAGAGCACATTTTTCAGATGAAGAAATTAGTGAACTCTGCAGAGACGTACCATTTATAACAGAAGGAGATTTTTCGACCAAGCTCTTTGAAGAAGAATACCATGTGATTTGTTACAGCATGCTCTCTGACCTTGTTGCAGGTCTGTATAAAAGAAAAGATAAGGAAGAGTATATTGCATTCTCAAATAAGAACCAGGTACTCACAGATCCTGCAAACAAGGATGGATTCATTAACGGTACATTAAGCGGGCACATGTATAAGTTTACTGATGAAGTTGTTAGTAAATTCGCAAATGAGTGGGAGTATGTTGGTATAACGCCAATTGATATTCTTTTCAGGAACCTCGATTACATTTACGAAAATGTCAAAGGAAAACCTCTTTTTATACTGCTTCTCGGTAGTGAGATAGATTATGAGGGACAGAGTGATGAGTTTAACGGGATTGGGGATATATACAGGGAATACAATCCTGCTCTCACTGAGTTTGCACTTGACCATGACAGGATGAAGGTCATTAATATTACAGATTTTATCCATTCTCAGGATGATTTTATTGACAGTATCAATCATTTCAGCCGCAACGTTTATTACAAAATAGCCGGAGAAATATGCAGATATATAAACGAAGAACTATAACAAGATTGCTCCAGAGGAGATTATGCACGAGCTAAGTAAATTGTCTTTTCCACAAGACTATTATTGTGATGAAGTAAGAGAAGGCTTCTATGTCTCAGAGACTATGAAGCGTTATTGGGCTGCCCAGTTACAGGTTCTCGCAGAGATTGATATAATTTGTTGTAGGCATGAGCTGAATTGGTATGCGGACTGTGGAACACTTTTGGGAGCGGTAAGGCACAAAGGATATATTCCGTGGGATGACGATCTGGATATCGTTATGTTAAGAGCGGATTATGAGCGCTTTCTTGAATATGCCAGGGTGGAATTACCAAAGGGATACTGTATTCTTTCGGTTCAGGACAATGATGAGTATTACTACCCCTTTGGAAGGATAACTAACAGCCATGCTATTGATCTGCGCAAGGATTTTTTGGTATCAAACCACGGATGCCCGTTTGTTGTGGGGGTAGATATCTTTATATTAGATAATGTCTTTTCTGATCCGGAAAGAGAAGAAGAGAGAGTAAAACGCGGCAATCTTGTATTTTCCACCTTCAGGGGGGTGCGTGAAAACACTTTCTCGGAATCAGAAAAAAACAAAAGACTTCGTGAAATAGAGAAGGATAACGATGTTGTTTTTTCTGAAGATAATATCTGCAGGCAGCTTTTGCTTCTTTTTGAAAAGATAAGCACTGAGTGTATGGATGATTCTTCAAAAGAGATTGCACGTATGTACAGTTGGGTTTCAAATAGAAAGACTATTTTCCTTAGGTCCAGTTATTGTGCTTTGGAAAATGCACCTTTTGAAGCTACAATGATTCGAATGCCAAAAGACTACGACACGATACTGAGAAATCTGTATGGCGATTACACGAAGGTTGTAAGAGGCAAAACAATTCATGTATATCCGGTATATCGGGGGTTGGAGAATCTATATCGTGAAAAGACAGGGAAAAACCCAAACAGGTATTGTTTTAAAAATGAGAACTTTGCACCTGTAGCAAAGATGAGCTTCAGACAACAGCAATATTCGATGCTTGAACGCATGCATACTATTCATGAAAAACTTCAGGATTTAGCAAGCATAAGCGATAACCCTGAACTTATGCCAATATTTCAGATCTGCCAGGATGCGGCGGTGTCTATAGGGAATAAGCTGGAGGCAAGATTTGGTGAAGGTAGCGATGCAGTGTCCTGCCTTGAGAACTACTGTGAGATGATATACCGGTCGTCTTGTAGTTGGACAGAAAATTCCAGGATAGAACTCGATACATGCCTTGCAAAGGCAAAGGAAGAGATTTCTACACTCTTTGATGCTGCTAAAAAAGACATCCTCTTCCTTCCCTGCAGGGCAAGATGGTGGAATACAATGAAGGCTGTTTATGAAGAATGTTGTAATGACCCCGAAAATATCGTCAGTGTTATCCCGATACCTTATGGCTTTATTGATAATCTTGGCAGTATTGGCGCTCTTTCAAGAGATACTGAGGAGTTTTACGATATTCCAAAACTGGAGGGTAATCTGACAGATTTCAATGAATATGATCTTGAGAAAAGGCATCCGGATTGTATTGTTATTCAATATCCCTTTGATGGATGCAGTGGAGTGATGGCTATTCCGGACATATTATTTTCAGATAACCTTTCAAAATATACCGATGAGTTGATTTATGTACCATGTCTTGATCCAAACCCTCCAGAGTCAGAAGATGATGTGGCTTTTGAGGCTATTCGGGAGCTTGTTGAACAACCTGCTGTGTTTAATGCTGACAAGGTCATAGTCAGTTGCGAGGAATTAAGGAACTGTTATATTTCATTACTGGTAGAAATGACCGGTGAAGATCTAAAGGATTATTGGGAAAACAAAATTCGTACAAGGCAAGAGGAAAAATCGCATGATTACAGAGCTAAGTAATTTATCATTTCCTGAAGATTTTTTTTGTGAAGAAGTTAGGGGAGGCTTTTATGTCTCGGAGACAATGAAGCGTCATTGGGCAGCAATGCTAAAGGTGTTGTCTGAGATAGATAAGATTTGTAGGAGACATGAGATAAACTGGTATGCTGATGCAGGCACACTTATCGGTGTGATCAGAGAAAAGGGATTCATTCCCTGGGATGATGATCTTGATATTGCCATGTTCAGAGAAGATTATGAGCTATTCCTCACCTATGCAAGGGAAGAACTGCCCGAGGGTTATTGCATTGCTTATGATGATGATCTGGGCACGAGTAGAAATCCTTTTAAAAATCCCAATCCATATTGTGGTATCACGAACACAAGCAATCTGAGGATTGATCATAAATTCCTGGATGAGTTTTACGACTGTCCTTTTGTTTCCTCAGTAGATGTATTTCCACTGGATAGAGTATACAATGATCCACAAAAGGAAAATGACCGTATAAATCGTGCTAAACTGGTCTATTCAGTTTACTGGGGGATGATCAACAAAGATTTTGTCAAGGAAGATCTGTCATTACTTATACCAGTTATTGAAAAACAAAATAAAGTAAAGATAGGCACTGAAGACGTTCAAAGAAAACTGCTGCGTCTGTTTATTGAGCTTTCACAGGAGTGCCAAGATGAAGATTCTGACAAAGTAACCAAGATGTTTATTTGGGTTATGCATAAGTCATATGCATTAAAGAAAGCTTATTATGATTCATGGACTGAAGGTGATTTTGAGACCACCAGGCTCAGGATTCCACATAACTATCATGAAATCCTGAGCGAAATGTATAAAGATTACACGAAACCGACAAGGGGTGGAGGATTACATACTTTTCCATGTTATGAGGAGCATGAAAAGACATTTCGAAAAATAACAGGCAGAAAATCTTGTGGTTATACATTTAATAAAGACAAGTTTGTGCCCAAGACAGATAGGAAAAGTGAGCGTAAAAGAGTATGCAATCTGTTTGAACTGATACATGAATATCACAGATACATTCAGAATAACGTCGGAATGCAGAAATGTGATGACATGGCTGTCTTTTTGCAGGACTGTCAGACCGCTGCAGTGTCTATAGGCAATGCTTTGGAAGAAAGGTTCGGAATCGGAACAGAAGCAGTAGCGCTACTTGAAAAATATTGCGAAAAAGTCTATGAGGCTTCGATCGGATGGAATGATAATACAAGGGATGAACTTGATCAGGTGCTGCTTGAAGCTGAGAATAAATCCGGTATGCTGTTTGATGATAGTGGCTTCGAGATTTTGGTATTACCTTGTAAGGCATCATGGTGGGAATCACTTAGTGATGTTTTTAAGCATATAGAGGCTGATACAAGAAATAGGATAAGTGTTATTCCTACACCATATTATTATCACGATCATGCACACATGATTGGGGATATGTATAGGGATACAGCAGAATTTGAGAAAATTCCGGTACTTAAGGATAAGCTTACGAACTTTGATGCTTATAATATTGAAGAACGTAAGCCGGATGTGATAATAATTCAGTTTCCTTATGATGGTTATAGCTCAGTATTGGGAGAACCGGAACTGCTTTATTCTGACAATCTTGCGAAATTTACAGAACAGCTGATTCTGGTTCCGCACTTAAGGCCGGATCCACCAGAGTCAGAGGGGGATATCGCGGGGAAAGCCATGCTGGACATGGTGGAACAGCCGGCTGTTTTCAATTCGGATATGGTTGTTGTTTCATCGAAGGAACTTAGGGATTATTACATTAAAACGCTGGTAAACATGACTGACACTGAGCTGCAGAATTATTGGGAAGACCGAATCTGCCTAAAAGAAGACCTGGATAATAGGATGGGGCGGTGATATGATCATTCGCCGCCTATCACCTTGTGCCAGTTGGCGCAGAATTCTTCTACAGAGCTTTTATTACCTGATTCTGCCCACATTTTTGAAAAAGCTTCTTCCTGAACTTTGTAAAATGGGTAATCATGCAAACCAGTGAAGGGTTTAGGCGTCATGTAGTCTTTGCCATAATTTACTTCAGCTATTTTGTGAGGTTTGCAGGGAACCCTTATTGTTATACTTTCAAATGGCCATTCCTCTCCATCTTCGAACCATTCTTTATGCATTTCCCTAAAACCTAAGAATCCTTTTTCTGAAACAGGTGGATGCGAGTATAAAATATTGGCAACACCGTTTGATTCAGAAACAGGTACTGAATATGCGTATTGATCTACTACGCATAGTATTTCATGTCTTGATATTGTTTCATCATCTTTGTTAAAAGATATGCCTAGTTCCTTCTCGTACGGATAGAGTCTTAAATCAAGTTGATTATTTTTTTTCAATTCGACCCAATTATGAGCAATTCGCTGAAGGTCAATGATTTTCTTGGAAAGAACAAGTTGTTTTTGAGGATCTGAAGGTAAATTGTCTAATGGGAAAATATCTACTCCTATACGCAGATAAGGGAAGGCGTGGAAGTAATTCATATATTCGGGAAGGGTGAACTTCTGCTCATCGGCAATTACTCTTCCCTGGGGTTCTTTATTGGCCTCCCAAAGTCTGGGTGAATCTCCGTATATACCGGATATGACAAAACCATCAGGCAAAGATTGCGGAGAAACCTTCAGGAATTTCATATAATCATCACGCAACATACATATATCGATATCATCATCCCAAGGAATAAAACCTTTATGTCTTATAGCTCCAAGCAGGGTTCCGTATATGGCATACCATTTGATGTCATGCTTGTCGCAGACATCTCTTATTACATCCAAGACCTCAAGCTGTGCAGCCCAAGCTCGTTTCATCATGGGTGCAATTACAAAATTATCTCTGGTTTCTTCTTCAAAAAATGATTTTGGAAATTTCATGATAGTACTCCCGGATATTTAATTGAGGATATTGTTATCTAATTATAGTTCGAATATTATTGTAATACAAATATTGGCTGACTTGTAAATGCGAATAATTGTATTTGTTAAGACGATAAAACTAAGGTAAAATATAAATATAGGTGTTTATTCACGATAACTCTAAGGTCTTCATTACGGATATTTTTCCATGCCCGGGGAGAATAATTGTATCAGGGGAAAATGTTTTGAGATAGGGCATTGTTATCTCGCGAAAGGCTTTTTTGCTTCCTCCTGGAAGTCGCGTTATTGTTTTTTGATCGGGAATAAGACTGTCTCCGGTGGCAAGGGCTAAAAGGTTGCCGGTTTGATCATGAAACTCCATGCAGATGCTGCCAGGTGTATGCCCCGGAGTACTTTTCAATATTACATATAGATCCTCCCAATCGAGTGTAAGAATCTCATCGAATGTGAAATCTGCACTGCATGTATAATCTGGGTCAACCAGAGTTTCCCAAGTATTTTTTTCTTCGATGGGTCTGAACATAGATAAGAGTGAGGCGTTTTGTGATAAATTTTCAAATGAATCTTTAATTGCATCTGCACAGGATTTTTGAGCGTAGACATTGCAACTGATTTTCTTTTTTGAAGCAAATTCCCTGAGCATATTTACTCCGGAGATATGGTCAAAATGCTCGTGAGACAAAAGAATTGTAATATCAGTACAACTCAGTTCCTCTAACAGGTTGAGTGCATCATTGTTTTCCTGGGGGTCAATTATGAGGGATCTGTTGTGCGATATAATGATATACATATTGGAATCAATTGCTAGAAGAGAGTATTTATATAGGTTGCAATTTCCGATTTTCATAGAGTGATTTCCTTCACGTTTTTGATTTATAGAATACACAATTTAGTATAAATGTACCAGAATAATACTTCAATAAAGAGGTAATGGAGATATGGCCTGATGTGGAACGAAAAATATAGAATTGACCTTAAAGAACGAAGAGCCAAAGCAAGAAAAGGCGGTGGAGACAAGCGAATAGCAAGACAACATGAACTTGGTAAGCACACTGCTCGTGAGAGAATTGAAATGCTGTTTGACTCAGGAAGCTTTGTGGAAATAGAAAGCCTTGTTGAATCCAGAGGTGATGCTTATGGCATGGCAGAGAAATGCATACCAGGAGACGGCGTGATCATAGGATATGGAAAGGTCAATGGACGCACAGTTTATGCTTCCTCTGAAGATTTTACAGTTATGGGTGGGACTCTTGGAGAGTACCATTCGCGTAAAATTTGCCACATCATGGATATGGCATTGAAAATGAAATCACCATATATAGCTATCTACGACAGTGGTGGTGCGCGAATTGAGGAGGGAATCACTTCTCTTGACGGATATAGCAGCATGTTCTACAGGAATACAAGAGCTTCAGGAGTCATCCCGCAGATAGCAGTCATTATGGGACCTTGTGC
>JAEEGL012447541.1_pt1 | contig 34941 bp, 34 predicted proteins | sample 9134231 | NCBI WGS metagenome assembly JAEEGL01 (sample SAMN16246548, study PRJNA631951) | gut metagenome | biome: gut microbiome; feature: rumen; material: fiber-attached | host: Bos | place: Iran: Karaj | collected 2018-10 | reverse complement strand
TATAACGGCAAGATCGTAACTACCGAGGCTAAGGCTAAGGAAGTTCAGAAGATCGCAGAGGGACTCATCGCTCTTGCAGTTAAGGAACAGAGCAACTACGAGACCGTAAAGGTTAAGGCTAAGGTTGCCCGTAAGGATAAGGACGGCAAGAGAGTCAAGGAAGTCAAGGACGGTAAGAAGGTAACCGTTTATGATGAGATCGACAAGGAGATCAAGAAGGATATGCCTTCAAGACTCCATGCCCGCAGACAGATGCTCAAGGTATTGGTTCCCGTTAAGGAAGTTCCCGCTGATGCAGCAGGCAAGAAGAAGAATACCAAGAATGTGGATATGCCCGCTAAGCTCTTTGATGAGATAGCTCCCAAGTATACAACGCGTAACGGTGGATACACAAGAATCGTTAAGATCGGCCAGCGTAAGGGCGACGGCGCAATGGAAGTACTTCTCGAGTTAGTCTAAGATGTAAGTAACGCAAAGGCCTGACTAAATGTCAGGCCTTTTTTGCTATTAGGTAGTGCAGTGATATGAGCCTTATAAAGACTGAAAAACTGGTACATGAATATATAAAGCGCGATGAGAACGGCGACGAGATCGGAAGGGTACGTGCTGTAGACGGCGTAGATATGGAAGTTGAGCGGGGTCAGTTCATTTCCATACTCGGCTCGAACGGTTCAGGAAAGTCCACTTTTGCCGCGCACTTAAACGCCATTCTTTTTCCCACGGAAGGCTCCGTATGGGTAGATGGAAAAGATACTAAGGACCCTGCCAATGTATGGGATGTGAGAGAGACAGCGGGAATGGTGTTCCAGAACCCCGATAACCAGATAATCGGCCAGATCGTGGAAGAGGATGTGGGCTTCGGCCCTGAGAATATGGGCATCCCGACTAAGGAGATCTGGGAGAGAGTGGAAGAATCGCTTAAGGCCGTGGGGATGTGGGAATACCGCAAGCATTCACCTGGAAGGCTCTCAGGCGGACAGAAGCAGAGAGTGTCGATCGCCGGTGTGATCGCCATGCACCCTAAATGTATCGTCTTTGATGAACCGACTGCGATGCTCGATCCATCGGGAAGGCGTGAGGTCATAAGGGCTGCAAGGGCGCTTAATGATGTTGAGAAGGTGACGATCATCCTGATCACCCACTATATGGATGAGGTGATCTATTCGGATAAGGTTTTTGTCATGGATAAGGGAAGGATCGCGATGAGCGGGACTCCCGGAGAGATATTCACGCAGAGAGAGAAGCTTAAAGAATATAAGCTTGACGTGCCGCAGGTCACGACTCTGGCGTATGAGCTGCGCGAAAGAGGGATAGATGTGCCTGCAGATGTGCTCTCACCGGAGGAACTGGTGAAGAGCCTGACCACAAGATACAGAAGTTGACCGCGATAGTCAACACAAGATGTTATGATAATAGAACTTAAGGATGTCAATTACATATATGATAAGGACAGTACCCTGTCTGCGGTTGCTCTGAGTGATATCAACCTGCAGATAAGGGAAGGGGTGCTCTATGCCCTCATCGGACATACGGGTTCGGGCAAGTCTACACTCATACAGCATATGAACGGACTCATCCGTCCTTCATCGGGCGAGGTGTTATATAAAGGTGTGTCCGTCTGGGACCGTCAGACGGATATGAGGGCCTTAAGAAGCAAGGTCGGGCTTGTTTTCCAGTATCCTGAGCATCAGCTGTTCGAGACCACCGTATATGAGGATGTTGCCTTTGGCCCGAAGAACCTTAAACTTGATAAGGAAGAGATCGATTCGAGGGTAAGAGAGGCGCTGACTCTCACAGGAGTGGATGAGAGCCTCTGGCAGTATTCGCCGTTTGAACTCTCGGGCGGACAGAAGCGCAGAGTTGCGATCGCGGGAGTCCTGGCCATGAAGCCCGAGCTGCTCATACTGGATGAGCCCACGGCGGGACTGGATCCCGGCGGAAGAAATGATATCCTGGGTGTTCTTAAGAACCTTCATGAAAAGGAAGACATTACGATGATCCTTGTGAGCCACAGCATGGAAGATGTGGCAGGGTTTGCGGACCGGATCATTGTGATGAACAAGGGACATATAGAGTTTGAGGACAGTCCTTCGGAGGTGTTCAGACATGCTGAGGAACTGCGGCAGATGGGACTGTCGGTGCCGCAGGTCACGGATGTGCTGGCAAGGCTTAAGGCTGAGGGCTGGCCTGTGGATGACGGTGTTATAAATGTTTCCGGTGCGGCCGATGAGATAGTTAAGGCCATAGGGGAGCTTAAGCAGGGATCGTAGAATGAAAGACAGAATGACCTTGGGTCAGTACTACCAGACGGATTCCGTTCTTCACCGGATGGATCCCAGAGTCAAGCTGACCGGTACAATCACATATATAGCGGCCCTCTTTATAGCTAAGGACCTGTGGGGCTATCTGCTCGTGACGGCATTCCTTATAACCGTGATCGCGCTGTCCAATGTGCCCGTTAAGTTTATGCTAAAGGGAATGAGATCGATCGCTTTTCTCATAATACTCACGGTGGTCTTTAATCTCTTCATGACGCCGGGGGATGTGATCTTCAGTATCTGGAAGATACACATTACGAGAGAAGGTCTGATCCTGGCCTCGAGTATGGCGGTAAGGCTTATCTATCTCATAGTAGGTTCGAATATAATGACGCTTACCACTACGCCGAACAATCTGACGGACGGAATGGAGAGTCTCTTAAGCCCGCTCAAGGTACTGCACGCACCGGTACATGAGGTGGCGATGATGATGTCGATCGCCCTCAGGTTTATACCGATCCTGATGGAAGAGACCGATAAGATCATGAAGGCCCAGATGGCCAGAGGAGCGAGCTTTGATGAGGGTAATCTGATAGAGAGAGCCAAGAGCATGGTTCCTCTGCTGGTTCCGCTCTTCGTATCGGCATTCAGACGTGCCGGTGATCTGGCTCTTGCAATGGAGGCCAGAGGCTATAGAGGCGGGGATAACCGCACGAGGATGAAGCCCCTGCATTATGAATCCCGTGACTTTGCGGGATACGCTGTGCTGATCCTGTTGCTTGCCGGAGCGATCGCACTCAGGGTAATGCAGATCCCGATACCTTTCTCTATATTATCTTAGGAGAACAGATGAGCAAAAAAGACAGAAACAAACTGCTCAGTGCACTGGTCGCGCTGGCAGCCATAGTAGTGCTGATGTCACTTACCATAAGATTTCTAAGCGGCTCGGAGACTCTGGAAGACTATGCCAGGACGCATCCCGAAGAGCAGACGGGACCTGTGGTCACACCGGATATAATACCCGTGACGGATGAACCTGATGCTCAGGAACAGTCCTCAGAGAATGCCGCAGATGCGAAAAAAACCGGCGATATTAAGGATACAGACATTGATACGGAAGATATCGAAGCCAAGGCGGACACAGAGGATGAGAAGCCTGCTCTTGCAGAGACTGCAGCCTCACCGGAGCGCGTGACCTATGCAGACGGCTTCTACTATGAGCCGATCCCGGATGTCATCCGCGATAAGATGAAGGGTGTGTCATATCCTCTCGATATCGATGAGACCAAGGTAAGCTTTGATGTCTTAAGGTATGTGAGACTTAAGTATATCGACTTTGACGGTAATGAAGCGGAAGGCGAGATGGTCTGCAATATGGCCATCGCTCGGGATATAGTTGAGATATTCCATGAACTCTATGTTCAGGGTTATCAGATACAGAGCATCCGCCTTATCGATGATTATGATGCGGATGATACGGCATCCATGCTTGATAACAACACGAGCTGCTTCTGCTACAGGGTCGTGGACGGAAGTACCCACCTGTCCAATCACGCCTATGGAAGGGCCGTTGATCTCAATCCCTTCTATAATCCCTACATAGTCTACGGCAAGGGAGAAAACGGCGGAGACTATATTTCGCCTGAAGGCAGTGAGATATATACGGACAGGACAGCCGACTTCCCACATAAGATCGACGAGAACGACCTCGCATACAAGCTGTTTAAGCAGCATGGCTTCAAGTGGGGCGGTGACTGGAACACCATGAAGGATTACCAGCATTTCGAGAAGAAGGCTTAGGGTAAAAACACGGGTGACCCGGATCACATCAGTACCGGGTGCACATATCAAAAGGGCGGACAATGAGACGGATACTGCTTACGGTAGCATATGACGGAACTGAATATCACGGATGGCAGGTTCAGGAGGGCGTGACCACCATAGAAGGCGAACTTAACCGTGCGATCGGCGAATTGACCGGAGTAGTCACTGAGGTGATCGGGGCTTCCAGGACCGATGCGGGAGTACACGGACGGTGCAACAGGGCGGTGTTCGACACGGAGAGTACGATCCCTGCAGACCGCTTCAGCGCTGCGATCAACACGTTTTTACCACATGACATACGTGTCACATCTTCTGCTGAAGTGGCAGCTGACTGGCATCCGAGAAAGGTGCTCACATATAAGACCTATGAATACCATATAGACCGGAGTGAGATATATGATCCCTTAAGGGAGAGGTATACATGGAATGTGTGGGGCGAGCTGGACCTCGAGAAGATGAGAGAGGCGGCAGCATATCTCACGGGTGAGCATGACTTCACAAGCTTCTGTGCGGCAGCGAGTCCTGTCGAGGATAAGGTGAGGGAGATCATTTCCATAGATATCCTGGAGCACGGCAGGGAAGTCATAATAAGAGTAAAGGGTACGGGTTTCCTCTATAATATGGTGAGGATCATAGCAGGGACTCTTGTGGCCGTGGGGCAGGGCAAGACAGAACCCGAGCAGATGGCAGAGATACTTGATGCCCGTGACAGGAGCAAGGCAGGACAGACAGCACCGGCCAAGGGGCTTGTGCTGGTTTTGATAGAAGATGTCCGATAAGACAGTTGTATCAGACTGAAAAAATAAAGCTTATTTAAGAATGGAGGAAAAAATGAGCGAGATACCTTACAAGATCTATCTGGAAGAAAACGAGATGCCGAAGGACTGGTATAATGTCCGCGGCGACATGAAGAGGAAGCCGGCACCCATCCTTAATCCGGGAACCTTAAAGCCCGTGACAAAGGAAGAACTGTCCGCGATATTCTGCGAAGAGCTGGCAGAGCAGGAACTTGACGATACCACGAGATTCATCCCGATCCCTCAGGAGATCAGGGATTTCTATAAGATGTACCGTCCCTCTCCGCTTGTAAGAGCGTACTGCCTTGAGAAGAAGCTTGGCACGCCCGCACATATCTACTATAAGTTTGAGGGTAACAATACGTCAGGATCACACAAGCTTAATTCGGCCATAGCTCAGGCATACTATGCCAAGAAGCAGGGACTTAAGGGTGTGACTACAGAGACCGGTGCAGGCCAGTGGGGTACGGCACTGTCTATGGCATGTTCGTACTTTGACCTTGACTGCCAGGTATACATGGTCAAGGTATCTTACGAGCAGAAGCCCTTCAGAAGAGAGGTTATGCGTACATACGGAGCCAAGGTTACACCTTCTCCTTCTATGGATACGGAAGTAGGACGTAAGATCAACGCCGAGTTCCCCGGTACAACGGGAAGTCTGGGTTGTGCAATATCGGAAGCCGTTGAGGCGGCAGTGACTCAGGAAGGTTACAGATATGTGCTCGGAAGCGTGCTTGCACAGGTACTTCTCCATCAGTCTGTTATCGGTCTTGAGACCAAGGCGGCTCTGGATAAGTACGGCATCAAGCCGGATATGATCATCGGCTGCGCAGGTGGCGGTTCCAACCTTGGTGGTCTTATCTCTCCCTTCGCAGGCGAGATCCTCCGCGGTGAGAACAACTACGAGATCATCGCTGTTGAGCCGGCATCATGTCCTTCGCTTACAAGAGGCGTTTATGCATACGACTTCTGTGATACGGGAAAAGTGTGTCCTCTTGCTAAGATGTACACACTCGGAAGCGGCTTCATCCCTTCAGCGAACCATGCAGGCGGCTTAAGATATCACGGCATGAGTTCTATCGTATCAGAACTTTATGATCAGGGCATCATAAGTGCAAGGAGCGTTGAGCAGACAAGCGTATTCGAAGCAGCTGAGATGTTCGCGCGTGTTGAGGGTATCCTTCCCGCACCGGAGTCAAGCCACGCCATAAGAGTTGCCATAGATGAGGCTCTTAAGTGCAAGGAGACAGGCGAAGAGAAGAACATCGTATTCGGTCTTACAGGTACCGGTTACTTCGATATGGTGGCTTATCAGAAGTACAACGATAAGGAGATGAGTGACTACATCCCTACGGATGAGGATCTTAAGAAATCCATCGATACTCTGCCCAAGGTAGAGGCATAATTCGGATATAGAGACATAGAGGATAAACGGATGGCGCGTGCGTCATCCGTTTGCTTTCGGAAAATGCGCAAAATTAAGCAAAAAACAGGCTGAAAATGGTTGACACGCCAGAGGGCGTGTCGTATAATCGTACAGTGTGACCGTCGGATGGAGGGCGGTCTTTGGCGTGAAGAAAAGTCAATAGCCCCGATTTTTCCAGCGTCCGCATATATGTAACAATTGATATTAGGCAAAGGAGATACATATGAAGACATTCATGGCCAACCCTGAAAAGGTTGATAGAAAGTGGTATGTAGTGGATGCTGAAGGTCAGACACTCGGCCGCCTTGCTTCAGAAGTAGCTAAGGTACTTCGCGGCAAGAATAAGCCTATCTTCACTCCGCATGTAGATACAGGTGACTATGTGATCGTCATCAATGCTGAGAAGATAGCAGTAACAGGTAAGAAGTTAGATCAGAAGGTATATTATCATCATTCAGACTACGTAGGCGGTATGAAGGAGACAACCTTAAGAGAGAAGCTTAACAAGAAGCCCGTAGAGGTTATTGAGCTCGCTGTTAAGGGTATGCTTCCCAAGGGACCCCTCGGCAGACAGATGTATAAGAAGTTATTCGTTTACGCAGGACCGGAGCACAAGCATGCAGCTCAGAAGCCTGAGGTATTAACATTCTAAGAACAGGAAAGGAGATATTGAAATGGCTAAGGCTAAGAAGGGTGCTCAGTTTTACGGTACCGGCAGAAGAAAGAGTTCTGTTGCAAGAGTATATCTTGTTCCCGGTAAGGGCAATATAACGATCAATAAGAGAGATATCGACGATTATTTCGGTCTTGAGACACTTAAGGTTGTTGTTCGTCAGCCTCTCGTAGCTACAGATAATGTTGAGAAGTTTGACGTGAAGGTAAATGTTAAGGGCGGTGGATTCACAGGCCAGGCAGGTGCCATCAGACACGGAATCGCAAGAGCTCTTCTCCAGGTTGATGAGGAGTTCAGACCCACGCTTAAGGCAGCAGGATATCTCACAAGAGATCCTCGTATGAAAGAGCGTAAGAAGTACGGTCTCAAGGCAGCGAGACGTGCACCTCAGTTCTCAAAGAGATAATCGTTTCACAACGTATTACGTCTTTGGACAACCATATACGATTTATTACACCTCAGGACAACTGTCCTGGGGTGTTTTTTTATATTTTACAGAAATTCTATTTAGTTATTCGTCTTAAAAGATGCGAAAGCGAATAAAATAATGATTAAAACGAATAACAATTGACATAAGGCGAAAAACGGAATAGTATTAGAAATGAAAGGAGAAAGAACTATGAAATTTAATGAGGAAAAAAAGCAATCCATTATAATATATATTCTTGAAAAAATAGAGCAAAATGATGAAAGAATTTCTAAGACTGTTTCTGAAGCTTTTGATGTAAATCAGAATACAATACACACTTATATAAACGAATTAGTAGATAATAATATTATTAGGCGTGTAAAAAGAGGAAAATATGAATTAGTAAAAAAAGAGTATGAATATGAGCTTAAGCGTTCAAAAGGAGAATTAGATACTGATACTTACGCTTATGAGCATTGCTTATTTGATTTAATAAAAGAATTTGGGCAAAATGTCGAAGCAATTTGGAGTTATGCATTTAGTGAAATGATTAATAATGTAATGGATCATTCACAGGCTGAAAATGTAAAAATAATAATAGAACAGGACTATATTAATACGCATGCTGCTATTTTAGATGATGGGATTGGTATATTTAAAAAGATAAAAGAACACTTTGGCTTTAATACGTTAGATGAAGCTATATGTGAATTGTTTAAAGGAAAACTGACTACAGATATGGAAAATCATTCAGGGGAAGGCATTTTTTTTAGTTCTAAAATGATGGATGATTTTTTTATCGTATCTAGTGGTAAAATCTTTACAAACAATAAATATGGAAATAGTAGAATTATAAATTTAGCAGAGGAAAATAATAAAGGAACTGGAGTATACATGAGTTTATCAAACTTTTCGCATAGAAATCCTCAAGAGGTGTTTGATCTCTATGCTAATATAGATGGTGGCTTCATTAAGACAAAAATACCGTTGAAAAATATATTTGATACATCTCCAGTATCACGATCTCAAGCAAAGAGAGTATGCAACCGTTTAGATAAGTTTAAGGAGATAGTAATAGATTTTGACGGAATACAATGGATGGGACAAGGATTTGCTCATCAAATATTTGTAATCTTTTCGAGAGAACATCCAGATATGCAGCTAATACCAATTAATATGAACGAAGATGTAACAAAGATGTATGTACATGTTATACAAGAGATACCACTGGAATAGAGCGTTAATTCGCTTTGAAAAACCATATAATTCGTTATAAGTCATTGTGCTGATAAAAAGTTCGTGAAAGGATGATATATGCCGGATCAGTTTGCGAGAACACAGCTGCTTCTGGGTGAAGAAGCAATGGATAAATTGAAAAATGCAAGAGTTGCCGTATTTGGTGTAGGCGGCGTGGGAGGATATGTGTGTGAAGCCCTTGTCAGAAGCGGAGTGGGACAGTTCGACCTTATCGATGATGACAAAGTATGCCTATCCAATATCAACAGGCAGATAATAGCGACACGAAAGACCGTTGGGGAATATAAGGTCGAGGTAATGAAAGAGAGAATGATGGAGATCAATCCGGACGTTACCGTGAATACATATAAGTGTTTCTTCCTGCCGGAAAATGCTGATGAATTTCCGTTTGAGAAATATGATTATGTTGTGGATGCAGTTGATACGGTAACTGCAAAGATCGAACTTGTTATGAAGTGTCAGGAAAAGGGAGTGCCGATCATCAGTTCCATGGGCGCCGGAAACAAGCTGGATGCAAGTTCATTTCGGGTTGCGGATATATATAAGACAAAGGTGTGTCCGTTGGCAAAGGTGATGAGACATGAACTGAAAAAACGAGGCGTCAGAAAACTCAAGGTTGTATATTCTGAAGAAAACCCGGTAAGACCGCTTGAAGATATGTCAGTCAGCTGCAGTACGGATTGCACATGTCCTCCCGGAGCAGAACGTAAAGGCACTGAGAAAAGAACTGTTCCCGGAAGTGTAGCCTTTGTTCCGTCAGTTGCCGGACTGATAATTGCCGGAGAAGTGGTAAAGGACATTACAGCTGTTGGAGATTTTCCGCGGAATGTGGTATTATAGTTGCCGGAAATAATAAGCAAAAATACAGAAAAAGAAAAGAGGAAAATGAAATGAGTTATGTGATTATCGGAGCAGTAATAGGAGCGTTTGTGGGTATTGTATTTATGATCGCCAAGAAGGATTCCAAGGAGCGCGATGAGATGGTCTCTAAGCTTTCTGAGGAGCAGAAGGAGCGCCTGATGGCAACAGAGGTGGAAGCCGTTGAGAAAAATGCCTGGGTTCAGGAGGCTATGGTTGCCAAGATGACAGAGAAGGGCAGCAAGTATGATCTTCGCATGCTGTGGTATAACAAGACACTTGGCAATAATGAGCACAATACGATCACAATAGCAGACGCTTCCATCACAAAGGCTGAGAAGGAAGAGCATAATATCGAGGTTGGTTCTTTCGTAAAGATGTATATTGCACCCGAGAAGACAGTCGGAAGCGTAAAAGTTGTTTTTGACTGATGATAAATAAGTAGTTGCACGCAGCCCTTGCGTGTGATATACTTCGGAAGTTACTGCGGATGTTAACTCCTTCCCATCCGCCAAATACCCTAAAGGAGGCTATAAATGAAGAAGAATGTTTTATTCATTACTCAGGCAGCTCTGATCGCTGCCATCTATGTCGTACTGACCATGTTCGCTGCAGGTTTTGACCTGGCAAGCGGCATGATCCAGGTACGATTCTCTGAGGCACTTACAGTGCTGCCATACTTTACTCCGGCAGCGATCCCGGGACTTGCAATAGGCTGTCTTATAAGCAATGTTGCAATAGGTTCCATGCTTCCGGATATAATCTTCGGTACGCTGGCTACCCTTATCGGTGCGATAGGTTCATGGTTCTTAAGAAGGAGCAAGATACTTGTGACCATCCCGCCCGTTATAGCCAATGCGCTGATCATTCCGTTCATACTGACATATGCATATAAGATACCGGGCGGCATACCGCTTCAGATGCTTACGGTCGGAGCAGGTGAAGTGATATCATGTGTAGTCATCGGCTCTATCCTTTTAAGAGCGCTGGCTCCCGCTTCGCAGTATATATTCTCACAGGAGTAATATGAAGATCCTTGTTTTTCTGATAATAATACTTGCATATATAGTGTTTATCGGGATAGTGAACGAGAAGATATTCCATATCCAGAGTGATATTGCGATGATCATGTTCTCGCTCATCATATCCATAATCCTGCTGATCATAAAGAATCTGTGGCCGGCTGAGGCCATAGGTTCCTTTGTGGAGGGCCTGGGTGAATTCGGATTTGAAGAATACCTGATGGACGGGATGTTATGCTTTATGCTCTTTGCGGGGGCGGGCAAGGTCAATATGGGCAAGTTTAAGCAGAACCTTCGCCCGATATGCCTGCTCGCACTTCTGACTACGCTTATATCATCCTTCCTCTACGGTGCTCTGTTCTACGGGATAGCATGTCTTCTGCATCTCCCGATGGATATATGGATGTGCATACTCTTAGGCTGTGTGGTATCACCTACAGATCCGATCGCTGCTACAGGTATTCTCAATAAGATCGGCTTATCCAAGAATGTATGCTCGGTCATAGAGAATGAATCGCTCTTTAACGACGGAACCGGTGTCACGCTCTTTGTGTTTGTGAGATCGATAATACTCGGAAGCGGCAATGACAACTTCTTTTCTCTTATGTTCAGGGAGATCGTCGGAGCCGTAGCCGTGGCACTTATAGTATCATTCCTGTTATTCAAGCTCATGGAACTGACGAAGGATCCGATCAGATATATACTCATATCCCTGCTTGATGTGTCGCTTGTATATATGATATGTGAGCACCTGGGATTCTCCGGTGTCATCGCATCGGTAGTCTGCGGCATGTATTTCTCATATAATATGGATAAGATGGAGAGGATGGTCAAGGTCGTGGATCCCTCGGAGTTCTATAAGGACTTCTGGGAGATACTTGAGAATATCCTCAATTCGGTACTTTTCGTCATGATAGGACTCCTGGTTGTCGACTTAAGGCCGTGCAGTCATATGGAGATCCTCATACCGGTATCCCTGATCCTTCTGGTATTATCAAGGATGTTCGGAGTATCTCTAAGCGCGGTGCTTACCGGTCGTAAGATCCCGGGTAACTATAATCTCATGGAATATGTGACACTGATGACATGGTCGGCATTAAAGGGCGGGCTGTCTCTGGCACTGGCACTCGGAACGGCAGCATATCTGCCGGAAGAGGTCTACGGTATATTCATGGTCGTGACATATGTGACCATATTCTATACGGTACTGTTCCAGGGACTGACGGTTAAGCGGGTATATTTTGCGCTTGAGAAGCATAAGGCGGGAAGGCTTAAGATGCTCAGGGATAAGGCCGGAAAAACGGCATAGGATTCATTGTTCGGAACGGAGAATGGCAATATGAAAGTGATAGTTGTTGGATTGGGGCAGACAGGACGGCTGCTCATCAGATATCTGTCAGGAACGGATTATGACATTACTGTCATAGATAAGGATAAAAAACTGGTAGATTCGATCACTGACAGATTCAATGTGAACGGAATAGTCGGAAGCGGTGCATCAAGGGATACACTTAAGGCAGCAGGCGCGGATGTGGCTGATGCCATAGTTGCGCTTACGCATACGGATGAGATCAATCTCTTAAGCTGTATGCAGGCCAAGTCATTGGGAACGCTCAAGGCTGCGGCACGCATACTTCATCCCGATTTTGTCAATGAGCAGGAAGACCTTAAGAAGGAATACAATATCGATTATCTCATAAAACCCAAGAACGATATGGCGGAGGAGATATACAGAAATATCGGTATGCCCGGATATATGAAGTTTGAAGGCTTCTGGGAAGACAGCATACAGATGATCAACCTTAATGTCCTTAAGGGTTCGCCCATTGCGGACAAGACGCTGGCGGATATAAGACAGTCAGTCTCATCCGATTTTCTCGTAACAACGGTGACAAGAGGTGATAAGCTAAGGATACCGGACGGCACATTCACGCTTAAGGAAGGCGACATCATAGATATAACGGCGGACAAGAAGAATATGGATTCCGTTCTTGACAGGCTCGGTATAAGCAAGTGCAAGACCGGCAGGATCGTGATCGCAGGCTGCGGAGCCACGGGCGAGAGTCTGCTTGATATGATGGCGGATGACAGAACATCGGTCACTGTGCTTGAGGAAGATCCTGAGCAGTGCAGACATCTCATGCAGAAGTACGGGAACGTCAAGGTCATCTGTGCCGGAGATGAGATCATAGACGTGCTTGAAGAAGAGAAGGTCTCCGATGCCGATGTGCTGATCTCATTAACCGATAATGATGAGACAAACCTCGTGATAAGCATGTATGCATGGTCATGCGGAATACCTTCGGTCATCACCAGGGTGGACAAGCCGGAGCATGTTAAGCTCTTACATAAGGTCAATATAGATATCACCGTATCACCTACGGAGCTCTCGGCTCTCAAGATGTTAAGGTTCTTAAGGGGGCATGAGAGAGATGATGAAGGAAGTGATATAGGCAAGTTCTATCACGCTGCCGAAGGCCGTGCGGAGATACTGGAGTTTACGATAAGGGACGGCGAGTCTCATCTCGGGATACAGTTTAAGGAGAAGAGCTTCTCTCTTAAGGATGATGTGCTGATCGCGGCCATAATAAGAGATGATGTGCCCATCATACCCACCGGGACTTCGATACTTAAGGCGGGAGACCGCGTGATCGTGGCCTCATCCAAGAAGCACCATTTCAAGAGGTTCAGCGAGATATTTAAGGCTTAAGGCAAGGCCGTTAAGACATATAAGATATGTAAAAGGAAGTGACTTAGATCATAGGTCACTTCTTTTTTGATATTATTATTGACAAACGCAATCTATGTGATATCATAATGATATCACAACAATATATGATTAGGAGGCCCCCGTAAGGGCCTGACAAGGAGGAAGTAAGATGAGTGAGAAAAATATTATGACCAACAATGCCAATGAAAAGGTGCTCGAAGGCCACAAGAACGGCGCGTTCATGATGGTACTGACTATTGTTCTGTATCTGGTATGCGTGTTCGGTATGTTTGCGGGTGCCGCATATCATGGAGCTTTTGTATCCATTATTTCGGTACTGTATCTGATGTTCGGATGGATACTTTTCCTCGGCCTTAAGGTTCTTAAGCCCGGTGAGGCACTGGTACTCACACTGTTTGGCAAGTACAAGGGCACTCTGAAGGGTGACGGATTCTATTGGGTCAATCCCTTCTGTACCGCATTTAACCCGGCAGCAGGGACCAAACTCGGACAGAGCGGAGATATAGTTGAGTCGAAGAGTGTTGCTGCGGTAGCCGCTTCTTCAGCCGGAGTCAAGGTTAACAGTGACGGGATTGTTTCCAAGAAGATATCGCTCAAGGTCATGACTCTCAATAACAGCAAGCAGAAGGTCAATGACGTGCTGGGTAATCCCGTTGAGATCGCAGTTGCGGTTATGTGGAGAGTATCAGACACTGCCAAGGCGGTTTTCAATGTAGACAATTACAAGGAATATCTCTCACTTCAATGTGACAGTGCTGTCAGGAACGTAGTTAAGCTCTATCCCTATGATATGGCTGAGAACATCGATACAACAGGTGACGGTGTTGCTGATGACGGATCACTTCGCGGTTCCACCGAGGTTGTAGCAGGCCGAATTCGTGACGAGATACAGAGTAAGGTAGAATATGCGGGCATAGAGATCGTGGATGCCAGGATCACATATCTGGCATATGCTCCCGAGATCGCAGCAGCAATGCTTCAGCGTCAGCAGGCAGCAGCAGTCGTGGATGCAAGGAAGCTCATCGTGGACGGCGCAGTCGGCATGGTAGAGATGGCTCTTGAGAGACTGCAGACCACACAGATGGTAGAGCTTGATGAGGAGCGCAAGGCAGCAATGGTTTCAAACCTCTTAGTCGTACTCTGCGGTAATCATGATGCACAGCCCATAGTTAATACGGGAAGCCTGTATTAAGACCATTGGAAAGCCTAGCGTGCCCTGAGGGCAGGACAGGAGTAAGATATGGCAGAGAAAAAACAAGTGCCACTGAGACTTAGTGAAAAACTGTATGATGCGATCGCGGCCTGGGCGGAAGATGACTTCCGCTCGGTAAACGGCCAGATAGAGTACCTTCTTACCGAGTGCGTTAAGCAGCGTAAGAAGAACGGCAGGTATGTATCGGAGACGATGGATGAGGCGCCGAAGTTTGACATATAAGTCTCTTACAGGGTATAAAAGAGGAAGTATCATGGCAGAAAGGAGCGGCATAAACTATGAGTGCAATGCTTGAGATTAAGAACTATTCGAAATCATACGGAGGAGACAAAAAGGCTGCGGACAACGTAAGCCTGACTGTTGAGAGCGGTGATATATACGGATTCATCGGCCATAACGGTGCAGGTAAGTCTACGACCATAAGAGCCGTTGTGGGCGTACTTGACTTTACGGAAGGAGAGATATTCATAGACGGACATTCCGTAAAGGCCGAGCCCATGGAGTGCAAGAAGGTCACGGCTTATATACCCGACAACCCGGATCTGTATGAGAATCTTACCGGGATACAGTATCTTAACTTTGTGGCTGATGTGTTCGGCATAGGTGCCGCGGAGAGGGAAGAGAGGATCAGGAAATACGGCGATATTTTTGAGATAACGAATGCACTGGGAGACCTTATCAGTTCATATTCTCACGGTATGAAGCAGAAGGTGGCCATCATATCGGCACTTATCCATGAGCCTAAGCTCTTAGTCCTTGATGAGCCGTTTGTCGGACTTGATCCCAAGGCGACATTTACGCTCAAGGAGATAATGCATGACATGTGCGGGAAGGGCACTGCGATCTTCTTCTCCACTCATGTGCTGGATGTGGCAGAGAAGCTCTGTAATAAGGTTGCGATCATCAAGCAGGGCAGCATAATCGCATCCGGAACAATAGAAGAGATCACGGAAGGACATTCGCTGGAAGAGACATTCCTGGAGGTCGACAATGAAGAAAAACAGCATACTTCTTAAAACACTTTTACTTTCCACCAGTCAGAACAATATCTACAGACACACTCAGGATAAGAAGAGACGCAAGAAGGTGATCGCGGCTTATATCGGCCTTGCCTGTCTGTATGCCATGCTCATAGGTTACAGCTATGCCATGTGCATGGGGTACGGGGCCTATGGTCTTACGGATGCCATACCTGTTATGGGCGGCCTGGTGATCTGCATACTTGCGTTTGTATTCACGTTTTTTAAGACCAACGGATATCTCTTTAACTTCAAGGAATATGACATGCTCATGTCACTTCCGTTTGAAGCACATACAGTAGCCGGATGCAAGTTTCTGTATATGTATCTTAAGAGCCTGCCATGGTACCTGTGCATATCCGTGGCCATGATGGCGGGATACGGTCACTTCGTTCATCCGGGTATTGCCACATATATCATCTGGATGGTGCTTTCATTCTTCCTGCCTATAATCCCTATGCTCGGAGCGGCATTTCTCGGGTTTATCATTGCGAGGTTAAGTGCGGGCTTTAAGAAGACCAAGATGGTACAGACGGTCCTTACCATGATCTTTGTCATATTCTGCTTCTCCTTAAGATTTATCATTGAGGACATGTTCAGGAATGATAAAGTTGAAGCAACTCTGGAGATGATCTCCGAGAAGACTGACAGCGCGGCACGGATGTATCCGCCGCTTGGGTGGTTTTCGGATGCTGTGGTCGCCGGGAGCATATCAGGGACTCTGCTCCTTACAGGCGTAAGTGTCCTGCTTTTTGCGATCGTATTCCATGTGGTAGGCAGATCCTACAGGAACATCAATTCAGCCATGGCCTCACATGCTGCGGGCAGGAAGTATAAGATGACCGCACAGAAGAAGCGCAGTGTGATAAATGCGATCGCATTCAAGGAGTTTAAGAGACTCACGGGTTCGGTGGTTTATATGACTAACGGAGCCATGGGTATGATCCTGGCTGTCCTGTTCGGCGTGGTCACACTTGTTATAGGCTTTGACAAGATAGTCATGACTGTCACTCAGGGTGCACCGATAGATACCGCCATGCTGCGGCCGGCCATTCCGTTTATCGTTTATTTCTTTATAGGGATGATGTCCTCAACGACATGTTCTCCTTCGCTTGAGGGTAAGAACTACTGGATCGTTCAGAGTCTGCCGATAGAGAAGAAGACTCTGTATAAGGGCAAGATGCTCTTCAATATGTATCTGGCGACTCCGTTTATGATCTTTACCATACTGTGTCTGTGCATCTCGGCAAAAGCAGGTATATTGGAGTCGGTCATGTATGTAATACTTGGGATTGCCCTGTGCGCATTCTCGACTGCATGGGGATGCGTGTGCGGAGTTAAGCATATGAGGCTCGACTGGGAGAATGAGGTCGAAGTGATCAAGCAGGGAACCGCAGTAATGATATACATGTTTCCCAATATGTTCATATGTATGGGCCTTGTGGTGCTCACGGTAGTACTGGGGCTTAGGATGAGCCATGAGCTGCTCACGCTCATATTCATACTGATCACCGCAATCTTGGCCGCATTAAGCTATATGAGGGTGATGGCACTGGCTAAGAAGAACTGAGTAAAAAGAGGATCATAGTTACAAAAGAAAAAGGAGGGTTAAGAATGAACGAGAATATCATTAAGAGAAACAAGTTACTGTCAGAGAAGGTGATCAAGGGACTTGAGTCACGCAACATGACAGGCTATTATGCCGAGAATAAGGAAGAGGCGCTTAAGATCGCGCTTGACCTTATACCCAAGGGCAGCAGTGTTACCATGGGGGGATGCATGAGCGCCAATGAGATCGGTCTTGTAGATGCCCTTAAGAAGGGTGAATATGAGTTTATCGACCGTTATGAGGCTGCCGATCCCAGAGAAGCGATGCTTAAGGCGTATGATGTGGATGTATATCTGGCAAGCGCCAATGCCATGACAGAAGACGGAGTGCTCGTCAACATAGACGGTAACTCCAACAGAGTATCTGCCATCGCTTACGGACCGCATAAGGTTGTGTTCATCGTGGGTATGAATAAGATCTGTGATGATGTGGATGGTGCGATCAAGAGAGCCAGAAATGTAGCGGCTCCCGTTAATGCCCAGAGATTCGGGTTGAGCACACCCTGTTCCAAGACAGGTTCATGCATGAACTGCAAGTCACCGGATACGGTATGCTGTCAGTTCATGATAACCAGATTCTCCAAGCATCCCGGCAGGATCCACGTGATCCTGGTCAATGACAACCTCGGATTCTAAGCTGTCACATCCTTGCCTCGTAATCCGTTGCAGGCATAGGGCGTGCATAGATGAATCCCTGGATCATATCGCAGCCTTCATTTGCAAGGAAGTCTACCTGTTCCTGAGCCTCAACTCCTTCTGCGACTATTCGCATGTTGAGGCTCTTGGCAAGTTTTATTGCCTCTGAGACAACTATCTCAGCACGTTTGTCATTAATATCACCTTTGAAGAAATCAGCATCGAGCTTAAGTACATCAAGCGGCATATCCTTAAGGGAGTTAAGGGATGAGTATCCTGAACCGAAGTCATCCATGGATACGGCAAATCCGTATTCCTTAAGCTTGGCGATCGTGCGCAGCATTGCTCTCTTGTCATCAAAGAAAGCACTCTCCGTAAGCTCGATCTCGATATATTCGTGAGGCGTACCTGCTTCGTCCACCATGTCTCTTATCTGTTCTGCCAGATCGCTCTCTATAAAGTGTGCTCTTGAGACATTGACGGAAACCGGTACACAGTTATAGCCCTTGTCAAGCCAGGCCTTCTGATCGGCGGCCACATGCCGGATCATATAATGATCGATCTGAGTGATGAACCCGTTGTTCTCAAAGATGGGTATGAACCTGCCCGGAGAGACGAGGCCGAACTCGGGACTGTTCCAGCGGATAAGAGCCTCCGCTCCTCTTAACTTGTCAGTCCTCGGATCGTACTTGGGCTGATAGTATACCATGAACTCTCCGTTATCCAGTGCGCTCTGCTGACGCTCGGATACCGCATCGAGCCATTTCTGCTCTTCAATGAGCTTGTCGTCGAAGAATGCGATCCCGGAATCTTCTCCGGCTCCCAGTGACAGCCTGGCACCGGTTGCATGATTGAACTCGGTATCAAAGTCTATGTTCTTCGGCTTGACCGGCTTGTCTTCCGCATCTATGGCCTTGTCCGTAAGAGATATGCCGGCGCGGAAGTAGAACTTGTGGTCGGAGTCGATGTTCTCGAGCTCTCCGATGATCCCGCCCAGGCGCTGCTTAAGCTCGCCTTCATTGTCATATCTGAGTATGAGGCCGTATACACCGAGTCCCAGATGTGAGCACATCTCATTATGCCTGAGCTTACCGCATAATAACTGATATATCCTGCATAACATCTTATCGCCTTCAGCAACTGAGTGGCAGATACAGAAGGTATTATAGTTGACAAACTTAAGAGAGACCACGGCAAACTTGGTCCTTGGAGATGACTTCTTGCGGATCATCCGCTCACCCTTGACTAAGAGCCATGCCTGGTTGTGTCCATCGGTCACCACATCGGTAAAGAACAGGTCGAGCATCTTGCGCTGCTTGGCGAAGTTCTTGATGCCTGCCGTGAGCAGTGTGATAAGGATGATGGCCATCAGTAATATCATCGAACCAACAAGCGCTATGAACAGATTTATATCACGTCTACCGGTACTGAACAGCGCCTTGCCTATAAAGTGCCTGTTACCGCCGTCCACATCGATGGATATCCATACCGGAAGATTGATGATCGTGGTGTTATGCATAAGCGCATAATCCGTATCCTTCTCCTCGATGTCTTCATCATTGCTCATCCACTGGACAAATTCCCTGTAATGCAGCCCGAGCTTTCCGCTTTTGGCAGGATAGAAAAAGTCCCTGTCCTTATCCCTGTATACAAGCACGCTCTCTTCATGAGCCGAGAGAGTGACATATCCGCTCTCTGTTCCTCTGGTATCAGTCCCGTTTATATGCAGTACCTTATCGTTACTGTCGGTGATCACATAGTCGCGCCCCTCTTCGACTAAGAGATTATATATGTTGTGGTCATCATTCCTGAGCCCGTTGTCATATATCTTGGCCATATATGCGATCTTCTCGTACTCGGCACCGATCTTGGTATCGATCACGTATGAGCCGAATGTCTGAAGCGCAAACGCCAGTATGAATGCCGAAACTACTGCAAAGATAATGAATTCAACTATCGAATTCCATACATGAGTCCTTTTGATCTTGCGGTATTTCTTCTCGCTCTTGTTCCTTTTTGCCTTTTTAGCTGCCATGTCCCTTATATACCTCCCGCTGTGTCCGCTGCGCTGCCTGTGCATCATATTAGTATATATATAATATCACAGAATTGTTTTTTTATGGTAGAATATACTAGCCGGGGGAAAACGGGTACCGGTAAAGGAGGAAAATATGGAATTAATGCAGGCTATACAGACACGCAGAAGTATCAGATCATATCAGGATAATGCGACGGTTACGGCGGACCAGGTGAAGGAACTCATCGCTGCAGCCATCCAGGCTCCCACATGGAAGAATTCTCAGACGGGACGCTATTATGTGATACTTGATCCGGCAAAAATGGAAGAGATCAAGTCAGAATGCCTTCCCGAGTTCAATGCCAATAATTGCACGAACGCCAAGGCCCTGATAGTGACAGCCTTTGAGACCAAGAGATCAGGATTTACCAGAGAGGGTGTTGCAGAGAACGAGCTGGGTGACGAGTGGGGAGCATATGATCTCGGTCTCCAGAATGAGAACCTTGTCTTAAGGGCAAGGGATATGAGCCTTGATACGCTTATCATGGGTATCAGGGACGGGGAGAAGCTCAGAGAGAAGCTTGAGATCCCCGAGAGTCAGAGAGTTGTGAGCGTTATCAGCGTAGGCGTAAGAGCATCGGATCCCGAGGCTCCGAAGCGCAAGGCTGTAGATGACGTGACCAGATTCTTCTGATCGTTTAAGGATATTCAGACGGAACATACAGACATGTGGAGCAACAGACAGGCATTTCGTAACGGTAACAGAGACGGTATACCCATAGCACTTGGGTATTTTGCAGTGGCCTTCACTCTCGGCATAGCAGCTAAGAGTGCAGGCTTTTCTGCGTTGCAGGCAGCGATCGTGAGTCTGACCAATCTCGCAAGCGCAGGACAGTATGCGGGATTTACGATGGTCAGGGACGGGGCGAGCTATGCCACGATGGCAGTCATGATCTTGGTGACCAATGCCCGTTATATGCTGATGTCATCCGCACTGTCACAGAAGTTTGATGAGAAGACACCGTTTTACCACAGACTGCTCGTGGGCTACAGCGTGACGGATGAGGTGTTCGGGATCTGCGTGAGCGTACCCGGCAAGCTCAATCCTCTCTATGCGTACGGAGCAATGCTTCTGACTGTTCCCGGATGGACTCTGGGAACTTATCTTGGCGTGGTAATGGGCAACCTTCTTCCCGACAGGGTGGTAAGTGCACTCAGTGTGGGGCTGTATGGCATGTTCATCGCCATTGTCATCCCGCCGGCGCGTAAGAGCAGAGTGATACTCGGACTTGTCAGCATCTCGATGATCCTCAGTGCCCTGTTCTCATACCTGCCTGTGATAAGCAGTCATATTCCGTCGGGCGTCAGGGTGATCGCTCTGACCATAGTCATATCCGCAGTTGCGTCCTTTATCTTCCCTGTTAAGGAAGATCCTTATGCGGTGCTTAAGGAAGGGGGTGGAGCCGATGCAGCATAATATCTACATATACATGCTCATAATGGCCGGCGTCACCTATGCCATAAGAGTCATTCCGCTCACTCTTATCCGTAAGGAGATCAAGAGCACATTCCTTAAGTCATTCCTCTATTATGTTCCGTATGTCACTCTTTCAGTCATGACATTTCCGGCAATAATAGAGGCTACGAACAGCCCTGTTGCGGGTGCCGTAGCCTTTATATCAGCAATTCTTCTTGCATGGTTCGGTGCAGGTCTCTTTCGTGTATCCGTACTTGCCTGTATCGTGGTATTCATAGTAGAGATCTTCTGTATCTGATCCCTTATTCAGTGAAAAAACAATGCGATCAGCCTATCTCATGTATCCAGCCTGCGGGAGCCTCGATACGACCCATCTGGATGCCTGTAAGTGTATCATACAGCTTCTTGGTGACCGGTCCCATCTCATCCATTCCGGAAGGAAGACAGATCTCCTTGCCGTGATCAACGATCTTGCCTACAGGTGAGATAACGGCAGCAGTTCCGCATAATCCGCACTCAGCCATGTCCTTAAGCTCATCTACATATATTTCTCTCTCTTCAGCTTCGAGTCCGAGATAATCCCTGGCTACCTGCATCAGAGAACGTCTTGTGATGGAAGGAAGGATACTGTCTGACTTGGGTGTTACTACCTTACCGTCCTTGGTAACGAATAAGAAGTTGGCACCGCCTGTCTCCTCTACCTTGGTACGTGTACCTGCATCGAGATACATGTTCTCATCAAATCCCTCATTATGTGCAGTAACTATGGCATGGAGACTCATGGCATAGTTAAGACCTGCCTTGATATGACCTGTTCCGTGCGGTGCGGCACGATCAAAGTCGCTTATCTTGATGGTAAGGGGCTTAACACCGCCCTTGAAGTAAGGACCTACGGGTGTTGCGAATACCCTGAACTGATAGTCGTTGGCCGGCTTAACTCCGATAACGGGGTTGATACCGAACATGTAAGGTCTTATGTATAATGTAGCGCCGCTTCCGTAGGGAGGAACCCATGCCTCGTTAGCCTTGACGAGCTTGTCTATGGCATCTAAGAATCTCTCCTTGGGGAAGGGAGGCATCTCCAGTCTCTTGGCAGAGTCGATCATTCTGTCTGCATTGAGGTCAGGACGGAACACGACTGTCTTACCCTGCTCGGTAGTATATGCCTTCATTCCCTCAAATACAGTCTGTGCATACTGAAGCACGCCTGCACACTCGCTCATGGTGATCATATCGTCTTCGGTCATGACACCTTCATCCCATGCTCCGTCAGTGTAGTTGGATACATAGCGGTAATCGGTCTTCATATAGCCGAACCCGAGGTTAGCCCAATCAATACTCTTTTTCTCCATAATAATCATCCCTTCTCGTATCTACGATAGACTCGCATAATAACCGTAAAAAATATGCTATTAGACATTTTACTATCATGGGGCCACAAATACAATATCTAAGGCGCAATATATACCTAATAATATATGCAATTTTTGCAAATGTTCTGAAATTGTGTAAAAAACTATCGAATTATTTGGTAATTATGTTATAATTAAACAGATTAGACATCTGTGTAATTAGTATCATCACGGAGGGGATGATAATGGGTGATAAGTCAGACAGGATGGCCAAGTATGAGGCTAAGAGAGCAAGGCTTGCGGCTGAGGATCTTCACGATAAGACACCGTTTGTCAGATCCATTGCACTTAAGATAGCCATACTTTCTATCATAAGTGCCATAGTGGCTGCAGCAATCTCGATAGTGTTATTCTCGGATCTTACCAAGAATGAGGTCAAGACTTCGGTAGAGAATAACATAGGAGATCTGGCTACATCATATGCCACGCTCGTCAATAAGGAGTTAGAGAGTAAGGAAACCCTTACATATGATGATTACAATGATCTTCTTTCGAATGTGAAGATCAAGGGGATGAGCAGTTCCTATGCCTATCTGGTCTCATCGGATGGTACTACATTGTATCATCCCACCAAGGACAGAGTGGGTAATCCCGTAGAGAACGAAGTGGTCAAGGGCATAGTGGCTGAGCTTAAGGCCGGCAGGACTCCTGCTGATGCGGTTGTGACCTATGTCTTCAAGGGTGCCAACAAGATCGCGGGATACAGTATCCTATCAGACCGGAGCATACTGGTGGTCACGGCTGATGAGAAGGATGCCTTCTCGTTCATGAACAGTGTCCGTTCGCTTGGCATAATACTCATTATCGGGATCATAATCATCTGTGGTGCAGGCGGTATCATATTCTCGATGATGCTGACCAAGCCGCTTACCTTCATCAAGGATATGGTTGTAGAGACTGCAGAGTTTAACTTCGTATCCAAGGGCAGAGCCAAGAATCTTCAGTTAAGAACTGATGAGATCGGAAGCATAGCAAGAGCCCTTAAGCTCATGAGGGACAGCTTAAGAGGAATAGTCGGTGATATCAACCGTTCGAGTGATACTCTTGATTCCAGAGTATCCCAGGTTGCCGATTCTTCCATAGAGATAGATTCGATGTGTACGGATGCTTCTTCCACCACTGAGGAACTTGCAGAGGGCATGGAGGAGACATCTGCTTCAGCCGACAACATTCAGGCCAATATACAGCAGATGAATGATGACGCTGAGATCATTCAGGAGCTGTCGGGTGACGGACAGAAGCAGGCAGTGGAGATCAAGGAGAGAGCGGAGCAGCTTAAGGAATCTACGGAAGCTGCCACACGTAAGGTTACTTCTCTCTATGAAGATATGAAGGTCAAGACCGAGAAGGCCATCGCCGATGCAGAGGCAGTTTCCAAGATAAACGATCTGACGGAAGCCATAATGGCCATATCCAGCCAGACATCACTCTTAGCTCTCAATGCCAATATAGAGGCAGCTAGAGCGGGTGAGGCAGGAAGAGGTTTTGCGGTTGTAGCTACTGAGATCGGTGCTCTGGCCAATCAGACTTCCAATACCGTGACGGGTATCAACGAGATCGTTGCCGAGGTCAATGAGGTCGTTGCCAGGATGAGCGATACACTTACGGAGTCTATGGACTTCCTTGAGAATGTCGTTATCAGGGATTACGATTCGTTTGCGGAAGTGAGCAATCAGTACAGTGATGATGCCGACAGCTTCAAGCGGAATATGGAGAATATAGATGATTCCGTCAACAAGCTCACAGGAGAGATCGCTGTGATCGCCGAGTCTCTTCAGAAGATCGCAGGCATAGTCGGTGAGTCTTCATTCGGTGTTACCGATATCGCAGGCAAGACTCAGGACATCACGGCACTTACGGTCGACAACAGGGATGCGGTGTCTGAGTGTATGGATGCCGTAAGGGGTTTAAGAGAGATCGCTTCAAGATTCAAGATGAATGAATCTTGATGGAATAAATAATTTCACAACAGGAGGGGCTTATGCTAGCCACATTAATACCATTATTTGATCAGGATATGAAGGTTAAGGCGTATTCGCTGTACGGTCAGAAGAAGAACTTCCTTCTTGATGCCAGGTATCTGAGCACAGCGACACAGTATGATGCCGTTAATATCCCCAGCTTTGAAGTCATTGACAGTGTGGGACTGGAGACCCTGCCGGATGATGTGGAGATCTTTATTCCAATTACCAATATCTCTATCTTCGGTGACATCAACGGTCAGTGCCATGCTCCTCACAAGCGTATCGTACTTCTCATGGACAATTCCGTAACGCCCATGAAGGATTACCTGAAGCGTATCGATGAGCTTCGCAAGGACGGCTATAAGTTCGCCATCCGCAAGCTGGGTGTACAGGATTTTGAGCCATATAAGGAGATACTGTCGAGGGTTGACTATGTCATCCTCAACCATCAGAAGATCGTGATCTCCAAGGCCAAGATATACTTTAAGGCCCAGTATCCCGGTGTGAGCCTCATAGCAGGTAATCTTCAGTCTCAGGAGATATTCGAGGAGCTGAAGGCAGAGGGCGGATATGAGTACTACGAGGGTGACTTCTACAGAATGCCCGTTAATAAGGGTGATACCGAAGTGGCTCCTCTCAAGCTTAACTACATAGAGCTTCTTAACGTTGTCAATGATAACAACTTTGACCTTACAGAGGCAGCTGATGTCATCGGACGTGATACGGCTCTTGTTATGAGTCTCCTTGAGATAGTTAACAGGATGGCCCGTAATTCGGAGATCACATCCATCAGACATGCGGCAGCAATGCTCGGGCAGAAGGAGCTTCGTAAGTGGATCACCACAGCGATCACCAAGGAGCTCTGCGCGGACAAGCCTAGCGAGGTTTCAAGACTTTCGCTCCTTCGTGCCAAGTTTGCCGAGGAACTGGCTCCGTTATTCGAGATGGCCGTTCAGTCACAGGAGCTCTTCCTTATGGGACTGTTCTCCATAATCGACCTTATCCTGGAGAAGCCCATGCCTGAAGCCCTGGATCTGATGAACGTATCCAAGAACATCAGGGAAGCCCTTGTGGATCATAAGGGATCATACTTCAAGATCCTCTCATTCATAGAGGCCTATGAGGGAGGTAACTGGCAGGAAGTTTCCCGTATCATGGTAATAGAGAATATAGCCATGGAGGATGTATATAAGGCTTATATCGATACTCTGGAGTGGTACAGAGACCTCTTCAAGTAATACAGATTGTTTTCAAAGAGCCTATAGCATGATATAGGCTCTTTTTTATAGGCAAATATGCAGCGAATAAATAACGATATCAAAAATGATACATATAAGCCGGTATATCTCTTATGCGGTGATGAAGCTTACTTAAGGGTACAGTATAAGAATAAGCTTAAGGATGCCCTTGTTGCCCCTGATGACAGCATGAATTATTCATATTACCAGGGGAAAAATGTGAATCCGGCAGAAGTGATAGATCTGTCAGAAACCATGCCATTCCTTGCTGACAGACGTGTCATAATACTGGAAAATACAGGGTTTGTAAAGGATGGCAACGAAGAGCTGGCTGATTACATCTCCGATGGAGTTAATGACACTACTGTCATAATATTCGCAGAGAGTGCAGTAGACAAACGCACTAAGCTCTATAAGGCGATAGACAAGTCAGGGCTTGTAGTAAGCTTCGATCCACAGAATGATGATACTCTTAAGAAGTGGATCTTAAGCAGACTCAAGAAGGAAGACAAGCTGATAAAGGCTCATACCCTGGATGTGTTTTTAGAGACCGTCGGCACGGATATGTATGCAGTTTCTGCGGAGCTTGATAAGCTGATCTCCTATACTATGGGAAGAGAAGCCATAACCGAGGAGGATATCGCAGCTGTATGTACCGTCAGCCTTCAGAACAAAGTATTTGATATGATCGGCAAGATCGGGCTTAAGCAGGGATCTGAGGTCCTGAAGATGTACAGGCAGTTTCTGGATATGAAGGAGACTCCCTACGGGATACTGGCACTCATAGTGAGACAGTTTAACTACATCCTTCAGATAGGAGACCTCATGGACAGAGGCTTTACTACGGCGCAGATCGCCCCCAGGGTCGGTCTGAGTCCGTATGTGACCGGCAAGTATATCGCGCAGGTTAAAAAGTTCACATATGATGAGCTTACGGGAATACTGGAGGCCTGTGCCCGCACGGATCATGCGGTCAAGCGCGGAGATATCAATGCCGAAGTCGGCGTTGAATTACTGATAACAGAGATAAGCAGATAGACGGTTTTGATCACCGGATGGAGGAAGATGATGAGCATTGAAGCAGGGCAGGTGTACAGACATTTTAAGGGAGGCATTTATAAGGTATTGACCTTGGCCAAACATACGGAGACGGGAGAGGACATGGTCATATATCAGGATGTATACGGCTCTCATGAGACCTATGCGAGACCGAAGGAGATGTTCGAATCGCCTGTGGACAGGGCCAAGTATCCGGATGCCGAACAGGATATGAGATTTGCGCTCATGGATGACAAGGAGCCTGAGAGCAGCGGGCTTAAGCCGCTTGTGGAGGCTTTCCTTGACGCGGATACAATGAATGAGAGGATAGAGATATTAAAGCGCCTTCAGGATACGGTAAATGATGATGATATTGACATTATGGCAGGCGTCATGGATTTTGATATCGGAAGAGAACACAGTCTTCCCGAGAGATACAAGATGCTTATGGACAGCCTGAATGTCAGAGGCAGGTTCGAGACTAACAGACTCAGATAGGAGAGACGGATATGAAGTTATTGTCGGTAGCGATCCCCTGCTATAATTCGGCAGCATACATGGGGAAGTGCATAGAGTCCCTTCTCGTAGGCGGGGAGGATGTTGAGATAATAGTTGTAAACGACGGTTCTTCCGATGACACATCGGCGATCGCCCACAGATATGCGGAGCGGTTTCCTTCCATAGTAAGGGTAGTAGATAAGGAAAACGGAGGTCACGGTTCGGCTGTCAATTCCGGACTCGATGCGGCCACAGGAATGTACTATAAGGTCGTGGACAGCGATGACTGGGTCAAGGAGAGCGCATATATGGCGATCCTTGATAAGTTAAGAGAACTGTCGGGATCCGATAAGGTCCTTGATATGCTGATCAGCAATTTCGTCTATGAAAAGGAAGGCGCCGAGAAGAAGAAAGTCATGAGATTCGGTCATGCCCTTCCCAAGGATGAGTTCTTTGGCTGGGATAAGGTCGGACACTTCCATAAGGGTCAGTATATACTCATGCATTCGGTCATATTCAGGACCAAGCTCTTAAGGGAAGCGGGAATAAGGCTTCCGGAGCATACCTTCTATGTGGACAATGTGTTCGTCTTTGAGCCGCTGCCCTATGTGAAGACCATGTACTATATGGACGTGAACTTTTACCGTTATTATATAGGAAGAGAAGACCAGTCCGTAAATGAGAAGGTCATGATAGGCCGTGTGGACCAGCAGCTTAAGGTCAACAGGATCATGATCGATTATATGAAGGATAATAAGAAGAAGATCTTCTCCAATAAGAGACTGCGTGAATATATGATCAATTATCTGGATATCATCACGACGATCAGCTCGATAATGCTGATCCTGTCCGAGAAGGAGGAGAATCTTCAGAAGAAGAAGGATCTGTGGCAGTATCTGAAGGACAGCGATCCGTACATCTTCTACAGGCTGCGCCTCGGTCTGCTGGGCACCACCATGAACCTGCCGGGCAAGGGCGGGCGTAAGGTGTCCGCCACGGGCTATAGGATCGCCCGGAGATTCTTCAAGTTCAATTGATGTGATTTTTAATAAGGATACAAAAAGGGCCCTGTCTTGCGACAGGGCCCGGATCATATCTGCAATTATTACTTGGTGGTCATATATGCCTCATGCTCCTTGGCTGCCTTGCGAAGGTGATATGAATGTCTGAAGCTGGCTACGAGGTCCAGTCTGTAGACGAATACATATACAACGCCTGCCATCAGGAATGCCGTCAGCACATCGAACATTGAGTGCTGCTTAAGGAAGAGCGTTGACAGGATTATAAGGAAGCTTAAGGTGAAAGCTCCGTACTTGAGCAGCTTGCTGCTGCCAAGCTTCTTGTTATATGCCACTCCCAAGAATGCACCGATCGAGTTGTAGACATGGATGCTCGGCCAGAGGTTGGTCGGCGTATCCGTTGCGTAAAGTCCCTGTACCATACGTGAGAACACGTTGTCCCTCGGCATTACATAGGGACGAAGGTGTTGTACGTTGGGGAAGAGGGTCGATACTAACAGGAATATCGTCATGCCTGTCACAAGGAAGGTATAATTTCTGTAGAAATCATCCCTGTCGGTGAGCATCAGATATCCCACAACAGCTACAACATATATAAACCATACAAGATAAGGTACTATGAAGTACTCACAGAAGGGTATCTTGTCATCGATATCCATATGTATGACCGTGTACTGTGCCGCCTGTGTCCTCTCGATGTAATTGAACCAGATCATATATATTGTGAAATATACGATCACAGCCAATACATGGTGGTACCTTTCATACAATTTTTTCATTTTCTCCTCATTTCTGCGGGCTGACAGCACAGCCCTGATAAAACTAGTATATTATCTGCAGAGCAGAATCATCCAGATAAACCGAGATGAAGTCAGCCTTGGCATCGACCTCGCCGTCCGCATGAACATACAGAGGCTCGGATGCTCTTACCGTATAAGACCTCGCTCTGTAGTGCTCGATCCCGTCTACCTCGAAGTGTCTTCCGTTGTATGCCTTGGGAAGAGCGAAGAGGATCTTGAGCTTGGAGATCTTTGTTACGGCACATAACTCCAACATTCCGTCGTGATTGTTGGCTTCCGGTCCGAACATGAATCCGCCGCCTTCATACTTGTGGTTCATGCCTGCTATGAACAGGAGCCTGTCTAAGGGAATGATGTTCTCGCCGTTATTGAGCGTCAGCTCACCGGTGATATACCTGGTGCTCATAAGCTGCTTGAGAGCCACGCCTAAGTATGTCAGCTTGCCAAGTCCGATCTTGTTGAAGAAGTTCTTGATGCCGCTGCTTAAGGCTTCCTCACATATGGCTGCGTCATATCCCATTCCGGTGCTCACAAGGAATCTCCTGTCGGGGATATCCATGGCGCCCGAGCGGACCAGCTTGTTCTCCTGATGTACATATCCTATGTCCACAAACATCGAGGTCGGATTCGTAAGCAGATGCTTAACCGCCTCCTCGGGCTTGGTGGATATGCCGACATCTCTGGCGAAGTCATTGCTGGATCCTATAGGTATAACCGATATGATCACATCCTTGAGTGAAGGGATCTTCTGCAATATACCATTGACAGTTCCGTCCCCGCCGAAGATTATAAAGTGTAAGGGCTCACCCTTGTCCGAGTATTCCTTGCAGATATCGGAAATGATGTCCCCGCCTTCGTTGAATCTCTCTGTGAAGTGCACATTGTACTGCACATTGGCATCCCTGAAGAGATGCTCAACCTTGTTCCAGATCTTAACGCCCCGGGCTGAACGAGCCCCGGGATTGACTATAATCTCATACATTTTGTTTACCCGTAAATTTACATAATATCCCTTTGCATAAGCCATTCTAGCAAATGCACATATTTTAAGCAATAGTGTTTTTGCATAAATATATGAAAAAACGGCAATGAAATGCTTGCAAAATGCAATACGGTGTCCGCCCCGGAAGGTTGCGAAATTGCATTATATCCATATTGTGAGGCTCAATGGTTTGTGCTATAATTCTGAACAGTCAGTTAACCCTATTATAAGGAGAGTAGATATGTATTCATTGGATGAAGTAAGAACAGTAGATCCCGAGGTCGCTGAAGCCATCGTGGCTGAACAGAACAGACAGAACAGCCATATAGAGCTCATAGCATCCGAGAACTGGGTGAGTAAGGCAGTCATGGCTGCAATGGGAAGTCCTCTTACAAACAAGTATGCGGAAGGATATCCCGGCAAGAGATACTACGGCGGATGTGAGTGTGTCGATGTGGTTGAGGAGCTGGCAAGAGAGAGAGCCAAGAAGCTCTTTAACTGTGACTATGTCAATGTACAGCCCCATTCGGGTGCTCAGGCCAATATGGCGGTTTTCTTTGCGGTAATGGAGCCCGGAGATACATTTATGGGCATGAACCTTGATCACGGCGGACATCTGTCACACGGTTCACCGGTCAATATGTCAGGTAAGTACTTTAACTGTGTGCCTTACGGCGTTAATGATGACGGATTCATCGATTATGATGAGGTCTTAAGGATCGCCAAGGAATGCAAGCCCAAGATGATCGTGTCAGGCGCTTCGGCTTATGCGAGAAAGATAGATTTCAAGAGATTCCGTGAGATCTGTGATGAGGTCGGTGCAGTGATGATGGTTGATATCGCTCATATCGCAGGCCTTGTTGCAAGCGGACAGCATGAGAGTCCTTTCCCTTATGCCGATGTTGTGACAACCACTACTCATAAGACACTCCGCGGTCCCAGAGGCGGAATGATCATGTGCAACCAGGAAGCGGCAGACAAGTATAACTTCAATAAGGCTATCTTCCCCGGAATCCAGGGCGGCCCTCTGATGCACGTTATAGCAGCCAAGGCTGTATGCTTCAAGGAGGCACTTTCTCCCGAGTTCAAGGAATACGGTAAGAATATAGTAGATAACGCTCAGGCTCTGTGCTCAGGTCTTCTTAAGAGAGGCTTAAGCATCGTGTCAGGCGGTACGGACAATCATCTGATGCTCCTTGACCTTCGTCCCCAGGGACTTACTGGTAAGGAGATCGAGAAGCTTCTCGACGAGGCTCATATAACAGCCAACAAGAACACTGTTCCCAATGATCCTCAGAAGGCATTTGTTACATCAGGTATCCGTCTTGGTACTCCTGCTGTTACAAGCCGCGGAATGAACACCGAGGATATGGACAGGATCGCAGAGGCTATCTCGCTGGTAGTCCTCAAGGGTGCTGACGGAGTTGCTCCCGCAAGAGCTATAGTTGACGAGCTTACTGCCAAATATCCCCTTGTTCAGTAATATGATGATCTTATAGTAGGAACTGTTCGTCTTATGGCGGGCCTTCGGGAATCAGTTCATGAGACGGAACAGACGGTAATGAGATATCCGGTCCGGTGCATTTATACAATGCACCGGACTTTTTTGGTTATTTTATACAAAAAGTCCTTGCCTGTTTTTGTTTAATATGCTAGTATATCCCTTGGCAAGCGACATATGTTCGCCCAGCGCGGACAGTGAAAAACAATTGTCTATGTCAAACGGACAGGCAATAATGGGTGTCTTCATATGGACAAAAAGAGATCGGATTATTATATTGTCAGGCGCGATGCGCTTCCGGAAGTCCTCTTAAAGGTCGTGGAGGCCAAGAAGCTCTTGGACAGGGAGCAGGCCTTGAGTGTTGCGGAGGCTACGCAGAGAGTCGGTATCAGCCGGAGTTCCTTCTATAAGTACAAGGATGATATCTTCAGATTCCATGATGACCTTCAGGGTACCACCATCACACTGACCTTCAATATGGATGATGAACCCGGCCTCCTGTCGGATGTGCTTAAGACCATCGCCGAAGCAGGAGCCAATATCCTGACCATACACCAGAGTATCCCCATCGGAGGCGTGGCAAGTCTCACCATAAGCATACAGGTGCTTGAGAATACGGGTGATATATCGGAGATGATCGAGAGGATGGAAGGCCAGACGGGTGTCCATCACGTAAGGATAAGTGCCAAGGGATGATAACCTGTCCCGGATAACAAACATAAGATTAAGGAGACATAAGAGATGATAAGAGTGGCAGTATTAGGCTACGGAACAGTGGGCAGCGGAGTTGTTGAGGTGCTGCAGGATAATAACGGACTGATAGCACAGAGGCTCAACAGCCCCATAGATGTCAAGTATATACTGGATCTTCGGGAGTTCCCCGGGGATAAGAACGAGAACCTGGTGGTCCATGACGTGAATGTGATCATGGATGATCCGGAAGTCTCTATAGTGTGCGAGACCATGGGAGGTGCCGGTGCCGCATACGAGTTCACCAAGGCAGCCTTAAGCAAGGGCAAGAGCGTGTGCACATCCAATAAGGAACTGGTGGAGAAGCACGGTCCGGAGCTTATAGCCTTAGCACGTAAAAACAACTGCAACTACCTCTTTGAGGCAAGCGTAGGCGGCGGAATACCCATAATACGACCTATGAACACCTCACTTGCGCAGGAGCATATCGAGAGCATAATGGGTATCCTTAACGGTACCACCAATTACATCCTGACCAAGATGGATAAGGAAGGTGCGGATTATTCGGAAGTCCTTAAGCAGGCTCAGGACTTAGGCTATGCCGAGAGGAATCCCGAAGCTGATGTGGAAGGACATGATGCAGGCCGTAAGATCGCGATCTTGGCCTCTCTTATGACGGGTAAGACAGTTCGTTACGAGGATATATATGTTGAAGGCATTACAGCCATAGAGTCAGTTGACTTTGCTTTTGCGGGAGCAATGGGCAGAACGGTCAAGCTGATAGCAAGGGCATCTGATAAGGACGGTGAGTTCACGGCTGTTGTTGCTCCGCATATGATATCTGCGGACCATCCGTTAGGCGGCGTCAATGACGTGTTCAATGCCGTATATGTCACCGGCAATATGCTGGGTGATGTGATGTTCTACGGTAAGGGCGCCGGCAAGCTGGCAACGGCCAGTGCGGTCGTATCTGACGTGCTGGATGTTGCAAGAGCGGATATGGACGGCGTGACCCTTCCCTGCACATGGGGTGAGGGCAGCATTAAGCCTGCGGACCATAAGAAGTGTACGGGGCAGTTCTTCTTAAGGGTTAAGGATGCCGATGCCGCTGCACTTAAGAGCGCCGTGAGCGGACTTAAGGAAGTGGATTCGATATCCGGATGGACAGGGTTCACTACGGATGTGATGACGGAAGAAGCTCTTGATAAGGCCGCAGCCGGTATAGATCATAAGATGATACGTCTGCTGTAGAGCAGGACTTACAGAATAAAGAATACAGGATAAGGAACAGAGGATCATGAAAAAAGTTGTTAAGTTCGGAGGAAGCTCCCTTGCGAGTGCGGAGCAGTTTACCAAGGCAGGAGAGATAATAAGGAGCGATAAGGCCAGGATGTATGTGGTACCAAGTGCACCGGGCAAGCGCTACAACAGCGATACCAAGGTAACGGATATGCTCTATGCCTGCTACGAGATAGCACTGCAGGGCAAGGATTTCTCCAAGCAGCTTAAGGCCATAAAGAGCAGATATGATGAGATCATAGCAGGGCTTAAGCTCAAGATGACACTGGCGGATGAGTTCAGTGAGATAGAGAAGAAGTTTAAGGACAAGGCAGGAAGCGATTATGCTGCAAGCCGAGGAGAATACTTAAACGGCAGGATCATGTCGGAGTATCTCGGCTATGAGTTCATAGATGCGGCTGAAGTCATATTCTTTGATGAGAACGGAGACTTCGATTCGGAGAAGACCAATGATGTATTAAGTGCCAGACTGGCAGGGATGAAGAATGCGGTCGTTCCGGGATTCTACGGTTCGATGCCTGACGGTAAGGTCAAGACATTCTCACGCGGAGGCTCGGATATCACGGGTTCTATCGTATCGAGAGCCGCCAAGGTGGATATATATGAGAACTGGACGGATGTATCCGGCTTCCTTGTTGCTGATCCCAGGATCATCGACGATCCCGCGGGAATAGATACGATAACATACAGAGAACTTCGAGAGTTGTCATATATGGGAGCTTCGGTATTGCATGAAGATGCGATCTTCCCGGTAAGACGCGAGGGTATCCCGATCAATATCAAGAATACCAATGCGCCTGAGGACAGCGGTACATGGATCGTTGAGAGCACTGCTCAGAAGTCCAAGTACGTGATCACGGGTATAGCCGGCAAGAAGGGCTTCTGCTCCGTCAATATCGATAAGGCCAAGATGAACAGTGAGATCGGATTCGGCAGAAAAGTGCTTCAGGTCTTCGAGGATAACGGCATAAGCTTCGAGCATATGCCCTCAGGAATAGACACTATGACCATCTTCGTACATCAGGACGAGTTCATGGACAAGGAGCAGCAGGTTGTATCGGGTATACACAGGCTTGCTCATCCGGACAGCGTGGAGATAGAGGCTGATCTGGCGCTCGTTGCGGTCGTGGGACGAGGAATGAAGTCTACACGCGGTACTGCCGGAAGGATATTCTCGGCTCTGGCTCATGCGGACGTCAATGTCAAGATGATCGATCAGGGCTCATCGGAGCTCAATATCATAATCGGTGTAGCCAATGACGATTTTGAGACTGC
>JAEEGL013345334.1_pt1 | contig 34945 bp, 31 predicted proteins | sample 9134231 | NCBI WGS metagenome assembly JAEEGL01 (sample SAMN16246548, study PRJNA631951) | gut metagenome | biome: gut microbiome; feature: rumen; material: fiber-attached | host: Bos | place: Iran: Karaj | collected 2018-10 | reverse complement strand
GTCCGAAGCAGCAGGCACACTGCCTCTTGCAAAGGCTGACGGAAACTTCGACAAGTATTCCTACGTATCTGATACTACTTCCACATCTTACTTCGGCGGTCTGAACCTGGCTCGTGGTACCTATGAACTCGAGTCCGGCGCTGTTAAGTCCCCCAAGACCGAACAGCAGAAGATCGACACCAACACTGCACTGAACAACAAGAACTTCCGTAAGGCTATTCTGATGGCATTCGACAAGAAGGCTTACAATGCAGTTTCCAGAGGCGAAGATCTTGCACTCACCAACCTGAGAAATATGTACACTCACCCTGAATTCGTTCAGCTTGAGAACGACACCACCGACAGCGAAGGTCACACCTTCCCCGCAGGCACCATGTACGGTGCAATGGTTCAGTACTACTGCGACAAGCTCGGCGCTGGCATCACCGTTGCTGACGGCGTAAACGGCTGGTACAATCCCACCGCAGCAAAGAGCTATCTCGATGCAGCTAAGGCTGAACTCGGCGACAGTGTAACATTCCCCATCACCATCGATATCGTATACCTGAGCTCTGCAGTAACCAATACCGCACAGGCACAGGCAGTCAAGAAGGTTATCGAAGAGAACCTGGGCACTGACAATGTAGTGGTCAACCTCGTTGAAGCTACCACCGCAGAAGACTTCTATGCTTCCGGTTACAGAGCTTCCAACGGCGAAGCAGGCAACTTCGACCTGTTCTACGGCTCCGGCTGGGGCCCCGACTACGGCGATCCTTCTACCTATCTGGATACCTTCCTTGGCAGAGGCGCTGGTTACATGACCAAGGTCATCGGTCTGTTCTAATCGTTAAGAAATCTGTTTCTTAATAAAATCGGAGGGAGCGCTATCTGCTCCCTCCGATATTGACATTATTTAAGAAGGTTTCCAATTATGAAAAAATACCTCGCAAAGCGAATAGCATTCTCCTTGTTTTCGCTTCTGGTGGTAGTACTGACCGTTATGACGCTGGTTTATTCCCTTATAAACCGTACCGTAATATTCCAGACGGACGATGCCTGGAACAAGCGGAGCAATAACGACAGAAGCTACTACGAGTACACCATGTACCAGAAGTACGGCTATCTGGAGTTTGTTAACTACAAGACATTTCTTGCGCAGAAGTACGAGGCAAAAGTCGGTTCGAATTACACAGCCGACAAAGCTTATTCTGCTGACAGCGCCATCATTCAGAACGAAAAGAAGTATCTGGATAATGACTCTGTAAAGGAATTCATATCCACATACGAAAACGAAGGCTATAAGATTATTTATCTTAAGCCTATTCTATATTCCAACGGAAAAGCCAAACCCGGCGGCACAGGCTATCTGCTGGCCACAAAGGAGCGACACATGGTGGTCAGGCTCTGGGATTACATCAGGCAGATCATCAAGGTCGAGAGCAAGAACGATGTTCAGGATCCATCCATCACCGAGCGCTATGTGCGCTGGGAGAAGGATCCTTACAATGGTTTCTATGCAAGAGTCGGCATGGGCACGCCTCACAAATATCAGCTGTATTTCGACAGCCGCTTTCCCTTTATCCACCAGAACAAGTTCCATCTGAATCTGGGCATTTCCTTTACCAAGTACAGAGGGCAGGAGATAACCGAGGTTATAACTCAGCCCACAGGAGATCTTAAAACTGTCCGCACTCAGTATCCTTCCAAGATCGGTACTGATGAGTATGTGGACACTGCCATCGATTTCCATAAGCTGAGCTGGAATTACGGCGAGCTTACTGAAGCGGATAAGGAAAACTATCCCGACAAGTACACAGTTGCAGGCTATCAGCGCAGGGGCCTTTCAATGCTTGAGAACTCCTTCGTGATTGGCCTCATCGCAACTGTCGTAGCTTATTTCCTTGGCCTGCCTCTTGGCATACTCATGGCAAGAAAGAAGGACAGCCTGGTGGATAAGATCGGTATGGTCTATATCATCTTCATCATCGCGGTTCCTTCTCTGGGCTACATCTTCCTGTTTGCGGCTCTGGGCACGACTCTGCTGCATCTGCCGTATAAGTTCGCCAACGCCCAGGTCAAGCTGCTGGCCTACATACTGCCCACCATTTCTCTGGCTCTGCCTCAGATAGCAGGACTTATGAGATGGATGAGACGTTACATGATAGACCAGATGAACTCCGACTATGTAAAGTTCGCAAGAGCTGAAGGCATGTCCGAGAGCGAGATCTTCAATCAGCACATCTCCAAGAACGCCATGATACCCATCGTGCACGGCATCCCGGGAAGCATACTGGGCTGCCTTATCGGCGCTATCATCACAGAGCGTGTTTACGCGGTACCCGGCGTAGGCAATCTGCTTACTACGGCCATAAACGGACACGACAACGGCATCATAATCGCCTGCACTGTGTTCTACACATCGCTGTCCCTGATCTCCCTGATACTGGGCGATCTGCTCATGGCCAAGGTGGATCCGCGCATCACATTTGAAAGCAAGGCAGGTAGATAATCATGGAAAACGAAAAAAGAATCGCTGAAAACGAATTATTTACCTTCATAGACCACGACTCCATAGAATCCGAGCGTATAATCGCGCCCAGATATTCCTACTGGAGATCCGTGCTCAGAGTGTTCTTCAGAAAAAAGAGCAACTGGGTGCTGATAGGGCTGTTCGCACTGCTGCTGGGATGCTCCTTCATCATCCCGATGATCGCTCCCTATTCGCCTTATGAAAACGTAACCGTTCCCGCTTCCTATCACCTGAGCCCCGCAAGGGCCATGGCCTATTTCGGAGGCGGCGGACTCAAGTGGATACTGGGCTCCGGCGGCACCGGAAACTCCATCTTCTATGGCATATGGTCATCCGCAAGAACATCTCTTGTGCTGGCAGTTATCTGCGCAGCCATCAACATGACCGTAGGCATCATAGTCGGAGCGCTCTGGGGTTATTCCAAGAGAGTCGACCAGGTGATGCTGGTAGTCTACAACATCATCGCTAACGTACCTTACATACTGGTAGTTACAGTTCTGATGTATGTTATCGGCTCGGGCTTCGGCAGCTTCATCTTCGTATTTACGCTGACCGGATGGCTGGGAATCGCATACTTCTTCAGAACACAGGTAATGATAATAAGAGACAGAGAGTATTCCCTGGCATCCAGATGTCTGGGCACCCCCACACTCAGGATCGTCAACAAGAACATACTTCCGTTCCTTGTTTCCGTTATCGTTACACTGCTGGCATCCGAGCTGCCCAGCTACATTTCGCTCGAAGTGTTCCTCTCCTACATCGGAGCAGGCCTTTCTGCAAATGTAAACTCTCTGGGACGCATGATACAGGAAGCGCAGACCGCTTTCCTTATCTACCCCTGGGAATTCTGGCCACCGGTAGCCATAGCATCAGCAATCACCATAATTCTTTACGTTCTGGGTCAGAACCTGGCAGACGCGTCAGACCCCAGGACCCACATGTAGGAGGGCAGAGCCATGTCAGAAGAAAAAAAGGTACTGCTTTCGCTTAAGAATGTGGAAGTAAAATTTAACGTAAGAGGCAGGATACTTACTGCTATCCGCAATGTATCTCTGGACGTTTACGAGCACGAATCCCTTGCAATAGTAGGCGAGTCCGGTTCAGGAAAGTCCGTTCTTACCAAGACCTTCGCAGGCATGCTGGATTCCAACGGATTCATCTCCAACGGCAGCGTAATATTCTCTGATGATGAGATCTCCAGGACCGATATCCAGATGAATGCCGAAAACGAAGCGCTTTTCAAGAGTGCTCAGGAGATGATCGCAAAGCACGCCAAACTGGAGAAGGGCGCTGCAGAATACAAGGCATATCTGGACAAGAAGTCTGAGATAGAACATGCTCAGAGCCTCAGCATGGAGGAGGAAGAGGATTACGCAGCCCGCATCAAAAAGCTGGACGACAAGATCGTAGACCTCAAAAACTTCATCCAGACTCTGGACAGAAGGAATACCGAGGACCGCAAGACTCTTGACGAGAGCAACCGCCAGATAGAAGAACTCAGCAGAGAAAGAGACGCTCTGGCAGCTGAAAAGGAAAGCCTTTCCAAGACCCGTTTAGAGGCATATAAGAGCAACACCGAAAAGGCAGAAGCGGACGCCAGAGAGCTTCAGGCGCTGCTGGATGCAAGCAAGGCCAAGATAGCCGCAGCAGGGGAGGAGACCGATCCTGCGCTCATCCAGAGGAACAAGGAGCTGGCCTACGAGGTGGTTCTGTCCATGTCAAGACTTTCCGCCAAGGAAAGAAGAAAGGCCATGCCAGAGCTTGAGAAGGCTATCCAGAAGGCTTTCGAAATGGGCCTTGATCTGAATGACGATACAGTCAGAACGCAGATTTTTGAAGCAGCAGGTCTCAGAGTACGCTATGAAGGCTACGATGAAGATACAAAAACTCTTCACGGCTATGCTATCATCGACTGCGCCAAGGTCCGCAGCCAGAAGGACTGGGAGCAGATCCGCGGACGCCGCATAGCGACAGTATTCCAGGATCCCATGACATCCCTGAACCCGGTAATAACCATTGGCAAGCAGATCATGAGCGTCATCCTCAAGCACCAGAAGTGCAGCAACGAGGAGGCTAAGAAGCGTACCCTGGACATCATGTCAAAGGTAGGCATTCCCGAACCCGAGAAGCGTTTCGACGACTATCCCTTCCAGTATTCCGGCGGCATGCGCCAGCGTATCGTAATTGCGATAGCGCTGTCCTGCCAGCCCAAGATACTGATCTGCGATGAGCCCACCACAGCTCTGGACGTAACCATCCAGGCGCAGATACTGGAGCTCATCAAGGATCTTCAGAAGGAACTTGGCTTCACCACAGTATACATCACCCACGACCTGGGCGTTGTAGCAAACGTGGCGGAGCGCGTGGCTGTGCTTTACTCAGGACAGATCGTGGAGCTTGGAATGGTGGAAGAGATCTTCTACGATCCCAGACATCCCTATACCTGGGCTCTGCTTTCCTCTCTTCCGCAGCTTTCGGAGAGAGGCACGGAGCTGTTCTCCATACCCGGTACGCCGCCGTCACTCTACAACAAGATCATCGGCGACGCATTCGCTCCCAGAAACCAGTATGCCATGGCTATAGACCTGGTGAAGGAGCCGCCTATGTTCAAGATAAGCGACACCCACTACGCCAAGACCTGGCTCTGCGACCCGAGAGCGCCTAAGGTGGAAAGTCCGTCCAATATCCACGATCTTCACGAGAAGATGCTCAAGTCTTACGTAAACGTTGAAGCATAGGAGGCAGCACATGGAAAACACTGAAAAGAAAGTACTGCTTTCAATAAAGAATCTGGATGTAGTCTTCAAGAACGGCAAGAATGAATTCAAAGCTGTATCCGATGTGAGCTTCGACATCTACAAGGGAGAGACACTTTCCCTGGTAGGCGAGTCCGGTTCAGGCAAGACCACCATAGGCCGCGCCATAGTACGCATCAATCCCTGCTCTGCAGGAGAGATATGGTACGACGGCAAGAAGATCTCTGGCAAGCTCTCAAGAGCAGAGGACAGAGAAGTAATCAGAAAGATACAGATGATCTTCCAGGATCCCGCTGCATCTCTGAACGAGCGCGCTACCATAGAGTACATAATCTCCGAGGGCCTTTACAACTTCAAGCTTTTTAAAGATGAAAAGGAAAGGATGCAGAAGGTTGAGGATGTCATCAAATCCGTCGGACTTCTGCCTGAGCATCTGACCAGATACCCCCACGAGTTCTCCGGCGGACAGCGCCAGAGAGTAGGAATAGCCCGTTCCATAGTTATGGACCCTGAGTTCATAGTTGCTGACGAGCCTATCTCCGCTCTGGACGTGTCTATCAGAGCACAGGTGCTTAATCTTCTGAAGAAGTTCCAGCAGGAGAGGGGACTGACTTATCTCTTCATCGCTCACGACCTTTCCATCGTGCGTTTCATTTCGGACCGCATCGTGGTCATATATAAGGGCAGGATCATGGAGATCGCGGAGACAGAGGAGCTCTTCTCTCATCCGATGCATCCCTACACCAAGTCCCTGATGAGCGCCATTCCTATCCCCGATCCCAGGCTTGAAAAGGACAAGAAGCTCTTTATCTACAAGCCGGACGAGATGCACGACTACTCCAAGGAGCAGCCTTCGCTCAAGGATCTGGGCAACGGACACATGGTATACTGCAATACCGAAGAGTTCGAAAAGTATCAGGCTAAGAGATTTACGTAAAACCATATACAAAACGCGAACGGCAAGTGCCCCTCAAGACCTCGCTCTTTAATCTCACATCGTCCTCCGAAGGTCGGACGCTGTTCAATTAAGCGCTAGCCCATGGTCTTTCAGAGCACTTGCCGCTTCGTTGAAAATCAAAGCCTGAAACGCTTGTGTATCAGTATTAAAACATGGATATTTACGATCCCAATAAAAATCTGAATACCGTACTTGAGGTGGACAGCAAACACCTGTGGGCAAGGACAATTCTGTTTGTCCTTGCTTTTGTAATTGCCATAGTCGCCTTTACCAGAGGCATACTCAGCCTCGGCACACAGAAGCCGGGTTATTACGAGCTTACTGCAGCTCCCTGCGAGGATGCACCGTATTACGCATCCGAATTCAGATATACGGCATGGTTCGACGGCAGCTCAAACGAGATAAAGCAGAACCTTAAGCAGGCCGAGGCGGACTACTCCCGCGCTTTGGAGTTCGCCTACAAGCTGCTGGACCCTGAAAACGAATATCAGGGATATGTGAATATCGCAAGCATCAACAGGGCAATCAAAAGAGGGGAGGCTGCAGAGCTGACGCTGCCTGCGGAGCTCTATGCAGTCCTTAAGGATGCCGTCTCCAAAACAGACTCTTTTTACAGCCCATCGGCAGCCAGTTCGCTGCTGATAAGGGACAGAGCATATAACGTTTTTGCGGGTCCCATATACTATGAATGGAAGCAGATACTGATAGCGGAGGATGGTCCCAGCTTCGATCCGGAGGTCGACTATTCAGAAGGCCCCAGAATGGCCTCAATTGCCTCTCTGAGCGATGATAGACGCAATTTTGATATCTTATTCGCCGACGATAAAAAATGCGTCATAAAGGCTGCTGCGGCTTCTGACGCGATTTCCGCTCTGGCGCAGCTTGAGCTTGACGATGCGCCTGTCATAGACCTTAACCTGCTGCGGGATGCCTATCTTATGCAGATAGTCTCCGACATGATGGAAGCCCGGGGCTGGGATAAAGGAGTGTTCCAGAATTATACCGGCCTTACTGTGCGGCAGAAGGGCGTTATTGAGATGAATGGGGAGCATAAAGGCAGCGAACGCTTCTTGGTTTCCGATACCATATCTCATAAGGCTCTGAACGACAAAGATTACTATCATTACGAACTAAGGGTGGGCGACAGGATGCGGTACAGGAGCATTTATTTCCGGGCCTGGGACGGTACGCCGGTGGATGATGAATACAGCGCCGATCTGAAAGAAGTTTATTCAGACAGCATAGCAGATGCTGTCTATGATCACTTAACTGAATACTTCAAAAAACAAAAATAACTGCAGGGAGGCAGTTATTTTTGTTCAAAAGGGGTATTGGGATTAGAGATCCTATGAACGAATCAGGGGAGATCCGTTCAAAAGAATATTAACAAAATATATTGGAATTTGCAATAATAAAGAGGTCTGTCTGTTATTATTTTTTATTATCAGTATAATTGTTGTCGGAAATTTGCGTACGATGTCCTTCAGGGGCATTTTTTTTATAAGATTTGTCCAGATGCCTGTGGACAGTCTGAGGTTTTATGAGTAAAATATACTTTAATAGAGTCAAAGCATAATGGGTAATTATGTTAACATATTGGAGGCAACATATGAAATTTGAGCAGGAATTTGAGGACTATCTAATCAGGGAAAAGGATGCATCCGGCTCCACTCTGAACGCCTATCTGGGCGATGTAAGGGATTTCAGCAATTATCTTGATGAAAAGCGCAGAAAGGATCTGCTGTCCTGCGGCAGCGCCGATGTTGCGGCTTACATCATGCAGCTGAAGGAGGACGGCAGAAGCGCTTCCACCATCAACAGAAAGATGTCTTCCATAAGAAGCTACTACAACTTCCTTCTGGGAAGAAAGGCCATAAGCATCAATCCTGCTCAGAATATAAAGTCTCCGAGGATAGTTGACAAGGGTATAGAGTATCTAAGCATCGAAGAGGTTGAACATATTCTCGATGCACCTTCCTCTGAGGATGCAAAAAGTAAGAGGGATAAGGCTCTGCTGGAGCTGATGTATGCTACAGGTATGCGCGCTACCGAGATCTCCATGGCTAATGTGGACGATCTGGACCTTAAGATCGGTTTCATTTCCTGCACCACTGAAGGCAAGACCCGCATCGTACCCATCGGAAGGATAGCCAAGGCTGCGCTTGAAAGCTATCTTGCAGGCCCCAGGGAAGAGCTGCTGAGAGGAGATGAGAACTCCAAGGCTCTCTTTGTGAACTTCCAGGGACAGCGCATCTCCAGACAGGGCATCTGGAAGATCATCAAGTTCTACGGTGAAAAGGCCGGGATCGATAAGCCTCTGAGTCCCCAGATCCTGCGCAATTCCTTTGCCGTGCATATGGTTCAGAACGGCGCAGATATAAGGACCATTCAGGACCTGCTGGGCCTTGAAGACATCAACGCCGCCAAGCTCTATGCTCTGGCAGGTAAGAACAGAGTAATCGACGTTTATGACCGTACACACCCAAGAGCATAGTTCTGATAGAGAAAAAAAGGATTCCGGTTTATTCCGGAATCCTTTTTTATATGGATATGGTTCTCTTATTCGGCTACTTCCAGTACCTGGATCACGCCATTGTAGGTGTACATGTTGAATACATCGCTGTAGGCCAGTGCTGCGTCCAGATCCAGCCAGCTGCCGGAGGAGGGCACATAGCACATGATGCCTTCGGCAATCTCGTAGGTGTTGGCGCCGAAGGTTACAGCGCTCTTGCCTATCATGGAGCTCTTATTCACCTTCACCAGCTTGCCCATCTCGTCAATGAAAGCGAAAGTATTCTGGCTGTTCAGACGTACATAATAGTAGCGGCCGGTCTTGAAGGAGTAGGAGCTGTCGACGCCGCTCTTCAGCACGGAAGGATCGTCAGCTTTGCCGGTGTCGATGACAACGGTCTTATCACCAAAGTCGTTAGTGTAGACCTTGGCTCTGCCGTAATAGTGCCCCTGCTTTTCTCCGGCATTGAGCTGCACTACATCGGCCTTCTCTTCCCAGTCTTTGTGTACATAACTTACTTCGCCGTAGCGCAGCAGATCTGCCAGATCTTCTTCCTCTACCGGCTGGCCGTAGTTATAGAACTTTATATTTTCAGAGAATGCATGGCCTCCGACAGTTCTGTTCTTGAGATCGAGCACGCTGTGGGAACCTGCTGTTAAGGGGTGAATGCTTATCTCACCGGTCTTGTACTGGGTGATGCCTACTATCTGCTTGTCGCATTTGTGTTCGGCTAGATTTCCGCTTAGTGGCAGAAGCTCGTCACCGAGGAAGAGATTCAGTCCGTTTTCGTTATAGATGCCTATGGCATTGCCCTTTACGTCCTTGCTGACAGAAGCTACCTGCCCGTCGGCGGTCAGCAGCAGAGTGAAGGAGTCCCCGGGCTTGTATTGCGCGACGGTGCTCACTGCGCTGTCGAGAAGGCTGAAGTCCTGTCCTCCGAGTACGGTTATGTTTGTAGGCGCAGAGGGAGACGGTGTGCAGTTCTCATAGAATACGCTGATGCGGGTATCGCATACGAGAATGGAATTGGTGGCTGAAGAATAGATGCAGACATCGTATTTCTTCAGATCGTTTGCTGTGATAAGCTGACCATTCTTATAGATCTTGTAATCTGAAGATCCGGCGATGGCAGAGAGTCCTGCAGTGCTGCGGTCCTCCCCGATGATGACTGCAGCTCCGCCTATTCCGGCAGTAACAGTGGTCTCTGGTATGAAGGTCAGTGCTTTGCCGCCGCTTGTTACGAGACGGCCCTGTGAACCTGCAAGAGTAGTGGAACTGATGTCGGAGTAGAGCGGGGTAGATGTGCCATCGCTCAGTTTGATGCTTGCCTTTGAGCCGTCTATGGAGCGGAGAGTGGTCCTTTCGCCTATTGTGTAAAGAGTGTTTCCGTCAGCTCCCTTCGTGCTGAGGGCTCTTACAAAAAGCCTTGCCGCCTGACTCCTGGTGATGGATCTTTCAGCGTCAGCGCGCTTGATGCCTGTGCCGTCCAGAAGGCCGATCTCTTCGGCCTTGTCCATAACGCCCATGGGCCATATCAGGCTGGAATCATCATAGCCAAGTATCCTCAGCAGTATGGTGGCTGCTTCGTCAGCCTTTATAGCCTGATCCGGTTTGAACACTCCGCTGGGATAGCCGGAGATGATCCTTGGCTCGGTCTTAGCGGCGTAATTTATATACTTATATGCCCAGTGGTTCGGTGCAGCGTCAGGGAAGATCGTAATGGTGGAATACTTATCGATCTCTTTTTCCTTCAGCATCAGATGTATCGCCATCTTGCTGAACTGGGCTCTTGTGAATGTCCCGTTCGGGTTGAAGCTGCCGTTTCCGTTGCCTTCCACGACACCCATCAGCCGCAGGACCTCTGCGGCTACAGCAGTATCCTTGTCGCTGATGTCCGTGAATGCTCCAGAGGCACCGTAAACGGGCAGGGCGCTCAGGATCATGGCAAGCACAAGAACTGCCGTTATCAATATCTTTTTCATCTCAATACTCCTTTATTCAGCTCTCAGAGCTTCAACAGGCTGCAGATTTGCCGCTTTATATGCTGGGTAACTTCCGAAGATCAGACCCAGAAAAACTGAAAGGCCAAGAGCAGCCAGCGTTACCCAGGGCAGAGGCCATATGGTTATGTGATACAGCAGATTGCCCAATATCAGGCTTCCTATGGTCCCGAAGAATATTCCTACCAGACCCCCCATTCCGCAGAGCATTCCTGCTTCTATAAGGAACTGACTTATGATGGAACTCTTCTGCGCGCCTATGGCTCTTCTGATCCCTATCTCCTTGGTTCTTTCGGTAACAGTAACAAGCATTATGTTCATTATGCCAATACCGCCTACCACAAGAGATATGGCCGCAATGCCGCCAAGCACAAGGCTTATCATGGTCAGGTACTGGTTCTCGTACTGCTGCCAGTTGCTTTCGCTGTATACGTTATAGCCACCGGTGCGGTTGTCTACCAGCCCCTTCAGGAAGCCTCCGATAAGGCTCATGGCTATAGGAAGGCTTTCCGAATCTCTTGCCTGTACCTGGTATTCCGTGGGTGCTTCGCCGCCAAGGACTCTTCTGGTGGTGTAGGGCAGGATAATAACATTGTCGTTCTGATTGAATTCGGTGCCATCGCCCTTACCCTGCAGCAGACCTACAACTTCAAATTCGTTGCCGTTGAAAAGCAGCTTCTTTCCTATAGGGTTTACCTTCTCGAAGAAGTATTTGGCTGCCTCCGGCCCTATTACGCAGACCTGATTGTAGTTTTCTATGTCTATAAGGCTGAGGTTTCTGCCTTTTGCAAGATCGTAGCTGTTTACCACAAGGAACTGGTCCGATGCGTAGAAGCTTCTCGGCGGTGCGCTCTTTACCCGGCCAGTCTGTTCATCGTACTCGTATTGGGCATTTGCAGTGGTCTTGGTTCCGTAGCTTACAGTGGCATTCACATAGCCCTGCGGGGTTATGCCAAGCACGTATTCGCTGATGGAATTGCAGTAGTTGTAGAGATCCGGGAAGTAATCCTTGCTGATGCTGTTTCCGTTCTCGTCCCATACCCAGCTGTAGATGCCTACGGTTATCTTGTTGGAGCCCATCTGGGAATACTGCTGACGGGTGTAATCCTTCATGCCTTCCATTACGGAGACTATGGTCATTACCGCTGCGATTCCGATGAATATGGAAAGTATCGTCAGTATGCTTCGGCCGCGCTTTCCTGCGATGGAGCGCCAGGCCATTTTAAAGGACTGAAGTATGTTCACTGCTTCACCCCCTTCGGCGTTTCAGCGGCTTTGACAGCCCCTGTATCTTCTATGATCTTACCATCCGCGATCCTTATCCTGCGGTCAGCCTGCGCTGCAATGCTGTTGTCGTGGGTTATCAGGATGATGGTGGTTCCTTCCTTGTTGAATTCCTTAAGGAAGGCGAGTATATCGTTTCCGGTCTTGGAGTCCAGGGCGCCTGTTGGCTCGTCAGCCATTATTATCTCAGGCTTTGTGGCTATTGCTCTTGCTATAGCCACTCGCTGCTGCTGGCCGCCGGAGAGCTGCGAAGGGTAGTGGGCATATTTGTCCGCAATACCCATCTTATCCAGCGCACTTTTTACAAGATCAAAGCGCTGGTCGTATTTGATTCCCTGATATATTAGGGGCAGCTCCACGTTTTCCTGTACTGTAAGGGTCTTGACCAGATTGTACTGCTGGAAAATGAAGCCTATCTCTTTGTTACGTATCTTGGAGAGCTTCTTGTCCGACAGTTCCTTTACATCCGTTCCCCGCAGCAGATAATCGCCCCGGGTAGGGATATCCAGGCAGCCGAGAATGTTCATGAGTGTGGACTTCCCGGAACCCGACTGGCCGACTATGGCAACGAATTCGCCCTCGTCAATACTCACGCTTACGCCGTCCAGAGCACGGACTTCGCTTTCCAGACCTTCCGCGTATATCTTGTATACGTCTTTAGTCTCGATAAGTTTTGCCATAGCTTAACCCCAGTAACCGTCGCTGCTCATCATCTGGATGAAGATCTCCCAGCCTTCCTCCAGACCGCTCTTTATCTCAACATTGTTTATATCTGAAATACCTGTCTCAACTTCTACAGCAACATAGCCCTCGGGGATCTCTGTATCCTGCCATGCAAGCTCCAGGGGCTCACCCATGTAGTTGGCGCTGTTTACATAGACCACTTTGACCTCCCTGCCGTCTGCGGTCTGGCTCTGATGCACTGCCTGCACAGGCACCACGAGGATGTCTTCTGCCTGGCTGGCTATCAGATTATACTGAATGTAGGAATTGAGCTGTATCTGCCCGGATGAGTTATCCGCGCTGATCACTATGGGGTAGGTTGCCACTCCGTTGTTGATGGTGGAGTTGAGGCTCACCTGAGTGATCTCGCCCCAGGTTGCGTTGCCCCACTGGTCCAGATCTACCATCATGCCTGTCTTGATGAAGCTGATATTTCGTTCATCCACAGTGGCGTTGATGATGATGGAAGAATCGTCGGAAATTGTGACTATTGCCGTGCCTTGCTGTATATCCTGTCCGGGTTGAATTGACAGACCAATTACTTTACCACTAAAGGGTGCTACGGCATTGCATTTTGCTAAATTCTCTAATGCTTTCTGTAGGGTTTCCTGTGCCTCTTGAACGGCATTTTGTTGATTAAATATTTCACTTGAGGATTGTCCCGCATCTATATTGATCAGTACCTGTCCTTGCTTAACATCAAGATAGTTGTATAGGCTATATGATTCAACAGTTCCATCAACCGTAGAAGTGATTTCAGCTGTCCTGTAGTATTTTAATTCTTTAGGTTCATATGGAAAGATTTCGATCCCATTTGAATTTGTTGTCCAGGCAGAGGCTTCAAATCCAGCAACCAAAGTGCCTGGATTTTGTACAACAATAACTGCACAAAAGAGCTTTGTGCCTTCTGCAGATATTCTGTTTACCATTCGAACTTCTTCAACAGTTCCTTCTACAGTTGTCATCAATGAAGGTATTGAGACTGTCATTTTTTGTCCCTTATAGATCTGACCCTCATATGCATAGCTATAATATTGTTCAAGTTTGAATTTAGTATCATCCGTTAATGTTGCGATTGAGGATCCATTACCAATTGAATCACCTGGATAATACTCAGTAACATTTGTCAGTTTTCCGGAGAAAGGCGCTTTTAAATGAAGCCCTTCTTGTGCCTTGATCAGATTATTCAGAATAGTTTGTCTGCCTTCCAACTGAGTTCGGGCTGTATCTACGGCCTCCTGGGCCAGTTTTGTATCAATTGAATATAGTGGGTCTCCTTCTTCGACTACCTGTCCTTCTTGAATAAATACATCAAGTACAGTTCCCGATGTATTTGATACAATTGTTTCGCTGTTCTTGGCTTTGGTAATGCCGCTGCCGTTAACGGTAGATGTTATGGATCCGATGCTTACTACGCCTGTCATGGGTGTCTGCTGGCGGCTGTTGCCGCCCATCTTGCTCTTGACGAAGCGGTATCCGCCGTATCCGGCGGCTGCAAGGATCAGAAGCAGCACTACCCATTTGATCCATTTGCTCTTTTTCTTCATGTTCAATACTCCTTTTATATTCTGTCTCGAAAAAAGACTGAATTATTGTATCACAATGTGATTGAATACACTATATTTACAGACGAAATTTTGTGCTTTCGCGTCACACTTAATACAAAATATTGTGTAAGTAAAAGCTTTCTTAAAAAATACTATAGCGTGATGAAGTTTTTGTGTTACAATCACTGCATGAAGAAATTTGCCATTTACACGCTGGGCTGCAAGACCAATCAGTACGAGTCGCAGATGCTGGCGGAACTGATGAAAAAGAAGGGCTGGAAGGAAGCGCCTGAGGACGCCCCTGCCGATGCATATATAGTCAACAGCTGCACTGTAACGGCCATGGCAGACAGGAAGTCCCGCCAGTACATACGCCGCATGAAGAGGGAAAACCCCGACGCTGTAGTCGCTCTGATTGGCTGCTATCCTCAGACTCATCCAAAGGATGCCGAAGCTATCGAAGAAGTGGATATAATCCTCGGGACGCAGAACAAGCAGAAGGTAGTGGATCTGATAGAAGAAGCCATTGAGGCAGGGCGCGAAGGGCGTAAAACAGCTGCTTCAGCGGAGTTCTTCAGACATCCGGATCTTGATTTTCCTGCAGAATACTGCGATCACGATCCCATATTCGGCAGCGAATCCAGGACCAGAGCCCTTATAAAGATTCAGGAGGGCTGCAACAGGTTCTGCAGCTACTGCGTTATACCCTATGCCAGAGGACCTGTGCATTCGAGGCCGCTTGAAAGCATCGTGAAGGAGGCCGAAGGCCTTGTGGCAGCTGGCTTTAAGGAGATAGTCCTTACAGGCATCAATACCGCTCTCTACGGCTCGGACTGGCCGGGCGTTGAGATCAGTGGCATAGATGCGGTGGTGGAGGCTATAAGCGCCATACCGGGAGATTTCCGCATCAGGCTGGGCTCGCTGGAGCCGACAGTCGTGAACGCAGAGTACGTAAGAAAGCTGTTCAGGTACGACAAGCTCTGCCATCATCTGCATCTTTCAGTGCAGAGCGGAAGCGACGCTGTTATAAGTGCCATGAACCGTCATTATACTGCGGCTGAATACATGGATATCGTAAACGCTTTGCGGGAGTTCGACTCTGATTACGGTATTACTACTGATATCATCGTGGGTTTCCCTGGAGAGAGCGAGGATGACCTTGCAGCAAGCATGAAGCTGGCAGAGGAGGTCCGTTACCTGAAGGTCCACTGCTTCCCGTATTCCGTGAGGCCCTTTACAAGGGCTGCGTTGATGGATGGACAGATATCCATGGATGTAAAGAGGGAGAGAAACCGCAGGCTCATAGAATTTGCGGACCGGGTATCCCTGGAATTCAGGGCCAGACTGGAAGGAAGCCGGCAGCGCATACTGGTGGAGGAAGAAGCAAAAATAGGAAGCAAGGTCTATTGGAAAGGCCACGCCTCCAACTTCTGCCCGGTATATCTTCCAAAAGAAGGTGACGCGGATCTCCGCAATGAATTTGTAAACGTTATAGCCGGAAGACCCGTCAGAGACGGCGTTTACGGCAGAAAGGAATAGATATGGAAAACTGCATTTTCTGCAAACTTGCATCAAAGGAGATACCCACTAACGTGGTGTACGAAGACGAAACAGTCTTCTCCTTTATGGATGCCGAACCTCAGGCTCCTGTACACTTCCTGGTGATACCCAAGAAGCACATAAGCTGCCTGGATGAATGCTCTGAGGAGGATCAGGAGCTGCTTGGCCACATGCTGCTGGTTGTAAAGAAGCTGGCTAAGGAGCAGGGGCTTGAGAACGGCTACAGAGTTGTGATCAACACCGGAGACGACGGCGGCCAGACCGTAAAGCATATGCACATGCACGTGATGGGCAAGCGCAGCATGAAGTGGCCACCGGGCTAGATCATTAATCCGAACTCAACTGATTCCTGGTAACTGATATGGAAACACTTAGCGAAAGCCGCGTAAAAAGCGCCCAGCGGGGCCTTCTGATTGGCGGCATACTTGTAATGTTCACTCAGCTGGCTATCGCCAGCAACCTCTTTTCTCTTTTTGTAATACCCATCTGCGAAGATCTGGGCTTTGCAAGGGGACAGTTTTCCATGCTGCAGAGTCTGGGCTCCCTCGGAGGAGCCATAGCATCTTTCTTCAGCGGAAACCTGTTCAACAGGAAAGGCATAGTAAAGATCATGCGCATAGGCGCAATAGGCTGCGTTTTAGTCTATATGCTTCAGAGCATCTCCACTCAGCTCTGGCAATTTGGTCTGATATTCTTTATTATCGGTTTCTGTAATACGCTTTCCACGTCCATGCCCCTGGCGCTGCTAATAGGGGAGTGGTTTACAGGCAATAAAAACACCATCACAGGCATCGTTATGACGGGCAGCGGCTTCGGTTCAACCATTTTTGTGAATCTCACGAGCAGCTTCATCATCAACTATGGCTGGCGCACCGCGCAGCACATAATGGTGGTCATAATGGCTGTGGTCATACTCAGCGTGGACTTCCTGCTTCTGAAGGAACCTCCGAAAGCACTGTCGGCCGGCGCGGAAAAGCTTCCGCAGGACGGCACAACCAGGGAACCAAAGCAGAGTGTCAATTTCTTTGCTCCTGTAAATGTTATAATGGGCTGCATAATGGCAGTCATCGCCATAGGCGTCAGCTGCTCCATGTCTCCCATTACGCCTTTCCTTCAGGATATAGGCTACAGCCAGAGCTTTGCGGCGGCAGTGTATTCAGGGGTCATGATATCTTCTGCCATAGGCAAGATATTCCACGGCATTGCGCTCGATAAGCTCGGCGTAAGGATAAGCTGCAGCATAATGCTGGTGCTGGCGATCATGGGCGTTTTTGCAACTATTTATTTCAAATCTCCCATATTCTCCGTGCCCCTGGCCCTTGGCGTGTTCTTTGTAAGCTCCCTGCAGGTGGTGGCATCTCCCGCCATTGCAGAATATCTTGTGGGGGAGGAGAATAAGAGACTCTTCCTTGGAAAGCTCAACATATTCATCAGCGTAGGCTATCTGATCGGACCGCTGCTCTACGGCGCGCTCTATGATCATTTCGGGACCTACATCCCCGGCTTCTGGGTGGCGATAGCCGTTTACGGCATCAGCCTTGTGGCTGTAAACATACTGCTTGGCACCAAAAAGCAAAAATAAATCGTATATACTGAAAAAAGTGCTTGCAGAGCAAATATTGCAAGTGTATAATTCTTTCCGTTACTAAACAAGAACAGCGAGGAGGTGAGTTCAGAATGGCACAGGTATTTGTAAGAGAAGGCGAAGGTCTTGAGAGCGCTCTCAAGAGATTCAAGCGTTCTTGTGCTAGAGACGGAGTCATGGCCGAGCTTAGAAAAAGAGAATGCTACGAAAAGCCCAGCGTAAAGAAAAAGAAGAAGTCCGAAGCTGCACGCAAGAAGGCTAACAAGAGATACTAATCGAAAGACAAAGCTGCTCATAAATGGGCAGCTTTTTCATTTGTGTGCCAAGGGTCACAGTTTGGGAGTGCAAAAGCGTCCGGGATAGTATATAATATCTGCAAAATGTTTTTCTGAAAGGATATTTATGAGCGAGATAAGGATAAAACCGGGCACCACAGCCCAGCCTTCGGAGGTCTTCGGGATCTTCGATTCAAACATCAAAAGCATAGAAAAGGACTGCAATGTGCAGATAGGCATCCGCGGCGAGGAGATAATCATTGCCGGGGAAGAAGTGGAAAGAGCCGCCTCCATCATCAACGAGATGTATAAGGTTGTGGAAAGCGGCCAGCTCCTGGACGAACAGAAAGTGGGATATATAATTTCGCTTTCAAGGGACGGCATCTCCTATACCCAGAGCAGCGTGGACAAGGACGTCATCTGCTACACCTTCCGCGGCAAACCTCTTAAGGCCAAGACCATAGGCCAGAAGGAATATGTAAAGGCCATAAGAAAGAACGACATATGCTTCGGCGTGGGTCCCGCGGGCACAGGAAAGACCTATATAGCCGTGGCCATGGCCATCAATTCACTGAAGAACAAGGACGTGGAGAAGATAATTCTTGCCCGTCCCGCGGTGGAAGCGGGCGAGCGCCTTGGCTTCCTTCCCGGAGACCTGCAGGAGAAGGTGGACCCGTACCTGAGGCCTCTTTACGATGCCCTTTACGACATCCTGGGAAGGGAAGCAGCCCTGCGTCTCAAGGAAAAGGAGACCATAGAGGTGGTGCCCCTTGCCTACATGCGCGGCCGCACTCTGGACAACGCTTTTATAATACTGGACGAAGCCCAGAACGCCACAAAGGAGCAGATGAAGATGTTCCTTACCCGCATGGGTTTCGGCTCAAAGATGATAATCACTGGTGACGTTACCCAGATAGACCTTCCCAGGGGCAAGCGTTCCGGTCTGATAGATGCCATGCATGTGCTGGAAGGGGTCGAAGGCATTGCATTCTGCAGGCTCACAGACAGCGACGTGGTGCGCCATCCGCTGGTCCGCAAGATCGTAAACGCCTACGACCGCTACCTTTCCGAGCATCCGGAATACGATCAGGAGAAAAAGAGCCGGAAGGATACTGAAGATAACGAGGAATACGAATACTAGTATACAGACCTGCGGGCGATGTCAGGGAGGACATCCATCGACGAGCGTAAGCGAGGCGTATGGGAGGGTGCCCTGACGGCAGGACCCGCTGGGATTATGGAGATACTTTATGACCATATATTTTGACGATGAAAACAGCGTAGATGAAAAAACTGCCGCGACCATGGAGCAGGCAGCTGCTTCGGTGTGCAGAGAAGAGGGATTTGAGCCTGAAAACATTTCTCTTTCAGTCAGCATAGTGGATGGTGAAAGCATCAGACAGCTCAACAGCGAATACCGCGGCGTGGATTCCGTCACCGACGTGCTTTCCTTCCCTCAGTTTGACAGCGAAGAGGAGCTTAGGGACTGGGATATGGAAGATGAGGAGCTTATGATAGGCGACGTGGTAATCTGTACTGACAGGGCCCGCGAGCAGGCCGAAGAATTCGGCCACAGCTACGAGCGGGAACTGATCTACTTGTTTGTACACAGCCTTTTCCACCTGTTCGGATATGATCATATGGAAGAGGAAGATAAAAAGCTGATGCGCAGCAAGGAAGAAAAGATCATGTCCGGCCTGGGACTGGACAGGGAAAGCCAGATGGTGAAGTAGATGAAAAGCGGTTTTGTGGGAATAGTAGGGCGCCCGAATGTGGGCAAATCCACGCTTCTGAATTCGATACTCGGAGAGAAGATCGCCATAACCAGCAGCAAGCCTCAGACCACCAGAAATGCCATACGCGGCATCTGGACCCGCATGGAAGACGGCGAACCTGTCTCTCAGGCAGTCTTCATCGACACACCGGGCATACACAAGCCTAAGAACAAGCTTGGAAGCTATATGACCGGCGTATCTCTTAATACTTTAAAGGAAGTTGACTTAATACTATTTCTTGTCGACTCACCTTATGAAGGCGAAAACTCCGGGGACGGCTTCATACTGAAGCTCCTCAAGGAAGCTGAAACGCCTAAAATACTGGTCATCAATAAGATCGATACCATAGGGCCGGAGGCCTTTGCTCAGATCTACTCAACCTATGAGCAGATGGAGCTCTTCGATGCCATAATCGGGACCTGTGCCACTCAGGGCAGGAATGTTGACGTCCTCCTGAAAAAGATAGAAGAGTATCTGGAGGAAGGTCCAATGTTCTTCCCCGAGGACATGATCACCGACCATCCGGAACGCTTTCTTGTAAGCGAGATCATACGCGAAAAGCTGCTTATGTATCTTGAACAGGAGATCCCTCATGGTGTGGCTGTGGAGATCGAAAACTACGAGGAAGGGGAGACTCTTACCCGCATCAGCGCAGTCATCTACTGTGAGAGGCAGAGCCACAAGGGCATAATCATAGGAAAACAGGGCCGCAAGCTCAAGGGCATAGGCAAGGCCGCAAGAGAAGAAATAGAAGCGCTGCTGGGCACAAAGGTGTACCTGGAGACTTTCGTCAAAGTGAAGGAGCACTGGCGCGACAGCGACATCGCCATAAGCAACTTCGGATACAGAAAAGAATAGAAATGTACACCGATACCGAGGCCGTTATACTGCGGCAGACAAAAACACTGAATGGCCGTAGAATGATCACCATATTTTCACAAAAGTATGGGAAGATCGGTGCAGGAACATCGATAAGCGAGAAGGGAAAAAGCAAGTCTGCTCTGGCTCTGAGACCTTTCTGCTACGGACGATACGAGCTGTATAAAAACAAAGACAGCTTCAATATCAACGGCGCAGAAGTCATACGAAGCTTTTACAAGCTGGGGGAGGATGTGGACAAGTATTTTGCCGCATCCTATGTGCTGGAATTCACGGATCAGATACTCGCAGAGGATGAACCGCAGCCGGCGTTGTTCAGAATGCTCGTAGATTTTCTCAGCCTTCTGGAGGCGAGGAAAACTGCTTATGACACATTGCTGATAGCATACCAGATCAAGGCTCTCGAGCTTTTCGGCAGCGGTATAGGCTACACCGCCTGCATGCGCACGGGAGAAGCCATCGACCCGGGAAGTCTTAAGGGGGAGGGCGTTTGTCCGTATCTCTTCTCTGTGGAGGACGGAGGTCTGATCGCAAGGAGCACTCTGAACGATCATGATCTGCTTAATCCATTGATATTTGAGATCAACACTGGTATAATCCAAATGATAAGCTACATTTCCCGCCATCCTCTGAATGCTATGGAGAAGCTGGCCATACCGGAAGCTTCAGCGGCGAAAATGAAAAGCATACTGAGCGCATTTATCTCCTGGCAGCTGGGCATAGACAAGCTCAAAAGCGAAGGAATTAGTATTAACTGAAAGGGGAATTAAAGATGGAAAACTTTGAAAACATGGAAATCAGTCTCGAGAAGATCGAACTCGTTAAGGACAGGACCGGCGTAAGCTACAAAGAAGCCAAGGAAGCCCTGGAAAAGTGCGATGCCAATGTTGTTGAAGCTATTATTATGATCGAAGACGGCATCAACAGTCAGGGTGTTACCAGAAACAAGACCGATGAGCTTGTAGACCAGGTCAAGGAAGTGGTCCGCAAGGGCAATGTAAGCAAGATCTGCATCAAGAAGGGAGACGATGTAGTTCTGAATCTGCCCGTGACCATCGGCATCCTGGGCACTGTTATCTTCCCTTGGGCAGCGCTGGTGGGCGCCGTTGCAGCTCTAGGAACCAAGTGCAGCATCGAGATAATAAAGGAAGACGGCACTGCTGTTAACGTATCCGAGAAGGCTAATTCTGCCATCGATACCGCAGTATCAAAGGGCGGAGTCATCCTGGACGAGGTTAAGGATAAGAGCGGCGAATTCGTAAACTATGCAAAGAATCTGGGCTCTGATGCTGCAGAATTTGCAAAGACCAAGGGTGCTGAAGCAGCTCAGTTCGCCAAGACCAAGAGCGCTGAGTTTGCTGAACTTGCAAAGGAAAAGGGCACAGAAGCCGTTGAATTCGCTAAGGAAAAGAGCGAAGATGCTATTGAAATGGCAAAGAGCGCTGGCGCTGATGCTGTTCAGTTTGCTAAGGAAAAGACCTCCGAGCTGAAGAGAAAGGCTCCCGAAAGCGAAGCTGCCGGCACCGACGATTTCGATCTGTCTGATCTGGATCTCTCCGAGATGGGAGAAGTAGATGACTTTGCTACCGAAGCAGAGCAGAGAGCAGATGAGATCGCAGAGGCTGTAGAAGCAGTGGCAGATGCAGCAGTTGAATTTGCTGATGCTGTAAAGGAAGCTGTAAAGCCCGAAGAATAGTAATCACGAATCACGGTCAGAAAATGACCGTGAAAAAGAAATAAATCTCTATATATTTAAAGGACAAAACCGTGTGCCCAAAAGTCGCACGGCTTTGGTGTGGTATTATGGCAAAAGAACTTACAATGGAAACACTTGTGGCCCTGTGCAAAAACAGAGGCTTTCTCTACCCCGGCTCCGAGATCTACGGCGGCCTTGCTAATGCATGGGATTACGGTCCCGTTGGAGTAGAGCTCAAGAACAACATCAAAAGAGCATGGTGGAAGAAATTCGTGCAGGAAAGCCCCTATAACGTGGGCCTCGACGCTGCAATCCTGATGAATCCCCAGGTCTGGGTAGCCTCCGGACATGTGGGAAGCTTCTCCGATCCGCTTATGGACTGCAGAGCCTGCAAGGCCAGATTCAGAGCTGACAAGCTTATAGAAGACTATGCAGCCGCTCACGGCGAAGAGATCACGGGCGTCGACGGATGGTCAAACAAGGAGATGGAGGACTATATAGCCACTCACGACATCGTCTGCCCGCAGTGCGGCAAGAAGGACTTTACAGGCATACGGCAGTTCAACCTGATGTTCAAGACCTTCCAGGGAACCACAGATGATTCAAAGAGCGAGATATATCTGCGTCCCGAGACCGCTCAGGGCACCTTTGTAAACTTCAAGAATGTACAGCGGACCAGCCGCAAGAAGATACCGTTTGGCATAGCTCAGGTGGGAAAATCCTTCAGAAACGAGATAACTCCCGGCAACTTCATCTTCCGCATCCGCGAGTTCGAGCAGATGGAACTGGAATTCTTCTGCGAGCCCGGCACGGATCTTGAATGGTTCGAATACTGGAGAAACTACTGCAGAGATTTCCTGAAGAACCTTGGCATGAACATGGAAAAGCTGCGCTTAAGGGACCACGAGCCTGAGGAACTGAGCTTCTACAGCAAGGCCACCACTGACTTTGAGTACCTGTTCCCCTTCGGCTGGGGCGAACTCTGGGGCATTGCAGACCGCACCAATTACGATCTTACCCGCCATCAGGAAGTTTCCGGAGAATCCATGGAATACATAGATCCTATGGACAACAAGAAACGCTATATTCCTTATGTTATTGAGCCGGCTCTTGGCGCAGACCGCGTGCTGCTCGCATTCCTGTGCGATGCATACGAGGAGCAGGATCTTTCCAAGGACGGCAAGGAGGACAGCCGTGTGGTTATGCACTTCCATCCCGCGATCGCGCCCTTCAAGGCCGCTGTACTTCCTCTTTCCAAGAAGCTTGCCGAGCCTGCAATGAAGATCTATCAGGACCTGGCCAAATATTTCAATGTGGACTACGACCAGTCCGGCAGCATAGGAAAGCTTTACCGCAGACAGGACGAGATCGGTACTCCCTTCTGCATAACAGTTGACTTTGATACCGAAAACGACGGCTGCGTAACTGTACGCGACCGCGACAGCATGGAACAGGTAAGAGTGCCTATTGCTGAACTCAGATCTTATATCGAGAAAGCAATGGAGTTTTAAGATGCAAAGAGCCTCGCAGTGGGCTCTTTTCTTTAACAGGGAGTTTTATGGATAATCTTAAGAACTATGCAGAAGCGGCAAAAGGCATAGACCGCTTTGAGATCGTAGCCGATGGCGCCGCATCCGAAACTGCGTCAAGGCTCCGGCAGGAGATCATAAGAAGCCGGGGGTCCTTTTGTTGCATAACCAACAGCGAGGAATTCGCGCACATAGGCATGATGTACCGCAGCCCGAAAAAGTGGGGCGAGATATTCATCGTGCTGAAGTCGGACCCTTCATTCAACCGGGTGAAGGACACTCTTTACGGTGTTCTGGCCCAGGGCCGCACCGTTCTTGTATTCAGCGATGCTTCGAAGGAGGAGCTGACGGCATTCAGGCTCAGAGACGGGTCTGATGTGAAATCTGTTTATAAGCCTGATGGTCAGCAGCAGGGCATAAACAAGGCCGCAGCCAATCTTGACAGGCTTTTTGTCTGCAGCATAAGCTCTATTGATGACATAAATGCCGTCGAAGCAGCTGCAGCCCTTGCAGTTTAAGAGCGGAGGTCAGGATCATGTACGAAAGACTGGACAGTATTGCCTACTATAATAAATTCTATTTTCATGACAGCTTCCGCGCCCAGTGCGTATCTTTGGACGAGCTCTGCATGGAGCAGTTCCGGCGCTCGGATGAGGCTCTTGATGCCATCCGTTCTGCGGCCATCTTCAGAGAATGCGATCACATCATCTTCTGCGGCTGCGGAGATTCCTATGTGGCGGCGAAGGCCGCAAGGGCGGGCTTTGAGCATTATCTTCCATCGGTCCGATTCGAAGCAGTGGAGGGCATAGAGCTCAGCCGTCACTACGACTTTGCTCAGGCAGGGAAGAACTGCCTTGCCGTCTTCATAAGCTATTCCGGCACCAGCCTCAGGACGCTCGAAGCCATGCAGCAGTGCAGGCGCCACGGAATGCTGACAATGGCTGTCACCGTAAGGCAGGAGGCTCCTCTTGCGAAGGGGGCAGACATTGTTTACCTTACCAACAATCCTCCCGGTGACAATAACGCGGGCCTTCGGACCTACTTCAGCAATGTGCTCAGCTGCACCATGCTTGCTGCCGCCATGGCTGATGAAAGGGATGGGGGAGCGCGCCTCAAGGAGCTCGGAGCTGCGGCAGATAAATACAGACAAGCCGTTGATAAGGAATTCGCCGGCTTTGATGACGATGCTTTCCGCTGCGCGCTGAAGAGCATGGATACGGAATTCATAGAGATAGCCGCGGATCCTTTCCTGGAAAGCTGCGCAGACTTCATTCAGGCAAAGGTAGCAGAGCTTTCCGGGGACCCCTGCGAAAGCCTTGACGGACCCGGCCTTGCTTTCCTCTGCCGCTTCAGAAAGGATCCGGAAAAGATCACAACAATAATAATATCAACAGAAGGAAGTGATCCTTCTTCGGAACTTAATGCGGCAGTTGAAGCTGCAAAAATCTCCGGCCGCACAGTGCACTTCCTTATGGCGCCTAAAGCTCCGGAGGGCTTCGCCTTCCTTGCGCAGCTTTACGCATGGCTTCCTGCAGCGCTCTTTGCAGGCTTCAGACATACTACCATTGGCGAGCCCATGTTCAGAGGCGGCTTCGATCCGGATATATTCATCCCCACATATTTCTCGCCGGTTGAGATCATCGGCTGAAGGCTCATACAGGCAGGCGTAAGCGACAAAAATTATTTTCTTGCAAAAAGTACGTCAAGGTAGTAATATATGGCGTACTTTTTACATGGAGAAATTTATGGAAATCGAAATGAAATACAGCATTCCTACCGAGGAAATGGCGGGAACGATCTGGGACGAGCTGAGCATGTCGGAAATGGCCGATACCGGTTCCGCTGAAAAAATCGTCATGAAGGCGGTGTATTTTGACACTGATGACATGGATCTTGCAGCCCATAATGTAACGGTCAGAGTCCGCGCTGAAGGCGAACGCTCTTTTGCCACGCTCAAGTGGGGCGGCAAGTCCGAACTGGGACTTCACGAAAGGGAAGAGGTCAACATTCCTATCAGCGGCGAAGAGTACTTTATTCAGCCACCTGCAGACATGTTCAGAGAAAGCGAGACCGGTCTGGATCTGGTGCGGATAATAGGGGACAAGCAGCTCAGGAATCTTCTTGAGACACGTTTTCTGCGCCGCAGGATACGCATATTCTACAGCGGCAGCCTTATCGAGATGGCTATAGACACGGGAAAGATCATCACCGACAACGGAGAGCGCAGGATCTGCGAGCTGGAGCTTGAGCTGTACAACGGCAGCACTGAGGCAATCAAAGATCTCGGAGAGCGCATCGCACAGGCCTTCGGACTGGAGCCCGAAAACAAGTCCAAATTTGCCCGGGGTCTTGAGCTACTTCGCTCTTGATAGTCGGAAAAGTTTATGATATTATTAACAATTGCTTGAAAAAATAACTAGGAGGGCATTTTTATATGAAGTCTGCTTTTGTCAGCAAGGAAAATAACATAGTTACATTCACAATGGAATTCACTGCAGAGGAGTTCGACGCAGCAACTGATAAGGCCTATAAGGAAATGAGAGGCCGCATCAACGTTGACGGTTTCCGCAAGGGCAAGGCTCCCCGCAGCATCATAGAAAAGAGATACGGCGAAGGCATCTTCTTCGAAGACGCTGTTGATTCCCTTCTCAACGACAATTACACCAGCACTCTTGACGAGCTCAATATCGAGCCCATCGACAGGCCTGACATCCAGTTCGCAGAAGAAAAACTGGAAAAGGGCAAGGGCTTCAGCGTTGAGATCAAGGTTCCTGTAGCTCCCGAGGTTGAGCCCAAGGACTACATCGGCGTAGAAGCTGAGAGAAAGATCCGCGTCATCACTGACAAGGATGTGGAGATGGAGCTGAAGGCTGCTCAGAAGAAGGCGGCAAGACTGGTTACCGTTGATAAGCCCGCAGAGATGGGCAACACCGTAGTCCTCGACTATGCAGGTTTCGTTGGTGAAGAGCAGTTCGAAGGCGGTACCGCAGAAGATCAGACCCTGGAGCTTGGCTCCGGTCAGTTCATCCCCGGCTTCGAGGATCAGCTCGTAGGCGTAAGCGCAGGCGAGAAGAAGGATGTAGTTGTTACCTTCCCCGAGACCTATCATGCAGAGAACCTTGCAGGCAAGGAAGCAGTTTTCCACTGCACCGTTAAGGAAGTAAAGGCTGAAGAGCTCCCCGAGATCAACGATGACTTCGCTCTGGACGTAAGCGAATTCGATACTCTCGAAGAGTACAAGGCAAACATAAAGAAGACTCTGGAAGAATCCGCTGCAGCTGCTGCCGAATATGACGGCAAGAATGCTGTAATGGACAAGGTATACGCTGCTAACCCCGTTGACGTTCCCGCAGTTATGATCAACGACGAAGCAGATAACATGCTCAACGAGTTCTCCCAGAACATGCAGCAGCAGGGCCTTTCCCTCGATCTGTACTGCAAGTACACCGGCCAGACTCAGGCTCAGCTGAAGAACGGCTTCCTGGATGATGCCAAGAAGCGCGTTGCCAGCAGACTGGTAGTAAAGGCTATCGCAGCTAAGGAAGGCATTGAAGCAACTGAAGATGATCTTCAGAAGGAATACGAAGACATGGCCAAGATGTACTCCATGGAGGTTGAGCAGCTGAAGAGCGTATTTGGCGCAGCCAACGAGAAGTACCTCAAGGAAGACATTGCAATGCGCAAGGCCATCGATTATATCTACAGCAAGGCAGTTCTGACCGATGTGGAGGACAAGCCCGAAGAGCAGACTGAAGCTGCAGTGGAATAATCTATATTAAAAATCTGATTGCGGCGGGACATTCATTTGCCCCGCCAGCTTTTTAATAGGAGAAATCAAATGAGCAATCTCGTACCTATAGTAGTGGAGCAGAGCTCCAGAGGAGAGCGTTCCTACGATATATATTCAAGGCTCCTCAAGGACAGGATCATAATGCTGGACGGAGAGATCGATGATGCCAGCGCCAGCCTGATAGTGGCGCAGCTGCTCTTCCTGGAAGCAGAGGATCCTGACAAGGACATCAATATATATATAAACAGTCCGGGCGGTGTTATAAGCTCCGGAATGGCAATTTACGACACCATGAACTACATCAGGCCCGATGTATGCACCATCTGCGTTGGCATGGCGGCTTCCATGGCAGCTTTCCTTCTCTCTGCAGGAAAGAAGGGCAAGCGCTATATACTTCCCAATGCGGAGGTCATGATCCATCAGCCTCTTGGCGGTACTCAGGGCCAGGCAGAGGACATACGCATCCATGCCGAGCACATACTTAAGATCCGTGAGAAGATGAACCGCATCCTGGCGGAAAACACAGGCAAGCCATACGAACAGGTGGCTAAAGACACCGACCGAGACAACTATCTGGATGCCCAGGAGGCTCTCGAGTACGGCCTGGTGGACAAGATAGTTGACAGAAAATAAAGAATAATAAGGACTGAAATGGCAAATTACGATAAAGATAAAAATGTGGTCTGCTCATTCTGCGGAAGGCCTGTTACTCAGGTGGGCCGCATGGTGGCAGGTCCCGACGTATACATCTGCAGAAACTGCATAGAGGATGCTGTAGCCATATTCACAAGAGAAGACAGCATCACTGCTGAAGAAAGCAAATCCATAGCTGACGAAAAGCTTCCCACTCCTAAGGAGATCGTGGAGGCTCTTTCGGATTTTGTAATTGAGCAGGACAGCGCCAAAAAGATACTCGCTGTGGCCGTCTACAATCACTACAAGCGCATCAGGGAGATGGAAAAGAACAGAAATCTTCCCGCAGATCAGACCAAGGATGATGTAGAGATCCAGAAGTCCAATATCATAATGATAGGACCCACCGGTTCCGGTAAGACGCTGCTGGCTCAGACCATGGCTAAGCTTCTTGACGTTCCCTTTGCCATAGCCGATGCGACAGTGCTTACAGAGGCAGGCTATGTAGGCGAGGACGTGGAGAATATACTCCTCAAGCTGCTTCAGGCCGCGGATTACGATGTGGAGAAGGCCCAGAAGGGCATAATCTATGTGGATGAGATCGACAAGATCGCAAGAAAAGGCGAAAACGTTTCGATAACAAGAGATGTTTCCGGTGAAGGCGTCCAGCAGGCGCTTCTTAAGATACTTGAAGGCACGGTGGCTAATGTTCCTCCCCAGGGCGGACGCAAGCATCCCATGCAGGAATTCATCCAGTTCGATACCACCAATGTGCTGTTCATCTGCGGCGGCGCTTTCGACGGGCTGGACAAGATAATACAGCAGCGCCAGGGCGAGAAGACCATAGGCTTCAACTCCGAGATCAAGAAGTATCAGGACGATGGCAGCAATATACTCGAGCAGGTACAGCCCGAGGATCTGCTGCGCTACGGCCTTATCCCCGAATTCATCGGAAGACTTCCTGCCGTGGCAGTGCTCTCAGAGCTGTCAATAGATGCGCTTGTCAAGGTCATCACAGAGCCCAAGAATGCGCTGCTCAAGCAGTACAAGAAGCTCTTCAGCATGGATGGCGTGGAGCTGGATATAGAGGAAAGCGCCCTAAGGAGAGTGGCCGAGCTCGCGGCTGAAAAGAAGACCGGAGCCAGAGGCCTCAGAAGCATACTTGAAAAACTCATGACTGATATCATGTTCGACATCCCCTCCAGGACCGACGTGGAAAAGGTCACAATTACAACTGATACTGTAGATGGAGGTGAACCCATCCTATGGAAGAAGAGCGCGTAATCAATACCGCATCAGATGAAATAAAGACCCTGCCGCTGGTGGCCTTAAGAGCCATAAGCGTATTCCCCAAGGTTGAATCACGCTTTGAAGTGGACAGGGAAAAATCAATACTTGCCATTAATGCCGCAGTGGAGACTGACGGCCTTATTTTCCTGACCAATCAGAAGGATCCCGACGTGGACCTTCCCACATCAAAGGATCTTTACAACTTCGGCGTTGTAGCCAAGATCAAGAGAGTGCTCAAGCTGCCCGGAGACCATCTCCGTGTAGTCGTTGCTGGTCAGACCAGAGCCAGGATCAAAAAGATCCCCAGCGAGAATCCGTTCTTTGTCTGCGATTATACCGAGGTCATAAGCCCGGAAGACAACGAACCTTCTCCTGATACACAGGCTCTGCTCCGCACCGCAGAAAACCTTTATTCCGAGTACAGAGCTGCAAGGCCCAGATTCCCGGGTGAGGAATTCCAGGGCTTCCCGCTTCCTGTTGAGACCGGCTATGTGGCAGACTATATCTGCTCACAGATGGACATCAAGCCCTCCGAGACACAGAAGGTCTTAAGCTGCCTTGATCCTGTAAAGAGGATAAACAGAGTTATAAAGCTGCTGGTAAGAGAAGCTGAAATAGCCAAGCTGGAAGGGCAGATCAACGAAAAGCTCCAGAACCGCATCCACAAATCCCAGAGAGATCAGTATCTGAGGGAGCAGATGCGCACTATACAGGAGGAGCTTGGTCAGGACGATGACATCCAGTCCGAGGTAGAGAACTGGCGCAAGCAGCTGAAGAAGCTCAAGCTTTCCGAGGCTGTATCCGAAAAGATAGAAAAAGAGATAAACAGGGCATCCAAGCTGCCTTCCTATGCTCCGGACCTGGCGGTCATCAGGAGCTATATAGAGTGGATCTTCGATCTTCCCTGGAACAAATACTCCAAGCTCAACACGGATCTTCACCAGGCCCAGCAGGTGCTGGATGAGGATCATTACGGCCTGGAGAAGGTAAAGGACCGCATACTGGAATACCTTGCAGTGCAGACCCTTGCAAAGAATGAAAAAAGCCCCATCATCTGCCTTGTAGGCCCTCCGGGCGTGGGCAAGACTTCTATTGCCAAGTCCATCGCAAGAGCTCAGGGCAGGGAATTCGTGCGCATGTCTCTTGGCGGCGTGCGTGACGAGGCTGAGATCAGAGGCCACAGGCGCACCTACGTGGGTGCCATCCCCGGCCGCATCATGACAGCCATCAGGGACTGCAAGAGCAGCAACCCGGTATTCCTCTTCGATGAAGTGGACAAGATCGGAGCTGATTTCCGCGGCGACCCGGCTTCAGCCCTTCTTGAGGTGCTGGATCCCGAACAGAACAAGGATTTTGTGGACCGCTACCTGGAGATACCCTTTGACCTTTCTTCGGTAATGTTCATCACTACTGCAAATACATCCTCCACTATTCCAAGACCTCTGCTGGACCGCATGGAACTGATAGAGATCTCCGGCTACACAGAAGAGGAAAAGCTGAACATAGCCAAGCAGTATCTGGTACCCAAGCAGATCGCCGCAAATGGTCTCAAAAAGAAGGATATCAGCTTCCAGCTGGGCGCCATCAAAGAGATCATCACTTCCTATACCAGGGAGTCCGGCGTCCGCGGTCTTGAAAAGGAGATATCCAATGTCTGCCGCAAGGTGGCAAGGAAGATAGTAGAAGGGGAGACCGAAAAGCACATCATAAAGGCCTCCAATATAGAAGAATACCTTGGAAAGAAGAAGGTACACTACGAAAAGCTTCTGGAAAAGAACGAGGTCGGCGTGGCAACAGGCATGGCGTGGACCATGGTGGGAGGGGAGACTCTCTTCATCGAGACCGCTGTGCTTCCCGGAAGCGGCCATATACAGCTGACAGGTCAGCTGGGAGATGTCATGCAGGAATCCGCAAGGACTGCCATCAGTTTCGTGCGTTCGGCTTCCGCCCGCCTTGGCATACAGGAAGACTTCTATAAAGAAAAGGATATCCACATCCACATTCCCGAAGGCGCTGTTCCAAAGGACGGTCCCTCTGCAGGCATTACCATGTGCATATCTGTCATTTCCGCGCTTACAGGAAGAGCTGTCCGCAAAAATGTGGCTATGACCGGCGAGATCAGCTTAAGAGGCAAGATACTTCCCGTAGGAGGCATCAAGGAGAAGGTACTGGCGGCACATCGCATGGGCATCAAGAAGATACTGCTTCCTGCAGAGAACAGCCAGGACATCGACGATCTTCCCGAAAGCGTAAGACAGCAGCTGGAATTCGTTCTGCTTGAGACCGCAGACGATGCCATCAGAGAGGCTCTAATATGAAGATAACAAAGGCCGAGTTCCTGGTGTCAGCAGTAACTGACAAGCAGTACCCGGACGAGAGCCTGCCTGAGATAGCCTTTGCCGGGCGCTCCAATGTAGGCAAGTCATCGCTTCTGAACCTCCTCACCAACAGGAAAAAGCTGGCCAAGGTGAGTCAGAATCCGGGAAAGACCAGACAGATAAACTTCTTCCTTATCAATGACAGCTTCCGCATAGTGGACCTGCCGGGCTATGGCTATGCCAGAGTCTCCAGATCCGAGTCGGAAAGCTGGGGCAAGATGATGGAGCGTTATCTGGAGAACCGGCCCAATCTTCTGAAGGTGGTTCAGCTCGTGGACTGCAGGCACGAACCCAGCGCACAGGATGTCCAGATGTACGATTATCTGAAGTATTACGGACTTTCAGGGCTGGTAGTGGCGACAAAAGCGGATAAACTGTCAAAAAATGAACTGAACAGGAATCTTTCTTTAATAAGGAAGTCGCTAAGCCTGGAAAAAGATGATATACTGTTAGCAGTATCTGCCGTCAATAAGACAGGTACGGACGAGCTTCTCGGCGTAATTGACAAGATCATAAACGAAAGATGAACAGTATCGGCGTATTCTTTCAAAAGACATTAAGAAGAATAAAAGCTATACCAATGTTTCTGAGGGACAAACGGGTTTCCCTCTGGAAAAAGCTTCTTATAGCGTTTGGCATAGTTTATTTGGTTCTGCCTTTTGATCTGATTCCGCCGATCGTTCCTGTTTTTGGCTTTCTTGACGATATCATTCTCTGGCTTTATCTGCTATACTATCTGAGAGACAAGCTGGACAGCTATGACGTGCCCCACAGCGAGGCACTGGATGTAAACTATACCGTTAATTCAGAAGAAGGGGAGGACGATAATGAGTGAGTATAAGCTTTCAGGAGTAATGTTTTCTGAAGAGCAGATCAAAGAGAGAGTCAAGGCTTTAGGACGCATCATAACAGAAGACTATCAGGGAAAGGAAGTCTTCCTTATAGGTATACTTAAAGGATCCGTTCCCTTCATGGCAGATCTGATGCGCTGCATAGACCTGGATGTCAAGATAGATTTCATGTCCGTTTCAAGCTACGGAAGCGCCACCCACAGCAGCGGCGTCGTCCGCATACTCAAGGACCTGGATTCCGACATCAGAGGCAAGCATGTCATCGTTGTGGAAGACATCATCGATTCCGGCCTGACCCTTTCCTATCTTAAGGACTATCTCATCAAGCGCGGACCTGCCAGCTTCAGGATCTGCACCTTCCTGGACAAGCCTGCCCGCCGCAAGGTGGATCTGAGGCCTGACTACTGCGGCTTCGAGATCGAGGACAAGTTCATAGTTGGCTACGGTCTGGACGTGGACCAGAAATACAGACAGCTCCCTTATATTTCATGGGTAACAACTGAATAGTTATCATAAATCATTCAGCTTTTAATATGCGGTGAATACCGCAGTCGCATTTCATACGGAGGTTTAAAATGTTTGACAAGCTTATTGCAAAAATCAAGGCGGAACCCAAGACCATGGTTTTCACCGAGGGCACCGATGCAAGAATTCTTGAGGCAGCTTCCAGACTGCTGGCAGAAGGCCTGATGAAGGTCATCCTCATCGGAGAACCCAGCGCAGTAAAGAAGGCTGCTGCTGAAGGCGGCTTCGATATTGAAAAGGCCGAGATCATCGATCCCCTCGGATATGCAGGAATGGACGAAATGGTAGAGACCATGGTCCAGCTCAGAAAGGGCAAGATGACTGCCGAAGAATGCAAGGCAGCTCTTTCCAAGGGCAACTACTTCGGAACCATGCTGGTAAAGATGGGCAAGGCAGACTGCCTGCTCGGCGGAGCCACCTATTCCACAGCTGATACCATCAGACCGGCTCTTCAGCTGGTAAAGACCAAGCCCGGCGCACATCTCGTAAGCTCTGCATTCATCCTTACCAGAGAAGGCGGAGATCCCAATCTTCAGAAGATCGCCATGGGCGACTGCGCTGTAAATCTTGAATATAAGGATGATCTGGATGCAGACGGCAATGTAAAGCTCTCCGGCGCTCAGAAGCTGGCAGAGGTTGCAGTAGAACTCGAAAAGTGCGCAAAGCTCTTCGGGATCGACTCCAAGGTAGCCGTTCTTTCCTTCTCCACCAACGGATCCGGAAAGGGTACCACCGTTGCCACATCCCGCGAGGCTGTAAAGCTTGCTAAGGAAATGAATCCTGAGATGCTCATCGACGGCGAGATGCAGTTCGACGCAGCTGTTGCTCCCGAAGTCGGCCAGCGCAAGTTCCCCGGAAGCCAGGTAGCAGGCTATGCCAATACCTTTGTATTCCCCAACATCGAAGCAGGAAACATCGGCTACAAGATCGCTCAGAGACTTGGCGGCTATGATGCTTATGGTCCCATCCTTCTGGGTCTGAATGCTCCCATCAACGACCTCTCCAGAGGCTGCAACGCTGAGGAAGTCTATAAGATGGCTATCATAACTGCAGCTCAGTAGACGCTTTATCAAAGCAAAGCGGTAAAGTCCCGGAAGGCCTGAAAAACAAAGGATTCAGGGGCAGGAAAAAAGTTCTGAAAAAAGTAAAAAAGCAGTTGACAAGGCGGGAGTAAGAGAGTATACTCTCGCCTTGGTTGTGCAAAGAGGCCGAAAGCCGATAGGAAACGACGACATAAAAAAGTTTTAAAAAACGAAAAATAGTTGTTGACAAGAGGAAGGCCGAAGCGTATAATCACCAATGTTCCGCTCCTTTAGGAGCAGAGCGCAGAACCTTGAAAACATCATAGTGTAGAAATTGAGTCTGAGAAGAAATCAAGTTTTCTTCAAAAGACGAAGATGTACAAAAAACAATCAGCAATGATTGGTAAGGAACAAAATATGTTCCTCGTACAGATTCCTAAAAAACAATAATTCTAAGATAACTTAGAAAAAAGAATTAACGCAAAGCGTTATGAGTCAGATCAAAAGCCGGAAGGCTTTGGATACAAATCAATTGAGAGTTTGATCCTGGCTCAGGATGAACGCTGGCGGCGTGCCTAACACATGCAAGTCGAGCGAGCATCTTTGAAGTAGCTTGCTACGGAGAAGAGGACAGCGGCGGACGGGTGAGTAACGCGTAGGTAAGCTGCCCCTTGCAGAAGGATAGCCTCGGGAAACTGGGATTAATACTTCATAAAGCGGAGAAACCGCATGGTATCATCGCCAAAGATTTATCGGCAAGGGATGCACCTGCGTCTGATTAGATAGTTGGTAGGGTAACGGCCTACCAAGTCAACGATCAGTAGCCGACCTGAGAGGGTAATCGGCCACATTGGAACTGAGACACGAT
>JAEEGL011857472.1_pt1 | contig 34945 bp, 31 predicted proteins | sample 9134231 | NCBI WGS metagenome assembly JAEEGL01 (sample SAMN16246548, study PRJNA631951) | gut metagenome | biome: gut microbiome; feature: rumen; material: fiber-attached | host: Bos | place: Iran: Karaj | collected 2018-10 | reverse complement strand
GGCCGATATGGCCGGCGCCTGTCCGCAGGGATTCTCACAGATAATGCCGGATCCGGAACTGGCCGATAATGGGGTCATTGTTCCAGAGAAAGAAAAAGGTTTCCGTCACATAGCCTTCCGGCAGGCCTTTTCCTTCGGAGAAGGCGATCATCTCCGGCAGGGCCTTTTCCCGGAAATCTTCCCGGGAAACATCATTCCAGGCATTGGTCAGCCCGTTTTCATCCGCGGGCATATCCCGGACAAAAAGCCATTCTTTTTCGATATCTTCCATGCCGGCTTTTTTCAGAAAAATCATACTGACGCTCCTCTGAACGGTTTTATGCCCTGGGAGAACGGGCGATAAACATCCCGTATTCCTTGGGGATGTTCAGGACACCGTTTTCCATATGGCCGGCCAGGACGGACCGGACGGTGTCCCGGGGAAGATTCCGCAGATCCGCCATACCGGAAAGGGAAAAGATATAATCAGCGAGATCCTCCACATCGGTGACGGCAAGGGAATCAATGTAATCTGCCCTTTGCACATCCGCAAAAAAGGGACTCAGCGCTTCCCTGCCGTTCTGCAGTGTGAAATTCGTGTTGATCATGGTTTCAATACCGAAGCCGCTGAACAGGCTTCCGATGTATTCCATCATGCCGTGTTCGCCGTAGGTGGCACAGTAAAATGTACCGCCTTCCTTCAGGACGCGCCGGACTTCTCCCAGCCCCTTTGCCAGATCCGGGACATGGTACAGCATCATGTTGGCGATGACTGCGTCAAAGGAATGATCCGGAAAGGGGATATCCTGGATGTCAATGGCCAGGTACTCCATACCGGATTCGCCGGCCAGTGTTTCCTTTGCCTTGTCCAGCATTCCGCCGGAGAAGTCCGAAAGGACAAGACGGGAGCAGAGGCTGATGAGTTCGCTTCTGCCCTTCCACATGTCGCCGGTTCCGCAGCCGAGCTCCAGAACCGAGGCATTTTCAGGGAACTGATAATGATCAGTAATCCAGCTGCCGAAGCCCTGCTTGTTTGTGGAATATTTACTGTGTATGGAAATCCGCGTATTCAGCTTTTCCGATGTACCGTACTGGTTTGCCAGGACGTCTGTATTGGTCAGTTGATTCATGCTTTCCTCCTGAAAGGTTATCAGGCTCCCATCATATCACAAAGGAATTCTGACAGACAACCGGTATACAGAACGGTTTCTTTTCAAACGGATGTTTTCCCGGTATAATAACCTGAACAATAAACAGGAACGGTGAGAAAATGAATATCAGTGAAATCAGGGCGGAACTGTACCGCCTGCAGGACTCAAAGTACCGGGAAATGCAGATCCGGATTATTCCGTCTGTAAAGCCGGAAAGCATTATCGGGGTGCGTACGCCGGCATTGCGAAGCATGGCAAAGCAGCTTGCGGAGCAGAAGGAAACAGAGGCTTTCCTGAATGACCTGCCGCACACGTATTTTGAAGAAAACCAGCTGCACGCGTTCATCCTTTCCGGAATGAAGGATTACGCAAAGTGCCTGCAGGCACTGGAGCGATTCCTGCCGTATGTGGATAACTGGGCAACCTGCGACCAGATGTCGCCCAGGGTATTCAGAAAGCACCGGAAGGAACTGGCGGACAGCATCCGTGAATGGATCGGATCAGCGGAACCTTATACGGTCCGGTTCGGCATCGGGATGCTGATGGAGCACTACCTGGACGCGGATTTTGACCCGGCGTATCCGGAGCTGGCGGCTGCGGTCCGGTCTGAAGAGTACTATGTCAACATGATGACTGCCTGGTATTTCGCCACCGCGCTGGCGAAGCAGTACGAGGCGGTGCTGCCGTATATTGAGCAGCGGAGGCTGGATCCATGGACGCACAACAAGACGATCCGGAAGGCCATAGAAAGCTACCGGATCACCCCGGAACAGAAAGAATACCTGAGATCACTGCAAGTAAAGGTAAAGAGGAATCCATAATGATCAGACTGGAACCAATCAGCGGAAAGAATGTATGGGACATCCTGAAACTGCGTGTCAGCAAGGAACAGGAAAACTTTGTTGCGCCGAATGATGCCAGTATCATTGAAGCATATATCGCCATTACCCATCACGGACAGGCGTTTCCCTACGGCATCTATGATGACAATACGCCTGTGGGTTTCTGCATGATCGGCTTCGGTACGGATGACGACTGGGATGACGCACCGGAAACAGCGAAGGATAATTACAACCTCTGGAGGTTCATGATTGATGAACGGTACCAGGGGAAGGGCTATGGCAGGGAAGCCATGAAGCTGATTCTGGACTATATCCGCAGTGAACCCTGCGGCCCGGCAGAATACTGCTGGCTGTCCTATGAACCGGAAAATGAAAGGGCGAAGGCACTGTACGCGTCCTTTGGCTTTCAGGAAACCGGAGAGTTTGACGGCGATGAGGCGATTGCGGTACTGAAACTGCATTCCGTCAATGCCGGGGAAGAAATCATAGAAAAGTATGTAAACCATTCGGCAGAAATCCTGGGGGATAAGCTTGCCGGCATCTATCTGCACGGCTCTGCTGCGATGGACTGCTATCAGCCGAAAAAGAGCGACCTGGATTTTATGGTTGTTGTCCGGGAAGACCTGGCAGATGACGAGAAGCGGGCATATATGGATATGGTGCTTGAACTGGACGCGGAAGGCCCGGCCAAGGGAATTGAAATGAGCATTGTAACCATGGACGTCTGCGATCCCTTTGTTTATCCGACGCCGTATCTGCTGCATTATTCCAGAATGCACACCGCATGGTACAGGCGGGATCCGGAGGACTATATCCGGAAAATGAACGGCACCGATCCGGATCTGGCGGCCCATTTCACCGTAATCCGGAACAGGGGCCGCTGCCTGTACGGACTGCCTGTCCCGGAGGTGTTCGGCGAGGTACCGGAAGCGGACTACCTGGATTCCATCCGGAGCGATGTTGCCGGCGCGGAGGAGGAAATCACGGATAACCCGATGTACCTGATTCTGAACCTGGCAAGGGTACTGGCCTACGTGAAGGAAAAAAAGGTTTTGTCCAAACAGGAAGGCGGGGAATGGGGGCTTGGCAGCCTGCCGGAGGAATACCATCCGCTGATTCGTTCTGCCCTGCGGGAATACCGGGAAGGAATGGACGGGCGGTATGATCCGGAGACGGCGAAACGCTATGCCGCGTACATGCTGGGACAGATCGGGAACCTGATGGAAAACCGGATGAACGCGGACAGGTCATGAGCCGGGCTGCCGGTTTAAGGGAGGAGAACAATATTGCCGCAAATATCAGGAAATTTTGAACGGATACCGGATTCCATTGCCGCGGTCCTCGGTGACCGGACGGGAAGGGCGGACGGACTGGGAAAATCCGCGGCTCAGGTGTTCGTTTTTGATGACTATGTGCTGAAAGTCCGCCCGGAGGGCGGCTGGGATACCGTGGACACACAGATTCTACGCTGGATGTCCGGGAAAGTGCCTGTTCCGCGGGTGGCAGCCCATGAGGTGAAAGACGGACAGGACTGGCTGCTGATGACCCGGATCAGGGGGAAGGAATTATGCGATCCTTCCGTGATGGAAAATCCGGTTCTGCTGCTGGACTGCATGGCAGAGGCCCTGCATACCCTGTGGGCAATTCCTGTAAAGGACTGTCCGTTTGAACGGTCCGTGGAGGGAAATCTCGCACATGCCGAAGCGGCAATCCTGGCCGGGCGGTTTGATTGCTCCGACAGTGAGCCGGAAACCTTCGGACCGGGCGGATTTGAGAACCCCAAAGCCCTGCTGGACTGGCTGAAAACCCACCTGCCGCCGATGGATGCTGTCGTGACGCACGGAGATTTCTGCCTGCCGAACCTGTTTACAGACGGGATACGGTTTACCGGGTTTATTGATGTGGGCAGCGCGGGAATCTGTGACCGGTGGATGGACCTGGCACTGGGCTGGCGGAGCCTGAAGCATAACAGCGACGGGCATTACGGGAAGATCTATCCGAAGATTGATCCGGATGACCTTTTCCGCGCGGCCGGGGTCGCGAAGGACGAGGAGAAGCTCCGGTATTACATCCTGCTGGATGAACTGAACTGACAGGCGGCAGGATACAAAACAGGCTGCGGACAAGCATTTCCGCAGCCTGTTCTTTGTATGATTACGGACAAACGCAGCCGTTGAACCTGGCCAGCCGCTGTACCGCGCTGTCGATCTTTCCGGAAAGCTTTTTGGTCCGGCGGATACCGGGCTCCAGCCAGACATTCTGCACCGTGAGTACTTTGGCTTTCCGGTCCGCTTTCGGCTCGATCCTTCCGATGAAACGGTCTCCGTATACGATGGGGAGGACATAATATCCGTATTTCCGTTTGTCGGCCGGCGTGTAGATTTCCCAGGAATACTGATAATCCCAGACGGCCTGGATCAGGTTCCGGTCCCAGAGCATCGGGTCCAGGGGCGCAAGGAATTCCAGCCGGGGCCTGGGTTCATCCTGACCGGCAATGACGGATTCCAGGAGCGGCAGGTCCTCACTGAGCAGATACAGCGGGAAACGGATTCCTTCAACCCCGACGGCGGTGATGCTGCCGCTTTTTTCAAGCCGGTCGAAAGCGGCGTTCCGCTGTTCCGGGGTCATGCTGATTCCCAGCCAGGCATTTGAATTCCGGTTCCAGAGCAGGGAAAGGGCACCGATTCTGCGCCGGACGCGCCAGTCTGTGAAGGATTCCTCATCCCGGCAGGGATTCGGGGCGTTCAGCAGATCAGCCGGGAGGTACTTTTCGGCCAGGTCATAATACTTGCGGGAACCGGATTTATGGTGGATCAGCAGGGTGCCGTCCGTATACAGCTGTTCCAGGACAGAACGGGCGGCAAGGGATTCCTTATGCCAGTTTCCGCTCCAGTGCATGGAGGAATGCCAGAAGACGGTTCCCTCAATGGGCAGGGAATCGCTGCTGACGGGGCCGTTCTTCCGGATCCAGGCGATCGCGTCCTGCTCCAGCTCGGGGATACCGGCAAAGCCTTTGCCGTGTTCCATGCTCCGTTCCCGGTAACCGGCGAAGTATGGCCAGTCCTCACTGGGCCAGATGGACAGCTCCTTGTCTGAATAGTCCACCAGGAGACGGTCTTTATAGAGGAGGTCCTCCAGCATCTTTTTGCGGAAACCTCTGACACGGGACTGGAGCGTCAGCTCGGCATTCCTGCCGCAGACGTCCACCGGATCGAACTGGATACAGCCGGCCTGGCGGACATACTGCCAGGCGCCGTCCTTGCCGATAAAACGATGGTCTCCCAGCAGTCCCTGTTTCAGCAGGATGAATTGCCCTGCCTGTTTTTTTGAAATGTTCAGCATTGATTTATCCTTCAGTATTTTTCTGGTCAGCCTGATCGGTCTGTTTCATTTTACTATGACCGCGTGGGGAATGAAAGGCGAACAAAAATATTTTCCGGTTCCGGGGAAAGGTTCTGTGGTTGTGGTACTATATCAGGCAGAAGAACGTTCCGGCAGCGAACGGGCAGGGAAAGGAAAAGCAGGATGATTACACACCGTGTCATGATTAACGGGATTGAAGTGGATGCCCGCTACAGCCGGCGGGCAGTGGATGATATCTTTCTTCCGTTGCTGCGGAGGCTGACTGTCCTGCACCGGGAGAAAGGACGGCGGATCCTGGTTTTGCTGGCTGCCCCTCCGGGGGCCGGAAAGACAACCCTGCTTACTTTCCTGGAACGGCTGTCCGAAGAACAGCCGGACACAGAGCCCATCCAGGTGATCGGGATGGACGGATTCCACCGCAGGCAGGAGTATCTGCTGAGCCACACAACGGAACGGGACGGAAAGCAGATCGCCATGGTGGAGATCAAAGGGGCGCCTGTGACCTTTGACCTGGACGGACTGAAGAAGGCAGTGAAAAAGCTGGCTGCAGGGGAAAACACCGGCTGGCCGGTGTATGACCGGATGCTTCACAATCCGGTGGAAGATGCGGTACAGGTGGACGGCGGCATCGTCCTGCTGGAAGGCAACTACCTGCTGCTGGATGAGGATGGATGGAGGGACCTGCCTGCGCTGGCGGACTATACCATTTCGGTTTCTGCGGAAGAAAACCTGCTGCGGGAGCGGCTGATCGACCGGCGGATGCATACAGGCGTAGACCGGGAGGCTTCTGTGCGGTTTGTAGACTTCAGCGATATGCCGAATGTCCGGCTGTGCCTTGAAAAGACGATGGCGGCAGATCTGCGCCTGCGCCTGGATGAAGACGGGGACTGTTTTGCCCTGTGATCCGGCGGGAGGCCATCATCCGGTCCTGACGCAGGAAAAATACGGGGAATTGTTTTCATAATGCCGGAACAGGATGCATTCCCATGACGTTAAATGATGGGAGATGATGAAGATGAAAAACAGCCTCAGACTGTGTGTCCTGCTTCTTTTGACTGCGGCAGTCCTTTGCACTGCGGCGCTGGCGGAAACTGCGCTTGCAGCCGGCATTCCGGAAGCCCTGATGAATCAGCTCCGTGAAACCGGGGAAGCTGAGGATGTTGCGGACAGCCTGCTGCTTCCTGACGGAAACGGAAAACAGTGGTGTGTGATCGTTACAGGCTTCGGAAAATTGTCTGAGTATATCCTGGAGGATGGAAACTGGTCCTGCTGGCGGGAAGGACAGACTCTTTTTGGGGCTGAGGATATACGGATTGTCCGGCATACGGCCGGAAAGGCCGGACAGGACGGCGTTATCCGGGACAGCGATTCGGGGTTTGATATTGTCAGCACGTCCCTGGATGCCCGGATGAGCTATCACTGGCACGGAGAAGACTTTGTGCTGGATGGCTGGCGGAACGGACAGAGCTGGCCGGGCAATGTGTTCGTGACGGAGCATACGCTCCGGTATCAGCCGGACAACGGCGGGAAAAAGCAGGAGGTCAGCATCAGCAAGGAACAGAAAGCTGCGCTTGAATGGTTTGATGACCTGCCTTATATACCGGAGGAGGCTTCAGCCCGGGAAAACCTTAACCGGGAGAAAGCGGAAGAGGCATATCCCGGCTGGACTTTGCGGCGCTATGTCCTGGCTCCTGACGGAAGAGAGACAGAGACCGGATATACAAAGATTGAAGACGGCAGGCTGTGTATCCGGCGGGCTGTATTCCACAGCGACGCGGAAACGGAGGCAACCGACCTTCTGCCTATACCGGTCACGGCGTCCTTCAGGCAGCGCCTGGAAACGGAATCCTTTGATTCCCTGGCGGATGTGAGCGGATACGGGGATACGTTCCTTGTGCCTGACGCAATTGATACGCAGGCCATTCCGGTGAAGGGAACTATCCTGGAGAATGAAATCCTGGAACATGCTTTGATCTGCCTGACAGAGAATCAGGGCGTCCGCAGGGTCGCGGTTGCTGAACCGGACGGCATGGGCGGCTGGAAGATCAGGACGACGAAGCCGATTCCCGCTTCCTTTACGCTTGATCTTCTGCATAACGGTGACAACGCGGTCCAGTTCGGAAATGATGAGAATTTTGAATGCGCCTTTGTCAGGAATATTCACGGTGAATGGGACCTGGCCTGGGTGATGGGAGCGGAAAACCAGTATGAAGTGACCTGGTTCGGCGTGAAGGGATATGACGATGAAGGCGGGATTGTGCAGGACTACGGCACACTTCCCGGGAGCAACCTGTTTGAGTTTGAATATGAACGGATCCCGAAAACGCTGCAGGAGGCGCTCCAAATGCTTGACCGGACCGGATGGGCGGTGGTAAACAACGCGAAACCGGCAGACAGGCTGCACCTGCGGGAAAAACCGAATAAAGACGGCAAAGCCATCGGGAAATTCTATAACGGAACGCCGGTACAGATCCGTGAAACATCCGGAGAATGGGTCCTGGTGGATATCGGCAAAAACCAGACTTTGACCGGATGGATGATGAAAAAATACCTTGCAACAGGCGAAAAGATGAGCCGGGCGGATCCGGCGTTCCCCTGCAGGGATCTGCTGCCGGAATATATCGGTTCAGCCCGTTACGCTGATATATACAAATCACTTGCGGTATCAGAACTGACGGGTATGGAGACAATCGCAGGCATTTATGAGAACAAGAAACAATCCAGCTGGATCGTTATTAACGACGAGGGAGATGTTTCCTATGTTCCGGTTGAATGGTACTGGGACGGAAACGGCTGAGCCCTTCGATATATTCTCTGAACATAAAAGCCCCCGGGACGCGATGAATAAAGCGCCCGGGAGCTTTTGCGATGTGGTTTTCCTGATTAACCGCAGTACGCGACGGCATCTGCCTGGAAATGCAGGCCGTCTTTTCCGCCGACATGGGCGAATTCCGTCTGGATGGATTTGCGGGAGGGGTATTTGCCGTGGAAACGCTCTTTGATGACCTTTTCCATGACAGGAATGTTATATACATCCCGGAACAGGCAGTCCATATGGACCACGTTTTCCAGGGTGAGCCCGAAGAGGGCAAGGCGTTCTTCCATCTGGTCAAAGGCACCGTTGATCTGCTCTTCAATGGTGCCGCCGATATTGCCCACACAGTAACTTAAGAAGCAGTAGTCACCGGCTTTGATGATGCCGGAATGCGCCCACTCTTCACTGATGTCTTTCCTGATGATTTCGCCCATGATGCTGTCCTCTTTTCCGCGCTGCACACGCCGTGATTTCTTTGTAAATCCATTTTATCATCGGCCTGCGGGGAAGAAAAGGCGAACAAAAACATTTTCCTGATCAGGCCAGCCCGGTGCTTCTGAGGGCCTGGGCCCGGTCCTCAACACTTTTCCGGAACTGTTCATCCGTATAGGAGGGATCCCTGGTTGCCTGCCAGACATCACAGGGCACCTGGCTGCAGGAAGCACAGGTGGCGAAACGGTGTTTGTTGGCACAGCATCCGTAGATCGGGCACGGTTTTCCTTCCGGTGCGTGGAATACCCTGCCGCAGGCTTCATTGCAGCCGGTGCACAGGTTTCCGTGGAGCGGGCAGGCGGAACAGTCCGTTCCGCAGACGGAAAGGCCCAGGATTTCCCGCTGCTTTGCCTTGCTGAAGTCCTTCAGCACCAGATGATAGGAACGGTCCAGCCATGTTTTCAGCAGGTCATCCGGGATTTCCCCGTCAGCTTTGACGGAATTCCAGTGCTGCTTGTTGCTGTAGTATCCCGGGATGATATCAGGATACTGGCTGCGCATCAGTTCACCTTCCAGCGGTTCCAGCTTGAAATTGATATAGTAAGGCCTGTCATCGTCATCCAGCAGGATGGCGGCGAACATCTTTCCGCCGATATGGTATCTGATCCAGTTCCATTCCGGCTGGAGATCCTTTGTCACACTGCGTTTGGCCATCAGGTATTCATCAATCCACGGGTACTTCATCAGTAACGCCTCCTTTGCGGTGAAGACAATGTATCACAGGGAACATGACACAAGTATGTCATGTATGATGCTTCTGCTGAATCTTTTTCCCGATGTTCCGCAGTTCATCCCGAAGTTCGGGCGGTTCCAGCAGTTCCGCTTCACCCTGGAAGGACAGGATCCAGCCGAGCAGGTGGTCCCGGTCAGTGAAGCCTGCGGAAAACAGGCAGTCTCCTTCCGGGGTCAGCTCAAAGGATTCAGGGCCGTATTCCTCCACCAGCCGCCATTTGTACTTTGGGCTGATCCGGACAACAACATGATACCGGTCCGGGAACGCACGCTCTCCCAGCAGATCCGGCGGTTCCATCTGCCGCGGTGAAAAGGCTTCGCCGATCTGCAGGGAATCCATCCGGTCCAGCTTGAACAGCCGGGGCGCCGCCTTTTTCCGGCACCAGCTCCACAGGTACCAGCTGCTCCACTGAAAAACCAGCAGTGACGGTTCCACGGTCCGGTTGCTTTCACCGTTCGGGGAAAGGTAGTGGAAGGAAACCAGGCGGTGCTGTTCGATGGCAGCGTGCAGCAGCCCGATCTTTTCGGACAGGGCGGTTTTGTGCCAGGAGGCGAGGTCGATGAGGATGTGCTGGTCTCCGGGAAGAACTCCGGAGGATCCGGGACTGATTTTTTCCATCAGCTGCCGGTATTGGCCGGTGCCGCTGACACTGTCCAGGCTTCTCAGCCCGGACAGGATTGCCTGCATTTCGCGGGAGGTCAGGGCGGTGCGGTCCATCCGGAATCCGTCCATGATGCGGATTCCGCCGCCGGCACCCTGCTGTGTTACAATAGGGATACCGGCCCGGTTCAGCGCTTCAATATCCCGGTTGATGGTCCGGCGGGAAACTTCAAAACGCTTTGCCAGTTCAGGCGCGGTAGCCTGTTCCTGATTCAGCAGAACGGACAGGATGGCGATGAGACGGTCAAGCTTCATACAGCACCTCAAACAGGACAATCATATGACGTGTTTATGCCTGAATCATACCAGAAAAAAAGTTTTTCCGTCAAAGGGAAAGTGCTTGACTCGAACACGGTGTCGCGGTTTACTCTGATTGCCGGAGAGTGAAAGGGGCGGATTTCGTGGAGAATATGCTGACGGTTACCGAAGTATCCAGGGCATACGGTGTTTCAGCGAGAATGCTTCGCCATTATGAGAAGCTGGGGCTGATTGCCAGTGACCGGAAAGAGGACTACGCTTACCGTGTGTATCGTCCGGAAGATATACAGCGGCTGCGGCAGATCCTGGTACTGAGGAAGCTGCGGTTGTCCCTGAAGGAAATCGGCGACATTCTGAACGATCCCGGCCAGGCTTCCGCAATCAGTGTATTTGAACGGAACCTGTCAGAAATGGATGACGAACTCAGGTCGCTTCATGCGGTCCGGGATGTCATTGAGGCGTTTCTGAACGCGCTGAAGCAGCGGCATGCATTGCCGGCCGGGGAAGTGTTCCTGCAGGACAGCCGGCTGATGGCCCTGGCGGATGCCCTCTCACCCTCATCAACACTGATTCAGGAAGAGAGGAAAACCATGATGGATCATCTGAAACAGGCTGATCAGGCCGGCAGGACCATGAAGGATGTGCGAATTGTCCACCTGCCGGAAAGCGATGTCGCGGCAGCGCATTTCGTGGGAGACGATCCGGAAGACCGGACCGGAAGGATGATCGCTGCGTTTGCCCGTGAAACAAAACTGTGGGAAAAGCATCCCGGGCTTCGGCTTTACGGTTTCAACCATCCGGCTCCGGTGGATGAAACGGGCTTCCACGGATATGAATTCTGGATTACGATCCCGGACGGGATGGAGGTGCCGGCACCGCTGGAAAAGAAGCACTTTGCCGGCGGAACCTATGCCGCGCACATGATCCGGATGGGCAATTTTGAAGAATGGGCCCTGCTGGATGAGTGGGTGAAAAACAACGGGGAGTATACCTATGCCGGCAACGGAGACCCGGAGACGATGTTCGGGGCGCTGGAAGAGCATCTGAATTATCATGACCATATCCTGGAAACCACGGAGGGTGAACCCCTGACAGACCAGCTTGACCTGCTGATGCCGGTCAGGCGCAGGGATAAATAACCCGGACAGGTGTCCGGACGCAGCAACTGTATCAGAAAAGGAGATATGCGATGGTTTATTCCAACACAAATGAGCATCTGTATGATGATATAGAGCTGTGGGAACAGACAGACGGCAGGGACCTGTTCCTGGAAATGCCGCTGAAAGAAAAGCAGACGCCGCGAATCCTGGATTTCGGATATGGCTTCGGGGAGCAGCTGTTTGCGCTGGGCAACGCGTATCCTGACGGGACAATCTACGGGATAGACGGAAATCCTGTTTGCCAAAAGGAAGTGGGCGGAAAGATCAGGGCCAGGAACCTGGGCAATATTACACTGATCAACAGGCAGGTTGAGGACCTGTCCGATTTTGAGGATGATTCCATGGATCTGGTCCTTCTGTATGATGTGCTGCATGCAGGGACCGGGAAATACAAACTGTATGAAGAAACCCGCAGGATTCTGAAGCCGGGCGGCTGCCTGTCCGTCCTGCCGGTGCACCTGGGGAACTGGCGGGACAGGCAGGGGAAGAAAAAAACGTATTCCCTGAAACAGGTCAGGGAGGAAATACAGGAATACGGCTTTGAGTATGCGGGAAGCTGCAGCCGGAAAGGCGTGCACTGGGAGAAATGCCATACGCTGTACTATATCCGCAAAGGGACGATCACGTTTGACATCCTGGAAAAGGTTGACGTAATGAATTTTATGAAAAGATGACAGGGAAGCCTGAAACCGGGCTTCCCTGTTTTTATGGTGTTTTTGCCCGTGCAGGAGATCCGGGCGGCAAAGAAACTGCAGGAGACACAATTGACAAACAACAGAATAAGCTATATTTTATCAGCATACAGGATTAACGATAATGTTAAGGAATTTCGGCATCCGGAAGACTGCCAAAGGTGTGAAAACCGGGTGCGGGGCAAGGGAGGAAACATACATGAAAAAAGCATCCATGATCCTGGACAGGGACTACCGGATCGGCCAGGTGGATCCGCGCATTTTCGGTTCGTTTATCGAGCATCTGGGACGCGCGGTCTACGGCGGAATCTATGAACCGGGACATCCGCTGGCTGATGAAGACGGCTTCCGGAAGGACGTGATTGAAAAGGTCCGTGAGATCGGTGTTCCGATCGTCCGGTATCCCGGCGGCAACTTTGTTTCCGGATTCAACTGGGAGGATTCCGTCGGACCGCGGGAACTGCGGCCGAAGCGGCTGGACCTGGCCTGGTTCACGACAGAAAGCAATGAAGTGGGCTTGCATGAGTTTGCCGACTGGGCAAAGAAAGCCGGCAGCGACGTGATGTATGCCATCAACCTGGGCACCAGGGGACCGGAAAACGCGCGGGATATCGTGGAGTACGCGAACCATAAGGGCGGAAGCAAGTTCAGCGACATGCGGATCAAAAACGGCAGGAAGGATCCGCTGGGCATTAAGATGTGGTGCCTGGGCAACGAGATGGACGGCCCCTGGCAAATGGGACACAAGACCGCTTCAGAGTACGGCCATATTGCCAATGAGGCGGCCAAGATGATGAAGTGGGTGGACCCCTCCATTGAACTGGTGGTGTGCGGTTCCTCTTCCTCCCAGATGCCGACCTTCGGGGACTGGGAGCTGACCGTGCTGGACAAGTGCTATGAAAACATTGACTATGTTTCCCTGCACCGCTACTACGGCAACCCCACCAATGACACGCCCGGCTTCCTGGCCCGGAGCATGGACCTGGATGACTTTATCCATACAGTGATCTCGATCTGCGACGCGGTGAAGGGAAAGAAACACCAGAAGAAGCAGATCAACCTGTCCTTTGACGAGTGGAATGTGTGGTATCACTCCAACGAACAGGACAAGGAGATCTGGAAGCAGGAGAAGTGGGGACCGGCGCTTCCGCTGCTGGAGGATATATACAACTTTGAAGATGCCCTGCTGGCAGGCAGCATGCTGATTACCTTCCTGCGCAACGCGAACCGGGTGAAGGTGGCATGCCTGGCGCAGCTGGTGAACGTGATTGCCCCGATCATGACCCGGAAGGGCGGCGGCTGCTGGGCGCAGACGATCTTCTACCCCTATCTGCATGTGAGCCGCTACGGCCGCGGCACCGCACTGAAGGCAATTGTGGACACGCCGGTTTATGACTGCTCGGACTACGAAGGAGTTCCGCTGGTTGACGCCACGGCGACGCTGGGCGACGACGGCAGCGTGACCGTATTCTGCGTGAACCGGGACATGAAGGAAGACTTCAGCCTGGACCTGGACCTGCGGTCCTTCGGCAAGCTGAAGCTTGAGGAGCATATCCTGCTTCACCACGACGACGTGAAGGCTGTGAATACCGAGGAGAACCCGGGCAATGTGGCCCCGGTGGCCGGCCCCGGCGGAAGCATTGATGAGGGCCGCGCGGAAATCAGGCTGCCCGCGCTGAGCTGGAATGTGATCCGGTTCACGAAAGCCTGAGGGTCAAAGGAATAAGAAAAGGGAGCCTTTCCTCCTGTACGGAGTGAAAGGCTCCTGTTTTATTGCTGTTCCGTATTGTCAGTCCGAATAGTGGTACTTGCTCAGCTTATGCCCGAAGGCAAGGCATATGGCAATGCCCGCAACGCCCAGGATAAACATCGAAAGCGCTGCCCCGGAACCTTTTCCGCTTCCGAAGAGGGAAGTCCACAGGCCGCTTTTTCCGGCCATAAACGGTTCACACAGATTATCCACCATGAATCCGCCCATCAGCAGGCCGATAGGGATGGTGAAGAACTGCAGCGTGTTCCGGCAGGCATAAACCCTGCCCTGGAGATTGGTGGGGATGGTGTTCCGCATGATGACATTCTGGTTGGTGCTCATGACGGGAACGAAGATCCATCCCAATACCTGGCCGATGCACCAGACCACCGGACTTCTGGAGAACGCGAGGAAGAAATTCTCGGTTCCCAGCGCAAACAGCATGGAAAGGTATATGACCCTGATCCGGTCCTTCGGCTTGGGCATGAAGGTGGCCAGCAGGCTTCCGGCGACCATGGCAATTCCCGAACAGGAAGTCACGATTCCCAGAACGCTGTTTCCGCCCCGGGGACTGGGAATAATCAGCGCCGGGAGCACCGCGTCAAACGCGGAGGCAACCAGATTCACGCCCGACATAAACAGAATCACATACAGGATCAGCGGATTCTGTTTCAGGTACAGCAGGCCCTCTTTCGCGAGCCGGAGAATACTCCCTTCGTTTCGGTCATCACCTGAAACCTTCGGAATCCGGATGAAGAACGCCAGGGAGATAAACGCTACCGCAAAAGTAGCCAGGTCGACGATGATGACCACGGTCAGTCCCGCGATTCCGTAAAGGGCGGCCGCAATGACCGGATTGCCGATGGAGATCAGGGACCTTGACAGGGACTGCAGTCCGCCGGTCCTCTGGTAGTGTTCCTTCGGAATCACCAGGGTGTAGGCCACTTCCGACGCGGGCTGCTGAACCGTGTTCATCAGGCCGGATATGACATTGATCAGGTACAGGTGCCACACACGGAGCATGTCGGTCTTATACAGGACGAAGACAACGATCGTGCTGAGCGCTGCCAGTGCGTCACAGACCAGCATGGTTTTCTTTTTGTCAAACCGGTCTGACAGGGCGCCTGCGAAGATGCTCATGACCACATACGGGGCATAGGTACAGATGGTTAAAGCGGCTGTGCTGAGGGCTGACCCGGTTTTTTCATACAGCCACAAAGTCAGCGCGAATGCTGTGATGGAGCTTCCGAGCTGTGACAGGCTCTGGGTGCTCCAGAGGATATAAAAATCCCGTAAACTGTTTTTTTTATTCTGCGTATTCATGATTTCTTTGCTCCTTTAATCTTTTATGCTGAAAAAGAGCAAAGCCTGAGGAAATGATTATTCCTCCATACAGTCTCCTCAAGCCCTGCATGGAGCCAATGCCGTGCACATAATCTCTTTCATGCTGCTCACCTCTCATAATTCAGGGGACATCCGTATCATGGTAAAACCTTTATCCGGACTTGTCAATGAATCAGCATTCCGGGCATGAAAAGACCGCCGGCAGGGCCGGCGGCGGGAACTCATTTCTGCCGCAGCGTCAGGCCGTGGGTATCGCTGCTGCTTTCCATCAGGGAGAAGGGGATGAGTGCGGGCCGGATTGCTTCCGGGTTGTCTCGGTTAAAGAGGTATACATAGGCGAAGCCGCTTGCAGTCAGATAAATCTTTGTTTCACATTTCCGGTAATCAGGATCGATATTCCGGACGTCCAGGCCGGTGACATTCAGGCTTTCATCCAACCCCATTGCGAAGACGGCGCTGACTTTCCTGGAGGAGGACTGCATGCTGCCATACAGGGTGCGGACGCCGGTTCCGGGGTCCGTGAACAGCTGCAGCGGTGTGAGGTATACGCCGTCGCCCTGCAGCAGATACACCCGGTCCTGCTGCCCGTCCGGGTTAAAGTGGTACATCCGGACCGGGGAATCATTTCTTTTCAGTGTCCATTCCTCAATATCCCAGTCCGAGGCGAAGAAACCGCGCCTCCCGTCCGGCAGGTAATCCAGGCTCCAGCAGTCAGGCTTTGGAATCCGGAACCGTACGTTTCCGTGATCCAGGCAGAGCACACCGCTCTCTTCTGTTTCGCGGTTTTTGTAATTGGTCAGGAGAACTTCGTCAGCCAGGGCTATCCAGCGACTTCCCCACAGGGTATTCGCCAGATCAATGGAAATGAAAGAGTCTTTTCCGTTGTACCGGATTCGCTGATACTGGTCCGTTTCATAAATGACGATCCGGTTGTCCCAGCGCGTTGCTTTGACACGTTCCGCCAGCGGGGTAAGCCCGGTCAGGCCCTCTTCCGTCCACCGGGCGGAAGCATTGGGCGGAGGGGGTGCGTACTGGCTCGCGGGCGGTTCCTCTGAGGGAATCCGGCAGAGCATGGTGAAGGATCCGTCCGGTTCGAAGACGGGTTCCGCGGAAGTGGCCTGGTCATAGTCCCCCTGGGGAACCAGATCCCGGATGGGCTCACCGTCCCGGTACCAGGTGACGTGCCAGTTTCCGGGATTGTGCGCCCGGACGATGACGTTATGCGTGTCCAGCGGAAAGATTTCCCAGCGGACGGCAACAGAAACGTCCCCGACAGTGAGCCGGTACTGATCATACTCCGCCAGAGCCGAGGCAGAAAGGAAAAGGAACAGGCCCAGCAGCAAACAAAACAGTTTCTTCATGTATCAGTCTCCTTCAGGTGCAGATTATCGGAATCCATCTGCTCCCGGTTATAAGACGATCGGCAGGACAGTTTGGTTTTACCCCCGGCTGAAAAATATCTACAGAACAGCCCGGAGTACAGATGACTGCACGCCGGGCTGTTCTGTTATGAATGATTTCAATGGTTTTATTTCCGGATCCAGACACGCATTTCGCCGGGTTCACGGTTTGCCCAGGCGTAGTAGGGAATCCAGGTGAGGGTGACAGGCGAGGAAACAACAGGCTTTTCGGCGCTGTAGAGTGTGTCTCCCCAGCCGTCATCGCTTTCCCGGATGCCGGGGGAGGTGATCTCCATAATCCCGCCCAGCTTGTCCGGCTTCCACTCAATGCGGCAGTCCTCCGGATGCGCGTCCCCGAGCCGGACCAGATGGAGGTTTTTGCCGTTGTCCGGCTCCTCCAGGCAATAGACCAGGGGTCCGCGGGAAACAGCTGTTTTTCCGGCATCCTCATAAATCCGGGGATTGGCGGACAGGAAGGAAACAGGCATCTCCAGGGAAAGCTGCAGCCGGTCTCCGGGATTCCAGAGGCGGGTGAGGGCAATGTATCCACTGGCAATATCCGGGTTCAGGACCTGGCCGTTCAGCTTCAGGGTCCAGGCGGAACACCAGCCCGGGACGCGCAGGTTCAGCGTGAAGGAAGCAGGCACTTCCGGGGTGATGGTGACGGAGATGTTTCCATCCCAGGGGTAATTGGTTTCGGTTTTCAGGGAAACAGGCCGGCCGTCCACAGACAGGGACAGGTTGCTGCCGGCATAGAGGTGCAGGTACAGCGCACCGTCCCGGATGGAGGCGATGTAATCTTCCAGGGAGGAAACCAGGCGGATGATGTTCGGCGGACAGCAGGCACAGCCGAACCATTTCTGCCGCTCCACCTTCACATGGTGTTTGCCGTGGTCCTTGAGGGAAGCCTCCGGAAGGACCTCCAGAGGATTGACGTAGAAGAAGCTGCGGCCGTCCAGCTGCATGCCGGAAATGACACCGTTGTAAAGAGCTCGTTCCATGACGTCCGCATATTCCGCCTTAGGCTCCAGGTCCAGCATGCGGCGGGCAAAGAAGACCAGGCCGATGGCGGCGCAGGTTTCTCCATAAATCGTATCGTTGGGCAGGTCATAATCAAAGGTAAAGGCCTCGCCGTACTCGGAGGAACCGATGGAACCGGTGACGTACATGCGGCGGGAAACGACGCTGCGCCAGAGCCGGCGGCAGGCGTCCGCCAGGGAAGTGTCCCCGGTTTCCCGGGCAACGTCGGCCATGCCGGAATAGAGATACATGGCACGGACAGCGTGGCCTTCCGCGCTTTCCTGTTCCCGGACGGGTCTGGCAGCCTGGTAGTACTGGTAGCGGAAGTAGCTGTCCTTCCAGTAGAAACTGTTTCCGCTGCGCTTCTGCTCCTCCTCAAAGAAGAGGGGAGCCTGACCCCGCTGGTTGACAAAGAACTGAGCGAGCTTCAGGTGTTTCGGATCCCCGGTGACCTGATACAGCTTCATCAGGGCCATTTCGATGACGGGGTGGCCGGGATAGCCGGGCAGTTTGCCCTCTTCCGGACCGATCACGGAATCAATATGATCCACAAAACGGATGACGGCGTCCAGGAGAACGCGCTTGCCGGTCACCTGGAAGTATGCGACGGCGGCCTCGATCAGATGGCCGGCGCAGTAAAGCTCGTGATTGTCCCGGAGATTGGTCCAGCGCTTGTCCAGACCGGTAATGATGTAATAGGTATCCAGGTAGCCGTCAGACTGCTGGGCGGCGACAACTTCGCTGATGGCACCGTCGACGATATTTTCCAGCTCGGGATCCGGATGCCAGCGGAGGGACCAGGCGGCACCTTCAATCCACTTGGCGATATCGCTGTCCTGGAAGACGAAACCGGCGTGCTCCCCCTGGATTTTGCCGGCGGCGATGCGGAAGTTCCGCATGCAGCGGCTGGGCTCGGCACCGGGGATTTCGTCATTGAGGGCTTTCCACTGATAGGGAATGCCTTCCCGGCGGACAGTTTCACGCACGCGGAACCAGAACGGATCTGTGATGCGGGTTTGCTGCAAAGTCAGAACGGGTTCATTCATGATGGTTGATCTCCTGTTCGGATAAGAATAATGATTTCGCGGAGAACAGGCCTGCTGCTGTGCAGGCAGATGTCTCCGGCTGGCTGTACTTGACCGTTCACTGGCCCTTATTTTACAATATGCGGGTGTGAATGTACAGGAGTGTGGGGAAATTATGATTATACTGGTTGTCGATATCCAGAAGGGCATTACCGACAGCAGGCTGTATGCTTTTGACCCCTTTATTGGCAGAACGGTCCGGCTGATCGATGCGGCCAGGAAGAACCATGTGGAAGTGATTTACGTCCAGCATGATGACGGTCCCGGGACCGGCTTTTCTGTAGGGGACCGGGATTTCGAAATTGCGGACCAGGTGAAGCCGGAAGCGGGGGAAAGGGTTTTCATCAAGACCATCAACAGCTGCTTCGGGAACAAAGCCTTTACGGAGTATATGGAAACGCAGGAAGACAAACGCCTGATGGTGATCGGGCTGCAGACGAATTACTGCATTGACGCCACCGTGAAATCCGCTTTTGAAAGAGGGTATCAGGTCATCATTCCCGAGGGGACCAATTCCACTTTCGACAACGACTATATGACCGCTGAAACCACTTACAGGTATTACAATGAGCATATGTGGCCGGGACGGTTTGCCGACTGCGTGACATTCGACGAAGCCATGGACATGATACAAAAATGACAGAAAAATGGCAGGGAATCATCCCTGCCATTTTTCTGATTAAAGTACTTTATTCAGGAAATCCCTGGTGCGGGGATTCTGCGGATCGCGAAAGATCTGATCCGGGGTACCTTCCTCCAGGATATGCCCGTCCGCCATGAACAGTACACGATGGGCGACTTCCCGGGCGAACCCCATTTCATGGGTGACTACCACCATAGTCATACCGTCCCGGGCCAGTTCCTTCATGACATCCAGCACTTCACCCACCATTTCGGGATCCAGCGCTGAGGTCGGTTCATCAAAAAGCATAATATCCGGTTTCATGCAAAGGGACCGGGCAATTGCCACCCGCTGTTTCTGTCCGCCGGACAGTTCACGGGGATATGCGTTTGCTTTTTCCTCCAGCCCTACGCGTTTCAGCATGGCCATGGCCCGCTCTTTTGCTTCGGCTTTGGTGCATTTCTTCAGATCCACCGGAGCCAGCATCAGATTGCGCAGGACAGGCATATTGTTGAACAGGTTGAAATGCTGGAACACCATTCCGACCCGTTCCCGCAGACGGTTAATATCTGTCTTCGGATCAGTCAGTTCCTGTCCGTCGATCATGATGCTGCCGGAAGTGGTCTCCTCCAGCTGATTCAGGCATCGGAGGAAGGTCGATTTTCCGCTGCCGGAGGGGCCGATGACAACCACGACCTCACCTTCATGGATTTCCGTGGTGATTCCCTGGAGAACATGCAGGCTGCCGAAGTCTTTTGTCAGGTTTTCAACCCGAATCTTCACATTATCTGGATTCATACTTCAGCCTCCTCTCCAGAACCTTGGCCAGCCATTGCAGCAGCAGGATTACGATCAGGTACATGATTGCGACAATTCCCCATGTCTGGAAAGACAGGAAGGTTTCCGCCACCACATTCTTGGCTGTATTGACCAGTTCCGGGAATCCGATGACAGAAAGGATGGAAGTATCCTTCAGCGTAATAATGAACTGGTTGATAATACTGGGGATCATGGTCCGGATTGCCTGGGGAAGCACTACCCGATACATGGCACGCCAATAGGGAAGCCCCACAGAACGGGCAGCTTCCATCTGCCCCACATCCACGGACTGAATGCCTGCACGGATTATTTCCGCCATATATGCGCCGCAGTTCAGGGCCAGACAGATGGAGCCTGCCTGGAGCGCTGTCAGGGTAACCCGGTTCTGCACGTGCAGAACGTTATTGAAGCAGAACGGAACGCCAAAGAAGATGAAGTATGCCAGTACGATCATCGGAACACCGCGGATCAGATTAACAAAAACCAGCGCAAATCCGCGGCAGGCTTTGCTTTTGACCACACTCATGATGCCGACGATCAGGCCAATGATGCAGGCAAAGAAAAGCCCGTACAGTGCAAGCAGCAGCGTCTGCCCCATGGCGGTGACCAGCACCCGTCCATATCGGCTGAAAAGATCAATCAAGGAGAAACAAGCCCCTTTCGTCAGAGGATATAAGAGAATGAACTGAAAAGGAGGAAGACCCTTCCTGAGGCGTCTTCCCCTTTACCGGTTGCGGAACCGTAAAAGCATTATTCGCCCAGATACTTGGCCAGGATTTCGTCGTATTTTCCGTTTTCCTTAATGTTGGCCAGGCCTGCGTTGAATTTTTCAACCAGTTCAGCCTTGTCCGGATCAAAGATCGCCATGCCATAGTCAGCGCCTTCGCTTTCCGTACCGGGAACAAGCTGCAGCGGGACATTGTTGGACTTGATGTAATCCGCCATGATGGGGGTGTCATCAAAGCAGGCAACACACTGACCGCTGATGACTGCCTGATAGATGTCAGGGGAGCTTTCGAAGGTCATTACGGTAAAGCCATAGGTTTCAGACAGGCTGTCTGCGTAGCTCTTGCTTTCAGTGCCGGTCTTTACGGCAACGCTCTGGCCCTTCAGACCGTCAAATCCGGCAATATCAGAACCCTGAGCCACGGCCATGCTCTGGTTGGCATTATAGTAACCGTCGGAGAAGATCCAGCCTTCTGCTTTCCGCTTTTCAGTGATGGAAGCACCGGCAATCAGGGCATCCTTCTGGCCGGCCTGGCAGGCAGCAATAGAGGCATCCCAGCCCAGGGGCTCAATGGTGTAGGTGAAGCCCTGGTCTTCAGCAATGGCGGCCAGGATTTCCACATCGATGCCGACCAGGGTGCCGGTTTCATCAGTGTACTCAAAGGGACGGAAGGCAGTATCTGTTCCGAAGGCATAATCCTCCGCGAGCGCGGCGGAAACGCCGGTCAGCAGCAGGACGGTTAACAGAACAGCTATCAGTTTTTTCATAACTTTGGTCTCCTTTACATATTCATTCATGATGGGTTTACTGATTTCTGACGAGTATTATAGGATGGAGCAAAAATTGATGTCAACGCCGCAAAGCCTTCTGAAAGCCGGGACTCTGCATTTCCCGTGTTTTTCTGAGGAAATACTTTTATCGTGTTCCCGGGGCGGCAGAGGTGCCGAAGCTCTCAGTGATTCTTTACCAGTTCCTGCAGGTGCCTGGTCAGCAGGGCGTTTTCCCGATAATCCACCGGGCAGTCAATGACGGCGGGAACATCCTGCCGGAATGCTTCTTCCAGAACCGTGCACAGATCGTCAGCACATTCGACACGGTAGCCTTTGCACCCCATGCTTTCTGCCAGCTGTACAAAATCAGGGTTTGTAAAGGCTGTCATGTTTGCGTGGCCATACCGGTCATTCTGCTTCCACTGGATCAGGCCGTAAGCACTGTCATTGAATATCAGGGTAACAAACGGCAGATGCTCGCGCCTTGCTGTTTCCAGCTCCTGACAGTTCATCATGAACCCGCCGTCACCGGTTACGGCAAGGATGCGGTTCCGGGGACGGAGGAGTTTGGCAGCCAGGGCACCGGGGACTGCGATACCCATCGTCGCGAAGCCGTTGGATATCAGGCAGGAATTGGGCTCATCACAGAGATAATGACGGGCAATCCACATCTTATGGGCACCTACGTCGCTCAGGAGGATATCCCCCTGCTGCATCACTTTGCGGATGTCGCTGAGGATCCGCTGCGGCTTAAGCGGAAAACTTCCGTCGGATGCATAGGATGAGTATTCCTTCAACATTTCATCCCGGAGTGAAAATGCATAATCCGGCTCCTGAATCCGTACAGTCAGCTGAGCGAGATGGCACAGGGTTTCTGCCATATCCCCGACTACTTCAATGGTCGGCGGATAACAGCGGTTCACATGGGCCGCAGCCGTACTGACATGAATGATCTTTTTCTTCAGCTCGGGATCGAGACGTGAAGGTGCAAGCTCCACAATGTCATATCCGACACACAGCAGCAGATCGGCACGGGCCAGCAGGATGTCCTGATAATCCTTCTGCGGAATACCGATGGTACCCATGGCATAAGGATCGTCACTCCGGATAACGCCTTTTGCCATCATTGTATTCACGACCGGCAGGTGTGCGGTATGCGCCAGTTCGGTTATTTCAGCTGTGATATCCGCCCTGGCGGCATCAGCGCCAACCAGCATAACCGGAAATCTGGCCTGCGCAAGCAGTTTGGCTGCCTGGGCAATGGTTTCCAGATCTGCGTATTCCGGCCTGATTTTCTGCGGGATCATCGGCTCAATTCCTTCAGGAACTTCCATCCGGGCGACGTCAACCGGGAGATCAATATGTGTTGCCCCCATCTTGCCTTCCTGCTGTGCGTATTTAAAGGCAAGGCGGACAATCTCCGTAATGCTCTCCGGACGCATTACCAGTTTTGTCCGTTTTGTAATGGGTTCAAACAGTTTTGCCAGATCCAGGTATTGGTGGCCGGTGATATGCATCCGTTCCGATGATACCTGCCCGGTGATGGCAACAAGGGGTGCTCCGTCTGAATTGGCATCCGCCACGCCTGTTATCAGGTTTGTTGCACCGGGCCCGAGAGTTGCCAGACAGACACCGGCTTTACCGGTCAGACGCCCGTAAATATCGGCCATAAAGGCAGCACCCTGCTCATGGCGTGTTGTAATAAAGCGGACAGGCGAACCCGCAAGCGCTTCTATCACTTCCAGGTTTTCCTCTCCGGGAATACCAAACACATATTCAACACCTTCTGCAACCAGGCAGTCGACCAGCTTCCCTGCAACATTCGTGGCAAAGACCTCCTTTCTTTCTGAAATATAAAAGGGTGAACCGCTTTATAAGCTGTTCACCCTTGAATGGAGAACAGTATACATATTTTTACGGAAATGTCAAAAGCAAAATTGCCGCTGTGCGTCTGTATATGGTTTGAGGGTGACCAAATTATGCATTGGTTTGTTCAAAACATCAGAAAGACAATGAAAAACAAAGTTTTCTTTTTTGAAGCTGGTTAGTCTCGGAAACAATATACCTTATTCAGCAACCTGTTCAAGATCGTCCAGCCACATTTTCCATGATGCATCGCTTGGCATATGCCAATCCGCTCTGGGGGACAACGACACGGACCCGATCTTGGGACCATCCGGCAGGCAGCTTCTCTTGAACTGCTGTGAAAAAAAACTGGCGAAGAAACGTTTTGCAGCAGAAAGAATCTCCTGCCTGCCAGCTTCCGGATATGCCCTCATGGCATAAGCCGCTGTTCTGGAGGGCTCAAATCCATACCGAAGCGTATAAAACAGGAAGAAGTCATTCAAATCATATTTCCTTATTTTTTCTTCTGTTTTCTGTGTGATGGCTCCATCACTGCTTGGTAAGTCAGCCTGTTTTTCATGATGATAACCTCCAATAAAAAACAGACAAAGCGGCCATTAGGCTCCTTTGTCTGTGTACGGCAATTATATGCCTGAAACAAAACCGGGTCAACAAGGTTTCAACGATCCGGCAATGCAGGATCCTGTGTGTACTTTCTGAAGGCAATACACGGGAAAAACAGTGCGATTGATAATATTCTGCTGAATCGATCTTGCATTTTCAGATAAACCGTGCTATTTTTCAGTTAACAGTTCGAAAGAACTGGAAATATGGCAATGATGCCGATGTTCCCAATGAGGGGCATCGGCTTTCATTTCATCATAGCGAAATCTGGCAAAGACGCCGTTGCTGTTCAGCAGCGGCGATTTCTTTATTCAAGGGAGGATATGCTGCACATCAGTAAGTAGCTGTTACAGATGAAGGAGGGGATACCATGACGGACACAAGGGAACTGGTTCAGCACACCGATGCCATCAACGAGCTGCTGGCCCGGTATGGTGTCAAATTTGGACTTTACAAGAACGGAACTTTCAAGGAACAGCTTTTTCCGTTTGATGCCATCCCGCGTATTATTTCAGCCGACGACTTCAATTATCTGGATCGTGGACTGAAACAGCGTGTGATGGCGCTCAACTGCTTCATCAGTGATATTTACGGCAAGAAAAAAATAATTCGAGATAAAGTGGTGCCTGAGGAGTTCGTATTTGACAGCCCCGGTTATCTGCATCAGTGCGAAGGGCAGAAACCGCCCCGGGATGTCTGGTCGCATATCTCGGGTATCGATCTGGTACAGGCTAAAGATGGAGATTGGTTTGTTCTGGAGGACAACCTGCGGGTTCCTTCCGGCGCCAGTTATCCTATGATTGCCCGTGAACTGTGCCGCAGGGCCAGCCCCAGGACTTTCCAGGCAAATGACGTGGCCGATAACAGAGATTATGCCAGACTGCTTCGCAAAACAATGGATTATGTAAACACCGGCGGATGTACTGTGGTACTTACACCCGGCCGGTACAATTCTGCTTATTTTGAACATTCCTATCTGGCGGAGAAGACAGGGGCACATCTTGTTTGCGGCAGTGAGCTGACTGTTGAGGATGGCTACTTGTGGTTCAATGGATATGGCGGCCAAAGGGAAAAAGTCGGTGCTGTCTATCGCCGCATTTCTGATGATTATCTGGACCCCCTGAACTTCCGTGCCGATTCCTTGATCGGGATCCCGCATCTTTATGATGTGTTCCGTCAGGGACATGTAGCACTGATGAATGCTCCCGGGAATGGGGTGGCGGACGATAAAGGCATATACTATTTTGTTCCGAAAATGATCCGATATTATCTGGGTGAGGAACCTGTACTGCACAATGCGCCGACCTATCTGCCCTTCTATGCGGATGATATGAAATATGTGCTGGACCATTTTGACAATCTGGTTCTGAAGGATGTGGCAGAAGCCGGCGGCTATGGCGTTGTCTTTGGGAGCAAAATGACTGCACAGCAGAAAGCGGACGCTGTTGCACTGCTGAAGAAGAACCCGCGCAGATTTATCGCGCAGGAGGTGATAGACTTCCTCGATCTGGATATCATGGATGGCGGAGCAATTGTACCGCGTAAAGCTGACCTTCGTGTGTATGTCCTGATGGGCAGTGAACCTGTGGTTTGGAAGAGCGGCCTGACCCGTTTTTCCCGGAATCCGGATTCATTCATTGTTAACAGTTCGCAGGGAGGAGGTTTCAAAGACACATGGGTATTGTCTCATTAATTAATACTGATAAGCTGTTCTGGCTGGGCCGTTACAGTGAGCGGGTATATACGACGATCCGCTTGTTTGGAGAAAGCTTTGACAGGGTCATTGACGGTGATGTTAAGCATATAGATCTGTTCTGCCGTTCTCTGGATATTCCGAACATTTACAGTTCCGGTGAAGATTTTGTGGATCGCTATCTGTTTGACCCGCAGAATCCGGACTCTGTGGTTTCCAATCTGACCCGGGCTTATGATAATGCCATGACTTTGCGTGAGGAAATCGGCAGTGAGTGTATCAGTTATATTCAGCTGGCTGTCTATGTGATGAACAGGCTTCAGGGAAGCCAGAGCCCGATGATCGGTCTGCAGCAGATCATGGATGATATTCTTGCTTTCTGGGGACTGGCAGATGATATGATTCCTGACGAAAACATCCGTAATGTCATCAAGACAGGCAAGCGGGTGGAACGCCTTGATTTGTATGCCAGACTGAAGATGCCGCAGACGGATATCCTGCGTGAGGTTCGCCGACTGGCAGTACGCATCGGACGCACAAATCTGAAGTACAGCATGGAAGATCTCGACAAATTGAAAAGGCTGGCTGAAGCAATGCCTACAGATTACCATTCCATCCTGGAAGTGGTGGATAATCTTGTTGTTATCTGAATCCAAAGGCGGTGTCAGAAAATGGGAAGACTGGGTTTTTCATTTCAGCTGCAACTGACTTTTTCAGAGCCTGTGAACCATCATGCTTTTCAATTGCGGTGCCTGCCGAAAAGTAATGTCCGGCAGGAGATAATTACATCGGCATTCCGGATATTACCGGAGTGTCAGATCATCATATCAGAAGATCATTTTGGGCTGAAACAGACCGGAACTATGGTTCTTCCGCATGCAGGCTTTTCAGTTCAGGCAGTCGGAATTGTGGATGTCAGACCGGAATTGTGTGAGACTGCAGATGTTAACTGGAAGCTGGGCCCTTACCGGCGGGAAACACCTCTGACTGCGTCGGGTCCTGCTTTGACAGCATTATCAAAAATGCTGCCGAGAGATGATGTTTCGGGAGCTGTTATGGCTCTTTTGTCTGACAACTTTACCTATGCACCAGGCAGTACGCATACCGGTACAACAGCGGAGGAAGCGGCCGCGATGATGCAGGGGGTGTGTCAGGATGAAGCTCATATTATGTTATCCCTGCTGCGTATGAAGGGAATTCCATGCAGATACGTTATGGGGTATATGCTCGGGGAAGGCTCCACCCATGCGTGGGTGGAGGTTTTACATGGTGAGGAGTGGGTTGGTATGGATCCGACAAACCGGCGGATAGTAAATGATGAATATATTACCATTTCTGTGGGCAGGGATGCCAATGATTGTTGTGTAAACCGCGGCGTTTTTTCCGGCTCAGCAGAACAGCAAAGCCAAAGCGGACTTTCTGTCTGGCGTATATATGACTGAGAGGGGAACTGAAATGATTGAGACAGTGACGCGCGTCAGCCTTCCGGTAGATGAGCAGTTATGTATCAAAAAGAACAGATTGATTCCTGCTGACGGAGGAAATGGCTGCCGGATCAGTATCATTACAGGAATCCACGGCGATGAACTGGAAGGGCAATATGTATGCTGGCAGGTACAGCAGCGTATTCAGGCCCATCCTGAACAACTGAAGGGAACAGTGGATATTTATCCTGCCTTGAATCCATTTGGCATCGATTCTGTCACGCGTGGCATTCCGGCTTTTGATCTGGATATGAACCGGATTTTTCCGGGCAATGCAGATGGTGACATGAATGAGTATATTGCAGCCAGAATCGTGGAGGATATTGCCGGCAGTGACCTGGCTGTGGATATTCATGCCAGCAATATTTACCTGACAGAGATCCCGCAGATCCGGATTAATCAGATAACGGCAGACCGGCTGATTCCGTTGGCTCAAAAAGCGAATGTGGATTTTGTCTGGGTTCACGGTGCGTCCACGGTGCTGGAATCTACGCTTGCGTACTCACTGAATATCCGCGGTGTGGATACGCTGGTGGTGGAGATGGGAGTCGGCATGCGTATTACAAAGGAATACGGCGAGCAGATGACTGACGGCCTCTTCAATCTGATGAAAGAAAAGGGGATCTGGACCGGGAGCGTATACACAGAACATACTCCGATTGTATGTGTGGATCCAAATGAAGTTGAATTTTTAAATGCACCGGTTTCTGGTGTGTTTGTAAAAACACGAAACCATGGTTCGCTGCTTCAGCCCGGAGATGAAATCGGGCTGATTATTGACCCGCTTCAGGGCACGGTGCTGTATCCTGTCGTTTCTCCGTGTGAAGGCTGGCTGTTTACAGTTCGCGAATATCCTTTGGTGGACCAGGGTTCTCTGATGGCACGCATCCTGAAGGGACATATGGAGGAAGCACGGCTGAAAGAGGGTGCGGTTCGGTGAAAAAAGAGACTTTATTTGAAATCAAAGCAATATACCGGGATGATTTCCGTGTGACAGGCTACACTTTCGGTGAGGGAGAGAAAGCACTTTGTATCATCGGCAGTATGCGTGGAAATGAAAACCAGCAGTTATTCTGCTGCTCGCGCATTATAGAGAGACTGAAGCGCCTGGAGGAAGAAGGGGCACTGATTCCCGGCAAACAGATTCTGGTGATTCCATGCGCAAACCCTTATTCCATGAATACCAAAAAGCGTTTCTGGTGTACAGACAACACAGATATCAACCGCATGTTTCCTGGATATGCTTTGGGTGAAACCACACAGCGGATTGCAGCTGGTATCTTTGATGCTGTGAAGGGCTGGCAATATGGTATTCAGTTTGCTTCCTTTTATATGCCGGGAGCTTTCGTGCCTCATATCCGCATGATGGAAACCGGGTACCAGGATACAGAACTTGCGTGTGAATTTGGCATGCCTTATGTAGTTGTACATCAACCACGTCCTTTTGATACTGCCACACTCAATTATAACTGGCAGATCTGGGGTACACATGCCTTTTCTCTGTATACAACAAACACGGCGCGTGTGGATGAAGAGAGTGCCCAGCAGGCAGAGAAAGCTGTGCTGAACTTTATGTCCAGACGCCGACTGATCAAGTATCATGCCAGAGGCGGATATCATTCAGAAATAGTTCATTCCACTGATTTTCTCAGCGTGCGTGCCGACTGTTCCGGATTTCTGAAGACCTTTGTAAAGCCGGGACAGATGGTGGAGAAAGATCAGTTGCTTGCGCATATTCTTGATCCCTATGAGGGATATATCCGGTCGAAACTGACTGCGCCTGTTCATGGTATAATCTCATTTGTCGGAGATGAACCCATGACATATGAGAATACAGCTGTGCTGAAGCTTATCCGTGAGAAATAAAAAACAAACATTATGGAGGACTGACTATGGACAGGAAACCGGTGATCGGTGTTTTACCGCTTTGGGATGATGATAAAGAAAGCCTGTGGATGCTGCCCGGGTATTTTGACGGCGTGAAGCAGGCGGGGGGACTTCCCCTGATGCTTCCGCTGACTGACGACCGGGACGAAATCATGCAGCTGGCCTCGATGTGCGACGGCTTTCTGTTTACCGGCGGCCATGATGTTTCGCCTTCGGTATACGGGGAGGAACCGATTAATGATTCGATTATCTGCTGCGCGAAACGGGACCGTATGGAAACATTGCTGCTGCAGGAAGCCATCCGGCTGGACAAGCCGGTGCTTGGGATCTGCCGGGGAATTCAGTTTATCAATGCGGCAATGGGAGGAACACTGTATCAGGATCTTCCCACCCAGCATCCGTCCGCGGTAGAGCATCACCAGACGGCGCCTTACGACCATGCGGTTCATACGGCAGACCTGAAAACCGGCACCCCGCTGTCTGATCTGCTGCAACAACCGCAGATTGCCGTAAACAGTTATCACCATCAGGCTGTCCGTTCACTGGCCCCCGGCCTTGAAGCAATGGCTGAATCTTCTGACGGAATTGTGGAAGCACTGTATTATCCTGAAGCAAAGCTCCTGTGGGCAGTGCAGTGGCATCCTGAGTTTTCATTCCGGACAGATGAAAACAGCCGCCTGATTTTTAAGGCTTTTGTTCAGGCGGCGCTTTGAATGAATATATTGATGGAAGTCTCTCAGAAAAAAGTGTATCAGACAGAACAGACCCCGTTGACATATTTCCTGATTGTTTCAGCAGCCTCATGTGATACGGCTGCTATTTCATCCTGGATATTCTCATTAACCGGAATCCACTTTTTACCCGGCAGTGTAAAGTCGTATGTTTTCAGGAAGTCCGGGGACGGCAGTTTCCCGGTCATTGCTTTTGTCAGGGCCATGGCAATCAGGAAGATCCCTGCTGCCGATGCATGCGCGCCGTCCGTATTGTAAAGATCTGTACCGGAACGGCTTTGCAGTTCTGCCTGGGCAGAACTCCAGATTTCACCGACCGGCGCCAGCAAGATACCATGATTTGCTGCCAGATTCCTGTATCTGCGGTTCATTGCCTCCTGGTTTTCCGGCTTTGCTTTTTCGGCCCAGGTTTCAAAGATAACAGGGACGGTACCCGCTTTTTTGCATAATCCGACAATCCGGGAGGCGTATGCAGCAGTTTCTTCTTCCGGGGGCATTGGATGGGCCCGTTCCTGGATGACGCAGTAATCATACCCACCGTGAAGAATATTAAAACGCTCCGAGAAGTATTCTTCGGCGATATGCCACTTTAATGTCTTGCCCGGATAGGCCAGCATAAAGACTTCACAGGCTTCACCTGTTGCATTTTCAATCATCTCACGGACCAGTTCCGGCATATCATTCATATATGTATGGCTGTTGCCTATAAACAGTATTTTCATCAGTGAATTATCCTTCCTGTGTTACTGATTTTGTCCGCAGCAGGTAAACGGCCAGCGCGGCAACGACAACAGCCAGAACGATCATCGAAGCGAGAAAGATATCCGCGCTGGGCAGGAAAGAGAAGGTGCCGTCATTGTTGGCAACGGTCGGCGCATCCCGGAGCACCCAGGCCCCGATCTGCGGACCGATGATTCCCGGGATCAGGACCTGTGAAAGAATCCGGAGGCCCTGAAAACGGCCGGCCATATGTTCCGGCGTATAATTGCGCAGCTGGGTGCCATAGGCAGCCATGCCGCTCAGGTAGCCGGACATCATCAGAAGGGAACCGATAAATACCGGAATCCGCATGGCCAGCCCTTCTGCCGGGATTCTGGAAGGAACCAGGTAAAGCAGGATAAAACCCAGCATCAGCAGGAGCATGGCGGGCAGGATGGTTTTCCGGAATCCGAAACGGTCCACCAGGCGGCCGTAGAAGAATGTCACCGCTGCCGCCAGGATGATGGCGGGTGCCATGATGATCACATAATCCGCCATCCCCAGGGTCTGTTCATAGTAGATGATCAGGTAGGGCATGTAGACCTGGATGGCAGTGTTGAACACCATGAAAGCGGCCATGGAGAGATAGAGAATAACGTTTTTCCGGATCACATCCGGACGGAACCCGTACAGGATGGTGGGGAAATAACCGAGGCTGTCCGGGCTGCGGACGGGAGCTTCTTCTACAAGGAAGAAGCCCAGGATGCCGATCAGCAGAACCAGCCCGCCGATGACACAGTAGATGGTGGTCCAGCTGGCGGCCTGGTCCAGATCGAAGCTCATGAATCCGCCGAACACGACCAGAATCGAAATCAGCGGCATCATGGAATTGATTCCTTCGGCAGCACCGCGGTTGCCGGAATCGGTGGAATCGGTCAGCCAGGCGTTGTATGCCGCATCGTTGGCTGTGGATCCGAAGAACGTCATGACGCAGTCCATGATGATGACCAGGGTGATGCCGACGGAGGCGGCACCGGCGACCGTTCCGAAGAGGGAAGAAATCACATCGGCCCGGATCAGCGCGAAGGAGATAATGGATATACCCCAGGCAATGTATCCGGCACACATGAAGATTTTCCGCTTGCCGATCCTGTCGGAGAGGGCTCCCATGAGGATGGTGGTCAGCGTGGCAGCCACCGCGCTGGCGGTGACCATCAGGGCAATGTCCGAGGCGGATGCACGGAACATTTTATAGATGAATACGTTGAAGTACATATTCTCCACAACCCAGGCGATCTGGCCGGTCAGGGAGAAAATAATCAGGGCAGCCCAGAATTTACGGTTCTTCTTCATACTGTTCCCTCACATTTCCTGAATCATGAATCAGCTGTTTCGGACTGAAGGGCCCGGAACAGTTTTTCAGATATGCTGCTGAACTCTTCCGGGGTGACTTTGGCGACCTTCCGGTCAAAAGTCAGAAGACCGTTGGTTTCATCCTCGACATCTGAAACCTGCGTATACACGGCGGCGCAGAGCCCCTGCGGGATCAGGGGGAGCACCTGCTCCAGGTAAAAAGCCTTCAGGTCACGGACAAAGGTTTCCCGGTCTTCATATTTTTTATACCCGTATGTTTTGTCGAGGTTATAGCTGTGCTCCGGCAGTTTCAGGGACCATCCGCCGAATTCCGACAGGAACTGCGGCCGATCCTTTTTGCCGGTCTCCAGTTTCCGGAAATAGATGTGCAGGCTTTCCACGTCACTGTCATTCTGCGCAAACCAGCCGGAGGTGCTGTCGATGAAACGGCTATCATCCAGGGCTTTCAGCCGGCGGTAAGCGCTGTCTGCGCAGAACTGCCCCCAGCCTTCGTTGAAGATTGTCCAGAGGCAGATGCAGGGATGGTTCCGCAGCAGCCGGACGGTGGCTTCCATGGCGTTCAGGAAATTTTCCCGTGCAGCCGGATCCCGGTTCAGCCGGGAGTCCTTCCGGGACTGGAGCCCGATTCCGGGCAGGATCGTATCCCGAAGGAAACGGTATTCCCCGCAGTTCACCATATCCTGGAAGACAATCATGCCGAGCCGGTCACAGTCATAGTAAAACTGTTCCGGCTCGATTTTGATGTGCTTCCGCAGCATGTTGAAGCCGAGGGCTTTCATGGCCAGGATATCATCTTCATAACCTGCCGGTGAGGCGGGTGTATAGAGACCGTCGCTCCAGTAGCCCTGGTCGAGCAGGCCGTGAAAGAAGTATGGCCTCCCGTTCAGGCACAGGCGCGGTTTTCCGTCCACCTGCTCTATGGAAAGTGTCCGCAGGGCAAAATAGGATTCTGCACGGTCCTCCCCGGCGGTTACTGAAAACCGGTACAGATGCGGGTTTTCCGGACACCAGGAGACCGGATCCTTGATTGTAATCCTGGCCTTTCCTCCGGTCAGGGCGAACTGTTTACCGTCCATTTCGACGGTTCCTTCCGTGACACCGTCGACCTGGATGTCCGCGTAATCCGGGCCGGTACGGACCGTCAGGGAACGGATGTAATGCTGCGGAACCGGCTCAAGCCAGACGGTCTGCCAGATGCCGGAAACCGGGGTATACCACATACCGCCGCGGTCTTCCTTCTGCTTTCCCCAGGGATGCTGGTGGGACAGATCGTTCACCGCCGTGACGGATATTTCGTTTTCGCCGGAATGGACCAGGCCTGTGATATCTGCACCGAAGGGGAGATAGCTTTCTTCATTTGAAACTGCTTCCGTACCGTTGACGCGGACGACCGCTTTCCGGCTGACAGCCCCGAAGTGGAGGAGGATCCGCATGCCCTGCCATTCCGCGGGCAGGGTGAAATATCTGGAATAAACCATTTCCCGGCCGTATTCCATTTTCAGGTCCAGGCCGGAAAGCAGGCTTTCCGGGCAGAAAGGAACCCGGATCTTTGTTTTTGTATCGCCGAAGGTAAAACCCCATTCCCCGTTCAGGCACAGCCAGTCTTTCCGGACCAGCTGCGGCCGGGGGTAAACATTCCAGGGAATACCGTGCAGGGTTTCTCCGGCAGGCGTATACAGTTTCTGCATGGAAATCCTCCGATATGCTTTATTCCGATATGCTCTGTTTGCAGTATTCGGCTGTCTGATCAGTGCTTTATCATTCTATCATGCGCGCCGGAAGAAGAAAAGGAGAAACAGGGGAAGACCGGCAGAGCAGATGAAAGACATATAAAAAAACCGGGAACCTTTGATTATAAGGCATCCCGGGCTTATGACTGTCAGCGGTTCAGCAGGGAACGGTAATCGGAGGGGGTAATGCCCTCATATTTCCGGAAGGCCCGGTTGATGGTCAGGGGAGAGGCATAACCGACGAGATCACAGATTTCTTTCAGGGTTGCATCCGGCCGCTCCGACATGATCTCTTTGGCAAGGCGGAGCCGCTCCCGGTGGATATAATCCAGCAGGTTTTCACCGGAGGCTTTCTTAAACCGCTTGGAGAAGTAGGAAGGACTCATGTCAAAATGATCGGCAATGACGGAGATGGAAAGGGAAGGATCGGTGATGTTGGCGTTGACATAATCCACAAACTGCAGGTCCTTCGCGCCGGAGGACAGGTCTTTTTCCCCTGAGACGCCGGATGCAAGGGAGGAAAGGGCAGACTGGATCCGGGCCAGCATGCTGTCCAGGTTGGGCACCGTCCGGAGCGAATGGATATCAAAAGCATGGCGCACACTGTCTTCCACACCGGAGGGCAGGTCGCCCAGGGAGGAGGCCATCAGGTTCACAACGCCCAACAGGCGGATCCTGCCTTCCTCGGGGGAGCATTTGCGGAGCGAAAGGGCATCCACGACCTCCGGCCAGGTGGATTCGGCGGAGAGATAATCGCCGGTGGACAGGTTGCGGCAAAGCTTTTTCTCTTTTTCCAGCAGCTCCGGGAAGGACAGGGTATCACTGGCTGCGGCGGGAATCTGGTCATAACGGCAGACGGAGACGTCCGTGCCGATCAGCTCCATATAATCCGCTGCCTCCCGGCATTCGCGGAAGCAGGTGGTGATGGAAACGACGCCGCTGTGCAGGCTGCTGACGGCCGCGGTCAGGATAACGCCGAAGGTGTCGCGGAAGAAGTCCCGGACCTGCATAACGTTGGTGAGCGTATCCTTCCAGATCTGCTCCTCGGGCAGGGAATCCGGCAGGGAAACGATGCAGGCAACATTTTCCTCAACCTCCACCGCGTAGCGGGTGCTGCCGTTATCCGCCAGGCGGTCAATGGCAGTGCGGATGATCTCATCCAGGCGGCTGAGGGCTTCCGCGTTCTGCATCAGCAG
>JAEEGL014804192.1_pt1 | contig 34947 bp, 32 predicted proteins | sample 9134231 | NCBI WGS metagenome assembly JAEEGL01 (sample SAMN16246548, study PRJNA631951) | gut metagenome | biome: gut microbiome; feature: rumen; material: fiber-attached | host: Bos | place: Iran: Karaj | collected 2018-10 | reverse complement strand
ATGGCTCGACAACATTACCTCTGGAGATTACGAGAAGTATTACGATTCAATGTATTCTCATCGTTAATTTTATAACAGAAATAAGATGAACAAAAACAACATAACCGTAACATCCCCACTCCTTCCTAATCTCGATGAGTTTCACGAGATGTTGAAGGAAATCTGGGACAGCAAATGGATTACCAATAATGGTTCTTTCCACAAACAGCTTGAAAAAGCTCTTGCAGAGTATTTGAGAGTACCATATATCAGTCTATTCACCAATGGAACGCTGCCCCTGCTGACAGCATTACAAGCACTTCGCATAAGTGGAGAGGTAATCACCACACCATACAGTTTTGTAGCTACTACACATAGCATTTGGTGGAATGGCTGCAAACCAGTATTTGTGGACATCGATCCAGCAACAGGCAACATCGATCCCGATAAGATTGAGGCAGCCATCACGCCAAAAACAACCGCCATCATGCCCGTCCACGTCTATGGTAAGCCATGTGATACAGAACGAATAAAAGAAATCGCTGACAAATACGGACTAAAGGTTATCTACGATGCTGCCCATGCTTTCGGTGTGGAAGTAAATGGTGAAAGTGTTCTGAATGCAGGTGATATGAGTACGCTAAGTTTCCATGCCACCAAGGTATACAACACACTGGAGGGCGGAGCCTTGGTGATGCACGACGAACAGACCAAAAAGCGTATCGACTACCTGAAGAACTTCGGCTTTGCCGGAGAAACAGAAGTGGTCGCTCCCGGTATCAACAGCAAGGTGGATGAGGTACGTAGTGCTTATGGCCTATTAAACCTTCGTCAGGTAGATTCCGCTATTGAAGCACGTCATCAAGTGGCTACTAAATACCGTGAGGCATTAAGAAACATTAAAGGCATCACATTCTTTGATGATATGCCTGGTGTTAAGCATAACTATAGTTATTTCCCTATCTTTATTAATGCAGAAGAATACGGCATGACTCGCGACGAACTCTATTTCAAAATGAAAGAACAGGGAGTGCTTGGCCGCCGCTATTTCTACCCGCTCATCAGCACTTTCAGCACCTATCGTGGCCTGCCGAGTGCTGCTCCTGAGAACCTTCCTGTTGCAACAAGAATAGCCAATGAGGTCATTTGTTTGCCTATGCACCACTTATTGACAGATATAGATATTAATAGAGTTCTTAATTGTGTGATTGGGTAATAAGCGTTCTATAATTAACAACATTTTGAGAAAAAAACTATCCCTACACCGTTTATAACAATATATCATTATGCCGTCACTGTTTGAAACACAAATAAACACACCATTTGATCCAGCGTCTTTAAGGGTTGAGGTAAAAAACACCACAGTTGGGCAACTGGCTGATATGCTGAGAAATAATATGATTGATTTGCAGCCAGATTTTCAAAGGCATGGTAATTTGTGGGGCAGAGCAAAGAAAAGTAGGCTCATAGAATCAATTATCTTAGGGCTGCCCTTACCAAGTTTCTATTTCTATATTGACTCTGAACAAGAAAAATGGGTTGTAATAGATGGATTACAGCGTCTATGTTCCATTTACGATTTTATGGTAGAAAAGAAACTTAAGTTAACGGGGCTTCAGTTTTTGAACAAAGAACACAAAGGACATCAATTCGAGGATTTTTCATATTTTGAACAGTTGGATATGTCAATGCGTTCAGTTACTCTGAATGTTATCTCTGGTGCGGCATCAGCTGAAGCAAAATATATCATCTTCCAACGTATCAATTCAGAAGGGACGAAGCTGAGTCCTGCGGAAGTCAGAAATGCTTTATTCCACGGGAAATCGATGGAAATGGTTAAAGAATTTGCAGAGAGTGTAGAATTCCAAGATGCCACTGCTGGTAAAGTGTCAAAGACAAGATTGATGCATTATGATTATGTTTCAAGATTTCTGTCATTCTTTATTCTTGGGGTGGATTATTACGAAAGTAACAAAATGGATGCATTTATTGGCAATGCACTCCAACAGATAAATAATCAATATTCTGAAGAAAAAAAGAATTATCTACAACATTTGTTTTTCAATTCATTAAATGTCTGCAAATCCCTGCTTGGAGACGAGGTTTTCAGACAGCCTCTTGGGAAAGATGAGAAAAAGAATAAAGACATCAGGCAGAATCCTATTTCAATATCACTGTTTGAATCTATGATGTGCTCTATAGCACGTCTATCAGAGACGGATCAAAAACGACTTATCGAGAAAAAGGCAACATATAGAAATCTCTATGAAAAGATGTTTGATGATGAGTTCCTAAAAAAAGAACTCAGTAACGGTACAAACCAAGGTAAGTCAGTATTATATCGATTCTCTAAGATGGACGAATTAGTGCATAACGTTTTAAAATGAAATGACATGATACGGAACTTTGATATACATAATTTCAAGAATCATGCTGATACTTCTTTAGATTTTGGTAATCTGACAATACTTACAGGTATTAATGGTATGGGTAAGTCGTCAGTATTACAATCCATGCTTATTTTGAGGGAAGCTTACTTTAAATCCCCCCAAATGAGAGTTCTACCACTGGATGGAGAATCTTTTATCGTAAGCGGCGCAGCTGCTTTAGTAAACCGGAATGTCTCAGAAGAGCAGGATAAATTAAAACTTAAAATCAGGACAGATGATGACGTTTATACATTTGAATATTCATACCCAACATTAGATGCCAATGAACTGGAAGGGAATTGGTGTTCTGAAAGCGATAACCGTTCTGACCTCAAGTCGGTTTCGCTTTTTAGTGACAATTTCCAATATCTAAGTGCCTTCAGAATAGGTCCCCAGTCAGTCTATAGTTCTAATACAGGCGTTGTTGACAAGCATCGTCAGTTGTCCCAAAAGTTAGGACAGGGTGAGTTTGCTGTATATTATCTAAACAAGTTTGCACATGAACGTATCGGGATAAGAGAACTGGCCTATGATAATTCAAATTCTTTGGCATTGAAATCTCAAGTAGAACTATGGATGGGGGAAATTTCCGATGGCGTAAAACTTCAAATAGACCAAAATGGCAATCAGTATGAACTCAAGTTCGGTTACGAACTTCAAGGTAAGACGACTGCTTATCATAGCGCATTAAATACAGGATACGGTATTTCGTATGTGCTGGGGTTGGTTGTGGCCATTCTCTCAGCACAGCCTGGTGCGCTTATATTGATAGAGAATCCAGAGGCTCATATCCATCCTTCTGGACAATCAGCACTGATGCATCTGATTTCTTTGGCTGCAGCTAACGGCATTCAGATAATTCTTGAGACCCATAGTGATCATATTATCAATGGAGCCTTGGTAAACTGGAAACAAAACAAATTTGATAGAAATTTATTATCGGTCTATTACTTTGATCGCGATGAAAAACTCAACGCACACCCAGTAAGGCTGACGGTGGGCGAAAATGGACGGATACAAAAAGCTCCTGCAGGTTTCTTTGATCAGATGAGAGCCGATTTGGAAGTATTATTTGATCTTGAGTAATAATCATGAATCAGCTGTTCTTGCTTATACCAGCCATAGATGAAAGAGATGCCAGCCAGGACATTGCCTATCTGAAGTTACTGGGTGATGTTAGTGCTGATGATGTCATTGGGATTTTTAGGAAGGTAAAGAAATGCATGAGTCTTATAAATGAAGAGGACGTTGAGATTATTTATGACCATAAACATCTTCGTAGGCTTAATGAGGTCTTAAAGGAAAAACGTGAAAGAAATTCAGATGTGGACGAAATGCCACAAGTGGGAAACCTCTTGACATTCCTATCCGATGCTGTGAGCATACAAGATAGGAAAATAGGGAACACCCCAATAAAGGTGAATGCAATGATAGTGGAAAAAGGACTTGTTAACGCTTACATAGAATGCGGAATAGAGCACCATTCGCTTTTAAATAAGGAAGCCCAAAACGATGAGCATCACCCTATAGAGGCGGAAGTGGCGAACGAGACAAAACAATTGAAAGTTTTATCTTGTGAAGCAGCAGATGTCTATCTGTGGCTTGTTAACAACAGGTATCCTACCCGTAAACTTGATTTAAACTATCAGAAACATACCAAGCAAGTGAAACTTGGAAAGAAAGGAGTGAAGATTTCTCCGATCTCTTATACAAAGGAGCAATTAGAGGTGTTTCTAAGAAAAGCAGTTAGTGCAGGGAAGGGTTTAAGGGAATTGTATTATAAAGATAATGAGCGTAACAAAATAATAGTATTTTGGGACGAAAACTTAGAATCTCCATCATATCATGCTTTTGAAATAGACGCCAATGACCTCTCAGAGATCCAAAAAATGTATAAGAGAGGTGGTCGAAGTCTGATTAACAAAATAGAGAGAACGTCTAAAATCATATAGACAGTTTAATCTGCTTGCCTATGCATCATGGATTAAGTGATGAAGATAATAACATAGTACTTTATCTATTAGTAAAGAAAAATGGAAGAACCACTTATCAGCGTCCTTGTGCCAATCTACAAGATAGACAGATACTTGGGTATTTGTATTGAGAGCCTTCTCAACCAGACCTACAAGAATCTTGAGATTATCCTAGTTGATGATGGTTCTCCAGACCGTTGTCCTGAGATTTGCGACCTTTATGCCTCAAAAGATGAACGCATAAAGGTAATTCACAAGAATAACGGTGGTCTTGTTTCTGCTCGTAAAGCTGGACTAAAGGTAGCATCGGGCAGTTTTATTGGTTATGTGGATGGTGATGACTGGGTTGGCCCGGGTTTCTACTATTCTCTCTATAGTTCCATCAAGGAGAGTGATGCTGATATTGCGATAGCAGGCTTTAGCAGGGATTTGTTTTCAAGTACGAAGAACATCCTGAACGCCATACCTTCTGGCATATATGAGGGTAAGGCGCTTGACGTCGTAAAGAAAAAAATGATAGCAGATGGAGTTTTTTACCGTCACGGTATTACGACATATTTGTGGAATAAACTGTTCAAGCGCGAAATCATAGAACAGTATCAGATGGAGATGGATGAGCGTATAACCATTGGCGAAGATGCTGCTACAACCTATCCTGCTATTATGGCTAGTAAGAGGATTGTGATAACAGACAATTGCGCTTATCATTATCGCCAACGTGAAGACTCCATGTTGAAGACTGCGACAAACCGTGACAATGAATATCTAAAAGTTATGTACCTTCATGACTATATGAAAGAGTCGCTTAAAGAATGGTCTGACCAATATGATTTGTTGCGTCAAACAGAGGAATTTATACTAAGTACTTTTATCATACGATCGGGCGGATCATTGAAAGATGAAGGTGGCCTTGCATATTTCCCATTCGCAGTGGATTTTGCAGGTAAGAAACTTGCAGTATATGGTGCAGGAACTTTTGGTCAGCAATTAGTACGAAGATTGAAGAACGAGAATCGATGCACAATCACCACTTGGATAGATGATGATTATTGGGAATATCGCCGTTGTTGTATGGATGTTGACCCAATAGAGATAATTTGCAAGGTAGAGTATGATGCCGTGGTAATAGCTTTGATTGATCCCGTACAGATAGAAAAGGTGAAACGCCTCTTATATGACTATGGTGTCGAGGAAAAGAAAATAATAACAGTTTCTTCAAGCTTAGAAAAAAGAGAAAAAGCATTAAAAGTATATTTGGAAGAAGCGCATGAAATCTGTAAAGGACTCCATTCTTAACGCCCCATTGGGTAAGACTTGGCTCTTCTGGATGGGCCAAGCCGGTTTTATTATCAAGAGTGCTGAAGGTAGATTACTAGGTATAGATCTTTACCTCTCAGAATGTGTAGAGCCCGTGGAAGGCCATGTGGGTTATCACCGTTTGATGCCACAAATCGTTGACCCTATCGAGTTGGGGTTAGATGTGATTATTGCTACTCATTTTCACCGCGACCATTTTGACATTGACGCAATGCCACAAATGATGGCAAATGGAAAAACTCAACTCTTCTGTGCTTACGATTGTCAGGATGATGTGGAGAACTTGAAAATTGACAAGAAAAAAGTTCAGTATGTAAGACCTGGTGAAAGCTATGACTTTGCAGAATTCCACATCGATTTTGTTAATTCAGACCATGGTGCAGGGGCGCCATTAGAGGCTGCACCTATTATCACCGTTGATGGAAAGCATATTCTTGAAGCAGGTGACACCTCTTTACATTTAGACTGGAAGGATGAGTATCTGAAAGCTGGTGCCCTTGATGTACTGATTGCACCCATCAATGGTGCATACGGTAATTTAAATGAGCAGGAGAATGTAAACCTGACCAAGGCATTGAAACCTAATTTGACAGTACCCTGTCATTTTGGTATGTTCGCCTCGCATGGAGGGAATCCTGGGCTGTGGAAAGAGTTGATAGAACAACAGTTACCTGGTCAAGCCTATAAATTGTTCACCATGGGCGAAGGAATTGAATTATAAATTTAAAAATAACAAATATTATGGCTAAAGAATTTGAAGGAAAGAAATTGTTGATTTTGGGCGCAAACCCAGAAACTGCAAACCTTGTGAAGGTTGCACAGGAAATGGGTATCACCACCATTGTAACCGACTATGACAGTAATGCTCCAGCAAAGAAGGTGGCTGATATTAGCTATAATATCAATGGGCTGGATGTTGATGCAATCTGCGACATGGCCCGCAAAGAACAGGTGGACGGTGTAATGGTAGGTATCGCAGATGTACTAGTTCAACCCTATCAGCAGGTTTGCGAGAAACTTGGTTTGCCGTGCTATGCAAATGCAAAGACGGCTGCTGTTTTTAACAACAAACGCCTTTTCAAACAGACATGTGCAGAATATGGTATAGAGGGAATTCCTGAATATTCCCTTGAGAACAAAAATTCGATTGAATACCCTGTCATCGTAAAACCTGCTGATAGCAACTCTGGTAAGGGTATCACACTTGTGAGACATCGTAGTGAATTGGATGATGCTGTAGCTCGTGCGAAGGCTGAATCCCGTACAGAGACTGTTCTTGTCGAGCGTTACATGGAGTGTAGCGATATCAGTATTTATTACACCATTGTAGATGGCAAGGCATACCTTTCATCTCTTTCTGACCGATACACTCTTCGTACTGATACCAGTGCAACGCCAATCTGCCTGGGCGATGTCTTCCCCTCGCAATATTACGACAAATTCATGCAGACGGAGCATCCTAAGTATATCAATATGTTTAAGGGGCTCGGAGTAGAGAATGGTATTCTCTATGTTTCTGCATTTTATGAGAATGGTCATTTCTATGTTTATGATCCAGGCTTCCGTTTGCAGGGTGGTGGTTTCCATCTCACTTTGATGGGTGTTAATGGTTTCGACCAACGTAAGATGTTGATAAATTTTGCACTTACTGGCTCTATGGCATATTACGACCTTGATGAACTCAATGACCCTAAAATGCATGGTAAGAGTGCTGCAGTGGTTTGGTTCTTACTTAAGCCAGGTATGATTAGTCAGATTAGTGGCCTGGATTATATAAAGAATCATCCTTCTGTTGATTTCGCCATTCAGCGTTTTGAGGTTGGCGATGAGGTAACAGACCAGATGCAGGGTACAGAACGACAGGTTTTCCTGCGTGTCTTTATGCATTGTAAGAACGAATCAGAACTGAAAACTACAATTAAGGATTTCCAGAACCGCCTCAAAGTGTTCACGCCATCTGGAGAAAACCTTGTTCTACCTTCACTCAACAGTGAGTTCGAGAATAAGTTCTACACATCATCACAGATGCTCAAGAACAAGGTGATTGTCATTTCTGGTGGTACTAAGGGTGTTGGACGTCAGCTTGCCCTCAAATGTGCTGCATCTGGAGCCAAGGTTATTATTTCTGGACGTGACAGTGCGAGTGCCAACCAGATTATTGAGGACGCTAAGGACTTCAATGGTGAAATCAGTTTTAAGAAGACCGATTTGCACAATGTAGCAGAAATTCGTGACCTCTTTAAATATGCTGAGGACAAATATGGTTGTCTTGATGGTTATGTAAATTATGCCGGGGTCACCCCTGCTGCTGCACTCACCGAGGCAACAGAGGAACATTTTGACGAGGTGTTCGCAATTGACATTAAGGCGGCTTTCTTCGCTTCGCAGGCAGCCGTTGAACTCATGCAGCGTTCAGGTGGCGGTTCTATCGTACTTGTTGGTTCTACTCACCATACCCGTGGTAACAAAGACCGTACAGCATACGCTTGTGCTAAGGGTGCGCTTTTAACGCTCTCTAACCATATTGGTAAGCACTATGCCTGTGACCATATCCGTTGTAACTATCTCGTGATGGGTTGGACGCCAACCGATGGCGAGTTGGCACTACGTAGGTCACAGGGTATGACAGAAGACGAATTACGCGAAGAAGCATCAGCAGCTCTTCCATTAGGTCGTATGACTGAAGCTGATGATATTGTTCCAGGTATCATTTATCTGCTCTCTGACTATTCTTCAATGCTGACTGCTACCGAATTTAAAATAAATGGCGGTGAGATTATTTAAAAATCCCTTTTGAGTTTAAAATTTAAATATCATTTATAAAGTTTGATTATTACAATCGAATTATGGATAAAAAGTATAATAAAGCTTTAATGACCCAATACCCGCGCGCAAGAGGCCGAGCATATGTAATGAAGAATATGGGCGATTATGTCCAATCTGTTGCGTCTCGCCAATTTGTTCAACCGATAGATGAATATATTGAACAGGAGGAGGCCGATACATATCGTTCACCAAATGGGTTGAAGACTAGGTTGATAATGAATGGTTGGTTTCAGTGGCAAGCTGAAAATTGGCCCCCTTCGGATGATATCTTGCCCCTTCTTGTATCAATGCATATATCTCCATTGAAGAAGGATATATTGATGACCCCAGAAGGCATAAATTTCTTAAAAAGGAATAGTCCCGTAGGATGTAGAGATTATTATACGGTAGAACTATTGAAATCTTATGAAATACCTGCGTATTTCTCTGGATGTGTTACTCTTACATTAGGAAAAGATTTTAAAGTGAACGAGAATGAAAGGAATGGTTTTTATTTTGTAGATCCTCATTTTGATGTTCCGCCTTTATACGAAGATGTTGAGGGACAGCCTGTTTTGAACAAAGACGCACTTGATAGTTTCATTGAAGTATATTCAAAACATGCAGAGATTATTAACAATCTTGCCTCACGCTATTTCTTCAAGGTTTATTTGCCAACGGGCAGACTGGATAAGGATGAGACAATATTCCGTCCATACTATAAGGCTGCATGCTTTTATAAAGTTTTCTCTCAACTATTTTCTGATGAATTTCTCTTGACAGCTGATTATATAACTCATTACAAAGAAGTTGACATGAAAAATGATAGCAATCAGGATTTAATAGATATTGCGGAATCTTTTATAAAGAAATATGCCAGAGCGAAAATGGTTGTGACCAGTAGAATACATTCGGGACTCCCATGTTTGGGAATGGAAACCCCAGTGGTATTTGTCGCAGACAAAGAAGTGGTTTCGCAAAATTCAACATTTGCTAGCCCTGGTAGACTTGGAGGCTTGGTTGACTTGTTCAGAACAGTTTCATTCAATGATGGCTTATTGGAGACAACTGACGACGCATTTCTCTCGATTAAGAAATTCGATGTTAATTCTACTTTCAAGAATAAAGACGATTGGAGGCTGTATGCAGAACGTTTAAAGAAGCAATTGACAGCTTTCATGTCTGATGAATTTGATGAAAAGGACATGAAAAAAATAAGGAATAATCAACTCTGAAGGAGAGAAGAATGACCGAGATAGAACGTATTATTAATGAGGGAATAGTCACACATGAGTTTCTACACCCTGAGACCATTTGTGATTACTATGTAGATGAGAAAAGAAAGAAGGTTTGGTGTATTGGGATTGATCTTCTTGTAAAATTAGATCAAATTTGCCGAAAGCATAGCCTTCAGTATTCAATTGCTTTTGGAAGTCTTCTTGGTAAAATACGTCACGATGGATTTATCCCTTGGGATGATGACATTGATGTTGTGATGCCTCGCAAGGATTATGAGGAATTAAAATTGCTTAAATCTGAGTTTGAGGAACCATATTTCCTTCAGTATCCAGGAGACGATAACTATCTCTTTTCCTTTGCAAAATTACGCAATAGTAATACCACAAGTATATCAAAACCTTTCCGCTATGAATCATTTAATCAAGGACAATTTCTTGACATTTTCCCTTTAGATAATTATTGTGAAACAAATATTGAGGAGAATATAAATAGAATCAAATGCCTTATTGCGGAATGTAGTGCTTTAATGCGAAGAGGTAATCCACATCCTGATGAAATAGACATTCAAAAGATGAAACAATTTCCTCTCCTAAGAGAAGGGAAAACTATTATAAAAGAGCTTGAAGGAGTCTTGACTCAATTTAACAATCATACTTCTGCTTTTTATACAGCTTGGTGTTGTGTAATGTATGACCATAAAAGGATGACATTTGACAAAAGTATTTTTGATGACCTTATAGAAACAGATTTTTATAATCATAAGGTTTTCATACCAAGGAAATACGATGAGGCTTTAAAGATAACCTATGGTGATTATATGCAGTTCCCTCCAATAGATAAGAGAGGAACATGGCATTCAAATAGTTATTTTGAGCCAGATATACCATATCAAGAATCGCTAGAAGTATTGAGAAATCAAGATGGGAAATGACGTCTTTCAAAAATAATGTTATGTCAGAATCAATCCAAACAACAGGTGGTGTTTTACATCCTAATGATATTGAATTCATCAACAATTGTATTTGTGAAGTATTCAATTGTGAGCCCACTCAGATAACAGAATTGCAGCCTTTACAGAAAGGTCTTTCTAACTCTGTACTTTCTTTTAAGTTTAACGGAGGAAAGTATGTCTTCCGCTATCCAGGTCTCGGTTCAGAAATATTAATTGATCGAGGGAGAGAATCTATCGTACAAAAACAAATAGAAGATGCGGGTGTAGACACATCTTTGGTAGCCATGAGTGTAAGATATGGTTGGAGGATTTCCCGTTTTGTGGAAAGTCGTCCTTTCAACTACCACGATTTAAACGATATGGTAAGAGGTATCATTCAACTGAGGAAACTGCACGCTGTTAAACCAAAAGTTAGATGGGAGTTCGACATTAAGGAAAAATGGGAATCTATTCGCGATATGACACCACAAGACAAGTATGGTGTAAACTTTCCTGAGTTTCCTGATTTCATTGAAATCAAAGAACGTATCTATAAATTATACGATTTGGCAAAAACCGATGGTATAAAGAAATGTCTTACTCATGGTGATTGTCGCGATGAGAATTTCTTAATAAACGACCATGAGATTCATCTCATCGACTGGGAGTATGCTGGTTTTGGCGACCCAGGGTTTGATATTGGAACTTATGTGTGTGGCGGTGATCATTCAGAAGAAGAGGTCGACAGAATTCTGTTTACTTATTTTGGAAGGAAGCCCTCTGTTAAGGAGAAGCGTCATTTCTATGCTTATATATCCATTTCCGGATTCTTCTATATGCATTGGACTATGTATAAAGAATCACAAGGACAAGTTATCGGATACTTAAAGCCACTGTGGTATCACTTTGCGAAAGAGTATAGTAAGAAAGCTTTACCATTGTATAACGAATAAAAGACGAAAATATGACATACATTATCTTATCTGCAGGAAAGGGCACAAAACTGCAACCCTTAACGTTGAATCATCCAAAGTCGCTGTATAAACTGGACGACAAAACCACAATATTACAGCGTCTTGTACGAATGACAAGGAAATATGATGCTGAAGCAGAGATAGTAGTCGTTGTCGGTTTTATGTATAAACAAATACAGCAAGAGTTAGAAGACGACAACGTCAAGTTTGTACATAATCCTTTCTACTCAGCTACCAGCTCTATGGGGTCACTCTGGTTTGCAAAGGATTACTTACAACGTGAGAATGTAACAATTATCAATGGTGACATTGTTGCCAGCGATGCACTTATGGAAGAAATAATCTGCAAACACACTTATTATCCATATGTCCTACTTGACAGTACTCATAAAGAAACAAACAAATACAATGTGCAGGTTCAAGGAGATATGGTCTGTGTTATGAGCAAGAATCTCACAGATTATTTTGGCAATTATGCCAGCATAACTAAGCTTGATGCCGTTTCCTCTCGATTTCTTCTTGAACAATTATGTCAAATGGTAAACGAAGAAATGTATAATCTTTTCTTTGAAGATGCTTTGGTACAGATGATTTTTGGAAACAACTTTGAGCTGTATTATAAAGATATCAAGGATTATAAATGGACCGAGGTAGACAGCGTTGATGACTTGCTGAAAGCCCGACAGATACAACAGGAAAGCGAGAAATGAATTACGTTATTATCATTGCAGGAGGAGTAGGAAGCCGTTTGGGAGCCCCTGTCCCCAAACAGTTTGTTGAGGTATTGGGTAAACCAGTTATAGCTTATACAATGGAACATTTCCAAAACCATCCTAATATAGATGCTATTGAATTGGTTTGCGTTGACGGCTTCCAAGAACATTTGCAGGGCATTGCAGATAAGTATGGTATTACCAAGGTAATGAAGATTGTTAAAGGTGGTTCTGAATATGAGCGTTCCATCATGAATGGAGTTGCAGGTCTTAAAGGAATTGCCCGCCCAGATGATGTCGTGATGATTCACTGGGCTGCATCTCCTTTCCTGTCAGAAGAAATTATTTCTGACAACATCCGTGTATGCAAAGAAAAAGGCAACGCCATCACAGCGAGCTACTCGTATCTTCTATATGGCACAAACGATGGTGATTGTGCTAAGAAATCAATAAACAGGGAAACTTTCATGACATTATCCGCTCCCCAAAGTTTCCTGTACAAGGTAATAACAGACATCTACAGACAGGTGGAAGAGAAAAACATGTTTGACTATGTAGAGGCGCACACACCGGCTTTTATGACAGAGTTGGGAATACCTATCTATTTCTCTAAAGGTAGTCATGCGAATATCAAGATAACCACCAAGGAGGATATAGATTTGTTCCTTGGATATTTGTTAGCACAGAGATATAAGAAAGATGCGAATGGTTTCAATTTAGATTATTGAACGGTTTTCCCTCACAAATAGTTAATTTGTATATTTAAGATTCTATGATACAACAAACACCTTTTATTGTCTGCGCACGTTGTACGACCTTTAACCATTCAAAATACATTGTTGATGCCATGAACGGTTTTACGATGCAAGAGACCACGTTCCCGTTTGTATGTACAATTATTGATGATGCCAGCACTGATGGTGAGCAAGAAGTCATCAAAAAATATCTTAAAGAGTATTTTAACTTGGATGACAAGTCCGTTGTCAGGAATGAAGAAACGAACGACTATGTCTTGACTTTCGCCCGCCACAAGACCAACAAGAATTGTTATTTTGCAGTTTTATATCTAAAATATAATCATTATAATATCAAGAAAAACAAACTCTTTTATATAGCGGAATGGCTTGATACGGCTAAGTACACAGCTCTATGTGAAGGAGACGACTATTGGACAGACCCTAACAAGCTTCAAAAACAAGTTGACTTCCTTGAATCTCATCCAAACTATGGCATGGTTTACACTAACTACAAGATGTATTTCCAAGATAATGGACAGACCACCATTTCTAATTGCCTACAAACATCATTTGAGGATGAGATAACACGAAATAGGGTCGCGACTTTAACAACATTAGTAAGAAGTACACTTTTGAATCAATATAAACAAGAAATAGGTAACACACCTTACGAAAGAGGATGGATGATGGGAGACTACCCGACCTGGATTTTTATCATGGCAAACAGTAAGGCAAAATTAATTCCCGACATCACATCAGTATATCGTGTACTTAAGAATTCCGCGAGTCACCATAGTTCTTACGAAAAAAACAAAGATTTCTTGCTAAGCACATACGATATTTGTTTCTATTTCGCAAATAAATACAATGTTTCTACAGAAATTCGTAAAACAATTGCAAATAATGAGATTAATGATTTACTTAAATTAGCAAATAAGCACAATAAAAATCTACACTTTCCCCTAATTAAGTTTATGGTGAAGAATGAAATATTTGATATAAAGAAATTTTTTTCTGTAAAGTTAAGGTCAAGTGTTTGGGGCAGAAAAATCTATAAGCATATTAAGGCTGTATGAAAGAACAATCTCTTAAGCAACAAACTAAGAAAGGTCTATATTGGAAGTTTGCAGAGCAGTTTGCAAACCACGGCATGCAGTTCATTATTGGTATTGTGATGGCGCGACTGCTGTCACCCAGCGATTACGGTATCACTGCCCTTCCCGCCGTTTTTTTAGCCATAGCAGGAATATTTGCTGAAGCTGGTTTTGGTTCTGCAATGGTCCGTAAACCAGAATTAAAAGAAGAAGACCTGTCCACAGCCTTCTATTATAGTACAGGGATTGGCATCGTTATGTATGCATTACTTTTTTTTGCTTCTCCTTGGATTGCAGACTTCTATAATACCCCTGTCTTAAAACCGTTGATTCGAGTAACTGCCTTAGGTTTTCTTTATGGCCCTATGGGCACACCTCAAAGTATCATCCTACAAAGACGGTTAGATTTCAAGACACCTGCAAAAGTCAGTGTAGCCTGCAAAATTGTTGCTGGTATTATTGGAATAACTATGGCTTTTTATGGGTATGGCGTATGGGCATTAACCATATCAAGCATGTTAGCTGGTATCGTGGGGCTGCTCATTAGATTTTATGTCGTTCGATGGTATCCAAAAACAGGATGGTCAAAAGAATCATTCAAATACTTATGGGGATATGGAAACAAATTGATGGCTTCATCATTTATAGACATAGTATTTAGTAATATTACTCCTATAGTCATCGGTAAATTTTATTCCACAACAGACTTAGGTATTTATAATAGAGCACAAAGTTATGCAAAGATACCTTCACAACAGGCTACAAGCGTACTTCAGAATGTTACTTTTCCTGTATTATCGAAGATGCAAGATAATAACGAGTTTCTCTCACATAACTATAGGCGTATATTAAAGGTTTCTGCTTTTGTTGTTTTCCCTATCATGATGCTCTTAGCAGGTTTAGCACGTCCTCTAATTATACTAATGATTACTGCAAAATGGGAAGCAAGTATTATCCTACTTCAGATTATCTGTTTCTCTTTAATGTGGTATCCCATTCATGCCATTAACCTTAACCTGCTAAAGGTGAAGGGCAGAAGTGACTGGTTCTTAAAGCTTGAAATTATTAAAAAATCATATGGCATCTTTATTATAGCCGCTACACTTCCTTTCGGAATTATTATTTATTGTATAGGGCGTGTCTTTGCTAGTTTTATAGCCCTTATCGTAAACACTCATTACACAGGAAGACTTATCAACTGTGGATTTTGGACCCAAATGAAAGATCTCGCCCCTTCATATATTCTCTCTCTGATAACATTTCTTATTTCATGGGGGGTGACGCAGATTTTACATAATCTTTGGTTGCAGCTAATCATCGGTGGTATTGCTGGTTCCGTATTTTACTTAAGCATGGCATATTTGCTAAAAATGGATCAACTCCACGATGTATTATATATGCTTAAAAGAAAATCATAAATATGATTCTTCCTCTTTTATATCCCCTTTATAAACAAAGATAATTATATTATTTTTTGATGGGAAATGCTCTGTTTTCTCATCGTTAAAAATTCTACCATGCCCAAAATATCCATTATTGTACCTTGTTATAATCAGGCTTCGTATTTACCAGAAACTTTGGATTCTGTTCTTGCTCAAACATACGAAGACTGGGAATGTGTAATTGTTAATGACGGTTCTCCAGACAATACTGAAGTAGTAGCGAAAGAATATTGTGATAGAGACCATCGGTTTAAGTATTTATGGAAAGAAAACGGTGGTCTTGCTAATGCCCGTAACTTTGGTATCCAGCATTCAACAGGCCAATTCATTCTACCCTTAGACAGTGATGATCTTATAGATAAAGACTATCTTCTTTTAGCCCAAGATATTCTTGATAAAAGACCCGAAGTAAAAGTTGTGTATTGTCAAGCCGATTTCTTTGGAGATGTCAATCATTTATGGAACTTGAAAGATTTCTGTTGGGACGATTTTCTTATAAAAAACTGCATATTCTGCACTGCCATGTATCGTCGTTCAGATTACAACCAAACGAATGGATATAATCCCAATATGAGATATGGGTTGGAGGACTGGGATTTCTGGATGTCATTACTTGGAACAGGAGGGGAAGTCTATAAGATTCCAAAAGTTCTTTTTCATTACCGGAAAAAAAATATATCCATGGAAAAGGAATTGAAACAGGATATGGAAAAAGTAAATTATTCTTATAACAGAATAATACTTAATCACCCTGAAATATATCGCAGACAATATTTATCCTTATACACCAGATACAAAGAAATAACAGATTCACGCCTTTATACCATTTTTAAATGGATAAGAGCAATCAAAAGAAAAGTGTGCAGATAATATACAGTGTTATTTATTGTTATCATAATTAAGTTCGGAAACATCTTGGTGTAAAAATCTTCACTGATTATCCTGAGATTCTAATTTCGTATTAAATGTTAAATGGAAAGTAATAACAATAAGGTTTTCGGAGGAAAATATTACGCACATTCGTTACGTCGTGGTTTTACACGATTAATGGGAAAATTATGGTATTTTCACCTTATAAAGAAGCAAAAAAACACAAGAATTCTTGTTGTCCTCCATTTATTCTATATGGATGCCTGGAAAGAGATTTGTGAATATCTTAAAAACCTGTCTCCATATAGATACTCACTGATTGTAACATGTATGGAGGGGTGTTATGACGAAGAGACTTTGACAAACATAGAATTTTTTAAACCTGATGTGAAAATATTAAAATGTGAGAATATAGGATGGGATTTATTACCTTTTATTTTAGCTCTACGTTCTGTAAACCTTTCAGATTATGACGTAATATTCAAACTGCAATCTAAAGGGACTAAACGCCAGCAAATTTTTCTATATGGACAATATTTTCGTTTAAGAACATGGTTCTTAAACCTATTTGAAGGATGTATTGGTGCTTTTACTGTACATACGACAATTCGAGACTTAATAGATAAAGACAAAGACATCGGTCTTGTAGCTGCAAAAAATCTAATTGTAGAAGATCCTATCCATAAACAAAATATGGTAGAAGAAGCATTAGTGGAACTTGGTCTTCCCAAACCTCAACCTTATAGATTTGTTTCTGGAACATGTTTTGCTGTCAGAGCAAAATTGATGGAACAGATGCGCAATCTTCAAATACCTATAGAAAAATTTCATTCTACAGGTTTTTCATTTGCGCACCGAATGGAACGCATCATTTGTTTCCCTCCTATTTGGAGTGGGCTGAAGATAACTGGTCCGAGTGTGATGAGATTTAGGCGTTCACTTTGGGTCTTTTACCCTTTTGCTTGGTGGTGGAGAAAGTATTATGGCGCACGTATGCTAAAAGATTCAAGGGTAAATATAGAAGACCAATTTGCTTTCAGAAGCATTGAACCCAGATTAATAAAGAACTGGGAGTTTGTTAAAATACCCGTTGGAGATATACGCAGAAGAATGTCACCAGAGGGAGAATGTATCCCTCTTTCTGAGACGTTACCATATCAATATCTGGAAAAACGCGACCCCAAAATCTACGACGAATATTGCAAATATAACCAACAAGTATGGAACGTAAATCTGATGTCACGCGAGCGATTTGATGCGCTTATTGACAGCCTTGATATTCACGGTGATACTCAAGAGAAAAATATTGTAGTTGGTGAAGATAATGTCATCTTTGATGGTCAACATCGAAGTTGCTGGACTTTGCACAAATATGGTCCTACACATGAAATAAACGTTCTTAAATTTTATGTTTATAATCCTTATCATTCTATATTTATGAGAATATGGGCTTCTCTAAGTTATAGAATATCCAAATTGTTAGGCATATAATAGTCTATTTATTCTTGTATAATAATGAATCATAATAAAATACTATTTATTTGCAGTTGGGCAGATAAACATATTGGACTGTTTGACGACTTACTAAATGACAAGCGGGTTATTCTGACTTGTTTTGAGTTCAAGAATGTTAACCCTTTTTTAGAGCTTATCAGAAGGATACATATAAGTCAGAAGATCAATAGATTCATACATTTTCCTTATAAAGCCATTTGGACGACATTACCTACCGACTTTTCTCGATTTGACTCTGTATTAGTAACTAATAATGTGCTACCGAGAGTTACTTTTTATCTGGATGACTGTCGGAAAAAGGGAAAACAAGTTAATCTGTTTGTTGTTGACGCAATGGATGCAGATTCATTTATCATGAAAACAGCAAGGCCACTCATCAAAAAGGAGAATTTTGATCATATTTACACTTTTGAGCCTTCAGATGTAACAAAATATGGATTCGAATATATTGGATTTGGAGGGTATTATTCTATGAAAAAAGTTAATACCAAAAAAGATATTAAATATGATCTTATATTCTCTGGTGGAGTAAAAGGTGGACGTGAGGAAAGCATCATCCAACTATATCAGTATTTAGAAAAGAATGAATGCTCGTTTTTGTTCGATTTAAACAGTAAACCTTTTTTCGAAGGTAACAATATACTTTATCATGACGGATGGGTACCATACGAATTGATATTAGATAAAAATATGGAAAGCAACTGTATCTTAGAAATCCTGCAAAAAGGTCAGACAGGACCAACCTTACGTTATTTTGAAGCAGTTTGCTACAATAAAAAACTCCTGACAAACAATCCTCATATCATGGATTTTCCTTTCTACAATCCGAAATGGATGAAAATATACCATACTCCTGCTGATATCAACATAGAATGGCTTAAAGAACGAGATAACATTGACTATGGCTATAATGGAGAATTTTCTCCAACTAAAATTGTTGATTATTTAAATGAAAGAGACAAGTAAATAATAAACCTTTAATAAATATGAATTACGCTTTACTAACGGCAGGCGGAACAGGCAACCGTATGGGTCAAGATATACCCAAACAATTTATGAATATTGATGATATTCCTGTCATTGTATATACAATGCAGTCTTTTCAACAACACCCGGAAATCGACGGTATCATTGTGGTATGTCTGCATGGATGGGATGTCATTCTTCAAGCCTATGCCAATCAGTTTAACATCACAAAACTGAAATGGATTTTTGATGGAGGCGAAAGTAATCAGGAATCTATTTATAACGGATTAAGGGGGATGAAAGATAAAGGGTGCGATGATAACGATATCGTCTTAGTCCATGATGGTGTAAGGCCGCTTGTTTCAAAGGAGATTATTTCCAATAATATTGCAACATGTAAAAAATTCGGTTATGCGGTAACAGGGCTAATGTGCAAAGAGGCAATCATGGAACATGTGGAAGAATGTGTGGAAGAGATTTCCATTCCTCGCGAAAGGCTTGTCAGAACTCAGACGCCTCACACCTATCATTTAGGTGATTTACTCAAGGCTCATGCTAAAGCAAAAGAGATGAACATTAAGAATACTGTTGCATCTTGTACATTAATGGCCGCTGTAGGAATGAAAGAGCAACATCTTGTTCAAGGGTCAGAGAGAAATGGCCTTAAATTAACAAGACCCGAAGACGTTGACTTATTCCGTGCGCTTATCCACACAGAAAAAGAACCTTGGATGAAATAGAATGATAAACTACTGCGAAGAATACTGGCAAGACGTGGCTAAGGTTGCTGAACAGATTCCCAACCTCTATTTTTTAAAAAACAATTCAATCTTAATTACAGGGGCTACGGGGATGATTTGCTCTGCAGTAGCCGAGGTGTTATTTTATTTGAACAGAGAGAAATCTGCTAATATCCAAATTATTCTTGCAGGAAGAAACAGGGAACGCATGAAAAAACGCTTCTATTGTTTCGAAGAAGGAAAAGACTTTTCTTTCTTACAATATGATGCCACTTCTGCCATTCCGCAAAATATAAAAGCAGACTATATCATCCACGGAGCCAGCAATGCGGATCCTGGTAAGTTTGCGAAAGAACCCGTGGAAACGATGCTAGCCAATATCATTGGATTGAACACTCTTCTGAAATCTGCCACTAACAACAACGCTAAAAGGCTATTGTATATATCTTCTAGTGAAGTTTATGGCAGAAAAGAAGAAAAAAGGCCATACAAAGAGGATGATTATGGATTCGTAGACATTCTAAATCCCAGAGCATCCTACCCTTCTTCTAAAAGAGCTGCAGAAACCCTTTGTGTTGCTTATTCTGCAGAGTATGGATTAGATACAGTTATCATACGCCCAGGACATATATACGGACCAACAATTACAAGTTCTGACAGCCGAGCCTCGGCCCAATTTACACGTCAGGCTAAAGCTGGTGAAAATATCGTGATGAAGAGTGCAGGAAGGCAGTTGCGTTCCTATTGTTACACTATGGATTGTGCCTCAGCCATTCTGACCGTTCTCATTAACGGACAATGTAAAGAAGCATACAATATCTCTAATCCTCAATCGGTTGTTACTATCCGGGAGATGGCAGAAGCATTGGCCAAAGCGGGGAATGTTAAGATCGTCTTCGAGAATCCTTCTGATATAGAGATAAAGAGTTATAATCTGATGGATAATTCTTCATTAGAATCAGATAAGATAGGAAAACTGGGATGGAAAGCTGTATTTGACATCATCTCAGGTATGCAGAAAACCCTGAACTATATTTCGACATGAAAAATTTTTCTTTTGAAAGAATAAAGAGGGGAATTCGAACAAGACTTACCCTCCCTTTTTATCCATACCTTTTACCATTTAAGGTAAGAAAAATCAGGCATAAACCTGTCATCAAAGTTGCATTTGTTTTGTCTGATATCAGCAAATGGAAGTCTGAGGCATTATACTGTAATATGTTGGAGCATTCTCGTTTTAAACCGATAATTGCAGTTGTTCCTGTTCTGACAAATAAAAACCAATCTTTAGAAGACGTAACTAAACAATTAGATATTAAAGGATATGATTATATTGTACTTTCTATAAAAGACAATATTGTTAAAAAAACCAATGCGGACATCATTTTCTATCAAGAACCATATATCCCATATTATTATCCTAACCATTACTTTACCAGTAATTTAAGTGCTGTTTTTTGCTATGTTCATTACGCTTTTCACTCTATAGCAAAAAACTACGCCAACGGAATGTCGCTTCTTAGACATTGCTTTCAAGTTTATTATGAAAATAATATCGCCTATCTAGATTTAAAAAAGGAGAATTCTCAATTAGCAAACAACATCGTTGTCACGGGGCTCCCAATTATGGATTCGTTCCTTAATTTCACCCAATCAGACTCTATAAATCCGTGGAATCTGAACGACAAAAGAAAAAGGATTATCTGGGCTCCTCATCATACCATTCCAGGAAAAGGCAGTACCTTTATTTCTTATTCCACTTTTCTTGACTATCATGAAACCATGCTCAAACTTGCGCATAAATATAAAGACCAAGTGGTTTTCGCATTTAAACCGCATCCCATGTTAAAAAACAAACTTCTTAGTGTTTGGTCTCTAGAGAAGATTGATAATTATTACCATCAATGGGAGTCTTTGGAAAATACTATGCTTGTCAATGGTGAATACCTTTCGTTATTCATGAACTCGGATGCTATGATTCACGATTGTAGTTCTTTTCAAATAGAATATCATTACACTCAAAATCCCGTGTTATACCTTTGTAGGAATGTAGATGTACACGAGAAAGATTTGAATACATTTGCTAAAAAAGCATTCGAATGCCATTATATTGGAAATAATGCACAAGATATAGAAACATTTATCCAAAATGTTATTACAGAGAATGATCCGATGAAGAACACCCGAAAATGTTTCTATCAAGAGAACTTACTGATTCCATCTGGTAAATCTGCCTCTGATAATATTATCAATTCGATTTTAAACGAAAACATATAAAAGAACAAAAATGAAAGAACGCATTATCGTTTCAATGACTACCTATGGTAAAAGAGTGGTAAACATTCCTGCTGTTTTGGATACTATCTTTGCTCAAACTATGCCTCCTGATTTAGTCGTAATTAATTTGGCATTTGATGAAGTTATCCCACCAGAAGTTCAAAAATACATTGAAACACACAAAATAGAACTTAATAGAGTAAAAGATACAAAAGTATATAAAAAAATCATACCTACTTTAAAGAAGTATCCGGACGACTGTATAATATCAATAGATGACGATTACCTATATCCAGATAATATGATTGCCGATTTCATGGAAGTTCACAGCAAATATCCAAATTATCCAATCAGTGGATGTAGAGAAGTAATTTTTGAATTACAATGTCATAATGGACCTGCTACCTTAATAAAAAAGGATTTCTTTGGGGATTATTTAGACAAAATAGATTCAGAAGTTATGCAAAATTGCCCTAGCGATGATATTACATTTACTTATTTTGTAAACAAAGCTGGATATGCATATTTGAGAACCAAAGAATTATACTTCACAAATATGCAGTCATATGAAATTGACGGTAATAATAAAGGTGGAATAACAGAAACCATTATGTTTAAAGGTATAGAAGACTCTTTTAAATATCTCTGTAAAAGATTTGGTCCAATAGAAAACAAAGTTAAACCATATTTTAAAGAAGATCCATATATGGCAGATCTTGTGAATGCCATTCTCCAAAGAAGTGTTTTTGTGCAGAAAAGAAGCTACCAAGGCATTGTTTCATCTTATCCATATAGATTAGGCAGATTTCTATTGAAACCAGCATATTGGATGCGTTCTTTCATTAGGTTTATCCAAAACAAGCCAAATCATTATTGATTCTTTTGAGGTATCTATAATTATCATGAACTTATTACTTAAGTATTCTAATAGAGACTCTAATATTGAATTAATGAGGATCGTGTGCATGGCAATGATTGTCATACACCATATGCTTATTAATTCCATTTATTCTGTTCCAGAAATCCTTGAAACGGAAGGTTCTATTGATATATTAAAGGGGAGTGCAATTATTTTAAACTCATTCTGTTATGTTGGAGTAAATTGCTTCATCTTAATTTCTGGTTTCTATGGAATAAAATTCAAAATCCGTGGATTATTAAAGCTCTATTTCTTTTGCGTGTTTTATTTTTTGTTACCCTTAATCTTTGGTGAAACTTCAATTACAAAAGATTCACTTCTTCATGCTATTTTCCCTTTTTCAACACATCACAATAAATGGTTTATACCATGTTATTTCATTCTCTATTTGTTTGCTCCACTACTTAATAAAGCTATTGAGAATCTGAAAAAGAATGAATTTATTCTTGTTCTAATAACATTAACCGTTGCCAACATCTATTATGGATATATCTGGAAACAGAGTTTTAATTTTAATGGGTATAATGAAGCCCAGTTTATATATATATATGTAATAGCTGGATACATTCGAAGATTTGTTGATTTATCTAAAGTCAGCCAGGCTCGATCATTATCTACATATTTCATATTTGCTTTAATTTTTGGTATTTTAGCAATAGCAACACATTATATTAAAATACCTTTTTATCGGTCTTTTGCTTATAATAATCCATTACTAATTATTGCCTCCATTTTCTTTTTCATCTTTTTTAGAAATCTAAATTACAAAAATTCTTATGTTAATTGGGCTGCATCTAGTTCTCTTGCTATATATTTATTGCCTGAATTGCCAATTCGTAATAGCCTTTCTGCAATTATATTACAACAAAACAATGCTATTGTAGCTATTGGATTCTTAGTATTAATGACATTCATCTATGCATTTACAAAAGTCATTATTGCTATTGTACTTGATAAATTAAGAATATATTTCTTTGAGAATCCTCTTTTCATTTTAATTGATAAAATCCATATAAAATCTCCAAATTGGTAATTTTTCTAACTATGGGAAACATTGGAATTATTATACTCAATTACAATAATTTTGAAGATACTTTTAACTGCATCAAGAGTATTGAAAAATACAATACAGCAAACATTAAAATTATTGTTGTTGACAATGGATCAACCCGTGAAGGCACAACGAAAGAAATATGTAATTATATTAAAGAGAATTTCAATAATAATTTTTTAATACTTAAAGACAACGAGTACTTTACAACGCCTCTGCCCTATATCACATTCCTTGTTAGTAACTCCAATGATGGCTATGCACAAGGAAACAACAAAGGGTTAAATTTAGCCTTTCAAGATGACTCCATTGATAACATATTAATCATAAACAATGATGTTCTTTTTGTAGAGGACATACTTCCTAAAATGGCTAAACTACAAACAGACCTTCCCCTTTGTGGTATTATCAGTCCTGTCTTATACAAAAAAATGGAACGGAATATGACAATAATTGCGCAAGACTTTGTGAAAGCAATTGGGAGATTATACTAAATTTCTTGTTTTGGTATAAAAATCCTTTTAACATTCTTGCTAAAATGAAGGAAAAAAGACTTCTACTTAAAAGGAATAATTTATTAAAAAACGATATTTTAGAGGTTGAGACTCCAAGTGGTTCATGTATGTTAGCAAAAAAAACTTTATGGAAAAGTTTATCGGGTTTTGATCCGAGAACATTCTTATATTATGAAGAAAACATTTTATATAAACGGCTTAAAACTTTGGGGCTGAAAAACTATGTGATTCTCCAGACAAAATGTATTCATTTAGGAGCATGCAGTACAAGCAAACATGGAAAAGGCAGTTACAAAATGAGCAGAATAAAAATTGATAGCACAGATTATTATCTTAAACATTATGGTGAAATGAACCAACTCCAAAAATTTATTTATCCTCTTGCAAAAGGGTCTATAGAAATAAAATTACTACTACTAAAGCTTATCGGCTGATTCTCGTCAGTGCAAATCAAATGAAAAAGATATACATAAAAGAACGGCAACGGAGGCCTAATGAATTCCAATTCTATATGCACCAATTTGTTGAAATGCTAGAAAAGGATGGCATACCTTCAATAAAAGAGGTGACTGTAACTAATCGTTTCCATCTTTTAAGTTTTTTCTACAGAATTGTGCGCCTATTATATCTCGGAGGAATTAAATGGATACCCAAGAAAAATACACTTATCGTGACCTCACGAGGAGAAAACCTACTCTTAAACGCCACACCTTATTACCTAAAATATGAAATCATTCCTATGCTGTGGGATGTTTGGCCATATTCTTGGAATCATATCGAAAAAACGATTAAACTACTTAAAATAAAGACTGTTCTTGTTACGGTAAAATCTTATGCAAATAAATTGAAATCTGAATATGGAATAAATGCCATCTGGGTACCTGAAGGAATAGAAACCAATAATTATCATAAGGGAAATATCTTAAGTGAAAGAGAATATGACATCTGCGAATTAGGCAGGCAATACGAACCTTATCACAAGATCATTCATAGTTTACTCGAAAAGGGATGTATTAATGGTTTTCTTCGTACAATATATGATGATAACGGAAAAGTGTTAAAGTTCGCTTTTGATACAAATAAAGAGATGTACGAGAAGTTGCCCCAAACAAAAATTATGGTAAATTTCCCAAAATCAACAACTCATCCTGAAGAAGCCGGTTCTGTTGAAACTCTTACACAACGATATTGGGAAGCAATGCTTTGCCGTTGTTTAATAATAGGAAAAGCTCCTAAAGAGTTAATAGAACTTGCAGGATATAATCCTGTTATTGAAGTAGATTGGAATCATGCAGAAAAACAATTAACAGATATCATTTCCCATATAAGTGATTATCAAGAATTAGTTGATAAGAATTATGCATTTGCCATAAAAAACGCGTCTTGGGAAAGCCGACTTCCTTTACTAAAAGAAAAACTGGATAAGTTAGGATATCAAATCTAAATTATGCTTTTTTATGAGATTTACTATTGCCATACCTGCTTATAAATTAAGATTCTTTGAAGAATGCCTTGATAGTATATTTGCCCAAAGTTATCAAGACTTTGAACTTTTGATATTAAATGACGCTTCACCTGAAGACTTTGATTCTGCAATCGCAAAATATAGTGATAAACGCATTCAATATTTAAAAAATGACAAAAATTGTGGTGCCATAAACGTTGTAGATAATTGGAATAAATTGCTAAAAATGTCAACAGGTGATTATATCGTTATGATGGGTGATGACGATAAACTTCATCCAGACTTTCTTTCAACGTTTAATTCTCTTATTGAAAAATACCCTCAAGTAGATGTCTTCCATGCCCGTGTGACTGGCATTGATGAGAAAAGTTCTCCATGTTATCTAGCCTTAGAAAGAGTTGAATATGAATCGCCTTGTACATTTATACTCGAACGATTTCGAAGAGGAACTCAATTTATCGGAGATTTTTGTATCCGCAGGACTAAACTTTTAGAGATTGGTGGCTACGCAAAATTTCCATTAGCTTGGTGCTCCGATGATGTTACTTCTTTTTCTGCATGCGTTCCCAATGGAGTCGTGCACACAAAAGAGCCATTGTTCTATTATAGATCAAGTTATATAACTATTAGCAGTTCAAAGTTCAATAAAGAAAAATTAGAAGCAGTGCTAGCGGAGCGAAAATGGTTTGAACAATTTGTAAAAACTTATAAACCAAAAGATGAAAAAGAAAAACTGTTATTCAGTTTGGTAAAAAAAGAATATCCTAAGCATATCAGTGACAAAGAGGCTCTATATTTTGCCAGACATCTGGCTGAAAAGAAATCAAATCTATTTCATTTTAACAAAATCAGAAAGCAATATCAGATTTCTTCTGAAACAGCTCAAAAAACAGCCTTTATGGCGTTAGGACATATTTTAAAATCTATATTTTCAAAATAAAAAATATGACACCAAACATCCCCAAAATAATCCATCTCTGTTGGTTCAGTGGTGATGAGTATCCTGAAGGCATTAAAGAGTGCCTGGATAGTTGGAAACGGGTTATTCCTGACTATCAAGTAAAATTGTGGACGAAAGACATGGCCTTGGCTACAGGCATACCTTTCGTAAAAGAGGCTATCGAACAACGTAAATGGGCATTTGCGGCAGACGTAATTCGTTTATATGCTCTTTATAATGATGGAGGCATATATGCAGATTCTGATATTTATTTCTTAAAACGATTTGATGAGTTACTTACAGATAAACTTATCCTATTCATAGAAATGAGTGAGAAAAGTTTCAAAAAAGCGAACCCTGCAGAAATGTTCTCCTCTGACGGAACGAATCTAATGAAAGATGCTTCTGTTAACTACTTCGGTATCCAAGCTGCCTTGATGATTGCTGAACCACAACATCCTTTTATTGGACATCTTTTAGAATACTACAAAAAACTGCACTTCATTCATAAAGACGGAACCTTACACATGGATTCCATTGCACCTCAAATATACGCGAAACAAATAGAGAGCCGGGGATTCAGATATAAAAATGAAAAGCAAGAATTGCAGGATAATATTGTTGTCTATCCTGCCGAATATGTCGGTGGCAATAATTATTTGAGATTCAAAGATTCCTTTGCCGTTCATTGCGTCTCTCATAGCTGGAAGCCTTCTTCAAAAAAAGAAAAGATCATCTTCAAGATTAAGAAAATAATAAAAAAAATGTGCTTTATGGAAGATAAGGCCACCGTTAAAAGTTTTGAAAAGTACTAGATTGTGAAAATTGGATTAGTTCAATTAGCGTTAAGCCATGGAGGTGCAGAACAAGTAGGTGTTATGCTGGCGAATGGTCTTCGGCAACATGGGAATGATACTTTTATCCTTACAGATATGAATGAACCTGTTGTCTATCGTGTAGATGATAACATTCCCGTTTATGACTTTGCAGGCAAGAAGGCAAAGGCTCTCATTAAATGGATAAAGGCTATTAAGAATATCCGGCATATCATCAAGAAAGAAAAGCCAGATGTCATAATCGGAATCATGGGGCTATGCACTCTTGTCACCTATATTGCTTGTCTAGGACTACGTATTCCTATTGTAATGACAGAACATAATGCCTTTGAACGGCCTACATCTGCACCGTTCCCCTTGTCTGTTATACTCTTTAAATTTTGGATTAATAAACTATATAAACATATCACTGTACTTACAGAAGCAGACAAAAAGGTGATTGGCAACAAGCTTACAAATGTAACAGTGATGCCCAACCCTCTGCTGCTTAAACCCGTTAATGATATACCAACTAAAGAAAAATTTGTCTTAGCTGCTGGTCGTGTGGATGCTTGGCATGTGAAAGGATTTGATACACTAATTTGTGCTTGGCAAAAATTTGTAGTTTCAAGTTCCAAGACTAAGGATTCAAGTTGGTGTCTGAAGATTGCGGGAGCAGGTAAAAAAGAGAGTTTTGATTATCTCATGAATCTTCTGCCAGATGGGGAATGGATATACAACGATAACGTTAACGATGACGATAACTATATAAACACAAAAGAAAAGAACATTGGCGCAGAAAAACACAAATCACAGAAAGGCGGTGTTTGGAGGTCGGAGAAATACCATATAGAGTTCTTGGGATTCCATAAAGACATGGAGTCACTTTATAAGAAATCGGAGATTTTTGTTCTGAGTAGCCGATATGAAGGATTTGGACTAGTTTTGATTGAAGCAATGAGCCAAGGATGTGCCTGTGTTGCTTGTGACTATAAGGGGAGGCAGAAGGAGATACTGCGCCCTGAGGGCGTTTCATGTTCCAAGTTTATTCGTCAAGACTCATCAGCAAGCAGTCAAGATTCAAGTATGGAGATTTGTGAGAATGGAATTCTGTGTGAACCAGAAAATGTAGAGGCGTTGGCTTCTGCTTTGGAAAAATTGATGACGGACGAGGAATACAGAAAACAGGCTCAACTGAAATCTGTGGAGCGTTCAAAATACTATTCATTAGATAATTGCGTTAATAGATGGGAAGAGTATCTTCGGTATGACGTTTTAGCTTAAGAGCCTCACCTTAAGCCTCCCCTTAGGGAGGGGATTTCGTTTGCATCAACGTATTATTAGAATTAATAAAAGAAATAAAAAATGGTTGTAGTATTCTTTATATTTTTCATTGTGGCAATGACTTTGGAAATCCAAGGCAATACTAAAAACAGAGACACAATGCTTATTTTGGCTTGCTTTGTTTTATCTTTAGCAGCTGGATTCCGAGATCTTACTTGGTCTGACACTATAGTTTATAAAATCAGTTTTGATAATTATACACCTTTTATTTGGGATTTTTCATTTTCCGATAGACCCGTAGGATATGTAGAAAAGGGGTTCTATCTCCTACAGGTATTAGTTAAAACACTTGTTGATAGTAGCACTGTTTTCTTTTTGGTTATAGCTGCTTTGAGTATGTTCTTTTTATATAAAGACTTAAAACGCTTTTCCATCTTTCCTCTGATTGGACTTTGTGCTTATATATCAAGATTTCTTTTGGGGCGTAACTTTGTGCAGATACGTGCAGGATTAGCTTATCTCATATTGATGCTAAGTATCAAGTATATTTTTGAGAAAGACTGGAAACGATACTTTCTGATTGTATTTGTTGCCTGGCTGTTCCACAGAAGTTGTATTATTGCTGTTCCACTTTATTTTGTTTGCAACTGGATTCACGTGAAAAAATGGCATGTTTGTGTAGCTCTTGCATTATCATTTCTTGTTGGTATATTTGGACAGGGATTCGTTCATACAATCGTAGAAGATAATGCTTCTGACCTAAATGTTGGTGTAAGATATACAGATGCTGGTGGTGAAAAAAAACAATTAGAAGGATTAGGCATTCGAAATCCTATGATTTACTTCCAGTGTTTTATATTATTAGCTTATACATTTCTTGAAAAAAGATTAGCGCATTTGAATAAGTATTATTATATCATCAGGAATGCCTACTTGTATTCTACAATGATTCTAATATGTTTTTGTACTTATAAAGTATTATCTGCACGTACAGGTTCAATGTATGCAACTTTAGAATTTGCAATGATTCCATCACTCATTTTTATATTTAATAAGAAAAACAGAATATTTGCAATGTTCGCTACAGGTCTAGTCTTAACATTTATTTTCTATTTATACTATAATAGAAGTGCAGGATAAATATTTTCTTATGTTATATGTTTTTCATCTTAAACCAATAACTCAATGATGAAACTAACATTTGTGACAGCTACGTTGACTTCGGGCGGTAGTGAGCGCGTGATGTCAATTGTAGCGAACAAAATGCAGGAACGAGGATATGAGGTGGAGATCATCTGTCTCAATGACCAGATTGTCTTTTATCCCATTAATGAGGGTATCAAAATCACTCATGTGGAGGTAGAGGCTGGAACGAAATCACTGCCTAAGAAACTTTGGTGGTTCAGGAAACATATCCAAAAGACTCAACCTGATGTAGTGATTGCCTTTATGGTTTCGGTCTACACTGTTACATTATTAGCACTGATGGGCATAGATATACCCGTCATTTCTTCCGTAAGAAATGATCCTGCATACAGTAATATTAGAAAAAAGATAACCCGAAAACTCCTATTACCAAGATCGGCTCATGTAGTTGTGCAGACCCAACAGATCAAGAAGTTCTTTAACAAGAGCATTCAGAACATGACAACAGTTATTTATAACCCTGTCAACGAAAAGGTCTTTAAACTACAACCCTCAAAAAAGGAAAACCGAATCATTAGTGTGGGACGACTTTACCCACAGAAAGACCAAAAAACAATGATAGAAGCCTTTGCCAAAATGAGTGAACACCATCCGGACTGGAAACTCGTGATTTTTGGTGAAGGGCCAGAGAGAGATTCTTTGGAAAGAATGATTAAAGATCCAAAATCCAAGATTCAAGATAAAGTGTTCTTGCCTGGAAGAAGCGAAAACATTATTGATGAACTGAATAAATCAAAGATTTTCTGCCTGTCTTCTATCTATGAGGGGATGAGCAATGCTCTGGTAGAAGCCATCTGTGTAGGACTTCCAATCGTCACTACAAAAGTTTCCGGAACGGAAGAGCTGATTAAAAATGGTGAAAACGGATTTATCGTGAATATTGGTGACAAAGAATCCATGGCAAAGGCCTTGACAAAGATAATAGAAGACGAGAATCTCCAAAACCAATTTGCTGAAAAAAACAAGGCGCAAGCCATAAAGTTCGAGACAAATACAATTGTGAATCAATGGGAAGATTTAGTTAATTCAGTTGTTAGGTTAAAGGTTAAAGGATAAGTTTTCGTTATCGTCATCGTTATCGTTTAAAAAAAACATGAAAAAATACGGAATTATCACACACTATCATATCAGTAATCATGGGGCAATGCTGCAACTGCAGGCGTTGATTCATGTGCTGAAATCATTGGGCGTTGAAGCGAAAGCTCTTCGATTTGAAAAATCTTTCGATTTTATAGATGAAGAGACTCGGAATAAATACAGGATTTCACTTCGCTCTATTCCTTTCTTCGTGAAATTCCTGATAGAAAACGGCCTGAGGAAATCATGGTTCAACTTCCTGAAGGTGAGAAAGTTTAACCGTTTCAAAAAGAACAACCCTATCATAGGGGAGTATTATTCGCTTGCAAAAGATCTGGATGGTGTTATCGTGGGCAGTGATGAGGTGTTTGCCCTGCACACGGGACCAACACCGGTATTCTTCGGACATGCCTGTCCCACGGATAACGTTTTTGCATACGCAGCGAGTTTCGGACCTACTAACTATGAGGATATCGAAAGACTGCACTGTATCCCTTTTGTGAAGAGCGGACTGGAGAATATGAAAGCGATCTCCGTAAGAGACAACAATACAGGAGCTATCGTAGAGAAACTGACCGGAAAGAAACCACAGAAAGTTTGTGATCCTGTGATTCTCTATGGTTATCAGAAAGAAATAGGAGATTTCGGAACACTGAACCATCAGCCCTATCTGCTTATCTATGCCTACGATAATAACATGAATGCCCCTGCAGAGGTGGATATGATTAAAACCTTTGCCAAGAAACACGGGCTCAAGATTGTGGCACCGGGATTCTATCATAGTTGGTGTGACGAGATGGTGAATGCTGGTCCTATCGAAATACTAAGATATTTCAAAAATGCCGATTTCATCGTTACTGATACCTTTCATGGAAGCGTGATGTCACTGATAACCAACCGCAATTTTGCCGTCATCACGCGTAATAACAAAAATAAATTGGTAAACCTGTTGGATGAATACGGACAAGTGGGACGCATTTTATCCGAGGATGTTACACTTGACTCCCTCTACGAACAGCCCATTGACTACACAACCGTGAATGCAGAAATGGATAAGCGGAGGAAAGAGTCGTTACAATATTTAAGCCTCTCCCTAACCCTCCCCTCAAGGGAGGGAACTCTGTCTTCGTCATCGTTATCGTCATAGTTAGAAAAACATGAATATTGAGGATAAGATTATATTGCGGGAATGCACCAGTTGCCAGGTGTGCGGTGCTGTCTGCCCAAAGGAAGCCATCCATATTGAACTTAATAAGGATGGCTTTTATCGGCCTATAATAGACCATGATAAATGCATCGACTGTGGAATCTGCCTGAAAGCATGCTACAAATACGACGAACAGATTAGCATAACCACAGATGAGAAACTGAAAGACATTCCTATCTATGCGGCCTTTGCCAAAGACGATGACGTGCTAAGCAATACGACCTCTGGCGGAGTGGCAGACATTCTATGCAAGCGTCTGATAGAAGAAGGTTATCAATGCGTGGGTGTCAGTTATGATCAGGAAAAAGACATCGCCATCAATACCATTGCTTCTACCCAGAAAGAAACGGATGCTTTCCGAGGGTCAAAGTATATACAGTCGTTCACCTATCCCGCCTTCAAAGAACTGCTTGGGAAAAAGGTGGATGGAAAATATGCTGTATTCGGAACACCCTGCCACATCTATGCACTGGACAGACACCTCCGTAGAATCAAGAAAAGAGAACAATTCCTATTGATAGACATCTTCTGCCATGGTTGTCCCTCACTAACCATTTGGAAAAAATATGTGAAGGAAGTGCATCAAACAACTCAAGGTGAAGTGCTCGACCAAATTAAGTTCAGAAGTAAATATCGCGGTTGGGGAAATTTCTGTGTTTCAGCAGAAAAGGACCATAAAACCGTCTATGCCGGCAAGAAAATCAATGATGCCTTCTACACCTTGTTCTTCTCGAATCTGGCACTGAATGATTCATGCTGTGACTGTAAACTGAGAAGTACTTTTGAATATACAGATATCCGGTTGGGTGATTTTTGGGGAAAGGCTTATGATATGAATCATACGGGCGTTTCTGTTGTTGTACCTGTCAGCGAATCTGGTAAAATGGTTTTTAGACAAATAAAACCACAGCTAATTATAAACGAACACCAGCATCAGGATTATCTTCCCTATCAGAGCTATGGGAAGAATTATACCATCAATTCTCAGCGACGCGAAAAGATTCTTAGCCTTATCAATAATGAGAAGCTGAATTTAAAGGAAGCAGTAAACTATTATTACGAAACACAGCCTCTTACCGTAAAAATAAAGCGACATATCAAGAATTTAATCCTATTAATGCCAAATAGCATCATTTCAATATTCAAGAAGGTGTATCATTAAGGTTTTAGGTTACCAAAGAACAAAATACATGTTAGTAAACTCTATTATATTCTGGATATTCTTTGCTATATTTCTGCTACCCTACTTCACGCTGATGCGGGGAAGCAATAAGATACAAAACTTGTGGCTATTGGCTGCAAGTTATGTTTTCTATGGGTATGCGGACTGGAGAATGGCCATTCTTTTGTTAATTGCCACCATAACTTTTTATCTTTTAGGATTGGCAATTAATAAGGTTTCAGGTTCCAAGTCTCAAGTTTCAGGTAAGTCATTACTCTCTCCAAAAACGTTTGTTGTTTTGGGAGTCATCTTGGGAGCGGGGATGTTGCTGTACTTTAAGTACCTGAACTTCTTTATTGAACAGTTTGCGGCATTGTTTGGATTGTTTGGACTGAAGACGAACTACAGTTCATTCAATATCATCGTGCCGATAGGTATATCGTTCTTTACCTTCAAACTGATAGCATATATCGTGGAGGTATATAAAGGGAATATGGAGCCATGCAAAGATTTTGTGACGTTTGCTACCTATATCGCCTTCTTTCCAACGATTATGTCGGGCCCTATAGATGCACCGAAACTGTTGATTCCACAGATGGCAAAAGCACGGACCTGGCAGAATGATCAGGTAGCTGAAGGACTGAAACGGGTGCTCTGGGGAATGTTCATGAAGATGTGTATCGCCGATAAGGTGTCGGGTTATACAGATGCGGTATTCAATAATGCCTACCACCATAATGCAACCTCCATTATTGCGGCATCGGTTCTCTATACCTTCCAGATCTATGCTGACTTTAGCGGTTATTCGGAAATGGCCATCGGAACTTCACAAATCATGGGATTCCGCGTGACGGAGAACTTCATGCGACCATATTTTTCACAGAATGTGGGAGATTTCTGGCGCCGATGGCATGCCTCACTGATGAACTGGTTCCGGGATTATATCTACTTCCCCTTAGGTGGCAGCCGTTGTTCAAAGGCAAAAATGTACTGGAACACGATGGTGGTGTTTATGGTTAGCGGTCTGTGGCATGGTGCCAATTGGACATTCATTTTCTGGGGAGCGTATCATGGTTTGTTGGTTTGTGTGTATAAACTAACCAAACCGTTAGTTTCAAGATTCAGAATTCAGGATTCAAGTTCTACAGAGTCTGGTTCTCCCCCCAAAAAGTCGCATCAGAAAAAACTTGGAACTTGGAACTTGAAATTTGAAACTACAATCAAATATGTAAATATCTTGATTGTATTTGCGTTAGTAACCATTGGTTGGCAAGTGTTCAGGTGCAATTCTTTCGGTCAGTTCGT
>JAEEGL010915268.1_pt1 | contig 34949 bp, 26 predicted proteins | sample 9134231 | NCBI WGS metagenome assembly JAEEGL01 (sample SAMN16246548, study PRJNA631951) | gut metagenome | biome: gut microbiome; feature: rumen; material: fiber-attached | host: Bos | place: Iran: Karaj | collected 2018-10 | reverse complement strand
TAAGGATGTAACATTCCTGTCTCCGGACTACATTTTTATCCTGTCCACATCGGATGCCTCCATCGATGTATCCGGCAACAGCAGCCTGTATTCCGGCAGGTTTGGCGTGCTGATGCACAAAAACCACGGTGGAACGGTCTCCCTTCAGGGAGGCAAGGTCCACGCGGAGCGTGCCCTGTTCCTGATCAAGAGCTGGTCTGATACCGACACAGACGGCTGCTGGCCGAACTGCGTTGTGGACGGTGCAGAGGTGACGCTGGGGAAAGACGGTGTGCTCTACCAGCTCATGACCTCCGATGATTCCGGCCTGACACCCGGAAAGCCCAGCTCCTACACGGTGCCGGAGATCGAAGCGGATCTGTCCAAAGCACCCAGACTTCCGGAGACCTACCGTACGCAGAAGGTTGTTCAGGGATTCCCTCCCCATGTGAAGTATCCTGTATTTACGGTGAACGGCGAGGATGTTACGGTGAAGGACGACGTAGATGCCTTCCTGAAGGCCAATCCCTCTGCTGAGCCCACCATGTACGACGCTCCCTACCGGCTGGAGCCTGCCCGGTTTACCCTGAAGAATACCAGTGCCGAGGGTGACATCTTCAACGGCGTCTACGCCCGAATCCAGGTGCTGGATGTGACCGTAGACAACGCCAGCCTCACCGGTACGGTATCCTCTGCCTACACTGTCCATGTGGATGAAAACGGGAAGCCCTGTGCCCCCGGCACCACTTACCGGAAGGACGGCAGAGAGGACGAGCATCTGGGACTCGGACGGATGGGCAACACCCCGGCACCGTCCATAAACAATCCTGTCCATCTGACACTCCGAAACTGCGCCTCCTGGACGCCTGCAAAGGTGAGCTATCTGGATGAACTCCATGTGGAGACCGGCTGCAGCGTAAACGGCAGTGTCACCGTGGATGGTGTCCCGGTCAGCATGCCCGGCGATTTTCGGGGAGCCATCGTGGTGAAGCCCTGACTGCAAAGCCTGAAAAAAGAGAACCTCTGCCGCCAGGCGGCAGAGGTTCTTCTGCTTCATGCTTCTTTACTGGTTTGCTCTCTCAGCGGCTTCCACCACATGACTGACCAGAATGCTGGTTGTTACGGTGCCAACACCGCCGGGCACAGGTGTGATAGCGTCCACAATGGGTTCAGCCTCGTCGAAGATCACATCGCCGCAGAGCTTGCCCTTCTCCTCATTCCAGCCGATGCCCACATCGATCACAACCTGTCCGGGTCGGAAATAGTCTGCTCCGATGGTCTCCATCCTGCCGGCAGCCACTATGACGATATCTGCCTCCTGAATGATTTCCGGCATGTTCACAGTCTTGGTGTGGCAGATGGTCACCGTTGCGTTTCTGTGCATCAGCATCATGGCGGCCGGACGTCCGACCACAAGGCTCCGGCCTATGACTGCTGCCCGTTTGCCCGCACAGCAGATCCCGTAATAATCCAGAATCTCCATGGCGGCCTGGGCGGTGCAGGGCGGGAAGCCCACCTGTGTATTGGTAAACACGCCGGCAAGAGAACCGTCAGTACAGCCGTCCACATCCTTGGAAGGGGAGAGCAGCTTCCGCGCCTTTTCCCCGTCCAAATGATCCGGCAGGGGACGAAACAGCAGGATCCCGTGAACTGAGGAATCCCGGTTCAGGTCTTCCAATGCTGCAAAGAATGTTTCGTTGTCCACATCTGCGGGAAGATGGACGGATTTTACCGCCACTCCGATCTTCTCACAGCGCTTTGTGGCCCCGGTCTCGTAGGATATGTCATCGGGTCTCTCACCGACACGCAGGATTGCCAGTGTGGGCAGGATGCCCTTCTCTTTCAGATCGGCAGCCCTTGCTGCCATCTTTTCATTCAGCGCCGCCGTGACAGCGGCGCCTTTCAGAATCTCAGCCATCAGCAGAACCTCCCGTAGACATCCTCGTAGACCTTTTCCGCCAGTGGCCAGTATTTCGCCATCTGCGCATCAACGTGGGCGTTGATATGATCGGCGTAATCACGGTCCTTCATGGACTTGGTGTTCACCTTTACGTTTACTGCCGCACCGTACATGGCGCTCCAGCAGAACACCACTCCCGTTGCTGCGTCGGAGACAGCCAGTACAGAACCCTTGTCCGCAAAGTCCCGCTGCAGTTCAATGGCTTCACAGCACAGGTCAAGAATCTCAAGCGGTACTGCCGCGGCATCCCGCAGACACTGCTCCATGATCTCGTCCCGGCCTGGATCGTCACGGGGAATGCCGTAGGCACGGCTTAGAGGCTCAAATGCCTCCGCATCTCTGTTGACGCAGTCCAGAAGCCGCAGCCGCAGATTCTGGGCTTTTTCCATCAGCACCCGGACATCCTCTTCCACGTCCGCGTATTTTTTCTTCCCGACCGTAAGTTCTCCCACCATGTTCCCAAGTGCGATGCCTATGGCGCCTACAAGGGCACTGGCGCCGCCTCCGCCGGGAACAGCGGATCTGGAGGCAAGCAGTTCGGTGAATTCCGTTACACTCCTGTTCAGCATGCGGGCAGCTCCTTTCCGATCCCGGCCTGCTCCAGCAGAGCGGGGACCTTGCTTTCCCAGCCAAGAGTCATGATGTGAACACCCTGACAGTAGGGACGGCACTCCCGGATGATCCGGGCAGCGATTTCCACGCCGGTTATACCGGCTTTGGCCTTTTCTTTATCAGCAGAGAGTTCGGCGATCAGATCATCCGGAACATGGATTCCGGGAATATTGTTGTTCATGTAACGGCACATGACAGGTCCTTTTGGAATGATGATGCCAACCTGTACAGGCTTTTCAAACTGCTTTGCACGTTCCATAAAGGCAATAAACTTTTCCGGTTCAAACACAGCCTGCGTCTGGAAAAAGTCACATCCTGCCCGAACCTTGCGCTCCATTTTGGCCAGCTGTGCATCCGCGGAATCTCCGCAGGGGGAGATCACTGCGCCTTTGGCAAACTTCGGGGGGGCACCCTGGAGAGAATTGCCACCGAGATCCACACCGGACTCCAGCTGGTTTACGGTATGCAGCAGGGAGACCGAATCCAGATCGAACACCGGCTTCGCACCTGGATGATCTCCCAGGCTGGGATGGTCTCCGGTAAGGCACAGAATGTTTTCAATACCGAACAAGGCGGCACTGAGAAGATCGGACTGGAGGGCAATCCGGTTCCGGTCTCTGCAGGTCAGCTGAAAAATAGGGGTCATGCCCTCATCCTTCAGAGCCTTGCATACCGCCAGACTTCCAAGCCGCATGACAGAGGACTGGTTATCGGTGACGTTGATGGCCGCAACGCCTCCAAGATATGTTTTGACGGTTTCCATCAGGCTGTCAATATGGAAGCCCTTAGGCGGCCCGATTTCTACGGTGACCGCAAACTCACCGCGGTCGGATAATTCTGTAATCTTCATATGTAACGCTCCTCAACCAGGTTGCTCCTGGGAACTGTCTGCTCTGTCCGTGAAATCCCGGATCTGTACCGGACTCTGCAGCATGTCAAGCCGGTCTGTGGCTTTCAGCCGTCGGAGGATCCGCTCCCAGCCGCATTCCATGTCCGGATCCGCTTCGCACCTTCCGTCCCTGGCGCCGCCGCATGGTCCGTTCAGAAGACCTTTCGAACAGGCGGTGACCGGACAGATTCCGCCGGTCAGGTTCAGATAGCATTGCCCGCACTGGCCGCAGTCGTGCTCGAGCGGTGTTACGCCCTGAAAGCCGGGAAGCCGGATGGTGTCGCAGCCTGCGCAGACACGTCTGCCTTCCAGCAGATCCGCGGCAGTCTGCACGCCGACGCCGCAGGAAAGAATCAGCACGGTATCTGCATCGTCCAGCATAGGGCGCCGCCGTTCCAGACGTGCCCGCAGATGGTCCGGATTACAGATATAATCCGTTCCAAGCATGCCTGCAAGCCTGCCCTCCTGCAGAAGCGATCCGGCTAACGCATCTGCCTCTTTCTCAGGAAAGCTGGTTTCTGCGCATCCGCGGCATATAATGAGGAAGACACTGCCGGAAATCAGGGAGTCAAGCTCCTCCCTGGGCTTCAGCTTCGTTATCAGCATTTCATGTCATCCCCCTTACCGCTGTCTTGCCTTCCCGGATTTTTTCCACAAGCGGAATCCTGGAGGGACAGATGTATTCGCAGCAGCCGCACTCAATGCAGCTGGTGATGTTTTTGCTTTTCAGTCCCGTGATTTCTCCGCTTTCCAGGTATTTGGGGAAATAGAGAGGGAAAAGCTCCATGGGACATACGTCGGCACACCTTCCGCACTGTATGCAAGGCACCGGTGTGCATCGGTCTGCTTCACGGACAACGATGCCGTTGGTGGCCTTGATGACCGGGACATCCTGACAGCTGAGGGGTATTCCCATCATGGGACCGCCCATCCTGACCGTGACATCGTCGAGAGTAATACCCCCGCAGTATGCCAGTATTTCCTTTATGGAGGTGCCGATCCGGACAAGGAAGGTGCCGGGGTCTCTGATTCCCTCACCGGAGACACTGACAATTCGTTCCACCGGCGGCATACCGGTGCGGATCGCATCCGAGATGGCTTTGGCGGTGCTTACATTGCTTACGACAGCACCGACATCAGCAGGAAGACCGCCGGCAGGCACGGAACGTCCCAGAACTGTTTTGATCAGCATCTTTTCCGCACCCTGGGGATATTTTGTCGGAACGGCAGCCACCTCAATACTGTCAAGGGCAGCGGTTTTCTCACGCAGCAGGGCAAGAGCATCCGGCTTGTTGTCTTCGATGACGATCACGCCCCGGGGGGCTTTTACGGCCTTCATGATGGCACGCAGACCGTAGATCACTTCCTCTGCATAACAGAGGAGCACCGTATGATCGGCGGTGAGCATGGGCTCACATTCACAGCCGTTGAGCAGCACCGTGTCGATAGGCCTGCCTGGCAGAAGCTTGACGTATGTGGGGAAGCCGGCACCGCCCATACCGGTGATACCCTTATCCCTAACGATTTCGACAATCTCTTCCGGGCTGAGCCTGTCAATGTCCTTTCCAGGCACCACAGATTCGTCCACAGTGTCAAGCCTGTCGTTTCGTATTACGACAGAGAGCACATCAGAGCCCAGCGCAGGATGCCTGCGAGGCTCCACCGCCTCCACTATTCCGCTGACACTGGCATGAACCGGCGCACTGATCAGACCGTCCTGACAGCCGAGCTGCTGTCCCACTTTCACGGGATCTCCGGCTTTGACTAAGGGCAGGGCGGGCTTTCCTGCATGCATTGACAGCGGAATTACCACTGTATCGGGTCCCGGAAAGCGCACAGGCTTCCGTAGCTCCTTGAGCTCGGGTGGGTGTACGCCGCCGCTGCAGCCGCTGAGCCTTTTTTCCCGGATGGTTTTCACGTATTCATGTACAGTCCTGAAGTCTGCTCTGCTGAAATCACGCAGCAGTACTGGATGGTCCAGAAATTCCCGCAGCCTGCCCTGCTTCTCAAGCCGCAGATAGATCTTCTCCCAGGCGCAGTCTCTGCTTGGATCGGCCTCGCATCTGCCGTTTTTGGCACCGCCGCAGGGACCGTTGAGAAGGCTCTTGGAGCAGTCGACAACAGGGCAGATCCCGCCGGTAACATTCAGATAGCACTGTGCACAGGCACCGCAGGCCTTGTCTGTCAGAGCCATGCCGTAATGACCTGTTTCCTGGACAGAATCACATGCGGCAAAAACGGGGAGAGGCACAGTACCGGCGACGGTCTGGATTCCCAGACCGCAGGAGATTACAAAAACATGCGTTGTCCCCGCGGGAATCAGGTCCTGAAGTGTACGGACTTTCTGATTTTCGCTGCAGAGGAAGTCTGTACGGACTGTGCCGGTAATATGCCTGCCAGCAGTTTCTGCAAGATGAATAAAAGTATCCAGATCAGATGTATCCCCGGGCTGAAAGTCCCGAAAGCACTTGTTGCAGGCCACCACGAACACATTGTCTGTGTCCGCCAGGACCGCAGCCAGCTCTCCCGCGGGCTTCAGCCGATACTTTGCATGATCTTCCAAACGCGCACCTCCTGTTCCCGTGCCGCACGAGGGCAGCACGGCGTGATGCAGTGATATATGGAATCATTATAGCGAAACATATCCCATTCGTCCAGTAAAAACAGTTTTTAATATGTTTGCAGCAAAAAACGGAGAGAAAACGATTCCAAAGACGGGGACGGGCTGGACCGCTCTACTCGGATTGATGACAGGCAGCATGCCCGGAAGAATAAGGAAAGGCAGCGGGAGATGAACCCGCTGCCTTTCCAAAAATACTTGTCCGAATCGGACGATTATCCGGCATTTGCTTCCAGGTACCGGTCATAGGCTGCCTGACGCAGCTCCTGCATGGTTCCAAGGCCCATGCGCTCCAGATCCTCGATGAAGGTGTCATATTCGTCCAGGCTGCGCTCACCGGTAACAAACCGGAGGCACTGCTCCGCAGCTGCGGTGCCGACATCGCCGGCGACCTGGTTGTACTCCTGACTCTCCTCAGAGGTGTTTTTGCCCTGGATCGTGTTGGTGCCGGTACGACCGGTCTTCCAGATTTCGATGCACTCCAGCTCCGCCTCAGTGGTGTAGGAGGCCATCTTCCGCTCCGTGGTGTTGAAGTAGGGGGTGCCTACCAGAGAGGTGTGCAGGAACGCTGCCACGAAGGAGGGCATGTTGGGATCGTTCAGAATCACATCGGTGTAGTGGGGAACACCCTCTTCGTCATAGTAGAAAGTCTCGCCCTCCACGCCGAAATCGGAAACCAGGATGCCGTCGGGTGTATACAGCCAGTTCATGAACTCCAGACACTCCTCGGGATACTCGGTCTGGGCGGAAACCGCGATGGCGGAGGCGCCCACGCCGCCGGAGGTCCGTGCCAGGGTGTTCTCCATGCCCTTTTCCTTCATGGGATCGGGAATGGCGCGCAGGTCGTAGCTGGGCTGGCCGCTGCGCTCAGCGCCGCCACCGGCCAGCAGGTTTGAGTTGGTGTAGACCATACCGGTCTCGTTGGCATAGATGTACTCGTCAAAAGCGATATTCATGACGTTCATGAAGTCGTCGGTGATAAGGCCTTCGGCAAAGGCGTCATGCATCCACTGCAGGCACTCCTTGTAGCCGGGCAGCTTCATGGAGCAGACCACGGTCTTGCCGTCCTCGTCGATCTGCCAGGGAACATCGTTCCGGCCAGGGCCGGCAACACCGAAGGCGTTCCATCCGAAGAAGGTGGACAGGTCCGCATTCCACATGACAGGATTCCGGATCCCAAGCTCTTCCTTCCATGCCTTCGCAACATTCCATACATCGTCCATGGTCTCAGGCACTTCCATGCCCACCTGATCCAGCCAGTCCTTCCGGATGGCTACACCGCTGTCAGAGTACTCGCAGTACTCGGAGAAAGAAAGAATGTAGCCTTCAGAGGACGTCAGATCTGTCCGGAAATCCGGGAAGCGGTTCAGGATGGCGTTGTAGTCAGGTGCATGTTCCTCCAGGTAGGGAGAAAGATCCAAAAGTACGCCCTCGTCCACGGCAGCGTCTGCACCTGCGGCATAGTTCTGCTCACCGTTGCAGAAGAAGTCATAGTAGTCACCGGCCGCCCAGATCAGAGAGATCGTGGTGCCGTAGGTTTCCTCACCGATGAGGGTGAAGTCCAGATCCACATTGGTGGCTTTCTGCCACTGGTCAAAGGTGGGGATTTCCTCGATGACCTGCTGGGTCACGCCGAACATGCCCAGGAAGTTGTGGAACATCCAGTAGATGCTCAGTGTGGTGGGCTCGTCAAAGATGGGGTATTCCACCGTGACAGCTGGTTCCTCAGCCGGAGCCTCTTCAGCCACGGAGGCCTCTTCCTCTGCAGAGGCTTCCGCAGCGGGTTCTGCGGCAGGCTCTGCGGCGGGCTCTGCGGCGGGCTCTGCGGCAGCAACCGCTTCCTCAGGGGCCTCTGCAGCAGACGCAGCGGAGCCGGATGCCTCAGTGCTGGCAGCCGGGGCCGCACTTCCGCCACAGCCGGCCATCAGGCCTAGAAGAAGAGCTAATGAGAGCAGAATACAGATAGTCTTTTTCATTTTTTAACCTCCTTGTGTATTAATCTCCATATTATCATATTATCGTGAAGTGCTGAAAAAGCAAAGTATCAAAAAACATGTTGTACTATCAATTTTTAAAGATAAAATGCAGATCCCGCGGGAACGCATGTAATCTGCGGTTCCCGCGGGAGTTCCAGATTTATCTGCTTATCAGAGCTGCATGGCTCTGGAGAAAGCCTGACGGTTGACCTTCTGGAGGTTGCCGCAGCCGTTGCAGTCGCCAACCAGCAGGAACTGGTCCGCAGCGTCCGCATAGCTCAGCGCCTCATCTGTCAGGGGCTTCATGCCGCCGCACAGCACGACGGAGTCGGCAGTGATGGTCTGCTCCCTGCCATCCGCATCCACATAGGTGACCGTGTTGCCAGCCACGCCTTTGGTGGTGACCTCCGTGATTCCGCGGAGATTGGGATAGGCCTCCCAGGCGGGACGCATGCCCTCCCGGCCGGTCTTGGGATCGGTTCCCACAAAGGCCATGGTGATGTAGTGCAGCCTGGAACAGTCGTGGCCGATGGCCTTCTGCCGGGTCAGCAGGGTGACATCGTGGCCGTTCTCGCAGAGATACATGGCGGTTTCCACGCCGGTCTCGGACGCACCGACGATGACAACATTTTTGCCCAGCTCCGCTTCGTGCCCGAACACGTCGGTGCAGAACCAGTATTCGTCCTTGAGAGTTCCGTCCTCCCCGGCAAAGCCGGCCATGGACTTCGGGATCTTGGGCACCGCGCCGGTGCAGGCTACAACGGAATCAAATCCGTCTGCGGCAATGTCCTCCGGCGTCGGTGCGCAGTTCAGGATCACGGTAACCCCAAGCTGATCCATCTGCCGGATAAGCCATGCCTTGTACTCTCCGATGGGCCATTTGAAGGAGGCGTAGTCACCGTGGATGATCTGACCGCCAAGCCTGTCTGTCTTCTCATAGAGAGTCACATCATGACCGCGCTGTGCGGCATAAATGGCCGTGCGCATGCCCGCCGGGCCTCCGCCGATAACGGCCACCTTTTTCGGCGAGCCTGCCGGCTCCACCATGCGCCCCAGCTTATGCTCGATGCCCATTTTCGGGTTCACGGAGCAGACGCTGATCCACGGATCGGGATCATCCAGAATCGTGCCGTGGCACTTGTTGCACCAGAGACAGGGAGTGATGTCCTCGCCACGGCCGGCGTAGAGCTTTTTCCCGTACTCCGGGTCGGCAAAGAAAGCACGTGCCATGCCGATGATATCACAGTCGCCATTGGCAATATACCGGTCCAGCTCCTCTGGATCCTGGAAGCCGCCCACGGGCTGGAGCAGAAGCTTCTTCACACCGGCGTCCTTGATGGCACGGGCATACCGAATCACATCGTGCTCACCCTTCTGGAAGGTAAAGCCTGTGGGGTGGGACTTGCACATGTCCTTCTCCCGGATCTGAAGGATGTCGATCCGGTCCTCGCAGAGCTTGGCAAACTCGATGGCGGTGTCCAGGCCATAACCCTTCATGCCGCCGCCATAGCCTTTGGGCTGCTCGCCGGCAATGCCGAATTCAATGATCCAGTCGGGGAAGGCCTTCTTTACCGCGTCGGCACATTCGAGAATGTAGCGGGTGCGGTTTTCCAATGTGGAACTGTCATACTCATCTGTCCGCTTGTTGCCGCCGAAGGGGCCGCCGGCGGCGGCCAGGTTCCCCTCCACGCGCATGGAATAGCCGTCGTAGCCGTAAGCGCGGAACCGGCGGCACTTCTCCACGAAGTCCTGGATGTTCTGCTGGATCATCTCTTTTGAAGCGGGCTCGGTGGCAGGGCGGAATCCCATGGGGCCGAAATTGCCTGCTTCGCTCCCGCGCAGGCTGTAGCCCTCCGGGAACGCCGGGAAATCGATGCCAACCAGAATCTTGGAACCGTAGAAATGGATGTCGTCCGCCAGCTGGCAGAAATAGTTGCCCACGGCAGGATCAGAGTAATCAAAGTTCTGCATATGGACCATGTCGGAGTAGTAGGGCCCCTTTCTCTGGTTGGGGTTGCTCCACTCCGCCAGGGTGATGATGGCACAGCCGTTCTTTGCGATGTTGGTGTAGAAAGCCATCAGGCCCTCTGCAGGGAAGGTCTCCGGCCCCTGAAGAAAGTGGGGAGAGGCATTGGGGAACATAGTGCGGTTTTTGATGACCACGTTGCCGATTTTCAGGGGAGAGAGAAGGTGGGCATAGCGTTTCATTGGACGTCATCCTTTCTGAAGATGGGAATAGAATCGTGTCCGGACTGTCGGATCGTCTGCAGCCCGGATCCAAAAAGGGCGAGCCCCCAGAGTGTATCAGCTACGACTCTGGGGGCCGCTGGATTTCAGTTTATGGTATTAGCCAAGTCTGGACATGTAGATGTCATAGGCTTCCTGCTCGATCTCGGTGATCCGATCCAGGCCCATGCTCTGCACAGTGGCCAGGAAGTCGTCATAGGTGGACAGATCGCGGTCGCCCAGGATGAATTTGAGAACCTCGCCGTCAGCGTAGGTTGCCATCTCGGTCGTGAGAGAGGCATACTCAGTCTGCAGATCCAGCGGGATCTGCACGCCGCGGTCAATGATCCAGGCGCCGTCGGTGAGTTCAGACAGGGTATCCAGAGCCTCCAGCTGGCCTGGTCTGGGATCATAGAAGCCCTTCTCCATGTCGAACACGCCGGGGAAGAAGGTGGTGGCCTGACCGGAGGCGTACTTGTAGGTGGCGAACATATAACTCAGTCCGTCTGGGTTGTTGATGATGAGGTCGGTCCAGTGGGGTTCACCGTCAGGGCCGTACTCAAAGGATACGCCCTCTTCACCCCAGTTATACATGAACTGTCCTTCCTCGGAGTACAGCCAGTTCACAAGACGCAGAAGGTCTGTGTAATCCTCACAGGCTGTAGTGATAGCCCATGTGTCGGCGTTCTTGATCAGCTGGGAGTCAAAGCCAACATGGATATCTTCTACACCGGGAGCCTTGGGATAATGGATAGCCATGAGCTCCATGGCGGTGTTGGCGGGGTTCATATCGTAGATGTCGCTGATGCCGGCCGCGGAGTAGTCCACGAAGGAGCACAGGTCATTGGCCATGTCATAGCGCACCATGGTGATATCAGTGTCATTGTAGAAGTCGTCGTTGAAGAAGCCCTTCTTGTACCAGTCGTTCATCTGAGCCAGATACGCAGGATACTCCTCAGTGGTGTAGGCGTGGACGATAGTACCGTCCTTGACCATGAATCCGCCGGGATTGACGTTGAAGGCGGAGGCCCAGTCGGTGTCCTGGCCGCCGTACTGCAGGTAGGCATATGCACCGTAGGTGTCCTTGGTGAACTGGAGATACTGCTCCATCTCCTCCAGAGTCTCGGGCTCATCGTTCATACCGGCCTCGGTCAGCCAGTCCTTACGGATGATCATGCCCATGTTCTCCGTGCCGGCCTTCTTCAGCAGCTGCGCAATGCAGCCCATCTTACCGGAGTCGGTGAGCATATTCAGATAAGCCTTCTGATTGGATTTGAGGATATTCATGTAGTTGGGGGCATATTCCTCCAGATCCTCACGGATATCCACGATGACCTCGTCATCGATGGCACCCTCTGTGCCGGTGGAGTAGTTGCTGGAGATGCCGATGATGTCGCAGTAGTCGTTGGCTGCAATCATCAGGTTGAACTTCTCGTCCTCGCCGAAACCGCCGGCTACTGCCTGGAAGTCGATGTAGACATTGGTGGTCTCGTTGATGAGCTTGACCATGTTGACCTGCTCGGAGAACTGGTCGAGGCTGATTCCGATCAGCTCCATAAAGGGAGCAACGGGCATCCAGCAGGTATAGTGGACTTCCTCTTCTGTGATGGGAAGTTCCACATACTCCAGGACGACCTCGCCGGGCTCTGCAGGCTCAGCGGCCTCAGCAGTATCCTCTACAGCAGAATCAGAAGCCTCTGCCTCTGCGGCAGGCTCTGCTTCAGCAGGTGCGGCAGCTTCCTCCGCGGCGGGCTCGGCAGCTTCTTCGGCACCGGCAGACGCAGCGGATTCTGCGGCAGGGGCGGAAGCGGATCCTGCCGCTGCGCCGCAGCCGGACATCAGTCCGAGACACAGGGCCAGAACCAGAAGCAGAGCAAGCAGTTTGTTGTTCTTCATGTCATTTCCTCCTTGTAATATTGATATTATTAACAATATCTAATACAGTATAAAGTATATTGTAGGAATAGAGTCAAGAGGAATATCCACCCGAGGGGAGGGCAGATCACAGCTCGATCTGCACCATCAGCTCCGTGATCCGGCTGATCCGGGAGATGGAGGAGAACCCGGTATCCATTCCCACCTCCACGATTCTGTCGTCAGACAGGAACCGATGCTCCGTCAGGAAACGGTCCAGCAGAGCATAGGCGCGCTCCGGCTGGCATTCCGCCCGATCGAAACGGACTGTAGCGTAATACCCCTCGGGAAATCCGAAGCTGCCCAGAGGAGGGCGGGTATGGTAGGGACCCGGATCCATCAGGATCCCGCGGTAGCGGAGGGCACGGTCCGTACGGAAGTCAGAAAGGGACACAAGTGCCCCGAAGCTGTAGGAGGTCTGCACTGGGGGGATCTTCCCCAGCAGGTTTTTGCGTGCCTCAATGAGACGCAGAGTGAAGGCGCGGTCTGTCACGGCAAGGGGAGGAATCTCCCGAAGCAGATAGTGACGCATAGGCGCGATCCGTTCCACCGTAACAGTTTCAAGCGGAACATCCGGCTGTGACGGACCCGCGGCCAGGCGCTGCATGATCTTCTGCTGTGCCTGAAGTGCTGCGATCTGGTCCTCCACGGAGGCGAGGTGGACCTGAAGAATATCAGCCCAGCTGTCATCCTTCCGCAGGCGGTCCAGTATCGTTTTGATTTCAGACAGAGAAAGGCCGAGACCGCGAAGGAACAGGATGTATTCCAGTTCCCGGAGCTGAAAAACGGAATAATACCGGTAGCCGGTATCTTCACTGATCACATCAGGCCGGAACAGACCGATTTTATCGTAGTGCCGGAGGGTCTGAACGGTGATATCATACAGGGAAGCCACCTTGCCGATCATCAGATTGACTGCATCCTCCTCATGACGCCCCTGGGGCTGCACCTGATTCCGCAATTCGTTCATGCTGATCCCTCCAAACTCTATTCATTAGTATAGAGTTTTTTGAGCGTTTTTGGAACCTGTTATAGGTGTATTTTTGAATTCTTGTTGGTTTTTTATAATCAGACGGGAAATATTTGTTGATTTTTTACGAGGGAATTCGCTTGACTATGCGGCCGGTACAGGCGGTAAATTAATAAAATAGGTGAAATAAAAGGAAAGTGAGGGAACCAAATGGCATTCACATGCGAGCAGCTGGTGGGACGCTGGGAGGACCAGCGAGACCTAAAAAACCTGATGGGCAAGGTCTGCTTTACCATTCTGCTTAAACAGGAGGACCGGATGGTAGAGCAGTTCTGGAGCAGGCGCGAGGATATCTGCCTCGGCCGCAACGACGGTTGGTACGTCGGCCGGGAGGCGGTCAGAGGCTATTATGACGCGGTCTATGCTCACACAGCCTACTACACGGATTTTATGAAGAAAGCATTCCCGGACCGGATGGAAAAGCTCTCTGAGGAGGAGCAGTTCGGCGCAGGTTCCATGGACGTACGGCCTATGTCTACACCGGTCATTGAGATCGCGTCGGACGGAGCCACCGCCAAGGGAATCTGGTACTCCAGAGGCACATATAACGATGTGACACCCCAGGGGCCCCTGTCCTGGTGGGAACTGGCAGTGTATGCCTGTGATTTTATCCGGGAGGACGGAGTCTGGAAGATCTGGCACATGCAGAATCTGACGGATATCCATGTGCCCGGCGGAAGGAGCTGGGGTGTAAAGGACCCGGAGCCTTTCCCGGATCTGCCGGAATTCGCCGGTGCGGAGCCCTTTGTGGAACCGGCACCCAACCGGCCGGAAACTCTGTATACCGCTTATTATCCCGGACGGCCTTTCCAGAAGCTTCCGGAACCGCCCGTGCCCTATGAGACGTTCTCTGAAACGTTCTCCTACGGCGTCTGAACGGAGGTGCTCTGAATGAATTACTACGAGAACAGAAAATACTCCGACGAGGAACTGCTGATAAGGGTTATGGACAAGGAGGCCATCAAGAATCTTATGGCCCGCCGTGCCTTCTATTATGCCAACAACCAGCGCCGGAGGGAGCTCGACGAACTGTGGGTCAGTGATCCCGCATATCGCACCACCGCCTCCTACGGCCGGAACTGGGGCTACTATGTCGGCATGGATTCCATCATGAACTACTATGTGACAGAGCATGAAAAAAAGCAGATGGCCGCACTGGAGGCGCTCGGTGTGGAACCTGTACCGGAGAACCTGGGCTGGGGCTGCTCTGCTTTCCATGAGACGACGACTCCAATGCTCTATATCGCAGGGGACGGCAAGACTGCCCGTGGCCTGTGGTACGTTCCCGGTCAGGAGACCATCATGCAGCCGGACGGCACGGCGGCATGCTACTGGACCATGGACAACATGTCCGCGGATTTTGTCAAGGAGGAGGACGGCTGGAAAATCTGGCATCTGGTGGTCTGTGCTGACTTCTTCGTGGAGGCAGGCACGGACTTCCAAGTGGGAACGCTGGACCCGCTGACCGGGCCGGATCCCTTCCGGGATGAATTCGGCACACCGGATATCCCCATGACGGTCCACAATCCCCGTTATAATCTCAGTGACAACTATCCGCCCATGCCGCTGCCCTATGAGACCTATACCGCAGAGGGCAGCCTGGCGCCGGAGGGACATCCCCGGCGGCTGGACGGCTTCTACAAATTCCGGAAGGGAGGCGCTGAAAAATGAAGGAGCATCTGACACTCTCCCAGCGGATCCACAACGCCGACGGCTCTCAGCAGATTGAGAACCTGAAAGCCATCCACGCCTATACCCATGCCAGGAACTGGCCGGTGGAGGAGTGGGACAACATCTGGGATCTCTCCGACGACTGCTCCTGGGCCCACGGCTTCGGCCGGTGGCGGGGCGGCTATAAGGTGTATCTCAATTCCGTCACGGAATGGGATATTCCCACCTTTACCAACTACATGAAACTCTACAAGCTCTACCCGGACGTTATGGGCATGGATCCCAGACCGCTGAACTTCTCTCCGGTACATATCCTTTCCAGCGACATCATTGAGATTGCCGATGACGGAAAGTCCGGCCGGGGCGCGTTCCTGACCCCGGGCAACATCTATGAATATCTGAAGCCCGCCAGACACCGCCGCGCTATCTTCATGTGGGAACGGTACGGCGCGGACTTTGTCTGTGATGAAAACGGTGAGTGGAAGTATCTCCATGAGCATGTCTGTCCCGATTTCCAGGGCAACTACGACAATGTGAACTGGGGACTGGAGGCCTATCAGGTGGCAACGGACCCGACCCGCCGCAATTCTGCCGCGCCTCCTCCGGATGCGGATTCCGCGGGACATCCCGATGGTGTCAACGCTGCTCCCGGCGGACCAGGTGGCCCTGGAGGCCCCGGCGGTCCGGGCGGTGAGGGACCGGGAGGACCTCCTCCCGGCGGCGCGGGCGATACCGGCGCGGCCGGACCCCGTGACATGATGCTCGACGATCCGGGTCCCCTGCATCGGGAATACGAGTTCCTGATGCCCATTCAGAATACCTGTCCCTGGCCTGAGCCCTATGCGGTCATGGATAACGACAACACATACACTCCGTTTATCGGAAAAGACCGTTTATGATCAGAAAAGGAGGAGACAACAAATGAAACACACCATTGCAATGCTGCTGGCACTGTGCCTGTGCATCGGCCTGTTGGCCGGATGCGGTTCCACAGCTGTCCAGGAAACGTCCGCTTCCGCCCCGCGGGAAGCAGCATCCTCTGCCGAAACTGCTGCAGCAGAGACGGAAGCAGGGGAACCGGAAACAGGGGAGGAGCCTGCGGCTGAGGAACAGGAAGCACCGGAGGACGCCTCCGTGGAAGAACCTGCGGAGGAACCGGCTGAGGAACGGGTATACGGCAAGGACGGCATCGTCTATACGCCGGTGGAACTTCCCATTGTGGAGGAACCTGTCTCATACACCATCTGGTACGGCGAGCCGTTCTCCGAGTACGTTACCGATCCGGCTACAGACGTGGCAATCTTCCCACTGGTGGAACGGCTGACCAATGTACGCTTTGATTTCTCCGTGTTCACCATCTTTACTGCCGCCGAGCGGTTCCAGCTGCTTTTTGCGGCAGACGATCTGCCGGATATCATCCAGGATGCCATGAGCTACTATACCGGCACGATCGACGCAGCCGTTTCCGAGGATGAATTCCTGTATGATTACGCAGGCGATCTGGAGTCCATGCCCAACCTCAAATCCACGCTGGAGGCGTATCCTGAGGCTGAAAAGGTGATTACCTCCAGTACGACCGGTGCAAAGGTCTCCTTCCCGGAAATGTATATGGACATCGGCGATATCTCCGGTTATATGATCCGTCAGGATTACTTTGATGCTACCGGAATGGCGATTCCCGAGACCTATGATGAGCTTCACGACCTGATGGCGGCGGTCCACTCTGCCACCGATTCCAATATGGTCCTGATGAACACCGGCTGCGACAGCAGCCTTGGTGCGGGCTTCGGCATCAATGTCGGCGTTGGCGATTCTGATCTGGGCGGCTGGTACGTGGTGGACGGAGAGGTGAAGATGGGCCTTCTCGAGCCGGAGATGGTGGACTACATCAATCTGGTGAAGGACTGGTATGATGAGGGTATCTTCAATAAGGACTTCGTGAATTCCGACAGGGGCGATCTCGGCGGCTTCTTCGGGGGAACCTATTCCCTGATCGTGGTGCCTCCAGAGATATACAATGCTTCTATGAATGTCCTGGGAGTTCCCACCGTGGGTATCCCGCTGCCGGTGCAGAACAAGGGCGATGAGCTTCTTGTGGGCGGCAGCCAGTACTCCTGCCTTATGGACGGAGCCTGCTGGAGCATCAATGCCAATGTGTCCGAAGAGGACGTTGCCGTGATCGAACGGCTGGTGGACTGGATGTATTCTGAAGAGGGCACCCGGGTCATGAACTGGGGCGAAGAGGGCGTCACCTATGAGATGAAGGACGGCGAGCCGGTCTATACCGACCTGGTCACACACAATCCCGACGGCCTGGATTACGCCCATGCGGCCTACCTGTATGCCACCGGAAACCGGACACGCCTGCCGTTCCTGCAGGATTACAAGCGCTGCTTCGCAGACTTCAACGATGTCCAGCTGGAGATGGCGGAGATGTACATGAGCGAGTGCAACAAAGAGCGAGATTATCCGCTCGGTGCCGTGATGAACAACGATCAGAAGGAGAGCTACAACACTGTAGCGGCAGACATTGCCACCTATATCTCCGAGAATGTGCTGCAGTTTATCTACGGCCAGAAGGATATGAGCGAGTGGGACGGCTTCATTGATACCGTCAGATCCATGGGTATTGATACGGCCATTGAAGCCAAGCAGGCTGCCTATGATGACTACATCAACGGCTGATATGCCACAGGCATAATAAGAGGGTCTCAATGATAGAACGGGGGATGCAGCCTGGCTTCAGAGCTGCATCCCCCGTTTTTATCAGTTTTTCGATGTATATACATGCAGAACCTTAAATCGGGTTAGACAGGATATGCCCTGCGACCGGATTTGCCTGTGCGGTTTCAACGTGTACTGCCTGTTATGCCAGCGCCTCCGCCAGTTCCGGAAAGACCTCCAGACTGCGACGGAGAATACCGTTCATATGGGCAATGGCGGTGCCGTAGTTGGTAAATGGAATACCCTGATCCTCGGCGTTTTTCATGCGGTAGACCATCTCCCTCTCATTGAGCATACAGCCGCCGCAGTGTATAACCAGCGCATAGGGGGACAAATCCTCCGGGAACTCCGTGCCGGAGGTGAAGGCGTAGTTCAGATTCCTGCCTGTGAATGCTTCCAGCCATCCTGGGAACTTTACCGTACCGATGTCGTTGCACTGACGGTGGTGCGTGCAGCCCTCCGATATCAGCACTGTGTCTCCGTCCTTCAGAAGCCGGAGATGTGCTGCCCCGCGCACGGCGGTTTCCAGGATGCCCTTATACCGGGCGAAGAGAATGGAAAAGGATGTCAGCGGGACGGAATCAGGTACCATATCCTTCACCTGGGAAAAAGCCTGGGAGTCTGTGACGACCAGCTTCGGCGGAGATTTCAGCACTGCCAGCTGAGCAGTCAGCTCCTCCGGCTGGGTGACGATGCATGCGGCGTGAGCGTCCATCACATCCCGGATGGCCTGTACCTGGGGCAGAATCATCCTGCCCTTGGGGGCGGAGCCGTCGATGGGCGTCACCAGAATCACCAGATCTCCTGGATCCAGAAGATCTCCAAGAATGTGCTTTTCCGGTCCCTGCTGCTTTGCCAGGGCGGCGATCCGCTCCTTGAGCGCATGGATATTGAATCCCTCTCTGGCACTGACAGCCATCTCATATGTTTCTTTCACCGTGGTTTCTGCCAGATCGGATTTGTTGTATACCACAAGATAGGGAATGTTCTTTGCGCGGATCCGCTCCAGAATGGCCCGGTCCTCCGGCTGGAGCCCAAGTGTTCCGTCCACCACCAGGACAGCCACATCGGTCTTGTTCAGGGCCTGATAGGCCCGGCGCACCCGAAGGGTTCCCAGATCACCTTCATCATCAAGGCCGGGGGTGTCAAGAATCACCACAGGGCCGAGAGGCAGCAGTTCCATAGCCTTCTGCACCGGGTCAGTGGTGGTGCCTTTTACATCGGAAACGATGGAAAGAGACTGCCCTGTAACCGCATTGACCAGGCTGGACTTCCCTGCGTTCCGCAGGCCGAAGAAACCAATGTGAACCCGGTTTGCCGACGGGGTCTGATTCAGGTCGTTTGCCATTTTTATACGCTCCTTTCGCGCTTCAGCAGCAGGATGAACGCGCAGCATGCCTGTTATCTGACAGGGGCTGAGTAAAACACGGTCATCAGACGGATATTCTGTTCCAAGACTCAGAACCGATGCTGACTCTGACTCCGAGAGGTTCTGCCGCAGATCTGCGCGGGAGGCAGGGACGGCATTGTCTCAGAGCATTTCAAACAAAAAAGCCGCTCCCGCCCAGAAGGCGCGAAGAGGCACAGATCAGCAGAAAACCGGTTGTGATCGGCTTTGAGATGAGGCATGCCTTCTCCCGCAGAACGATTTTTATGCTGACAGCATTATAGCAGGATATCCTCGGAATGGCAAGGCTATTTTTCCTTGCGGCAGGTGTAAACTCCGGCAGAAGGTTGCATTAATAAAACAACTGAGTATATAATAACTGTGATTTCAAAACAAAGGAAAGGCGGAAACAGGAATGAAAGTGCTGCTGATCAACGGAAGCCCCAGACTGCAGGGAAATACGACTCTTGCGCTGAAGGAACTGGAACGTGTGTTCCATGAAAACGGTGTGGAAACGGAGCAGATCCGGGTAGGAAATAAGGACATCCGGGGCTGCATTGCATGCGGTACCTGCGGACAGACCGGGGAGTGTGTATTTGATGATGCAGTTAACGAGGCCGCATCGAAATTCAGGGATGCTGATGGTGTTGTGCTGGCCACACCGGTATATTATGCTTCGCCCAATGCCACTCTGGTGGCGTTTCTGGACCGGCTTTTTTACAGCACACACTTTGACAAGACCATGAAGGTGGGGGCTTCTGTTGCTGTCTGCCGGCGGGGCGGTGCGTCGGCAGCGTTCGATGTGCTCAATAAGTACTTCACCATTTCCGGAATGCCGGTAGCCTCCAGCCAGTACTGGAACAGCGTCCACGGAACGGCGCCCGGTGAAGCGGCCAGGGATGCGGAAGGGCTGCAGACCATGCGGACACTTGCCAGGAACATGGCATTCCTGATGAAGTCCATCGCACTGGGCAAGGAGAAATACGGTTTGCCGGAACGGGAAACCCCGGAAATGACTCATTTTATACGCTGAGTATAATACACGCGCGGTCTCCGAAAGAATCGGAGACCGCGCGTGCTCTGTCATCAGAAATACATGAAAGTACAACAGTGCTCAGGTATTCATATTTTCAATGGAAATGGTCCACTCCCGCCCAAAGCCGATGTCAAATCGCTTCATAAAGTTACCCTGGTTCACATCCAGACAGAGATATCCGGAGGATCCCCGGTAAAGGAGTACTGCGCCTTGAGGAACATCTCCAAAGGCATGGACGAAAGGTACGGGAGCGTCAAAGCATCGCCGGCCGGCTTTTGAGATGACTACCCTAGTCATGTCACCCTCGGAAAAACCGCATCCGAGGAAATCCTGATTCGTAATGCTGGCAGTAACACCCCCGAAATGGTGCAGACCGGTCATCAGGAAGCCCGCTGCTCTGCCAGCTTCCAGCCGGGGAAGCAGCCGGTATTCTTCACATTCCACAATCTCCTCCACCGGGTAGCACTCTCCTATCTCTGTAAAGGAAATCACGCCTGCAGCCAGTCTGGCCGCACAGTAACCAAACAGATCCCTTCCATGGAAAACGGAAACCTCTTCCAGTCCATGCCAGCGGTTTGTACGCTCATCGATCTCCCGGATCTCAGCAATGCCCACACCGTGCTTCAGGTGTGTCAGTGTGCCGTTATCCGGTGTCACTACGAAACTGCCGTCAAGGAGCTTCGCGGCACATGCCCTGCGATGCGTACCCACACCGGGATCCACCACGGAAACGAACACGGTTCCTGAGGGCCAGCATGGTTCCACGGCGGAAAGGGAGAGCGATGCCTCCCAGGGATCAAATGCCTTGATATCATGACACAGATCAATCAGTTCCAGGGTGGGATCCACTCTCTTCATGACGCCTTTCATGGAAGCAACAGCCCCCCAGGTCAGGGAAAAATCCGTCTGAAGCAGAACAGCAGGTTTCATAACCCCACCTCCAGCGTTACCGTCCAGTCAGCGCCGAAGCCCACCCGAAAGGTGTCCCGGAAACTGCCGCAGGATACCGCCAGGGACAGCTCCATCAGCTCATTGTTGTAAAGAACAGGCTCTCCTTCAGCGACAGATCCGAACGTCTCGCCGAAGCGGATCGGCTGATCCAGCACGGCAGTTCCCCGGAAGGCTATGGTCACATGTACCATCCGGCCGTATCGGACGCCCATATCCAGCAACATCCGGGTGGGAACGTTGGTGAACAGGTTCCCAAAGTTTGGATCATCAATGACAATGGTTCCCTGGATGCGCCTCGAGCCGGAAACCGGCTCCGGCAAGGGAAGTACAACGATCTGTGATGGATCATAAGCCGGACCCACCTCCTCGAAGGAGATGATGCCCGCGGCCAGGCGTGCTGCGCAGTAACCGAACAGATCCCGTCCATGGAACACAGATGTGGCATCCGTGCCCCGGCCCCGGAGCCGGTTTATGGTTTCATCAATCTCACGTACGGAACGTATGCCGTGCCTGGAGGACACATGAGTCAGGGTGCCGTTGTCCGGTGTCACAACATAGTATCCGTCTTCAGTCAGAGCGACACATGCACGGCGGTCCGTACCCACACCGGGGTCTACCACAGAAACGAACACAGTTCCTGACGGCCAGAACCGCATGGCCTGCCAGAGCCGGTAGGATGCGCTCCAGATGTCAAACTGCGGCAGTTCGTGGGTGCTGTCGATAATCTCAAGACTGCGGTCCACGGATTTGACAACGCCGTACATGGCGGAAACTGTGCTGTCCTTATAGCCGAAGTCTGACTGGAACACAAGCAGTTTTCTTTCTTCCATGGTTTGCCTCCTCAGATGAAAGGATTGTAGTAGAAGCCATGGTTTACCTGGAATCGGATCAGCAGTGTTACGGCAAGTATAATTACGCATACCAGCATGCACAGATAATCCGATGTATGGAAGGGTTTTCTTGCATACCATGTACGTCTTTTGTTCTTTCCGAAGCCCCGGAGGTCCATGGCGTTGGAAATCAGATCGATACGGTCCATTGTGGTAAAAATCATGGGCGTGAGGATCGCCGCTATGCTTTTGATCCGGGAAGAAAGCCTCGCCTTGGAGGACATCTCCAGACCTCTGGCCTGCTGGGCCTGGGAAATGGAATGATAATCTCTTGTCACGTCCGGGAAATACCTGAGGGTCAGAGAAAGAGCCATGCATACCTTGTAGCTCACGCCTATGGCGTTGAGAGATGAGGCGAATTCACTGGGATTGGTGGTGAAAATGAAGATCATGCCCAGTGGAATCACCGACAGGTATTTGGAGAATTTGGTGATCTGGTAGAACAGCTGCTCCAGCGTGACGATGTATCTTCCGCCGAAAGAAAAGACCTGGTGTTTTGTTCCGTAGATTTCCACGCCGTACTGGGGAGCAAAGAGATAGGTCAGAATGAAGTTGGTGATCAGAAAGACAAATACGTAGATCAGCATCAGACGGATCTGCCTGAATCTGATGCGGGATATTGCCATCATGATATAGGAGATCACCATGATTCCCGCGATCACCCGAATATCGTAGGTGAGCATGACGCTGGAGGTCAGAAGAATAAAGCATACCAGCTTTGTCAGACCGCTGAGCCGGTGGACAAAAGTGTCCAGCTGACTGTAGGAGAAAAGCTTAACCTTCACGGCCGCGCACCTCCCTGTCATAGCGTATAAAACACTCCACAAAGCTCAGCGGATCGTCGATGCCGGCCTTCTGGGCAAGGTCAAAAAGAGATGTCGGCTTCAGATTGGCACGGTCGCTGAGATCCAGATCACAGAGAACCTCATATGCCTTCTCATCCGCCAGCTTCCGGCTGTCACTGAGGACTATTGCACGCTCAGTGTACTCCAGCATCAGATGCATGTCGTGGGTAATCAGGATGATGGTCTGGCCCAGAGTGTTCAGCTCCCGCAGGAACTGCATGATCTCCGAATAGTGGCGATAATCCTGTCCGGCTGTGGGCTCATCCAGGATCAGGACCTTGGGATTGAGCACCAGAATAGAGGCGATGGTCACCCTCTTTTTCTGTCCGTAGCTCAGGGCGGAAACAGGCCATTTTTTGAAGGGGAGCAGCCCACAGATCCGCATGACCCGATCCACTCTCTTTTCAATCTCAGGCTCCGGAATCCTGCGGATGCGAAGACCAAGAGCGATCTCATCGTAGATCATGGACTTGGAGATCATCTGATTGGGGTTCTGGAGCACAATACCAACGTGCTCCGCCCGCTCGGAAATGCTGTACCGGGACAGATCTTCTCCCTGCAGGCAAACGGTGCCGGCGTCCGGGTCCAGGAAGCCAACGATGACCATGGCCAGTGTAGACTTTCCTGCGCCGTTTCTGCCCACAACAGACACCATCTCTCCCTCATGGACCGTCATGCTTACATGGTCCAGCACAGGCCGGATGCCGTTATAGCTGTAGCAGACATCCCTGACCTCCAGCAGGGGAGTCTGGACAGGCTGCTCCGTCCGGCGGAGATTGGACTCATACCATGTCCTCAGACGATCCCGGCACGGTGCCATGTCCAGAGTCGAAAGGGAGGCAGGAGCCATTTCCGCTGTGATCTCCACTCCGGCATAACGGCATGCGGTGAGATACAGCGGCTCCCGGATGCCTTCCCGGCTGAGGATATCCATGGCCAACACACGGTCGGGAGTGTCATCGGCAAGGATCCTGCCCTCACTGATCAGCACCAGCCGGTCGACATGGCAGTGCAGCACGTCCTCGATCCGGTGCTCGATGATGATGACAGTCTTGCCGGAGCTGCAGATCCGATCGATCAGCTCAATGGCGGTTTTTCCTGTTTTGGGGTCCAGATTCGCCAGAGGTTCATCAAAGAGCAGGATATCCACATCGTCAACCATGACGCCAGCAAGAGAGACCCGCTGCTTCTGTCCGCCGGACAGATCATAGGGGTTGTTTTCCAGCCTGGAGTCCATATCGACCAGCTGCGCGATCTCCCGGACCCGCTCCTTCATCTCAGCCTGGGGCACGCAGTCGTTCTCCAGAGCAAAGGCAATGTCTTCTCCGACGCTCAGGCCGATGAACTGGCCGTCTGAATCCTGCAGTACCGTTCCCACCTTCTGGGACAGGGTAAAAAGATCGGCGCTTCTGGTTTCAATACCGTCCACAGTGAGACTGCCGGTGATGGTTCCGCGGTACGCGCACGGGATCAGCCCGTTGATACAGTGTCCCAGTGTGCTCTTTCCAGAACCGGACGGTCCGGCAATGAGGATTTTCTCGCCCCGGTGAATATCCAGATTGATGTCGAACAGGGTGGGCTCCGCCTGTGCATAGTACTGGAATCCGAAATCCCGAAAGGATATGATAGTGTCTTCCATGTTTTGCTCCCTCATTCCCAAAAAAGGCACATGATTTCTCATGTACCTTTCCGGGTATGTTATGAAAATGCCGAAATCAGCTGTCGCTGTCCTTGGTCAAGGTGCCCCGTCCTGCCTTGCTGGCAGCATAGGCCTTGAGCAGAAGGCCGCCGATGAGGCCGGCGCAGATAAAGTCCATGACAAAGGCGATGGCACCCTGAGTGAACACCAGATTTACGGGCTCACTGTAGATCACGATGTCCAGTACAGGAGCCACAACGACCCACGCCACAGCCTGACCGATAAGGGTGTAGATCAGGAAGATGGCCAGCTCCTTTTTTCCGAAGACACCTTCCTCAATCTGGGGAGCCAGCTTTCCGGAGGCAAGGCCTGTGGCCAGCGCGCATATGCCGGAAGCCACGATCCAGCTCCACCAGGGGGAGCCATAGGCGATGAAATCGTTGAGGGCGTGGCCGATGAAAGCAACAAGGAATCCGCAGATGGGGCCGAACAGGGCGGCAAAGAATGCCGATACACCGTAGGCGATCTGGAGATTGGTTTCAGGAACGGGGGAAGGGACCTTCACAAACATGAACAGCACCATGAACAGTGCGGCGCCCAGGCCCGTTGCAACGATGGTTTTTGTCGCTGATTTCTTCATAATGATCCTCCTCTTGATATATCTGTCCCGGATGCATCCGCCGCGGAGCAGCAGATACAACATCTGCATTATGACACAAGTTCCCGAAACTGTCAATTCTACAGCGCAAAGATGACGGTTTTCTTTCCCGTGGACTCAGAAGGCCTTGGCACAAATAAGAGCCACCCCGCTTCCGGGCTGACGCCGCGGAAGAGGGGTGGTTTTATGCACAGCAATGCTGTTCCTTCATGGGAAATACAGAGCGGATCATATGAATCCGCGGTCTACCATTTGTCCTCGTCATATTCGAAGAGGTAGCTGTACACAGGTTCTACATCCTGGAACGCCGTGCCAAACACCTGATTGAAAACCCGGCGCATGGTGTTGATGCCCGTCTGCCCTTCGATATCAAAGATTTCCCCTTTGTAGCAAACGGCGTTGAGGATGTTCTGCATGTAGGGGTTTTCCTCATAGGGATCGTATTTTCTGAGTTTATGGACCTGCAGCATATGCATGGCGTAGCGGTTTCCGTGATCCGAGCACAGGAAAATCAGAGCGCTGGGATCATGCTCCTGAATCGCGTCCACCAGGTTCAGAATGAACTTGTTGCAGTATTCCACCTGACCCAGGTACAGACTGGGATCCTGCCAGTGCCAGCCGGTACGGAAGGGAAGCTCTTCGCCGTTGGGTCCCACCATGGTGGGACTGTGAGGAAACTGATAATAGCCCACCGTCAGTGTGGAGCACCCGTTTTTCTCTGCCTCCCGCCAGCAGGATATTCCAGCCTCCATGGCGTTGTCCAGTCCCGCACGATAGCTTGCACCATAGTCGGAAATGAAATAATAGGTGAGGAAGCCCCGGATCAGAGGAATCCTGTCATACAGACAGTTCCGGAGCAGGTAGACTGAGATGGTCCTGTCCGCCTGATTGGAGGTCAGAACCCGGCAGCCATCTGCGCCAAGAAAGTCCAGGTGGTTGACCAGATTAATCCGGTATCCATTGGCGGCAAACATCTGGTACAGCTGGCAGTTGTTCCGGAGCATGGCCTTTTTTTCAGCTGGGTCTGTCTCTTCGACAAGATAGTTCAGATTCAGCAGGTTTGTCATGAGGGTGGAGGTGAAGATGCCCTCGGTATTGCGGCTGGTGTTGGAAATGGTGAAACCCCGATCCTCCAGATCCTCCAGGAATTCTGAATTGTCGTAATTGTAATAGTGGAGGAGGTTTTCATAGCCTCCGTACTCGTCAAACATGAACCAGTAAACGTTAGGACGGTCCGGCTTCGGAAAAACGGTGTCACTGATCACATATTTCTCCGGGGTGGCACTCCCGGAAAACTCCTGGTGGATCCGGTGTTTGGTGATCAGTGCCGGAACAATCATGACACTGTTGACCAGCGTCATGGCGCCGAAGCCGATCAGAAGCAGCAGGCAGCCTGTCCGCAGATCGGGCTTCTTTTTTATCAGCAGTACAAAAAGCGCAGCCAGCAGCAAAACTATGATTACCAGCTGATAACGCTCCCGCAGGAACGGAATAACCTGTTTGATATATTCTGCTACCAGGCAGAAATTGATGATCACAAGCATGGCAAGATCCGTCCAGAAAGCCGCCCGGGAGACGTTGCGGAAGAATGGCAGCGTTACAAGGAGCAGAATGGCTGCACTGGCCAGAAATACCAGAAGGAAAGGAACCATCTGGGAGGCATCCGCCTCTGCGGCATTCCTGGCATACATGAAAATGCTGGGAAAGGCACAGATCACTGCCACGGAAAGCAGAGGCACCAGATCATATTTCAAAAAATGGCGCATGGGCGACAACTCCTCTTGCAGTGCGGTTCAGAGATTCGAACCGGCCAATGAGCCTATTATAACGGGAATCACACAAAATGCAAACAGAAACTTCGTGAATTTATCACGAAAAGGAGCAGCCTGGCCCGGAAATACAGGTCTGCGAAGGTGCTTTATACGGATGTGCCGGCCTGCTTATGGATGAAAAAAGAAATGTGTTGAAATTGTGTACATGACGTGGTAAAATACCGAAGATACTGTATTATAAATAATAATCCAGCACTCTGTGAGATCCTGAAGGTTCTCTAATGAATTGCAGAGGCTGGTTCCGGAGGTTGCCATGACTCTCATCAATACAGTCCTCGGTACCCCGTTGGGGTGGCTGATGTGGCTCTGCTACCGGGCTACAGGTGGATATGTTTTTGCCATTCTGTTATTTACTGTCCTGACGAAGGTGATTCTCCTTCCGCTGAACATTGTCGTTCAGAAAAACTCCATTAAAATGGTTCGGCTCCAGCCGGAGCTGAATCGGATCAATCTGAAGTATTTCGGTGACCGGGATGCCATTGCCGACCACAGCATAGAGCTCTATCAGCGTGAGGGATATCATCCCATGCTGGGTGTGATCCCGCTGGTCATCCAGATCCTGCTGGTGCTTGGTATGATCCAGGTGATGTATCATCCCATGCAGCACCTTCTCCGCTTTCCGGCAGAGATCTGCCGCAGCCTGGTGGATACAACCGCATCCCTGATCGGCGTGCCTCAGCTTGGAGTAGGCGGGGAGCTGATCGCGATCCGTGCTCTATGTGACCCGAACAACCTTGCCTTCTTCCGGGACAGCATTCCCGCCGTCTCAGAGGCGGACCTCCAGGGCTTCATCGCAGCGGCACGGGGACTGGACATGCATCTGTTTCAGCTGGATCTGGCGCTGGTTCCTCATCCGCTTCCCACCACGCCGATGCTGTGGGTCCCGGTGCTTACATGTGCCTCCACATTTCTGCTGTGCGCCGTTCAGAACCGGATCAATGTACTTCAGCGGGAACAGAGCTTCATGGGACGTTGGGGTGCAGGGCTGTTCACCGTGGCGTTTTCCACATGGTTTACTTTTCTGGTGCCAGCGGGAGTGGGCGTATACTGGATTCTAAGCAATCTGCTCTCCCTGCCGAGCATGTTCCTTATGAACATCCTCTATCCCCCGGAAAAGGAAATCGACTATCAGGAGCTGGCCGATACAAGGGTAAAGCTGGAGGCCCGCAAGAAGAGCCAGAAGGAGGCACGCCGCAAGCTTAAGCCCTACCGCAAGCGCGAAAAGCAGGACTACCGCCGCTTCCTCAGGAGCAAAGAGAAAAAGCAGTTTGTGATCTACAGCGAGAGCAACGGCTTTTACAAGTACTATTCCGGAATGCTGGACTATATTCTGGAGCATTCGGATATTGTCATCCACTACATCACGTCCGATCCAAACGACAATGTGTTTACCATGGAGAGCCCCAGATTCCACGCCTACTATATCGGAGATCTGCAGCTGATTCCACTGATGATGAAGATGGATGCCGACATGGTGCTGATGACAATGCCGGACTTGGATCTGTATCACATCAAGCGCAGCCTGGTGCGCAAGGACATCGAGTATGTCTACATGGAACACGGCTGCGGCAGCGACAACCTCCTGGGAAAGCCCCATTCCTGCGACCACTTTGATACCATGTTCAATGTGGGTCCACACCATACGGCGGAGGACCGTGCCCTGGAAGCGCTTTACGGGATCAAGCCCCGTAGGATGGTAAAGGTGGGGTATGGCCTTATCGATGACATGACGGCTGCCTGGGAAAGCATGCCGAAAAAGCCGCCGGAGGCTCAGAAGACCGTCCTGATCGCTCCGTCCTGGCAGACAGACAATATCATGGATTCCTGCATTGACACGTTGGTGGAGCAGATCCGTCCTCTTGGCGTGAAACTGATCATCCGGCCGCATCCCCAGTACATCCGGCTGTATCCGGAGCGCATCGAGGCGGCTATTGCCCGATATCAGCAGTATTTCGGGCCGGACTTTGAGTTCCAGACGGACTTCAGCTCCAACGAGACAGTGTACAGTGCCGATCTGCTGATTACCGACTGGTCCAACATATCCATGGAGTTTGCGTTTTCCACACTGAAGCCCGTACTCTATATCAATACCCCCATGAAGGTGTTCAACCCGGAATATCAGAAGATCGATATTGTACCCATCGACATCTGGATCCGTGCGGAGATGGGCGGTCAGCTGGAACTGGATGAGGTGGACAGAACCGGTGCCGCTGTGTCAGATCTGCTGGCACGGCAGGCAGAGTTCCGGGATATCATCCGGGCAGTAAAAGAAAAATCCCTTTATAACATCGGTCACGGCTGGGAAGCAGCCGGACGGTATGTTGTGAGCCGGCTGGAGCCGGATCGCAAGCAGTCATAGGAAGACAAGAAGACAGGAAGACAGATATGGAATTGATTTCACCCACTACGCCGCAGGCAGAACTGATTTCCCGGGTATTTCAGCTGGGACCGAAGGATCCGATTCCTATGCTGACCCCCATCGAGGGCGGCCTGACCAACAGTTCCTACCGGTTCCAATGCAAAGGCGAAGACTGCATCCTTCGGGAGCCGGGAGAGGAATCCGGCGAGTATGTCTCCCGGGAAAGTGAAGCTGAGGTGTACGGAAGAATCCGGAGCCTGGATATCTCCGATGAGGTGCTCGCCATCGAACCGGACACAGGACGCAAGATCTCGCGGTTCTGGGAGGGAGCAAGGATCGCCGACCCCCACGATCCGGAGGATGTCAGCCGCTGTATTGACATGCTCCGGCGCCTCCACAGCAGCAGGATCATCGTTCCGTTCCGGCATGTGCTCTACCGGCTCAACGCCTTCTACCGTCAGGAGATGGCCGGCATTCCCTCAGCGTATCCGGATCACGGGGAAGTACAGCGGCGCTGCCTGGCCATGGAGCCGATCCTGAACCGATATCTGGGTCAGGGCGTGCTGTGCCACTGTGATACGGTGGCAGCCAATTTCCTGTTCTTCCCCAGGGAGGGCAGGGAGGAGCTGCGGATGATAGACTGGGAGTACGCCTCTCTTTCTGATCCCGCCATGGATCTGGGTATGTTCGCGAACGACGGCTATTATACCCCGGAAGAGACTGATTCGCTGATCCGCCTGTACCTCGGAAAAGAACCGTCTCCGGACTTCACCATGCGGGTCTATGGTTATCTGGCTTATTCGGGTATTGCCTACAGCAACTGGGCGGAGATTCAGGAAGCCCGCGGCGAAGATCTGGGCGACTACGGCCCTAAGCAGTATGAAAATGCCCGGGTCTATTCCCGGCTCTTCTGGGAACTGCTGCCCCGGGTGGAAGCGGAGGAGAAGCATGGAACACATTGAACGCGCACTGATTATGGCCGCAGGCCTTGGCCAGCGGATGCGTCCGGTGACGCTGAAAACACCCAAGCCTCTGGTCCCAGTGAACGGCGAGCGGTTCATCGACAATCAAATGGCCGCCCTGCGCGCCGCGGGCATCTACGACGTTGTCATGGTGGTCGGATATCTGGCGGAGCAGTTTCGGGAATTAGAGGATCAATATCCCGGTCTGAAGCTGGTTCTCAATCCGGACTACGACAAGGGCGGCAACATCACTTCCATGTATTATGCCCGGCACTATCTGGACCGGCCGGTGGTGATCATGGACGGCGATATACTCATTCGGAACCCAAAGGTGCTTATCCCCGAGATTTCCCGATCACACTACTGCTGCACCTGGGAGGAATCCGACCCCAGAGAGTGGTATTTCATTCCGGACGAGGATTGGGTCATCACCAAAGTGATCCCGAAGGAAGGACCGGGCTGGCAGCTTCGCGGCATCAACTTCTGGACGGCCGCGGACGCGAAACGGCTCCGGCGACATCTGGAAACCGCCTATGAGAAGGAAGGTCTGCGGGACGCCTTCTGGGATGAACTCCCGCTGATCAACTACTGGGGAGAATACAAAATCGGCATCCGTCCGCTGGATCGGGAGGATATCCATGAGATCGACACCTTCCAGGACCTGTGCCGGGAGGATCCGTCATATATCAGCTTTGAGAGGAAAGGAAGTATGCAAAATGGACACAGCAAAGGATGAGAAAAGGCAATTTCATCCGGATTACGGCATTATGCTGGTGCCGCTTATCATCATCGGCTGCATCGCTGCCACCTTCTTTATCTGGCCGGAGGGCGCCACCAACACGCTGACGGTCATTCGGGCCTTCATCAACGCCTACCTGTCCTCCTGGATCGGTCTGGTTGGTATTGCATCACTGGTTGTTTCGTTTGTGATCGCGTTCTCGCCACTGGGAAAGATCAAGCTTGGGGATTCAAAGCCCCTTTCCAGATTCCACTGGGGTGCCATCATCTTTACAACGACCATCTGCTCTGATGTGCTGTTTTACGGCATCTGCGAGTGGTCCTTCTATATTGATGATCCCTATGTGACCTCCCGGGCAGGTGCACTCCAGGACTGGGTCCCCACCATGTCCCTGTTCCACTGGGGCCCCACGGTGTGGAGCTTTATGCTGGTTCTGGCTGCGGGCTTCGGCTTTATGATGTACATTCGCAACACCAGATCTCGGAAGCTCAGCGAAGCCTGCCGGGGACTTCTGGGACGCCGGGTGGACGGTCCCATCGGCAGAATCATTGATATCCTTGCTATCTTCGCGGTCTACGCCAGTATTGCCTCAGGTTTTGGCATTAACATCCCTGCCATCGGAGACGCCCTGGGCGCGGTTTTTGGCTTCACTGCTGGACCCTGGTTCTATATTGCGCTGATTTTGGTTTCGTGTCTGATCTACACGATCTCTGCGTGGATCGGTATGAAGTCCATCTCCTGGTTCAGCACGGTGTGTGTCTGGCTGTTCGGCGGGCTGCTGGTATATGCGTTCCTGTTCTCCGGAAGGCCCATGTTTCTTGTGGAAACCGCTGTTACATCCATCGGGAACTTCCTGAACAATTTTATCAGCATCTCCACTCAGCTCGATCCCATGCGTCAGACCAACTTCCCCCAGAACTGGACACTGTTCTACTGGTGCTACTGGCTGACTTGGGGAATCAGTGCACCCTTCCTCATCGCCCAGATCAGCGGCGGCAGGACCATCCGGCAGCTTATTGTGGAGGGGTATGCCTGGGGAGTGGCTGGAACCTGGCTTTCCTTCCTGGTGTTGGGCAACTACGGCATGAGCCTGCAGCTTGTGGACGGCATGAACTTCTCTGGGGAGATCGCCGCAGGCGTCCCCGCCTCCACGGTGGCAGTGGAGATTCTGAACACACTGCCCCTGCCGAAGCTGGTTCTGATGGTGGCCGCCATCGTCATGTTCCTGCTGCTGACCACCTGCCTGGACTCCACGGCCCTGGTGGTGGGCGCATTCTCCGAGCCCTACTTGACGATTGATGAGCTGCCGGACCGCAGGATCCGCCTGTTCTGGTCCATCCTGCTGATCGTGATGCCCATCGCGCTGTTGTTCGCCAGGGGTTCCTTGGAGAATATCCAGTCGGTCTGCATCATCGCCGCATTCCCGCTGAGCATCGTGCTGATCCTCTGCGTGGCTGCGTTCTTTAAGGAGGGCTTCGCCTATGTGAAGGCGCCTCCGGAGTCTGCGACGGAACAGATCCCTGCGGAGGATCCGGAATAATCCGGCACAGCACCCATATCGAATATCATTTGACCCCGTCCGATGACGACACGGAGCAGGCTCCGGCGCCCGTCGGACGGGGTTTTGCACACAAATTCAACACAAATCGCACAAATAAAGCACACAATTATATTGAAATCAAGGGATATGTGGGGTATAATACCAAACATTGGAAATTTCGCAGAGGAACCAAACCGGCAGCCAACATCGGAGCGAGAGAACCTCTGCGGCCTGACTTGGATGGGGGACAGTCAGGCGATCCGCCGCAAGTAAAAAAGAGGAGAGAAACCAATGAACGCAACCAACACACCCGTAAAGAAACGTTTTGACTACACGCTGATGATCGTGCCGTTCCTGGTATTCACACTCATCGGCGCCACTTTTTTTATCTGGCCGGAGGGCTCTTCCAACGCGATCTACATGATCCGGGAGCTCATCAACAACTATTTTTCGTTCTGGATCTGCTTTGTGGGTCTTGGCTCGGTGGCAATCACCCTGGTCTTTGCCTTTTCGCCCCTGGGCAGGATCCGGCTGGGGGACCGCAAGCAGGCCATGCCCCGGTTTCGCTGGGGCGCCATCGTGTTCACCACCGTCATGGGTGCGGATCTGCTGTTTTTCAGCCTGATCGAGTGGACATACTATGTTGACGATCCATACCTGGGCACCCTGGGCGGCGTTCCGCAGGACTGGATCCATACGCTGTCCCTGTTCCATTGGGGTCCTACAGTGTGGAGTTTTCTGCTGGTGTTTGCCGCACTCTTCGGGTTTATGATTCATGTGCGCAAGCGGGAAACCCGGAAGCTCAGCGAGGCCTGCCGCCCGCTGTTCGGACATCATATGGACGGGATCTGGGGTCGGGTCCTCGACATCCTGACCATTATCTCCATTATTGCCGGAATTGCCACCTCTTTCTCCGTCACCGCGCCCATCATCGGGGCGGTTCTGGGCCGGCTGTTCGGATTCGATGCAGGCAGAGGCACCTATATTGCCGTTATCGTGGTGCTGTGTGTGGTCTATACAATTTCTGCCTGTGTAGGCATGAAATCCATCTCCTGGTTCAGCAAGCTCTGCGTCTGGCTGTTCCTGGCTTTGCTCACCTTTGTATTTCTGTTCTCCGGCCGGGCCATCTTTATGCTGGAGACCTTTATGACTTCCCTCGGCAACATGGCCACCAACTTCCTGCGGCTCTCCACCCAGCTTGATCCGCTGCGCCAGACGCTGTTCCCGCAGAACTGGACCATCTTCTACTGGGCCTACTGGCTCAGCTGGGGTGTGGGCGCGCCCTTCTTCATTGCGCAGATCAGCGGCGGCCGGACGCTCCGCCAAGTCATCGTGGAAGGCTATGCCTGGGGTGTCGCCGGAAGCTGGATCGGGTTCATGATCCTCGGTAACTACGGCATGAGTCTGCAGCTTATCGATGGAATGCCGCTGTCCGCTGCGGTCATGGCCGGTGAGCCCACCGAGGCGGTGGCAATGACGATCCTGGAAACCCTGCCGCTTTCCAAGCTGGTCATGCTGGTGGTGGCCCTGGTGATGGCGCTGCTGCTGAGCACTTCGCTGGACTCCACCACGCTGATTACCGGTGCGTTCTGCCAGCGCGGTCTCAAGCCGGATGAGCTGCCGGACCGCCGGCTCCGCGTATTCTGGGGAATCCTCCTGATTGTGCTGCCGGTGGGGCTGCTGTTTGCGGAAAACTCTCTGAACAATCTGCAGTCCATTGCCATTATCGGTGCGCTGCCCATCAGTGTAATCATGATCCTTGCGATCGTCGCGTTCGTCAAAGACGCCAGAGCGTATCTCAGGAGCGGCGGACCCGAGCCCCACGAGATAACAGCTCCGGAGTAACTTGACAAAGCATCTGAGGTTATAAAGCAGTTCACCCCGCCCGACAAATGCCACGGAGTTTTCTCCTGCCTTTTCGGGTGGGGTGTTTTCTTCACAAAACCAACAGAAAGCGCACATATTACCAACACCAAAGAATTGAAATCAGGGTCCTCTGGGACTATAATACCATTGAATGGCAGCGCAGGACTGCGCAAGGCACAGCCCCGGCGCGGCAGCTACTACAAAAAGCATCAACACAAGGAGGAAATCAAAATGAAAAAGAATATTCTGGCGATTCTGCTGGCTGTGTGCATGCTGGCCATGCTGCTGACCGCCTGCGGCGGTGCGTCCGCCCCGGCAGAGGAGGGCAGTGCCGTGCAGTCCGCCCCGGAGGCTGCGGCATCAGAAGCAGCGCCGGAGGCTGCGGCCGAATCGGAGAGCGCAGAGGAGACCGCCGCACCGGAAGCCTCCGTACAGGAGCCGGAAGCATCCGCTGAAGAAGCGGCTTCTGCGGAGGAAGCAGCAGAGGAGCCGCAGGAGCCTGTAACCTGCACCGCCACCTTCTCCGACGGGCAGACCTTTGAGGCCACGGTGGGCGAGGACTTCGTGTTCTTCTTCCAGTGCGATGCCCCCGGCGACATGGGAGCCCCGGAGGAGGGAGAGAAAGGTGCCGGCATCACCGTTTC
>JAEEGL016410593.1_pt1 | contig 34951 bp, 26 predicted proteins | sample 9134231 | NCBI WGS metagenome assembly JAEEGL01 (sample SAMN16246548, study PRJNA631951) | gut metagenome | biome: gut microbiome; feature: rumen; material: fiber-attached | host: Bos | place: Iran: Karaj | collected 2018-10 | reverse complement strand
AGGAATACTGAACCATTTCCCGCCTTCTTCTTCAAGGGACTTCAGCCAAGCGATAAAGGCTTCCCCCGTTCCGGTCATCTCCCATGAGAGCGGGCAGTTCCAGACATACCCGGACTACAGCGAAATCGACAAATATACCGGAGTGCTTGCACCCTATAACCTGCAAGTGTTCAGACGAAGGTTGGATGAGAAAGGTCTCGGCGGCATGGACAAGGACTTCAGGAAAGCTTCCGGAGCACTGTCTGCCCTTCTTTACAAAGCGGACATCGAAATGTGCCTTAGGACAGAAGACCTGGGAGGATTCCAGCTGCTGGACCTTCAGGATTATCCGGGTCAGGGATCGGCGTACGTTGGCATTCTGGACGCTTTCATGGATGACAAAGGAATAGCGCCGCCACAATGGTGGAGACAGTTCTGTTCCCCGATTGTCCCTCTCGCCATCATGGATAAGTTCTGCTGGGACTCATCCGAAGTGTTGTATTGCAAAGCCAAGATCGCAAACTATTCCGGAAATGACTTGGGAGGAAAAGAACTCAGATGGGCTCTGACCGTTGACGGGGAACCGGCACCTTTCAAGGAAGGCATCTTGCGGTGTCCTCATGGTGAAGGTCTGCTTGAAGCGGGATCATTCACTGCGCCACTCGGTGGCATCATGACTCCTGTGAAAGCTACGCTGTCTCTTCACGTTCCGGGAACAGAAGCGCTCAATACATGGGACATATGGATATTCCCGCACATCGGGAGCCCTGCAGTGGGGAAAGGAATAACCATAGCCGAAGACATTACTCCGGATGTGATGAGGGCCCTCGAGAACGGTGAAAGCGTACTCTACATGCCTTCACAGGACAACATTCCCGAGTCCACTGTCGGCGGACTCTTCCAGACAGATTACTGGAACTACCGAATGTTCAAGACCATCTGCGAAGACAACGGGAAGCCTGTTTCTCCGGGGACTCTGGGACTGCTCATAGACGAAAAGCATCCCCTCTTCCTCAAGTTCCCTACCTCCAGCCACTCCTCATGGCAATGGTTCCCCATGGTGAAAGAAAGTCACCCGCTCATCATTGACGGGATGGAAGGACTCGAGCCCATCGTCAGGGTCATTGACAATATCGAAAGAAGCCATTCTCTTGCGCTTGTCTTCGAAGCCCGTGTGGGAAACGGGAGGATTCTCGTCTGCATGAGTGACCTGGAAAAGGTTATAAGAGAGGACAATCCTCCGGTTGAAGCGCTGGATTTCCATTCCGCACTTCTCGATTATATGCATTCCCCACAGTTCTCTCCGTCATATTCCATGAGCATTGAGGATCTCCTTCTTTTGACCGGTAGAATGCCTGTTGAAAGGGAGATAGGCAGGCTCGGGAACATTTCATACGAATAGGGCGCCCTTCCTTCCTTGCTTTAATAGGGATAAATAGCTACATTTGCATGATAGCATTACCTCCTAACGGGTATTCCACCCTCAACGGAGGGAACTGGTAGCCAATACAAACAATTTTCACATATGATCATTCTAGTTATCAATTGCGGAAGCTCCTCAATCAAGTACCAGCTGCTTGACATGAAGAGCGATGACGTCTACGATCTCATCGCCAAGGGTATAGTGGAGAAAATCGGCCTCGAAAGCGGCATTTTCCAGTATGCGCCAAAGGGCGGAGAGAAACTGGTCGAGGAGTTCCCTATCCCCGATCACAAAGTGGGTATGGAACTTGTCCTGAACGCCTTGACTGACAAGGAACACGGAGTCCTGAAGTCCATTGAGGACATTGAAGCCGTCGGACACAGGATCGTGCATGGAGGAGAGTATTTCTCCGGCAGTGCGCTCGTCGATGAGGATGTCCTCAAGAAGATCGAGATCTGCTGCGATTTCGCACCTCTCCACAATCCCGCTCACCTTCTGGGAATACGTGCAGTCCAGCAGGTTCTCCCGACCGTCCCTCAGGTCGTGACCTTCGACACCGCATACCACCAGAGCATGCCGGAGTATGCTTACATGTACGCTCTCCCCTACGAGTATTATGAAAAATACCGCGTACGCCGTTACGGTGCCCACGGTACCAGCCATCAGTACGTAGCCTACAAGGGCGCGAAATTCTGCGGCATTGACATCAACAACTCCAAGATCATCACCTGCCACATCGGAAACGGCAGCTCCATTACAGCTATCGTGAACGGCAAAGTGGTGGACACCTCCATGGGATTCACACCTCTTGAGGGAATGATCATGGGCACCAGGGTCGGAAACATCGACGCAAATGTCATCCCTTACCTGATGAAGAAGGAAAACATGACCCCCGACCAGATGACCGAACTGCTGAACAAGAAGAGCGGTTTCCTGGGACTTTCAGGAAAGACTTCCGATTGCAGGGACATGTCAGATCTCGCCGACAACGGTGACCACAGGGCAAAACTCGCACTCAAGAAACTCAGCTACGACATCATCAAGAACATCGGACAGTACGTCGCCGTGATGAACGGAGTGGATCTCATCATCTTCACAGGAGGAATCGGAGAGAACAACAGCAGGGTAAGACGCCGCGTCTGCGAGAACCTCACCTATCTCGGACTTGAGTTCGACTATGAGGCCAATGTCGCAAGAGGCAAGGACACTCTCCTCTCACTGCCCGGTTCAAAGGTCAAAGTCGCGCTCATCACAACCGACGAAGAGCTTGTCATCGCTCGTGACACCATGCACATCGTTGAAGCTCTCGACTAACGGAAACACAGGAACAAACAAAACATAAACAGATGATCACAAAGTTTTCAGACGTATTTGCGGAGCTCAAAGAAAAGGGCATCTGCAAGAAAATGATCGCAGCTTGGGCTGTTGATGAGCATACAATCGAAGCCGCCAGCAAGGCAGTTGACATGGGTTTCGTGAAAGCCACCCTCGTCGGTGACGAAGCCATGATCAAGGACGTTTGCGAAAAGAACGGAATCGATGTCGCCAAATTCGAGATAGTCAATGAGCCCAATGAGCTCAAGGCTGTCGCTGCCGCAGTGAAACTCGTCCATGACGGTGAAGGTGATGTCCTTATGAAGGGCCTCTGCTCCACGGACAAGTTCCTCCGCGCCATCCTCAATAAAGAGACTGGACTTCTCCCTCCTAAGGGTCTTCTCAGCCACGTGGGCGTTATCGAATCCCCGAATTACCACAAGCTCATCTTCCTCACCGACATGGCCGTCATCCCCGCTCCCGACTTCAGGCAGAAGATGAAGATGACCGGATTCATCGTCAACGTCGCCAAGTCATTCGGTATTCCCAAGCCGAAAGTCGCTTTCGTGGCCGCTTCTGAGCAGGTCCTCGATTCCATGCCCGCTTGCATGGAGGCAGCCGCTCTCGCCAAGATGTGCGACCGTGGACAGATCAAGGGATGCATCGGTGACGGTCCTCTCGCTCTTGATGTCGCCATTGATGAAGAATCAGTACAGATCAAGAAGCTTGACAGCCCCGTAGCCGGAGACGCCGACTGCCTCGTATTCCCTAACATCGAGTCCGCAAACGTCTTCTGGAAGACCAACTCGAAACTCGCTGAAGGTGTAAGGCAGGCAGGAATGCTCGTAGGAACATCCGCTCCTTGTATCCTCGCCAGCCGTGCCGATACGGCCGACACCAAGCTCAACTCTATCGCAGAGGCTGTGATGTTCGTCAAATAGGACTCACTCCGTGATTCTTTTAAGCCCTTCCGCAGGAATTCTGCAGAAGGGCTTTCACTTTTTCCATAGGGCATAGGCGCTTGCCGGAGATCCTACCAGCTGCCGCTGGCTCCTCCTCCGCCGAAACTGCCGCCGCCGAATCCTCCGAATCCGCCTCCGAATCCTCCGGAATGACCGCCTCCGAAGCTGCCGCCTCCTCCGAAACTGCCGCCGAAGCCTCCTCCGTTTATGGGACCGATGTAGATGTATCTTCCGCCACCGCCGCCGTTACCCCTTCCTCCGGACTTATGGTATAGCCAAAGAATGAGGGCGATGAAGAGCAGAAGCACTATCACCTCGACAATGTCACCATGCCCTTCATCATACTTCCTTGGAACGGATATCTCTCCTGATGCCAGGGCGGAAAGGGTCTTGCATGACTCATACACTCCCGTGTAGTAGTCCCCTTCCCTGAAAGCCGGAATGGCCTGCTGCTCGATTATCCTCTTCGCGTATATGTCAGGGATCGCACCTTCAAGCCCATAACCTACTTGAATGGATATCTGGCCGCTGGATGAGGATGTTTTGGGTTTGACGAGGACGACGACACCGTTGCTGAAATCGGAAGAACCGACTCCCCATGATTTTCCTATCTGGTAAGCGTAGTCGGCCGGGGTCCTCCCTTCGAGATCTGTCACGGTAACAACGCATATCTGGTTCGAAGTGGAGTCATCCAAAGCGACCAGCATTCTTTCAAGCGCAGCGACCTGCTGGGAGGTGAATATTCCTGCAAGGTCATTGACCAGACGCTGGGGCGAAGGCCTCGATGGAATAGCCGCATATGAAGATACCGCCATGACGAGAGCCACGACGGAAACGGTGATTATTCCAAGCCATTTACGCATCTTCAGAGTCATTGGCAAGCATCTCAGCCGGACTGATCATTTCTTCACGCATTCCGTCACCGCCATCCTCTTCATCTCCGATGGAGATCTCATCCGCGAGCTCGTTCACATCATCCCTCATGTAAGGGAAGTATTCGGAAAGTTTCTCCCCGACAAGAGATACAGCGCCCTTGAGGCCATCTGCGTATTTGCCTTCGGAAAAACTCGAAGTGAGAAGAGCGACGACATCCTTCCAGAATCCATCCGGGACAGCGTTGTTGATTCCTTTGTCCCCAATCACGGCGATGTCACGTGAATTGCAGGCGACGTAAATCAGGACGCCGTTACGGTTGGCGGTCTTGTTCATTCCGAGCAAATGGAAAGTCCTCAGAGCCCTTTCCTTGGGCTCCGAGGGACAATTCGTCTCGATATGTATCCTGATTTCTCCCGAGGTCCGGTGTTCAGCCTGGGCTATCGCGCTCTCTATCGAATGCCGTTCCTCCTTGGTCAGGAAAGTTCTGGCTCTCAGCATCGGATAGGATCAGAATTCCACCTTGGGTGCGACATCGGCACCTTCAGATGCCTTGAAATATCCCTTCTGGTTGAACTTGAACAGGCTGGCGATGATGTTTGCAGGGAATGTCCTCACAGCGGTGTTGTATTCCTGTGCCACTGAATTGAAGTTCTGCCTTTCAACGGTTATCCTGTTCTCAGTTCCTTCAAGCTGGGCCTGAAGTTCAAGGAAGTTCTGGTTCGCCTTGAGGTCGGGATAATTCTCGACTACCGCGATGAGTCTTCCCAAAGCGCTTGAGAGTTCGCTCTGAGCTGACTGGTAACGGGCCAGATCCTCTTCTGAAAGATTCGCGGGATCGATGTTGACGCTTGTAGCCTTAGCCCTGGCTGAGACTACAGCCTCAAGTGTGCTGCTCTCATGCTCGGCGTAACCTTTGACGGTCGCGACAAGGTTGGGAATGAGGTCAGCTCTCCTCTGATAAACATTCTCTACCTGGGCCCAAGCGGACTTGACGGCTTCATCCTTGGAGACAAGGCCGTTGTAAGTGTTTTTGCCCCAGAAGAACAATACTACGGCAACAATGGCAAGAATGCCCAAAGTGCCTATTCCTTTCTTTGCAGCAGACATGTTGTAAAATATTTGATTTGATTCTATTCAGAGATTCTATTCAGACTTGCGGACGCAACGGACGGGAGCCACGAAATGAGTACGGTCGGCGCTTCCGCGATAGACGTCAGGGTTCTTGAGGTAGATGTACATGTAGAATGCGTCTTCCTCATCCTGAATGTCTGCGGTCCAGTATGCGGCATAGTTGCCGGAACCGGAGAATTCGCTGCCCTTTGATGTGACTTGGCCATATCCGGTAGGCAAAGAATAGAAGAGGGCCTTGTTGGTGATCTTCACATCCGGCCAATATGCCCAAAGACGCTGGCCATTGAAGTAGCCGTCAACCATCAGGTCACCGGCTATACCGAGAATTGACCCGGAGTCGTCAACCACCCCTTCGAAAGCGTTGGCCATCTCCTTCCATGCGTCAGAATCCGGCAGGGACCAACCTTCGGGACAAGCGTTTACGGCCTCCTCATAAGTATAGTACATGCCGTAGATGTCCGTCATCGCATCACAGTTATAGAAAGGCGAACCGGCCTCCTCATAGGCGAGGTTGGATGCCATCCAATCATAAGCTCCTACCGTGTTGTACTTGTATTTCTTTCCGTCCCTTGAATCAGTGAACTCTTGAAGATCAGCTTTCGTGAGGTTGGACAGGGTCTTTTCGGGATCAACTATCACAACATCTGTCGAACGGCTCGTGTTGTAGTACCCTTCTGCATAAGCATAGCATGTCACCTTCATGGTGCACAGTGTGTCCGAAGGCACATAAAGAGTGTAAGCTCCGGTGACTGTGGAAGGATCGGAAGCATGCCTTGTGGTGTCCCTCTCGGTATGATAAGGTGTGGCTGTCCAGATATAGCCCCAAGGCGTATTGTCATCAGTACGCACTCCGCTTGGAACAAGTTCATAAACGTCCCCGGGACTCACGTACAAGGGTACATCAAACTTCAGGCTCCCGCTGAAAGACTCGGAATATTCAGTCTTCTTGTCCTTCTTGCAGGACACGGGAGTGAGCATGATCAAGACAAGCGCAAATATATTGAGTACAGTTCTGATTTTCATCTTCAATTTTCTTTCCTTGTCCCAAAGGGACACTATATGTTCAGTAATCTGCAAATATCGTAAAATTCGATGAATTTGCCTTATCTTTGTACAAATACTTTGCCTTTATGGTCCGTACCATTGAAAAAATATCAAGATTGATGATTCCTGTCGCACTGTCGGTTATTCTGTCCGCCTCATGCGTCAGGGAATCCGGATACTTCGCTGCGACCGGTTACGCCCAAGGAGGCACATATACAGTCAAAATGAACCTGGAAGGCGTGACGGCTACGCCAAAGGAGATCAGCTTGAAGATAGACAGTCTCCTGACTCTGATCGACACCACCCTGTCGGGATACAACAAAGGTTCCCTGATTTCCAGGTTCAATGAAGGGGAAGAAATCATCCCGAACGGCATGTTCAAGGACATCTTCAGCATTTCAAGGGAAATCTGGGAAGAGACCGGCGGAGCGGTCGATGTGGCAGCAGGCCCTTTGTTCGACGCTTGGGGGTTCGGTTTCTCGTCTGACTCTTTGCCTTCCGATGAGAAGGTCAAAGCTCTGATGGAAAGTTGCGGGATGTCCCTTTTGGATCCGGACATAGAGAAAGACATCGCCAAAGGATTCAAGCTCAACTATAACGCGATCGCACAGGGATACAGTTGCGATGTGGTAGCTCAATACCTTTACGGAATCGGCGTGAAAGACATGCTTGTCGACATTGGAGAAATCTATTGCGACGGCCTGAACCCTTCAGGTAAACCTTGGAGCATCGGAATCGACAAGCCTGAGGACGGGAACCAGCAGTTGGGGGCTCAACTTCAGGGAGTATGGGCTTCAAGCGGAGGTCCCTGCGGGATAGTGACATCCGGCAACTACCGCAAGTTCTACATCAGAGACGGCAAGAAGTTCGCCCACACGGTTGACCCGAGAACGGGCTACCCAGTCTCGCACAACCTTCTCAGTGCCACCATAGTCGCTCCGAACGCGACTCTTGCAGACGCCTATGCCACCTATTGCATGGTGATCGGTCTTGAAGAATCCAAGGAATTCATCCTGGGGAGGAATGACCTTGAAGGTTATCTGATATTTGATCAGGACGGACAGATGGAGACCTGGTATTCGCCAGGATTCAATGTGATCCAGTGACCCGTTTTCGGCAGAAGCCAAGAAGGTGACGTTATCCTTGAATGGAACGCCACCTTCTCTATTTTTCCGGAATCCTGATTCTACCTTACCTTAAATCAGTCACAACCCAAGAGGAATCCAGGTCCTTGTCCTTGAATGAGAAGACCTTCTCCTTGTCGACAGGAAGGAAATTCATCCCGCTGACTTTGAATTCAGTGACGGATCCGTCCACAAGGGAAAGTTCCGCACCAAGAAGTTCACCTTGGGCGAAGAACATCTTCATCGAAGAGACATTGCTTTTCCCGATGGGAAGGAATGATGCGACATCGGCTGATTTACCGGAGAATGTCCCTTTTGACATCTTCGGCTCCCCGAACACCTTGTCAAATGAGGAAAGGAAGGCAGCAGGGTTCGTCAGGAAATCCTGACCGACCTCTGAGACATCCTCTATAATGGCTTCCTTCGAATAGCTGTCAACTGTCCAACGCGACTTGCCGTCGCAATATATCTCCATCCCATTCCCGTCGACAAAGAAGCTGTCTCCCTGAACGGTAGCTTTTCCGTCGCCTTTTATTGTCATATTCCCTTTAGTCGAGAAACTGTACGTGAACTCGACCAGTGAAGAATTCATCTTCTGGAGGAAAGACTCCACGGGGCCGGCGGCCTTGGCGTCAGAATGGAAAAGAAACAGCAGTGCCGCAGCCGAGAGCAGCACTACTGATATTTTGATTCTGTTTCTGGTCATGGCGGAATTGTTTCCGTGGACCTCCCTACTGGTTGCGGAATGCGTCGATTATCCTCTGCAGCTCATCCAAATCCGAAACGAGAACCTCTCTGGGTTTAGATCCGGACTGGGGCCCTACGATACCGGCGGCCTCCAGCTGGTCCATCACTCTACCTGCTTTTGCATAACCCATGCCAAGACGTCTCTGAAGATCCGAAGTCGAACCTCTTTGTGTGGTAACAACGAGTTTGGCGGCATCTTCGAACCGCTCATCAAGGTTCTTCATATCAAGCATTCCGACTCCGTCCTCAGCTGAATCGGGTTCAGGAGCGGGCAGATAATAAGGAGTGTTGTAACTCTTCATGTAGCCGGTCTGCTCACCGATGAATGAGGTGATCGCATTTATCTCGTCGTTGCTGATGTAAGCGCACTGGATACGCTCCATGTCTACACCGGCATAGTAAATCATATCTCCCTTTCCGATCAGTTTCTCGGCTCCAGGGGAATCGAGGATGGTCCTTGAGTCGTTGTTGGAGAACACCCTGAAAGCGATACGTGTAGGGAAGTTGGACTTGATAAGACCGGTGATGACATCCACTGAAGGTCTTTGGGTGGCGAGAACGACATGTATTCCGGCCGCCCTACCCTTCTGTGCCAGACGGATGATTGAGGTGGAGATACTCCTCGCTATGGCCTTGGAGTCTCCCGAAGCACCGACTGACATGGTAAGGTCAGCGTACTCATCAACTACCACTACGATGTACGGCAGGTACTTGTGCCCGTCAGTAGGAAGCAGATGACGGTCTTTGTACTTCTCGTTGTAGAGTTTCACATTGTTCACAAGGGCTTTGCTCAGGAGCGCATACCTCTCATCCATTTCGATGCAAAGGGACTTGAGCAAGGCTTCCGCCTGCTGAGGAGTCTTCGCTATCGAATTGTTGAACTCATCCTGCTCGCTTCCGGAAGTGGGAAGTACAGCGAGATAGTGCTTCAGAAGCCTTGCATACGCAGAGAACTCGACCATCTTCGGGTCAATGAAGACGAACTTCAACTCTGAAGGATGCTTGGAGTATAGCAGCGATGAAATAAGCACATTGAGTCCGACTGATTTACCCTGCTTTGTGGCACCAGCGACAAGAAGATGAGGCGCGTCAGCAAGGTCGAACACCTTCACTTTCTGAGTGATGGTAACTCCTACTGCAACTGGGAGTTCAGCCTTGCTTTCCCGGAATGAACTGTCATTGAGCATAGCCAGCAGAGGCACGATCGAAGGATTGTCATTAGCCACTTCAATACCTACTGAGTCAGCGAGAGTGACGACCCTCACTCCCTTGGCATGGAGAGCCATCGCGATATCATCCTGGAGAGCACGGATAGCGGATATCTTGACACCCGGAGCGGGATAGACCTTGTAAAGGGTGACAGTAGGTCCTACGACGGCCTTCACATTGTCGACATCAATCTTGTATGTCTTCAGAGCGGCCCTGATACGGAAGTTGTTCCTCTTGAGCTCTTCAGAAGACACCTCCTGACGGGAGCCCTCATATTCTTCGAGCAGCTCCAGAGGAGGGAACCTGTAATTCTTCAGTTCATCCCTGACATTGATCCTGGGAAGATCTTCAACCACTTCTGTTGACAACTCTTCTCCGGCAATGACTTCAATCTGCTGTTCAGGATCGAGAGTCTCGGTTCCGGCAACTGTTTGCACGGAATCCGTGGCTGAAGATTGCCCTGCATCTGGAGTGCTTACCTGAGGCACTCTTATAGAAGGCTTGGGTTGAGGCTCCGTAACAGGAAGGTCTGATACTGGAGAGTATAGAGGAGATGTCGCCGGAGAAGCCGTTTGGGTCGTCTCCTCGGCAGGTGCCTTGGGCTCCTGACGCTCAGCCCAAGTGAAAGTCTTGCGTGTCTTCTGCTCCGGTTCTTCAGTATCCTCTTCGTTTTCACCCTTCTTCCTTGAGAAGAGTCCGCCAAGGAAGGACTTCAGTTTTCCCTCTTCAAGTTCTTCAGTTTCGACTTCCTGGACAGGGGCCTCCTCGGAAACTTGAGTGTGAACGGATTCCTCAGCGAGACCTCCGAACCACTTGCTGAACCTGGTGCTGGCGCAGATGAACCACAGGGCAAGAAGCACAGCGATGAAAAGTCCGGTGACAGGATATCCGAAAAGATTTCTGGACCATTCTATGATCGTCCTTCCACAGTCTCCTCCATATCCGCCTCCTAGAGCGTACTGTGCATTGGTGATTCCTGAAACGAAGCCTCCGATCATGGAAACGAGGACAGCTCCGGTAATCGTGAGAAGGACAGCCTTTATCACTGAGAAAGACCTCCTGCCGAAAATCATCCTCGCCGCGAGTATCGCCAGGGTAAGGACCAGAGCGTAAGAGCCGACACCGAACCAGCGGGCCATAAGCAGGTAGCTCCAACGGGCGCCGGCCTTGCCCGCGAAATTGTTCACATCAACGTCCAGATCCATCCTGTCAGGATCTCCCAGCAGGCTCTGGTCGGCTTTCCATGTGAAAGGATACGAAACTGTCGCCAACAGGGTGAAAACGGTGAAAGCGGCGAGGAGCAGCCCCGCCACCTGGATCCACCTGCGACGTACGACAGGATCCATGTCACGCCAGAAAGTGAATATCTTCAGGCCTGAGCTCTTCTTCTTGGGACTAGCGGCCTTTTGAGTTGTTTTTCTTGCCATAGTTATTACGCTTGCCCTGCTTGCGGTTGTTGTTTCCGAAATCGAGATTCAGTCCCGGACGTGAGAAGTTCGCATCGGAAGCTATCTTGGTGAGGGAAATCCCTTCCGGCACCCTTATCCTGTAATCGGAGAGCTTCTCGATATCCTGGAAGATTGTGGAGTCAGCCACGCTGTCCTTGTTCCAGATGAGGTACTGTTGCCTCATATAAATGGCAAGCTGGCGGATCATCGCCGTCTTGGTCTCCCCTTCCGGCTCTTCTGCGATAAGATCTATGATGCTTTCGATGTTGCGTCCGTAATGGGTCGCCTTTATCGGTTTCTTCTTCAGAGGAATCTGCATCGGACGCGTCTCCATCTGTCCGGGCTTCGGAGCCGGATACGGGGCATCCACATCCAGATCATAATCGGCGATCATGAAGAGATGGTCCCAAAGCTTCTGTTCCCAGTTCTCCTCGTTGGCGACCTGGGGATTGAGTGAGCGCATAACCTTCACAATGGCAGCAGCCTGCTGGGAACGCTTGTCACGGTCGGGAATGAGCCTCAGAAGGCGTACCATCTTCACCACATTGCGGCCGTATTCCGGCATCTTGAGGGGATCACGTTCAGTATTGTATTCAAGAACTGCGGGCTCATTCTCCATATAAGGAACGTAGCCCTTGTTTTCATTATCGTTGTACTCCATAAACATTCTATGACGGGTATCATAACATGCCGGCGGTCACCGGCTCTGTCGGCTGATTCGCCGAACCCTGCAAATATAGCAATTTTTCTGCCATCAATTCCAAAAAATCCCGGTCATGCCTGCCCCTTAAGGAAATATTCCCCAAGCAGTGCGTCAGAGAATGTCAGTAACATGTGAAACGCCTTTCTGAGACAAGGAGATGTACCATATCGCACCTTTGACGTCGGGCCATCCCATCTGTCTGTACAGGCTCATGTATCCTCCGACCTGTTTGATATACTTCCATTCCGACGAAGCCCTTGAAGCCTCGATATCCTCAACGAACTTATAGTCTATGACCTTCAAGGTGTCCCCGTCTCTGACAACCCTGTCCGGACGATAGGTGTCTCCCTTGATGCTGATTATTGAAGATTCGTTGCTCACATTGGAACGGTCCGTCGGGAACCACCCCTTTCCGGAGACGCTCTTGAGCAATGAAGAAAGCATGTTGAAGTATTCCTGTGCATCCTCAGAATCCAGGTCTCCTGCGAGCAGTGCTTCATCTATAGAAGGCTTGAGGTCAGAAGGGACTGAGACTCTTGAAAGAATGTCATGGAGCACGATTCCGCGAAGACGCGGTGAAGAGCCTATACCGGGGTCGGAACCTATCTTGAAGAAGTCAGCGGCATCGCTGCGGAAACGGAGCCGTCCCATTGATGCGACGTTTTCCTTCCCCTTTTCAGCATCCTCCTCGGATTCCTCTTCCTTCACTCCTTCCTCCCCGGAAACAGGGTATGAAGGATAGCCGGCTTCGACCGGGACATAATCCTTCGCCTCACGCTTCATCTTGTTATAGTCGTAAGGTTCTCCGATGTAGAACTCTTCATACACTGCAGGAGATGAATCAGGATCTTCTTCGGGAAGAGTCCCGTCCTTATCTTCGGCGGAAAGCCATTCATCCAAGACGGAGGTCACGGGATGACATCCGTCGAACCCGCCCTTCAGGAACAGATACAGCACCTGGGAGAAATTCGCAACCTCCGTAGGGAGCTGTCCGTCCAAAACGTCCGCCCCGTCCGCCGGAATGAAAGATACGACTGCATTTCTGCACTTTTCTGAAGGTTTGCTGGAAATCACATGCAGCTCCTTTCCTGCCCTGGTGAGGGCGACATAGAAAATGTTCATGTTGTCCACGTACTGAAGGAAGAGTTCATTCCGATAATCATCCTCGAACATAGTGCCCACGCTGGAATCCGACAAGCGGATCGGGAAAGCCGCCTTCTCGATGCCGTCCATAAGGGTGGAGTCTGAATCCGGAACGGACCACTTGGTATCGGATTTCGACAATTCCACATTCTCGGCCATCGGTACTATCACGTACGGGAATTCCAATCCCTTCGCCTTATGGACAGTGATTATCCTCACCGCATCGGAATCAGCCGGGGATGCGATCTTCAATTCCGACTCATCCCAATGGCTGAGATACTCCCTGAGGTTGTTCCCGTTGGCGGCAGTCCATTCCTGGAGATCATCCATGAAGGCCATTATATAGGGCACGGTCCCCTCGAACATTGATGGATCCGACTTCCTCATTTTCCTGAGGAGGTCTTCCGACAGGTCCACAAGAGAGTACCATGACGAAGGAAGGGTGATTCCCATTTCCTTGGTCATGTACTGTCCTATCTTAAGATCAGGATCCAGAATCAACGAAAGCAGGGAAACCAATTTCCTTACGGCAAGGCATGAAGACACCAGAAGCGAGTCGTCGGAGACCACCGGGATATTGTTGGAGACCAGCAAGGAAGCAAGGTCAGATCCCGTCTTGTTTCCACGCACAAGAATCGCGATATCGCTCCATTTAGCCCCACGTTTCCTGGCGTTGTCTATTGATGCCAGGACTGTCGCCCTCTCGGATTCCTTATCCGCGCAATAAGTCGCTCTCACACTTCCTGGAGCTTTGTCCCTGGACTTGACTTCCTGCTCAACATCTGAATAGATCCTCTTCACTTTGTCCCCTTCCCCGAATTTCCGGTCTATGACTCCTGCAGCGAAACGGAAGAAACGGTTGTTGAAGGTGACGACCTCTTTAAGGCTTCTCCAGTTCTGTTTGAGAGGATCTGAATCATCCGCCGAAGGGAAACTGTCTTTCACATAATGGTCCAGAAGTTTCCAGTCAGAGCCCCTGAAACGGTAGATGCTCTGCTTGACGTCCCCCACTATGAGGTTGGTACGTTTCCCGGGGTCAGAATTCGCTTCGCTTTCCTTGAGGAGCGGCAGGAAATTCTGCCACTGGACAAGGGAAGTGTCCTGGAACTCATCCAACAGGAAATGCTCCAGAGTGACACCCAATTTCTCATAAATGAACGGAGCGTCATCCTCACCGATTATTTTCCTCAGAAGAACGTTGGAGTCATCAATGCTCAGAACGTTCTTCTCTTTCATGAGGTCCTGGAACTGCTGACGGATTTCCGAGAGTATACCCATGCCGTGAAGCCCTGAATAAAGGGCTTTGGCATTGTTGTATTCAGTGAAATGATTCTCGAACAGGTCTATTATCTTCTCCACATGAGGAAGAGCGGCAGATGTGAGCCCCACCAATCGGTCATGTTCCTTATCCTTCTTGAACCACTTTTCCGGGTCCGGTCCTATATCGAAAAACGTATTGGACGGTCTTTTGATTCCTTTGGAGGTATCTGAAAGCTTGGTTATAGTGCTCTTGAAAGTACTTTTATACGTCTGGTTCAGGCCGACTCCTGCAGCATCGAAAACCGCAGCCACCTCTCTGGCGGCTTTCTGAAGATCGGAACGGAAGGACCTTATCATTCCGGAGAGTCGTTTCCTCAAAAGGGCTATGTTCTCCTTCGAGTAGGCCTTGTCTTCATCGATATTGTTGCTCTCGACCACTTCACGATGCTCCTCGGACAGAAGGCTGTTTGCGGACTTGTAGAGCTGCCTCTCCAGATTGAACTTCCCGGTATCCTCAATGCCTTCCATCACACTGTCTGAGAGCCACCCGAGAAGAGCCTTCCCATTGTCGTCCTGCTCATTGATGGAGGAAAGCACCCGGTCCACACTTTCATGCACCAGGGAGGCTTTGTCCAGCTCCACTTGGTATGAAGCGTATTGGCCGACTTCCCTTGCGAAAGCCTTCAGTGTCCTCTGGAAGAACTTGTCTATGGTGCTGACGGAGAAAGAGCCGTAGTCATGCAGGATGTTGACAAGAAGGCTCCTTGCCTTTTTCTTTATCAATGCGTCATTCCCGAACTTCTTACGGAAGTCTTCAATATAATCAGATGCCGAAGGATCGTCCGAAAGAATGGACAGTTCCTTCAGTATCCTTCCTTTCATCTCCGCCGTAGCCTTGTTAGTGAAGGTCACGGCCAGAACATTCCGATAAGAGAAACTGTCGGCTCCCTCCAGAAGCATCTCTATGTATGTTTTCGCAAGGTTGAAGGTCTTTCCTGAACCTGCGGAAGATTTAAGCAGACGGATCATCTCAATTGTCTTTTTTAGGGTTGCGGCCGCAAATCATCTTGAAATCACAGAACTTGCATTGATCCTCTATGGAGGTCCTCCTGTAAGGAACATCAGGGTCGGACATCTCCTTCAGGATGGCAGGGAGTTTCTCATCCCTTACTATGGAAACGAACTGCTGACTGATTTTTACAGTGACGGGATGGTTGGTGAACATGTCTCCGGTACTGTAGATCGAGTTGTACAACTCTTTTCCGGCGGAGAGGGGATCCTTCTCCATGAACATGTCATAAAGGAACAGCTGGAACGCGATCTTGGGACGCTCCCTCACATCCTCACCGAACAGTTTTTCAGCGACTTCCCTGGCGTTGGAGTCATCTATCTTGCAGTCATTCTCGGTCACCTTGCCGGTCTTGTAGTCCACGACCCTCATTACGCCGCCGAACGAATCGACCCTGTCCACGAATCCTTTGAATCGCCATTCCCCGAATTTCCAGTGACATTCCTTCTCAAGTCCCAGCACCTTGAAGGAATCCAGTCCCCTGGCTTCAAGTTCAGCCTTGTCTATGGCAAGAGTCTTGAGCACATACTTGACGATGATGTCCTCAATCACAAGGTCCCTTCCTGACACTTCGGGGATGTTGAGCTGCTCTTCGATGAGTGAGCGCACCTTGAGTCTTATTTCGTCCTTCCGTTTGAGCCACTCTCCAATGTACTTCAAAGTGATCTCCTTCAGAGGGACAAGGCTGCCGTCCCCGACATGCTCATCTATGTTATCCTTATCCAGGCTGAAGCCGGGGTTCATAGCGATTCCTCCCAAATACAGCGCCTGCATCGTGCCATGGTAAACGACGCCCAGCATCGCATTGTCCAGAGTCTCCGCGACTTCGTCCTTGGGCTTGAGTTTTTCAACCGAGGTATAGTAGAACTTGGCAGGACAGCTCAAGTAGGTCTCCATTGAAGTTGCCGACAGTTTGATATCTTTCATCCGCTGGGCGATGTCCGAGGGTTTCTGAACAAAGTCCTCCGCCACTGCGGTATTGAGGCCCTCCTCAGCCACCATCCTTTTCATATTGACCTTGAAATGATAGGAAAGCTGCTTTATGAAGCGGCTTTCTTCACCGGGAAGCATCTTTTCGGTCCTTGTATCGTACAACAGCCAGACATTCGAAGGCCGCTGTATCATCCTGTAGAAGTTGTAGGCGGCCACGGCGTCATCATATTCATAAGTCGGCATCCCGAATCCCACTCTCAAAGATGGAGGTATGAAGGACGGTGACGACCCTCTTGAAGGGAACACACCCTCATTGCAGGAGAGGATGATGAGGTTATTGAAATCAAGCGCCCTGGTCTCGAGAGGTCCCATTATCTGCAATCCTTTGAGAGGTTCTCCTTCGAAAGCCACGCTCTCGGTTGAGAGTACCCTTTCAAGAAGCACGGCGAAAGTAGAAGGTTTGACCGGAAGCGTATTCTCCCTCAGACGCATTATGCATCCCCAATACTTTCTGGCGTACTCCTTCTCCGTCGAGAGATTGTCCGGAAGTCTCGGCGCCAGATAAGATATGACCCCGAGAAGATATTCCTCGAACGCCTTTATCTGGGAAGCGTCACTGAGTGCAATGTCGGTAATGACAGGTTTGAAAACGGTTTCCAGAAGAGTGGAACCCTGGAACCAGGAATACGGTATATAGTAACGTTTCTGCCTGTTGAGCCTCTCTAGCAGACCTTCGATGGCATCATCACCGTTTTCTTTCTCGAATTTGATGACCGCCGTCATGACCGGACTCTTCAATATGTTCCATACGGGACGATGGTAGAACATCATCCCCTCCTTACCCTTTCTCAGGTGGAACTGAAGTTCCGCAACATCCTTCATCAGACTGTAAATCGCACTTGAAGAAAGTGGTACGCCCATCGTGACGTTTATGTCTTTGATTCCTTCAGGTATGGTGTTCAGAAGCGGCATCAGAAGGTTCTCATCGGGAAGGACAACTGCGCAATCCTTTCCGCCGACAAGGTCTCCCACCTTGGAGATGTCCTGGGAAATCTCACTGAAGATCTTCGGCAGGTACTTCACCTGCCCGATTCCGGAAGGGACGGCGACCACATTGATCCGGGGGACGGTGACCCCAGCAGGATCAATATCGAATGACGGCTTGAATTCGGTCAAGTTATCTTTCATGAAGAACGTGGACTTGTTCCCGGCGTCCTTTATCATGTCCGAGGAATAATCCCAGCAGAATTCAGCGACACCGGCTTTGTGCATCTTCGTCAAAACCGTCTTGCCGCATTTGTCGATATCGTTAAGACCGACGAAAACGAACTTGGAGGCACCCGGGAAAGCCGTGCTGAGGATGTCCGTCACACTTTCCTCGGAAAGCCTCTCGGCAAGGTCCCTGTTTATCATACCGCTGTAAAACAGACCCTCATCCATAAGGGAACGTCTGAACTCATTGTACAAAGGATACAGTATTTCCCAGATCTGGAGGAAACTGCTCTTGATGCCTTCTCCCGAAGGGTCAAACTTCATTTGTCCCCCCTCCTTGAAATGGTGAACGAACGCCTTGACCGCCTCCAACTGGTCATCAGTCATGTAACTGTAGGAAGTATCCTCCAGTTGCCGGAACTCTGTAACATTGGTGAACACCGCCTTGGGGTCGACCATATAATTGTCCACATCGTTGAAATCCTTCAGGATGACATCCCCCCAGAAAATGAACTCGTCAAGGGAATCAGCGTTTCCCGGGCCACCGACTTTACGGTAGCAGTCGAAGAGTCTCAGAAGAAGAGTCACACGGTCCGACGCGGACGCCCCTGAACAGGCGTACATGAAGTCCCCGAAGGTGTACATCTTCGGGACGATAAGAGGACGAGCTCTGCCGCCGTTTGCAACGGCACCGACATTCAGTGTGATATCCTTCACCGCCAAAGAAAGGTAGTGACGGAAGAAGGACATGGAACGGCGGTTCGGAAACACGAAAACGTATTTGCCGATCTGTGTATTTGAGTAATAATGCCTTGCTACTTGGCTGAGGAAAGGTTCCATATGATGTTTCCGGCTGTTGTATGTTATCAATGACAATATACTGATTAATTCCGGATTTCTTCCGTCAAAACAAAAGAAATATCAACCATAGGAAAAATGTATTTTATTTTTCTGAAAACCGCTTGTCATATCCGTCGGTTTTCATATATTTGTAACAATTCAATTTTGAATAATTCAAATTGAGGCAGGATAAGGCCCTGCATCAAGCCTTGCACAACATTTAAAAGGATATAGTCACATGAAAAAGAAATTCAGATGTCTGGTATGCGGCTACGTTTACGAAGGAGAGAATCCCCCCGAGCGCTGCCCGCAGTGCAAAGTTCCCGGAACCAAATTCGTTGAAATCAAGGAAGAATCAGAGGAGCCTCAGTGGGCTTGCGAGCACCATATCGGTGACGGCAAGGTAGAGGACGAGGAAGTTCTCCAGGGTCTTAGGGACCACTTCAACGGCGAGTGCTCAGAGGTCGGAATGTATCTGGCCATGGCACGCCAGGCCGAAAGGGAAGGCTTCCCTGAGATCGCTGAAGCTTTCAAGAGATATGCATTCGAGGAGGCTGAGCACGCATCCAAGTTCGCAGAGCTTCTCGGAGAATGTGTGTGGGACACCAAGACGAACCTCACAAAGAGGTATCAGGCAGAGGCCGGCGCTTGCGAAGGCAAGCTCGCCATCGCTTCAAGAGCAAAGAAACTCGGTTATGACGCCATTCATGACACCGTTCACGAGATGGCAAAGGACGAGGCTCGCCACGGAGCAGGCTTCTACGGTCTTCTGAAGAGGTACTTCAAGGACTAGTCATATACCCTGAAAAAACCGAAGGGAGGTCCCAGAAATGGAGCCTCCCTTGTTCTTTTCGATCCATGGACTTGTCATCCGAGATTTTCCTCATCCTCTTCGGTAAGTCCGAAACGGAGTACTATGTCTTCAGGAATTTCAGAGTAATCATAGTCGACATTCCCCCACATGGCGTCCATCTCACGCCTGTCCTTCTTGGTCGGTCGCCCCGCGCCCCTGTCACGTTTGACAAAGAACGTCTCGGTCGGAGCCTTCAGTTTATCAATCTCCGCCTGGGGAGTGGTGTTCTCCGCATAATCGGGGACAAGTTTCGCACCGATCCTGTTTCCGATAACCGCCTTCACCGTATAAGTGAAGAGGATGGCCCCTTTTCTGACTTCCAGGTGGTCTCCCGCCTTTATGAGCTTGGAAGGTTTCGCAGGAATGCCTTCTACCTTTACCCTGTTGCCTTTGCAGGCTTCCGTGGCATCAGTACGGGTCTTGAAGACCCTTATCGCCCACAGATATTTGTCCAATCTTTCAGTATCCATAGTATATCAGAAGTGTCATGATCAGTTGAGGGGTTTCCCGTCTCCATGGAGTCTCCTTTGCTCAAGTTCCCAGTCGATACGGTCGTCAAGATCTTCTTCACCCGAATAGTCCTCCCCCTCGATACGTGCTTCGGCATTGGGGTCGATATATCCGTCCTGGACATCCTCCCTTCTGACAATCGCTTCCAGAAGGACAGTGTCTTTGGAAGAAGGGACCAGGAAGAATTCCTGACAGTCGGCTGGAACAAGAACCGTTGAGTCCTTTGTAAGGGAATAAAGCTTCATCCTCCCGGAATCCTCCTTTGAAGGCACTTGCACAGTGGCTCCCCCTTCAATGCAGGTATAAACAGCGAAACTTTCCAGCTCCTCAGTCTTGATTCCGACAGGGTCCCTGAGGTTGATCCTGGTTACGATGAATTCGGACTCGTCGGCAACTTTGTAGACCTGCTCGTCAGGGTTGTCCGTGACTCTGCAATCCGCCTTGTCGCAGTCGCATTCCTCTTTTTTGTCATGGCAGTGGCATTCTTCTCCATGGTCATGGCAATGGCAGATATGAGCGTCAGGAGAAAGGTTTATGAAATCCAGAGCCTCGGCAAGATCGAGATCAGTATCAGCTTTACCGGACCCGTCCCATTGTACCAGGCTGAAATCAAGCGGAGAAGATTCTGCGATCTCGATGATCTTGACTCCAGGGGAAGCGCAGTGGACGGTACCCGGTTCTATCATGAATATGTCTCCCTTCCGGGGGACAATAGTATTGAGCATGGGGGCGATGGACCCGTTATTGCAGGCGACGTAGAATTCTGATGCCGTCATCTCCTTGGAAAGCCCGATACAAACCGTTGAGCCCTGCCCGGCTTCAGCTATGTACCACAGTTTTCTTTTCCCGAGCGCGTCATACCTTTCAGAAGCGATCAAGTCATCCGGGCACACGGTCAGCGGCATCCTGCCCTTGGTCCTTATGATCTTTACCATGACGGGGAACTGCCTTCCGTAGAAATAATAGACATGGTCACCCACTATCCTTTCGAGATAGGTTTCCATTATCTCTCCAATGGTGTTACCGTCCATCCATCCGCCTTTCACCTCTGAATCAACGCTGCCCAGATCCGCCAGATTATATGTCTCACTCCCCCAGGGATAGTCCACCGTGACCGGTTCCATGGTCATCGGCTCGATTCTTCTTTCTTCGTCCATCTTTGAAATCAGTATCAGGTATCGAAAGATACTCCAAAAAAGCGTCATCCGCAAATTGCGCGTCAGCAGCCTTTCCGCAATATCCCGTCCTGCAAAGACTGAACCATTGGGACGAGTAAAGCAAGCCTATTCGGCATTCTCCGCCGAAAAGACGTCACAGATCATCTGAAAAGCGATGCCCGCGAAACAAAGCACAAAAAAAGTCATACCTCTTTCAGTTTTTGTTGTGATACTCTCATCTCCGATCTTCATCCCGGAATCTGCCGCAAAAGTACAACCAGCTTGTGCCATTATTCGGGTACAAGATAAAATAATTACCAAAAAAACGAAAAAAGATGAACAACCGCTACCTGACGAACATACGGCAAAACAATCCAAACATACAGCACTACAAAGTAGATGGAGTTTGATTATCTTTGCAGTCACAGAAACGTTAATCAGCCCCTGCATTCGGATACAAACCAACACACATACCACAATGAAAAGAACTTTAGCTATCATCTGTCTCGCCGTTATGGCGGTCTCAGCATTCGCACAGGGTCCCAGGATGTTCCGCAGGACTCCCGGCGACACTCTCCAGTCTGTAAGGATCAACCCTGACGGATCCACCACAATCAGCATCTACGCACCCAAAGCGCACAGTGTCAGCGTCCAGGGTGACGGAGGTTTCGTGCCTATGTCATTCGGACCCGCAACAGGCGCCAGGCCTCAGATGGTCGAAGGGGAAAACGGAATCTGGAGCATGACAGTCAAGGACATCAAGCCCGGTCTTTACAGGTACCATTTCGTAGTTGACGGAATGAACGTCTACGACCCCAAAAACGCCGGAATGAGCGACATCTCACCTATCGCTACAATCTCTGACGGAAACGACTTCTTCGCAATGAAGAACGTTCCCCACGGAGCTGTTAGCCAGAGGTACTATTTCAGCAAGACCCTCAACACCTGGAGAAGAATGCACGTGTGGACTCCCGCAGGATACGAGACATCCAAGAAGAAACTTCCCGTGCTTTACCTTATCCACGGCGGCGGTGACACCGACAACTCATGGCCAGGAGTGGGCGCAGCCGGCATGATCCTGGACAACCTTCTGGCAGAAGGCAAGATGGAGCCCATGATCGTTGTCATGCCCAACGGAACTATCACCAATGTCCCCAACGAGGTTCCCCCGTTCGCACAGGACATGGTGACCGACATCATACCTTTCATTGAAAGCAACTATCCCGTCCTCACAGACAAGGAGCACAGGGCGATCGCCGGCCTTTCCATGGGCGGAATGGAGACCATGGAGACAGCTTTCAACAATATCGACATGTTCACTTATGTCTGGGTTCTCAGTTCATCATTCCAGCCCGGGCAGGATCCCAAGGCAGAGGCTGAGCGTCTGGGAGTTTACAAGAACGCCCAGAAGATGAACAAGACCTTCAAGAAGCTTGTATTCACCCAGGGAGGCCCTTCCGACATCGCATACAACAACTGCATCAACACAAGGAAAGAGCTCGATGCGGCCGGCCTCAAGTATGAGTACATGGAGAATGCTCAGGAAGGCCACAGCTGGGGCACCTGGAGAGCTGACCTCTATGACCTTGCCCAGAAACTCTTCAAATAGTCTATCTGACCAAGGCGAATAAAACCCGGAGGACGGAAGATCACCGCGATTTTCCGTCCTCTGTTCTTTTATGCATGTCCTCTGGCGTCAGCGCACAATCGGATCGGGGCAGTCCTCCTTACGCCGGCAGGAAGCGCATTTGAAACCTGCCCAAACAGAATCGAAATGGTCCATCGCCGAAGCTACAAGTGAGGGGTCATCGGTAAGGATTCCGGCTTCAAAATTCCTTTTTTCCTCTCCCTTCAGGCCGATCCCGGCACCGGTCAGATTGGCCGAGCCGATATACGCCACAGAGCAGTCGAACACCATGATCTTGAAATGGACCCTCGGGCACAAAGCCCTGTCAAGCCCACGGAAAAGAGCCGGATAATTGTCGAATTCCTCCCTGAAGACCGGACCCGGCTCCTTGGCATGCAGAAGCCTGACCTCCTTACCGGCCTTCACCAGATCAGAAAGAATTCCGAGGAAAGGACGGCCTTCGACATGAAGGTCCTTCAGGTCCGCCGTTCCTATCCAAAGAGAACGCTTTACTGATGACGCCCTGGAAAGGACTTCCTTGTAATGCTCCGTATCCTTTATGTATTTGATCATGACGTTATCTCCACGGCAAAAATAACCAAAAGGCCTCTCATCAGCAAGAGAGGAGCTGGATGCAGGAACCCGGTTTTTTGGAGATTACTCTCTTTTTGCATACCTTTGGCCTCAAACAACAGAGTTACTACTGACCGTAACAGCAGACAAAATGAGAAAAAAAAGGGACACATACGCTAACAGATATTCATGCGACGGGATGCCGCTATGGAGGTGGCTGCTTCTGTTCGTAGGAGGCACCATCCTGTTCCTTCTGCTTTATGCTTTCGGGCAGCTCACATATTCGATTGAGCCCGCCCTTCCCAAATGCGCCGCCATTGTCGGGGCCGCTTTGGCCATCCTCATCATATATACACTGCTCGTTTTCCACTTCGAGAAAAGGAGTGTAGACGAACTGCATCTGCTGAAATTCTTTCCCGCGATGGGGAAAGGGCTTCTCACGGGAACGCTCTTCTTGTCAGCCGTGATCGGCATCATTGCCGCTTTAGGAGGTTACAGGGTCGTTTCAGTCCAGTTCGATGCTGTTGAGGTCATAACGCAGATTTGCATTTTCTTCTTCGTGGCCGTAGGAGAAGAGATTCTTTTCCGTGGAATCATCTACAGGATGATCTCGTCCAGATGGAATTGCTTCGTGGCTCTTATCATATCGGCTCTCCTGTTCGGTTTCTCCCACATGATGCAGCCCAACGCATCAGTCTGGTCATCTGTCGCCATCGCCGTCGAAGCCGGTCTCATGCTGGGCGCCGCATATGAGTTCAGCGGCAATCTTTGGGTCCCTATCGGTATACATTGGGCATGGAACTTCTTCGAAGGACCTTTCTACGGTACCACCGTCTCGGGTTCCGAACCGATGTTCAGCATCCTCACCCCGGAAATCACCGGCAAGTCCCTCCTCACAGGAGGAGAATTCGGACCTGAAGCCTCATTGGTGGCATTCATCCTCGGATTGGGACTGTCGATTTATTTCCTTGGGAAAGCCCTGAGCAGATAGCCTTATTTCCCGGTTGCTTTTTTCATCAGTTCCATGAACTGCTCGTAACGTCGAGCAGACTTTTCCGACGCCTTTTTGACCGCATCGTCTATGCTCCTGCGGTACTCTTCCTCTTCAGGGGAAAGGTTCCCTTTAGGGACTTTAGCGACTGACCCCGGAACCACATGTCTTCCGACAATCTTTCCGGAATGGTCCTGAAGTATGAAACAGTCCGTTCCGTCTTGGAGAGGTTTTCTCTCGAAAGTGAGGTCCGGATTCTTCTTGACCGCTTCCTTCGCCGCTTTGAGAGCGGATTCTCCGCTAGGATGTTCAGTCACAGGGACATCATCTTCCTGGCGTGACTTTTTGCGCATCTTGCTTCTGGGATCGGCTCCTTCAGCCATTGCTTTCCGGTCATACTCTTCATCCCATTTACGGTAATACTCCATCTGGGGATCCTCGAAAAGGAACAGCTGGTCGAAGTCGTCGTGTGAGAGTTTGCCCAGGGTGATTCCGGCCTGTCTGATGGGTGTGGAGCCGTCCCAGATATCCGGAAGAAGTGTACGCGCATACCGGAGTATGATGGCGGTAGTGTCTGTCGGACGTTCCATCTGGCATTGGCGCGACTTCACCGAAAAGTCTTTCGCTTTGACGAACAGGGAGACACTTAGGGCTCTTACTCCGTCGACCCTTATCCTATGGGCAACCGTACACGAGAGATTGAACAGGGCACGGTCCATCGCCTTATAGTCCGTGACATCGTTCTTGAAAGTCCTTTCAACGCTGTAGCTTTTCGCCTCCTGGGCAAGGACCTCCACAGGGGAATCATCCACTCCGTTGGCATAATCATGAAGAGTCAACGACGCCTTATGCCCTATTATGCTGCCCAGTGTCCCAGGATTCACTTTGGCCAGGTGACCGATGGTGGATATACCGTAATGGACCAGCTTCTCTTCCGTCTTCTTTCCGACATACAGAAGGTCCCTTACCGGGAGAGGCCACATTTTGGACTCGACTTCCCGGCTCCAGAGAGTATGGACCTTATCCGGTTTGGTGAAGTCCGATGCCATCTTCGCCAGGAGTTTGTTTGAACCGACTCCCACATTGACTGTGAAACCCAGTTTGGAATGGATGTCGTCCTTCAGACGGGTCGCGACCTGGACAGGGTCGGCTCCTCCCAGAAAACCGGTCATGTCAAGGAAGCATTCATCAATGGAGAACTGCTGAAGGACCGGGGAGTATTCCCTGCAGATGGCTATGAATTTGCGGGAGCACTCGCTGTACCACTCGAAATCCGGCGGAACGACGACCAGAGAAGGACATTTGCGCAGAGCGGAAGAAAGCGGGTCCGCAGTATTGATACCGAACTTCTTCGCAGGTATGGACTTGGCTGTAATTATGCTCCTGCGGTCTTCAGGATCACCGGACACCACGGAAGGCACCTCCCTTATGTCTGCTCCGCCTGAAGCTATTATCTTCAGGGCAGACCACGAAAGGAATGCGCTGTTTACGTCAATATGGAAAATGACTCTGTCCATCTCAATACGTAGCGAATATACCAATTATTGCACGATCGGAAAAGAACCGGGCCACTTTCAGACTGATTGTCTTACCGATAATCATTATCTTTGCGATATGGCATACAGCTACAACAGCGACTTCGTTACTTTTTTCAGTGAAGATGACCCGGTCTTCTTCACTTCGGACACCCATTTCTCGGACGCCAACATAATCCGTCTGTGCGGAAGGCCTTTCTCTTCAGTTGAGGAAATGGACGAGACCATCATCAGGAACTGGAACAGCACCGTCCCTGAGAACGGGACCGTATTCCATCTTGGGGATTTCTGCAGCAAGAGTGCGAGCCGCTGGAAAGAGATTCTCGGAAAGCTCAACGGAGATGTACACCTTATCCTAGGCAACCACGACCTCAGGAAAATGTCTAGCGAGCTGTCTTCACTCTTCGCTTCTGTCGGAGAGCAGAAACAGGTCATTGTCGGAGAACAGAGAATATATCTGAACCACTACCCTTTCCTTTGCTACGGAGGGTCATACCGAGATGTCTGGCAACTGTTCGGGCATGTCCACACGGGACCCGGTCATACCGGATTGGATGACCATCGTATGGGGGCGCTGTTCCCTATGCAATATGATGTGGGCATAGACAACAACGGCTATCATCCGGTATCTTTCAGCAGGCTGAAGGAGATAATCGGCGAAAGAATGGCGGAAAGTGCAGGGAAAGAGTTCGCCCGGATAAAAGACAGTCTTTCCCGCCTCAGGCCTGACGAGATCGTGGGGAATGATGTCAGTGAAAAATGGGAAAGCCTCTTCCGGTCATTGAAAGACAGGGGGATTCCCGTAGTAGCGGACAGGCAGGAGATGTACAGTTTCCTGTGTCCGCACAGGAAAGACCGCATAAAGACAGGAACCATCTTCACTGGCGAGAACGGCTCTTACAAGTTCAGTGTCCAGTACCATGAGGTCAAAGGGCTGCGCTGCTACAGCGTAGAAGTCTCAGACGGTGAAGATTCCCGCGGCAAGTTCAGGGAAGACACATCATCTGATGGCGAAAATGAGCAATGACCAAAAAGGGATGCGGCCAAGCGGCAGCACCCCTCAATCAAAGTCAGGCTTTCAAGTTTCCTGAACTATCTTTTCAATCTGGAAAGCAGGTCATCGCCCAAGGCTGACTTCTTCTCGATATGGTCAATGACGGCGTTCACGAAGGTGTTCCCCTCGAAATCTCCCCTGACCTGCTCGAAGTCGAGTTCCTTCTCCTCCTTCGTTCCGTCCATTCCGAATCCGGTCATCGAAGAAAGGGAGAATTCCTTCTTGGCGTCTTCATACACCATCTTGTCAAGTCCGATAACGGCCTCCTTCCACTGTGAGACGATGTCCATAGCCTGCTCGGCGGTCATAGTGTCGGGATCATATCCGAAGAACTCCTTGATCTTGTCATATGCCCAGGTCCACTCATAAGTGTAATAGTTCTCGTGCATGACCTTGAAGCAGTCGTTGATCTGCCTTACGGAGTTTATCTGTCCGCTCTCGATCCCGTCCATAAGGGAAGCGACCTCGCTCTTGGGAGCGATAAGACCGCTGATGTCCACCCAGTCGCCGTGACCTATCTCAGTATCGGGCTGCAGCATAGCCTGGATCTCCTGGTCGGAAGCGCCGGCGGGAAGGTTCTCAAGACGCTTGATCAGAGAGTTTCCGAGGAACTTCCTGATTCCGGTCTCGTAGAAGAATATTCCCTTACGCAAAGAAGAGTTGCGGATCTTGGTGCTGTGGAACGAATAGATGTCCGAGAGCTCTCCTGAAGCGTATAGGAGGTTCCTCAGGGTCTTCAGCCCTTTGAACATCTTCTGGATAGTGAACGGGGAAAGGAGGTTGTAGTTTATGTAATCCATCCTCTCGGGGTCCTTCCTGGCGTCCCTCTTGGGCCACTTCTGGGCATCACGGATGGTACCTACGCTCCTGAGGTTCACACCGGGAACCAGATATGTGGTGTTGTTCTGCTCGATAAGGTAAGAGAACGGAAGGTTCGTGGTGTCGGAATGGGTGACATGCCTTCCCATCACGAGGGAGAACGCTCCGACTCTTGAGGGCCACAATATATATGAATCCGATGCTGTCTTCGCACCCCTTTCCAGGATACCCTGATGGATAGGGCCGAGCTTGTACATGTGGTTGCTCTGGTTCGAACCGGATCCGGCGTTCATGAATGAGAACATTCCGGCTATAAGGAGTGTCGACTTATGGTGAGTGACCGTGAAAGGTCCGGCGAATATGGCGCACGCCTCACCGTTCTCACCCTGACAATTGCTGAAGAACAGCGAATCTGAAGCCGAATAACCATGTCCAAGGATGCACGATTGTCCTACGAAGCATCTTGTCATCATGGCACCGTCCTCAACCTTGGAACCGCTGCAGATGATGAAGTCGGAGGCTTTCACACCGCTGCCCACGAAAACAGGAGCGTGAACGTTGCTCACGATCGTTCCGTTATAAAGGCGGCTCGCACCGATAAGGGAAGCGCAGTCCCCCACCTTCACTCCTGTGATTGAACCGCAGTTCCTGATGGAAACGTCATTGCCCACAGTTCCGCGTGTGGAAGTCTGCTCCTTGGCATAATCCCTGGCGATGTTGCTGAGAATTCCATGGAGACGGCTACGGTGACGGTAAAGGGCCATCACATATGCAAGATGAGCGCTCAGGTTGTCAGTAATGACGACTTCCCTTCCGCCGGTCTCGTTAAGGACGGAGACTTCGACACCGTTTCCGAAGCTGCATTCGCCCTCTACGGACATGACGTCAATATTGTCTATAATGCAATGTGATCCGAAATCATAATTTGAAATGTATTCGCCGATCTTACGTATAAGGCACGAATCCCCGACGCTCACATTATGGAGATACGCATGGCGGATTCCGCAGCGTACGGATATCCCTTCACCCATCTTCACATCCCCTTCAAAACGTCCGAGCCGGATGTCTCCCGAAAAAGTCACATCAGAAATCCTCGAAACATATGAGTCTTCGCCCCATGCGACCTGGACCTTGTCCCAGTCATCACAAAGGCAGGCGTTTCTTTCAAGTGAGGAAATCTCCTCGGGAGAAAGTTTTCTGTAGTCCATAAAGCCAGAATAAAAAATACAATAATGAATAAACTTTCCTTGTAGAGTGCAAAAATACACATAACTTCCTTATCCGCAAAGCCATAAAAGTTCACAATCCTCCATAAAACGATACTTTTGCAGTCCATTTTACAAAAAACCTTACCTTTGTGCGTCTGAACACTCCGCGAAATTTTCTCCCCGATGAAAAAGACACTTACAAGAGCGCTTTGCGCTTTCATCATTCTCCTGGTTTGCCTGTCGTGCAATAAAGGAGGACATGGGCACAGACAGCTCACTTATACGGACACCGTAACAGTGTTCCGTGACAGCGTCATGATACGCGACAGCATCATTCTCCGGGAAATCAAACAACCTAAGAAAGAAGCCTCATTCATTGTTGTCGACAAGGACAAACTGATGCTGACCCTGTATGACGAGGTCGGGAAAGCCATACTCCGGTTCCCATGCTGCTGCGGGAAGGAATTGGGCAACAAGGACCAGAGGTATGACGGAAGAACTCCGGAAGGTGTCTTCAAGGTCTCGATGATCCAGGATTCCAGGCTTTGGAAACACGACTCACATGACGGGAGAGGACCCAGACTGGGATGCTACGGAGCATATTTCATACGACTGGACTATCCGCCGTACCACAAGATCGGCATTCACGGCACTGACGAGCCTGAGTCCATCGGGACGAGGGCATCAGAGGGATGCATCCGCCTCAACAATGAGAATCTGGAGAAACTGGTCCCCTATGTATACAAGGGGATGCCAGTCATAATCACTCCTTCATTAGGAGACATGAAGGTCAACCACAAAGAAGCATAAAACCAAAGAATATGGCAAAGATATATCTGGCAAGCAGCTGGAGGAACGCATACCAGCCTGACGTGGTCAAGAGGCTGAGGGCAGAAGGACATGAAGTTTATGACTTCCGCAATCCGCCGCATGGACGGGGAGGTTTCCAGTGGGCGTCGATAGACCCTGACTGGCAGCAATGGTCCCCTGACCGTTATATAGAAGGGCTCTCCCACCCTATAGCTGAAGCCGGATTCAAAAGCGATTACGACGCCATGCTATGGGCTGAGGTTTGTGTCCTGGTCCTGCCATGCGGAAGGTCCGCCCATGCCGAGGCAGGTTGGATGAAAGGTGCCGGAAAGAAAACCATCATCTACATTCCTGAAGCCCAGGAGCCCGAACTCATGTACAAACTCTTTGATGCGGTCGTCGACAACATGGACGATCTCCTTGAAAGCCTGAAGTAACTTCAAAGGAACGGCTTGACGCATTGAAGGCGGGATTCCCGAAAAATGGGATTTCCCGCCTTCAATATTGTATCCGTTTGAAGTATCGGTCTTAGTCCTTCAGGAATGCGTCCGCGACGACTTTCTGGCTCCTTCTTATGAAATCGCTCAGAGCTTTTCCTTTGAGAAGGCCGTTGGCAAGAAGCGCAAGGTCGGTCACCTGATGAAGCATCTCGTTGTCCTTGGCGTAAGCCTGGACATCCTCCTTGTGAGCGTTCTTTATGGAATCGCGCTCCTCGCGTACAGTCTTCTTCTCATCCTCTGAAGCATCTTTAGAAGGTTCTTCGGGAAGAGCGGCCATAGGCTCCACCTCTTTCTTCATCCCTTCGAATATCTTCGCGATCAGAGGGTTCTGCATATTGACAGTGATGTTGTACGAGGTCGGCATCTCTCCATAGAAGTTGAGCCCTCCTCCGAGAGCGGACATCTCACGGTAACGGCGCATGAACTCACTTTGGGTGATGAGGATAGGCGCGGCGTCCTCGCCGAGATTATCCTCGGTCACATAGTACTCGCTTCCCGTAGGGAGAACCGCTTTGAAGAGGTCGGAGAGGTCCGTACGGTCCTCTTCGCTCATCTGAGGACGGATCTTTTCCTCCTTGGCGATGAGGTTGTCGATGCTGTCGGAATCCACCCTGCAGAACCTTGTGTCAGGAAGCTTCTGCTCAAGCAGGTTGACGAAATGGGCGTCCAGTTCGCAATCCAAAAGCAGGACGTCATAACCCTTGCTCTTTGCCTCCTCTATGAAAGTGTACTGGCTCTCAGTATCGGTCGCATACAGATAGACCACCTTCTTGTCCTTGTCGGTCTGCGCCTCCTCAATGGCCTTGCGGTACTCCTCGAAACTGAAGTATTTGCCTTCAGTGTTCTTGAACAGCGCGAAATGCTGTGCCCTGTCGAAGAACTTCTCGTCAGAGAGCATACCGTACTCAATGAAGAGCTTCAGGTTGTCCCACTTCTCTTCGAGGGAAGGTCTCTGCTCCTTGAATATCTCCTCGAGACGGTCAGCGACCTTCTTGGTGATATAAGTGGATATCTTCTTCACTGAAGCGTCGCTCTGCAGATAACTCCTTGAGACATTCAGAGGGATGTCCGGAGAATCGATCACACCGTGAAGCAGAGTGAGGAAGTCAGGCACTATATTGTCGACATGGTCGGTAACGAACATCTGGTTGCAGTAGAGCTGGATCTTGTTCCTCTCGATGGCGACCCTGTCCTTGAGCTTGGGGAAGTAGAGGATACCGGTCAGTGTGAAAGGATAGTCCACATTCAGATGTATCCAGAACAGGGGTTCATCGTGCATAGGATAAAGAGCCCTGTAGAAGGAAAGGTAGTCTTCGTCCTTCAGCTCTGAAGGAGTACGTGTCCAAAGAGGCTCGATGCTGTTCACGATCTCATCCTCCTCGGTATCCACGTATTTGCCGTCCTTCCATTCCTGTTTCTTACCGAAAACGATAGGAATGGGCATGAACTTGCAGTATTTGTCAAGAAGGCCTTTGATCCTGGCTTTCTCTGTGAACTCTTCGGAATCCTTGTCAAGATATAGTGTGATGACCGTTCCCCTGTCAGCATGTTCAGAAGGTTCCATCTTGTATTCGGGACTTCCGTCACAGGTCCATTTCACCGCAGTAGCGCCTTCCTTCCAGCTGAGGGTATCGATGGTGACTTTCTTGGAAACCATGAAAGCGGAATAGAAACCCAGTCCGAAATGTCCTATGATATTGGATATCTGGTCTTTGTATTTCTCGAGGAACTCCCCTGCCGATGAGAACGCGATCTGGTTGATGTAACGGTCGACCTCGTCTTCTGTCATACCGATACCGCGGTCAGTTATCTTGAGGATTCCGGCCTTGGAGTCAAGGTCGATCCTGACATTCGTATCCCCGAGTTCGCCCTTGAAATCTCCGCTCGAAGCGAGAGCTTTCATCTTCTGGGTAGCATCTACTGCATTAGCTACGAGTTCACGCAGGAAAATTTCATGATCCGAATACAGGAACTGTTTGATTACCGGGAATATGTTCTCGGTGGTTACTCCGATTTTACCTTTATTTGCCATAATAATTGCGATTTGTCTTGTCTGTGGCATGGACAAGGTCAAAAAAGGGAGACCGTCCACGGCCTCCCCCTAAGAGTCAAATTGTGTTCCAAGCGGAATAATCGTGCCAACAGTGACAAATTGTCACTCCCTGTAAAAATTCGGATTGCCCCTACTGGAGTCGTATTCGGGGTATGGGCTGTCGAAGAACATCAGCTTCGCCCAATCCTTCTGGACAGTTCCATCGTAGAAAAGGACATCGAACGTCCCAATATAATATGGAGACATCAAGACGTGTGTATACTCGACCTTCCGCTTCCACTTGTAGCTGAAATCCTCCATAGAGAAATGCGCTTTGAGGTTCTGTGAAGTGTAATCACCTGAAGCTGTAACCTTGAAACCGACTTCCGATACAGTCATCGGGGAAACCATTCTGGCTTCCATTTGACAATCTGAGAGCTTGTCTCCAGTTATGGTGAGATTCCAAGTGCTGTCAGCTTCAGCCCTGCGGATTGTCATCCCCATGTCAGAGCCCCATATGGCACCTTTGTCCCAAACCGAGCCTCCTTTGATGGTAAAGCTGCAGTCAAAAAGGGTGTGGACATCACCTTCGACGGTATAGGAATTTCTGATGAATTCATACTCCGGGGAAGACTTTTCTTCTTCCGATAGAGAGAGGTACTTGTCAAGGAGAAGGGCGGTCTTCATATATTCCAAAGGTGCTGCTGCATAACGGTCGAACAGCTGCATTGCCGAGGAGGACATCCTGCGGGAAGAATTGTCGTTTTCCCCGTAGTCAATCACGCATGAAGACACTCCTGCTGAAATCAAGAGGACCGAAACCAGAACAGCGGTATTGCGAAGCGTTATTGTACGCATGATATCAGTGATTCTTACCATGGTTGTTCCTTTTTAGAATCTGATGCCAAGACCTGCCCTAAGACCTATGAACTCGGTACCGTAACCCACCTCGGTAAAGCCGAAGAACCTTCTTCCGGTCGAAATCCCGAATGGGACCACCTGCACATGGGGATAAACGTCATAATCCATGAAGGAATCCTCATCCGACTTGTAGAAGGAGAGTCCAGCAGCGAGGGAACCGTAAAGCTGCACATAGCGTTTGTTCAGGAAAGTGAACTTGACTTCCGGTGTGACGGCCATGACATGGCTCCACCTGGTATCGACGATTTTTCCGGAAGTTCCGCTGAGCACATCCTGCCACATCTGGTTGTACATGAAATAGCCTGAAAGGGTAAGCCATCCTTTGAGGCGATATCCTGCCGCGACATGGAAACTTCCCATGCTCTTGAGTTCTCCTTTATAGTCCGCGTACAATCCCTGGAGGATATCCCCCCCGGAGACAGTCTCGTAGTTCTTCCTCCAAAACCCGAAATTGTCCGTCACTATGTCGCAGATTACCGGATACCCGGAAAGACCTGCGCGGATTTCGACACGGGGTTCATTACGTAAAGGGTAACGCGCAGATGCGTCCTGCGGAAAAAGAAAGGTGGCCATCATAGAAAGGATGACCACCAAGGTATAATTGAAATAGGGTTTCATTTAAGTAGTTCCATCTGCCATAAAAGGCATAAGTACAACACATAATCTGCAATAAAGATGCACCCGTGAGGCGGAACGTTGCACGGGAACAGCAAATAATTGCATTTTTTGTGAAAATATCCGCACCTGCCGCTTCCCTTTTTGTCAAAATCTTCAAATCACATTACATTTTCTTTTATTTTGATTTCCCTTGATTTCGTTTACTTTCTTTTCAGCGAACTATTACATATCTTCGCATAAACAAACGATCATTGTCATGAAAGAAGTATTCCGCACAATCATCATCACACTTGCAGTAGCCGTATGCTTTTGCGCATGCGCGGGCAAATCATACGTGACTTCAGAGGATGAGGCAAAAGCCAGAATCGTGGTCCTCACTGACGCTGAAATCGACGACCAGTGTTCCATGGTAAGGTTCCTCCTCTCGACAAACGAGTTTGAGACAGAAGGCATCATCACCACCAGTTCGCAGTTCCACTGGGTCGGACACAACTGGGCAGGGAATGAATGGTTGGACCCGTACTTGAAAGCATACCGCGAAGTATATCCTTCACTCTCAGCGAACGATCCCGCTTATCCCACACCCGACTATCTTGAGAGCGTATCGCTCCTGGGCAACATCAACGGGGAAGGCGAGATGGAGGAGGTGACCCCCGGTTCTGAATTCATCGTCAATCTGCTGCTCGACGAAAGCGACTCCCGCCCCATCTGGTTCCAGGCATGGGGAGGCCTCAACACCCTCTCACGTGCGCTGAAGACGGTAGCGGAAGAGCATCCTGAGAAGATGGAATATGTAGCATCAAAAATACGCATCTATTCCATATGGGAACAGGATAACACCTACCAGGATTACATCAAGCCGGTTTGGGGCAAATACAATATCCCCACCATCCTCTCCGACCAGTTCTGGGCTATGGCCTACTCATGGAGGCAGCTCATGTACCCAGAAATGAGGCAGTACTTCCAGAAGGAATGGAACAATGAGAACATACTCAACGGACACGGTCCGCTCTGCGCCCTTTACCATACTAGAGGAGGAGATTTCATATCAGAGGGAGACTCTCCTTCTTTCATATACAACATAAGGACAGGTCTCGGCAACATGGATCACCCCGATTGGGGAAGCTGGGGAGGAAGGTATGATCTGTACAAAGACAACATCTACATTGATCCCGCTCCCATCGATGACCCGGACTGGGTGTTCAGCGGAGGACGATACAATCCCGGTTCAGCATGGCTTGGCCAGCACAGGGGCATGGGCGAACAGGTTACCCTCGACTACTACGGTGCTCTCACACGCTGGTGCGATGCTCTCCAGAATGACTT
>JAEEGL012975530.1_pt1 | contig 34954 bp, 27 predicted proteins | sample 9134231 | NCBI WGS metagenome assembly JAEEGL01 (sample SAMN16246548, study PRJNA631951) | gut metagenome | biome: gut microbiome; feature: rumen; material: fiber-attached | host: Bos | place: Iran: Karaj | collected 2018-10 | reverse complement strand
CTGCTGTATAAGCTTCTGTACTAATTATTTTATATAGATATTTATTATTTTTATTATCTTCTTCTGTATTATAATAACTTTTATAATGTTGTACAAAATCACCTTGATTGAATTCTATAGAATTAGACATCCAAAACTCCTCCAAAATGAAAATTTACTAATATACTGTTACTTTACACACAAAAGTTAATTTTATTCGTTTTTTACAAAAATCATAGTTCTAATTATATTGAATTGAATACAATTAAAATTTGATATGTAATCATTTTTATTATATATTATTAAAAAATAAAATAATGGGATGGAGAGTATATTCTCCATCCCATTGAATTACGTTTACAGGTTGAAAGCCTTGTTCTGTGCAACTTCCTGAGTCTCTGCAGGAGCAGAGGGCTGGGGAACGACACCAGGAGCAGGAGCATTTGCGACAAACGGATTTGCCTGAGTCTGAGGCTGCTGCTGATAAACGATCACCGGCTGTCCCTGCTGAGGCTGCTGGTATACGATTACAGGCTGTCCCTGCTGAGGCTGCTGATAGACGACCTGCTGCTGGGGATACTGGTAAGCAACTGCCTGACCATAATAGGGCTGGGCAGTGAGGCTTCCAAGGAGACCCCAGTTATTCTGCATGTAGGTATTTCCTGCATAAACGCCGCTATTCTCAACGTTTGCATAACGCTGGAAATTACGGATAGATCTGTCGAACATTACAGGAAGCATGTTCAGCAGAGGAATGAACTGGAAGTATGCCGAAGCCAGTTCCACAGGAATATCGAGGTTTAGGGTCTTGCAGGTCTGAAGAACATCGTTTACACCTTTAACGATATTCTTAACATCTTCCACACTCCCCTCAAAGAGTGTGAACTGCGCACCACATATGGAGCACTTGTACTCTTCTCTGATGAGATTTCCATCATTATCATAAATGGGAACCTTGGTCAGAGTGGAAGAACCATTGTGCTTATGAGTGCACTGTGCTCTCCAGATATCTTTCTCATCGACCTTTACTGTAAGAGCATCTTCCTCTGCACGAAGAGCATTGATCTGCCCTTCGGTAAGAGGCTGAGTGTACTTTGCAGTGGGACGATTCTGATAGAAAGTTGCCTGGGGCTGCTGGAAATAGGCTGATTGCTGTGCGTTGTAAATGTTGTCTGCCATGATTGAGGATCCTCCTTAATTTGATTTGAGTTGTATGCATACTCGATTTTATAATATATTTTTATTTTTTAGTTTATATTATTATTTTATACTAAAATTTAAAAATATATTTTTATTAGTATTTGATAGTTATATACTTTTTATTTCTAAATATACAATTTTATTTTTAAGCACTGTATATCGTTGTTTGAATAATAGGAAGCTTCTTTTTAAATATTTTTATACCTGGACTTATAGAACTTCCATAAGGAATTTCCTTTACAGGAACATCTACAGTCTCTTCAGAATTCATAATTCTTATAATATCATTATCATTATTTATAGATAATATAGTACTTATTCTATCATCTTTTCCCAATTTGATTACATTAAATCCATTTTTTGCTCTTTTATCTCTAGGCAGAGCATCAATAGGTATTCTATTAATTTTATTACCATCTGTTATAACTACAATATCTTTAGTAATAGGATCTATTATAGCTATACCATCAACTTTATCTGTATTCATTGATCTCATACCCCTACTATTTCTTTTTTGAGTAGGAATATCATTTATACTTAATCTTACAGCTTTATGATCTGAGTAAATTATTGTATCAACATTAGATGATGATAAAAATACAGATTCTACTTTATCATTTTGATCTACTTTAGAATATATCAGTCCAGAAGCTGTTATATTTAAAAGATCTGTTAATAATATCTTTTTAACTAAACCTGTTTTTGTTATTATTATTATATAATTAGATTCTTTCATTTGATTTTGTTTATCTAAAATTCTAATATTTTCTTCTGATTGAGCTCCAACTATGGTTGAAATCATTCCCTTTATAAGAATTTTTATATCAAGACCATCAGTTGCTTTGTCAGATAAAGGTATATTATTTACTGGAATTTTATAAACTTTACCAACATCGTCAAATAGAAGAAGATTATCCCTATTATCAATTTTAATAAATCTTTTTATATTTTCATTTCTATTTACTTTAATAGGAACACCTTCTGGAAATTTCTTAATTATATTTTTATCTGTAATTAGAATAGTCATAATACCAGCAGGAACTTCATTTGATACTTTACTGGATTTTATTAATTTACATACTCTTGGAGTATTATATTTATTTTTGATATATAATAATTCTTCTTTGATTTCATTATCTATGAATGAATCATTAGATAATTTTTCCATTATATCTTTCATTTGGGATTGAAGTTCTACAGACTCTTCTTTATATTTATTTAAATATCCTATAGATAGTTTCTTAGCATTTACATTCATTATATAAGAAGCTTGCAGATCTGTTATCTTAAACTTCTTAATTAACCATTCACTTAATCCTTCATCATCAATATTTTTTTGAGACATTATTTTCTTAAGAACAGTATCTATTTCACCAGATTCTAATATCTTAATATATGCTTCTTTTTCATGTAATTTTGTTTGAACCTGTTGTAGAATATTTGAATATATTCTAAATTTAGTCATTCTTCTAAAGTCTAACCAACTTAATATATATCCCTTATAGGACAATCTGATTGGCTCTAGACCATTAAGTACTAAGAAATTCTCTCTTATTCTTTCTTCTAATTTTGTATTTTTATAAAGAACTTCTCTTACATATTCTGCATTACTTCCTGGTTTAAGTACAATTACATATCTTAAATTTTCTCTATCTGTATTTTTATCTATTGACGACTCATCAAAGCAGTTCTCTATTTGAACCAGTTTCTTTTTCTCGACTAAATTCTCTATATCTTCAATAATACTATTAAGATATAGTAAATCATGAGTGCTTTTGATTACAAGAGCTTTTTTTCCTTTGTAATCTTCTATATCAACTTTTGACCTTATTCTATAATAACCAAATCCAAGATCGCACAGACTTTTCCAATCTGTATCATCTACAATATAACATTCTTGGCAATGATCTGGTATTAATATAATATCGCTATTTGGATTATCCATCAGCTGTAATGTTGCATCTATTACTTCTCCCAAATTATGAGAGCTAATTTCACACTTTGTTCCAACTGCTATTCCAAAGCAACCATTAACAAGAAGAATAGGTATTTTTGAAGATAAATATTCAGGCTCCATACAACTGCCATCATAATTTTCTGTATAATCAATACAGTTTTGACTTTTTATGATATCATCTATATAAATATCATATGCAAATTGTGTTAATCCAGCTTCAGTATATCTGCTTGCAGAAGCCTCATCTGGTCCTCCTTGAGGGGAACCCATATTTCCTTGATTAAGAATTAATGGCACCTTACAAGAATACCATGATCCCATATTTAAAATTGCACTATAAACTCCAGTATCTCCATTTGGGTGGTATTTTTTCATTACATCGCCAATAACAGCTGACGATTTAGCTTTTCTAGAACTAGATCCTGGATATACTTTTGTGTCTTTATACATTGAATAAATAATTCTTCTATTTACACATTTTAAACCATCTTTAATTCCAGGCAATACTCTTTTATATATAGTATAAATAGCATATCTTTGATAATCTGAAATAAAAGTCTCTCCTGCATTTTTATTAATTATAGTTTCTGCCATAAAATTTTAAACTCCTCTTATTCTCAGATTGATTACTTTTAAGTTATCTAAGATATATTATGTAATTAAAATATAAATATAAAGGGTGATAGTATACACTATCACCCTTTAATTATTAATGCAGAGCCACCGTTAAAATATCTGTTGCAAGAATCTCATCTGCATTAGCATGAGTATTAGTTACAGTAAAGTAATCTTCATCTGCTACAGTACCAGTTCCACCAATAGTTATACCATAATCTTGAAGATCAACTTCTTCTCCATCAACAGACCATACAGTACCAGTATCTACAGCAGCAACAAATGTTATTGTTGTTGTCTTGCCGCCAACTTTTTCAACGAAAGTCTCATCATCAACTGTAACAGTTACATTTGTATCTACAATACCTGTAGTATCATCTGTAACTGTATCTGTAGCCTCACCATATACAAGGTGTAAAGGATTATGAGGATCATCAGCCTCATCATCACGAACAACATCAGGAAGTTCATGATAGAATCCTTCATCAATACACTGGCAATATTGATCTACACTACCATGGCTTGCATATACTTCACTAAAAGCTTTATTGCTTAAAGATGCAGAAGCCCCGGAAGAATTACGATAAGTTATATCGTATTTAGTAGATCCGTCTACTATTAACTCCATAGGAGCCTCTTCTGCATAAGCTTTAATAAATATAAGTTTATATAATCCATTTGGCTGCTTATAGCATAAAATTTTTTGTAAAGGCATAAAAGAAGACATATTTATCATTTTCCTTTCTATTTCACATAATTTAAGTAATAAATACTAATTAAATGTTAATCAATTACTTCAGTTAGAATAATAAGTTACCGTATTAATGCCATCTATATACGTCCAGTAATTACCATAATTCGTATTAGTTATATCGACAGGTGGTAATGCATCTGGATTATATACAGTAATTGGTACTTTAATAGATAAATTAGCATTACATGATTTAAACCATGAATCATTACTATTTGAGCACTTATAGTCAGAAGACTCAAATTTAAATTCCACAGCTGTTAGGTTTAAACAGCCTTCAAAAACTGATTTACCAAGACTATTAAGCCCTTGATTATTTCCACTAGGACTTTCAAATATTACAGATTCTAGATTTATACAATTAGAAAATGCATAATCTTTTATTTCATTTATATTATTTGGAATCAATAATTCACTAAATCCACAACCATTAAAAGTATTTTCTTTTATAGAAGTTAGATTTGTATTACGAGAAATATATATACTTTCTAATGATGAGCAGTTATAAAACGCACTATCACCTATAGATTTTATACTATCTCCCATATCTACAATTCTTAAAGAAGTACATCCACTAAAACTACCCATTCCAATAGATTCACATTCATTAGATATAATTACAGAATCTAATGAAGTACAATCTTTAAATGCATCTTGTGAAATGGATTTTATTTTCTTCGGTATATTCATACTAATGATTGATGAACACCCTTTAGCAACACCTATACCAATAGATTCTGTTGTATTTGGTATATTTAGATTATTAATATTTATGCAATTCTCAAATGCTCCATCTCCAATTGTTTCAATCGAATTATTTAATAAAATATTATCCGCTTGACAACCGGAGAATGCATAATCTCCTATTGTAATAATATTATTTCCTAATGAAATATATGATACATCAATATTTTTAAATGCATAATTACTAATAGACTTTACTGGATAAGAAATATCATTCTCTATATCATATATAGAATCAGGTATATTTACGATTCCATTTTCTGGTATAGATATTAATCCAGATCCTTCACTACCGTCTCCTACGATATAATACATTCCATCGTAACTTAGATTATAATTTAACTCTGGAGTTGCTTCTAATACTACGATAGGAATAGAAATTGTATAATTAAAATATTCGTTTTCAGTATAAGTTATAATTATTTCTGTTATATCGGTTGTTAGCAATTCATTATAATGATCCCAGGTATAATCTGTTAAAAGATCATTTGTGCCATCTGTCCAGAATATTCTTAAAATCATACCAGTTGGATCAAATTTTTCTGTAGTATAATATTTCATTTTATCTGGCATTCTTACTATTCCTATATGTGAAACTCTTTCTCCATAAGCTGTAACAGTAAAATTATCTACAATATAGAAAATAGAAATTCTACCAGTTATTCTATTATAATCATAATCTATTCCATTAATTAATCTTGTTCCTGTTTTATTAATAATAATATCAATATCATCTGGTAGGATACTATTATTAATAGAATAAATATAAAAACTATAATCTACATCGCCTGAATTTATTATTGCACTTCCATCTGATGATAAATTAAAAAGATTATATGTAGCAGATATAGGATTGTACCTGTAATCCTGCAATGCCGGATATATATATACATTTGTTGGGTCATTTGCATATCTACTATTCTTTGTAAGACCACCAGATTTTGATGCTATATTATCCTGATTTTCAAATGTTGGATCAGGGTTTTCATATGTATTATAAGGCACTAGAGTATTTTCAATATAAAACTTTCTTATAAGTTTCATAGTCGATTCTATAAACTTATTATTATTTTCAAATGAATTATCATTACTCATAGTTATAGCACTATAGTCAAAAACTCCAAGCTTTTGACTTGAAGACATACTTAAATCATTATATAGCCAATAAACAAATTCAGACATTCCTGATCCATAGTTATTAAGAGTTAATGTATCATCTATATAATAACTTGTACCAGAACTTGCAAAATTATGCCTATAGGCTAATTTTTCTATAATATTTAAAATATCATTTTTATCTAATCCGACTTTCATTATATATTTCATAAATTTTTCATCATTTATATTAATTTCGTTATCTATTGTAATTAATTCCTCAGAATCTATATAATTATCAAATCTAGATTCTAATGTTGTTGGAATATATTTTACAATAGATATATTATTATATGAAATAGATAAATTATCTGGGTTTTTAATTCTCAATCTATCAGGTCCTATTTTTTGTACACAAGACTGAGGAATCTTTTTACCATCAGCAAATACCATATATAATTCACTATTTAAAGTATAATGTATATCTTTTTTAGACTCATAATCTATATTAAATATAACTGTACCATCTTGATATACCATACTTTGTTTAAATTCTATTGCTTGCATTGATATTGGTAAATATAATACCAATATATAAGCATCTTCTGGTATATCAAAACTAAAAAACACTTTTCTTTCATAATACGGAGAATTATAACTATTTGGAATTGAAATTCTATATTGATCAGATGAAATATATCTATAATCTTTATGAGAGCTTGCAGTTTTTTCTGCCATAAAGATCATATATTTTGAATGATCATCACAATATTTAAAGATATCGTTATGATAATCATCCTCTAAAGTTATTACATTTTTATCATTATCTTTAGCAGGATAATCATCACCAACAGGATCATTATATTGAAATTGATGATACATAAATCTATTGTTTGATGCAACAACTAAATTTTTATTATAGAAATAATTATTATCTAATTTAATATTTATATATTCCTGATCTAAAATGAGAATAGAATAATCATCTATAATCTCATTATTAACTGTTTTTCTTAATCCATCAATTAAATTATCTCCAGAAATTAATTTCCAACATGTTGAGTTTCCTGTACTTGGTTTAATTTCATCAAATACTACTTCTTTTGCATCATACACATCTTTTGTACAAAGAAGTAATCTATATGTATTTGTATTGTTTACATTAACTCCATTTATATAACCATCATTATTTAAATAATAAAAATCACCCTTAGCAGCAGCAGGAGTATATATTGTATTATCGCTACTGCTTCCAGGTTTTAAAATACCCTTATATTTGACTTTATCTATAGTATATTTAATATTAAAATTTATTTCTATAGGATAATCATCTTCATATTCAGGGTATACAAATTCATTATCTGATAAAATTTCTGTTGAATACAATCTCATATTTTCATTAAATATGGATGAATCATATAATTTGTATTTTGTTGAATTTGTTAATATAACATTTTCCAATATATTATTATTTATATTATCAAAGAATATAAACTCAACAGGGCCATTTCCACTATATTTATCTAAAGCCAATCTGTATTTAAATATATTAGAACTATCATCTTTATTGATAAGATTATTATTTGTATAAAAATTTAAAAACATGTCTTCAAAATCAATCATATAGGCCTGTCTATTTTTTATAGGCATATCCATATAAAATTCATGATGAATACTATCATATTTTGATATATTATCCAAAACATAGCCTCTAGTATATTCTGTAAATCTTATATTACCTGAAAAAGAATTTTTCAGATATTTATCAAAAATAGATTGATTATTTAACATCATTGTGCTTAACTGATATTCATATAATTTATAATCTTTTAATATATCATTTAATTTATCAGTATATGTACTATATGATTTATTATATGTATCTTCTACATCATATTCATTAGTTTTAAATGAATCATAATAATTAAATTTATTAATTAATAAATTTAATATATATCTTGGAATACCAACTGTATTGTGGTATTCTACTATTATTTTATCATTTTCTTTAATAGAATATAAATATTCAGATAAGTCTATTCCATAGGATTGCATAATAATCGGAATAGCTATTTCTTTATTATAGTAAGTACCGTCTGGGAATTCTATACAATTTGATCTTACTTCATAAATAGTTGCAAATAATGAATCCATCCAGGATGGAGTATTATTTGTATTTAATTCTACAGTTATATAATCTCCTCTTGAAGGAATAGATTCATTGATGCTTATACCATAATCCTCAATATAATCTATTACTTTATCTAAGAGTAACCATTTTTCTAACTCATTATCATATGTAAATGTATAAGTTCCAGATGAACTATTAAGCTTTTCAGCTAATAAACTTTCATTATATATTTTAGAATTAACAATGCTGCTTTGTATTATAGAAGCAATTAAACCAACACCATATTCAGATATATTTATATCTGATGCTATAGGTGTTTCTGTAAATGCATATCCATTTATAAAATCATTATCATTAGTAGGCTCAGCTTTATATAGATTCCATTGGAATGATGGTATTTCATAATTAGCAATAATTTTATCACCATTGACAGGAGAGCCACTAAATTCTATAGCAAAATTTTCTAAATTTTGATTTGGGAAACTTACTTTATATATAAGATCGTTTGTCACGTATCTATATACAGTAACACTCCAATTATCTAAACTAGAATTATAAATAAATTCAACCCTTCCAGGGTATGGTCTATATGGATCAACAGTATTATCAATTAAATAATTACTATAAACTACATTAGTTACACCATCTACTAATTTAAGTTGTAGATAGTCATTCATGATAGTTTCTGTAGTGACAATATCTTCATTATAAGTTTCTTCCAATAAACCAGTAACTTTTTTACTATAGGTTAATGAAAGAATATTACCGGTAGTACAAACTCCCTTAAATTCTATACCATATGTATTTTCTACATCAACACTTTCTCCATTAAGAGTCCATGATGGGTATGTATCATTTTTTATAGTAATTTCAAAACTATCTGTTCCAATATATGATATTCCGCATTCAGATAATGCAGAAAAAGCAATAGATTTATTTACAATCCATAATGATTTAATAGAGTTATATTCAAATAAATAACTTCCAACTCTATTAGAAAATGCATTATATAATAAACTTTCATCCGATACAGTTATAAAATCTTCTTCAGTTTCATATGTGAGTGATCCACCATTGGTACATATGAAATTACTTGTTATAGGAGTTATAGTTGGACTGTAATCAAAATTAGAAATATATTTATTTGTATCTATATTAAGATATACGTTTGATAAATCAACTGTAGTATTACCATTAGGAACTACAGAAATTTCTGTATTTGAAAGTTGAACATCATTCATTCTTGCTTCATATGGTAACGCATCTTTATTATAAAGAGTGGTCATCATACCAGAAAAATCATAATATTCTTTATTTAAATTATAATCACCTGTTTTGTTTATAACTTTTCCATCTTCTGAACTGTAATATTCATTAGAATATTCTTTTACATAAAAATCAGTAGATCCTACTGTAAAATAGTATGAATTATGTTCTTCATCAGGAAAAACTTCGACTGGAACTAATAATTTTCCATCATTATCAGTATATCCACTTATATTATTTGCTATAGAAGAATAAGTATAATCTGTATATGCAGTATAACCTAATTTTGCATTATACTGATAACCTTTATATCCAACTTCTAATCCAAGTGGAGTATCTAAATCATCTTTCATTAAATTGATAATAAATTTAGAAGATCTCATTTTAATAGTATCAGGATCTATAGTAGATCCTGGTTGTAAATCACTTGTTAAAGTTGTATAACCATACCTATCATTTTTTTCGTTTTTTGCTATATATACAAATTTAAATTTTCCTACAGGATCTTCTCCTATATCAATAATTTTATTTATAAAAATTTCATCATTGAAAGACATATTTTTTAAAGATACATTATTACCTGCATTTGATGTATATATAGAATTTAAAGTACCTATATCTTTAAATTCAAAAACTTGATCATCTATAATGGTTTGGTCCATTATAGGAAGTTTACCTTTATTTTTATTATATACATCATTATGATATACTTTGTTATATAAATTAAAAAATGAACTTTTATTTATAGGCAATTCTGTTTTTGTATTATTCTTTGCATTATAATAATAACATTTGAGATCATCAAAATTATATTTATCCATATCCATGGATTGTCTTACATATAAAGATCCAAGATTTAATTGCTCTGAAATATAATTATCGTTTATTATTAATTTATTTTTATTATTTTCATCATACTCTAAACATAATATACCATCTTTAACAGTATATCCTAATTGAGTAGCATCATCTAAATTAAAATTATCTGGATTTAAAGGATCATATTCTACATTTAATATCCCATTTATGACCTTTAATCCAACAGGCCTATTTTCATTATTTGGAACTTCAAGTTCTCCACTATCTGCATAATTTATATTATTTATATTATAAAAATTAATTAATTTATCAGTATAGTTTTGTAGCCACGATTGTGATACAAACTCTAAATTAGTTAAGCTTAAAGCACTATTGTAATCAAAAAATACTTTAATATGCTGGTCATAATACTTTGTTCCTGTTCCAACGTAAACTATATTGTTATATATACGTATTGTATCAGTGCAAAGCGTTAAATTTAAATTATCATTTGTAGTTTTATTAAATACAATTATATTATTTGGAAATAATTTTCTCATTCTATCGAGTTTATTGAAATTAACAACAGTTTTTCCTATTAAACTATATGATCCTTTATTTCCAGGCTTTATTTCACAATAAAAAAGATCAGAAACTTGATCATATATGTCATTTTCATTTACTTCATTTATATTTTTTATATTAATAGAAGCTTCTACAAATGTTACTTTTGTATTATTACTAATATCTGAGTAACCCATATATGATCTTCCATAATTATCAAAAACGAAAATAGTTTTAGCTTTATTAGCTTTAGAATATTCTTCATTTTCACAATATTTTGCTTCAAATGGAAGCATATAAAATACTGGGTTTATATCACCAACAGTTAATTTCTTCTTTACTTTATCAACTAAATAATTTGATTGATCATATTTAAGATCTTTCATATTTATATATATATTAAATTCGCCATAAGATATAGCAAAATAACATCTAGACCAAGGTATAAAAAATCCATCAATAAATATTAATATTGGATAGATAATTTTATCATCTTCAATTGCCATTTTGAAAGGAACTAAATAATTATCAATTACTTCATTTTTCTTAATATAATATTTTGTATTATTTACCGTTCCATCTGTACCATCACCTAAAAAATAATAATTTATATTATTTCCAGATAATTCGGTATATAGATATCTATCAACGCCAAGTACTGATCCATTATCAGAAAAAGATGGGGTAGAATAATATTTCTTAACCCCATCCCTATTATAACTTATTCCTGCTTTTACAAAAGGTTTACAGTAAGTAGAAGATTTTAATATATTATAAGCATTAGCTCTAAGAGGTATATCTGATAATTTAAATATTATATCATATTTACCCTCTATATATTTAATACCATTATCAGAAAAATAATTAAAAGAAGGCCCTATATAAGTATCTAGCATAAAAGGAACTTTACTTTTTTGCACATCTTCTGTAACAGTATCAGATTTTCTTATAGTGCGTTTTACATTGGAGTTAAAGACCTCAAAATCGGTTGGTCTCCTTGGTTTCATACTACCTCACTTCCAATATTCAGAATTTCTTTGGAGAATATTACCATATCCTTACCTGTAATTTTCTCTATTGTTTTTTGATTATTAATATAGCATCCTATATATGCATCTAAAATCATAGTTGCAAAGCTAGGAAAATGTTCAAGTGCAAATACTGTTCCTTCACCATATAAGAACATCCACTTTTCAACAATTACATCAAAAGATATTTTATCTATTTTCATTACATTAGAAAGATTTTCAGCAAATATTTTAATATTTAAGAAAGCATCTTCATTTATTTGAAGTTCTATCATATCTGCTTCTCTTGAACTTATTTCTGCTATTTTACATGCTAATCCTTTTACACTACTACTATTTGGATCTTTTCCTACTATATTACATAAGAAGTACATAGAAGCCATGTACATACATTTATTTCTGGCCCCAGTTATAGTAGATATTTTACATAAATAATCTATTACATGTGTAAAAAGTTTTGCAAAACATCTAGTACCAGGCTCTATTAAACGGTTTGCGTTTATAAATACAGAATCATTAATATAATAAATATAACTAACCATAGCAGAAGCTAAGTATGCTATTAATATATCAATATCTCTGCATTTTATTGTTCCGGTTTTTTCGTCTTTGGAAAATATATCATAGCAGTCAATATATATTTTCTTGTCTTTTTTAGATCCGTTTCTAATATCTTTTATGCAATTAACTTTAAAAGGTTTTGGTAGTCTTTTGCTATTCATTATAAGAACAACTTTATCAGACATAAGAATTTTAGATAAAGAAGAAGATACCTGTCTACGTTTTACATCATGAACAATATCTTCAAAACCAGGATCTTTCTTATTTACAATTTCACCATTCATAGCGAAATCAAAAATTGCTTTTTCATATTCACCATAATTAGAATATAAATAAGTTCCAGCAATTGTTTTTGACATTTTATATTATACCTCCATATAGATAATTTTAAAAGTATTTTACTACTATGTTGAACTAAAGCAATTAGAATAAATATAAATAAAGTAGATCATAATAGATCTACTTTATTTATAATATAATTTTTAAATATTTATTAAAAAGCGCTAAAACGACAAGCCCAAGTGCAATTATCTGCGCATTCAACTACACATCCATCTTGGCAAGTTTGCCCACATGATGTAGTGCATGATCCTCCACATGATGTAATGCATGATACTCTGCATTGGGCCCCACAAAATTCTTCACAAGTTGCTCCACACATAAAAATACATGTGTTTTCGCACCTCTCACCACATTTATTATAACAATTTTCTTGACAAGCTGTCGCACAACTATCATAACATATTCCTGTACAAGAAGAAGCGCATCCTGTTATTCCTAAAATTCTATCATAAGGAGATCCAATAATAATATTGCTATATATAGCTATTTCATCTATTTTTTTATCTATATTACTTAATACTTCATCATGTATTACACCATTCTGATTTTCATATTCATCACCAGTAATTGCATCTAATTCTACAGCTATTTTTTGAAAATGCTCTTTTTTAATTATTCCATTTGTTTGCGGTTGATTTTCATATGCATATTGATCAGGAAGACTATAAACACTTCCAATGTATCGTCTTCTTCTGCACTCTGCATCTATTTTAGCTTTTAAATTATTAAAATCACTAGCTGATATAATATTATCCTTTTCAATTGCCAATTTACATCACCTTTAACCTTTCATATTCCTGTTTACCAATTATTTCTACAGCCCAATTTTCAGGAATATTTAATTCAAATTCTATACCTTTTTTCTTAAAATAATAATATGTGGCTAAAACTCTAGCTTTATGCATATCACAAATAAAAGTAGCTCTTTTATCAGGAGTTCCAAATATTTCATAATTATAACCAGAACACCATGCACAGCCAGACCCTATTGGGCAATAAAAACATTCATCTGTACTTTGTGTTTTTCTATTTATTTTAGACATACAGTCTACTCTTGAGCAATGCTCTGGATTACAATTAATTCCTTCTTTTATATTTCCAATAATATATGGATCTCTATCTTTTCCAATAGAGTTTTCCATATATCTAATGCAAGGGAATATATCTCCTTTGTAATCAACGGCAATCATTAACCCAAGTCCACCACACCAGTTTTGTAAATTATCTTCTGGTATTGGTTGACCTATACTTTTATCAAATAATGATATATAAATATCATTTAAATGATTATTTTTATCAAGCCAATCTATTAATTCTTTTAATCTATCATACATAATTGTTGCATGTTTAATTTCCCAACCTTTTTCAAATACGCAGTTTGCCATAATTTCAGTATAACCATTTTCTATAAGCGAAATTATAGCTTCTGTAAGATAAACAACATTATCAGGTGATATTGTTACTTTAGATCCCATTTCTCTTTTTGTTATTTTTACATAATCTTTTACAGCTTTCATAGCTCTATCGTAAGTTGGATTACCATCTAAATCAATTCTACATGCATCATGTAAAGTTTTATCACCATCTATTGTTATACTGTAACTAAGATGGTTTATATGTAATTTTAAAAATTCTTGAAATTTTGGTTCAAAATAAAGAAGTCCATTAGACGACATAGATATCATATAATTTATAGCCCATCTATGTTTTCTTTTAAAAACTTCTCCAATAAAATATTTACATATTTTAGACATTGTATCAATACAAAGTAAAGGTTCTCCACCTATAAAATCTAAAATACATCCAATGGTTTCATTTGAATTTATATAAGAATTTACTCTTTCATCTGAATTTAAGATGAGATCTATAAATTCTTTAGCTGTTTCAAATGACATTTTATGATTTCCCCTATTATGCTGATAGCAATAGGTGCATTTCATATTACAGTCATCTGTTAATTGTAGCGTTATATTTCTACAAAAATTTCCACCTATCTTTAATGGACCCTGTAATTCGTCAGAGTATATTTTGTTTAATAAAAAACTATAATCTCTTTTTTCTTTTTTCTCTTGTATTTTATAATCATTTAAGACTATACAAGAGAAATCGAAATTAATTTCCCATTTGGAATCTTTTATTTGATCTTTATATAAATCATATATGCTATCCATACAAATATTGTATGATAATATAGATTCATTTAATTTTCTTTCAAAATATTGATATGAGTCCAACCATTCTTCATCTGTAAAATCAGTAAAACTCCTATCAATAGTATTCATTAAATCAATTGTTCTTGTTTTTTCGTAATATAATTTATTTATATATGTAGATAATTGTTCTGGTATCTTAATAATATTTTTGTTATTATAATCCATATATTAATCCTTTCTAGTTATATTAATAAGAATATATTAGTTAAAATATTAATTAAGTATAAGCTACTGGTACATGAACCCAAGATTCCCCATTATAATATTTTAAACCTCCTGTAATTGGAGTTGTATCAATCCAAAATAGGTGATTACAGCTTATATGAGGAGTACTATTTTGAACAGTATAAACCCATGATGCTGCTTGCCAATTTCCATTAAAATTAACATTCATTCCAGTTGCAAAAGCTGGATTACTTGTATTATACCATAGTCTACTTGTATCAGTAGGGGGGTTTACACCATTTGTATATACAATATCAGGTCCAGTTGGACCAGTTGGGCCTGTAGGACCAGTTGGGCCTAAATTTCCGTTAGTGCCTGGAGCTCCAGTTGGACCAGTAGGACCAGTTGGACCTTGTAATCCAGTAGCACCAGTAGCACCAGTTGGACCTAAATTTCCGTTAGTACCTGGGGCTCCTGTTGGACCAGTAGGGCCTGTGGGACCAGGTAATCCAGTAACACCTGTAGGACCAGTTGGGCCTAAATTTCCCTTAGCACCTGTAGGACCAGTTGGACCTATAGGTCCTGTAGGACCAGTTGGACCCGGTAATCCGGTATCTCCTGTAGGTCCTGTGGGGCCAGTAGCACCTGTAGGACCAGTTGGACCCGGTAATCCAGTATCACCTGTAGGTCCAGTTGGACCAGTTGGGCCTGTAGGACCAGTTGGACCCGGTAATCCAGTATCGCCTGTAGGACCTGTAGGACCAGTGGGTCCAAGAGATCCATTAGCACCGGTAGGTCCTGTAGGACCTGTCTCACCTGTTACACCTGTTGGTCCAATAGGACCAATAGGCCCACTATCAAAAGGAATAATATTACCATTTTCATCTGATGCATATAATGTTTTATTTTCATAATCTACCAGTAATTCTTTTGGTACAGCTTTATCTCTATTTTTATATTCTAAAGGCCTAATAGGAAATCTTCCAGAAGACATATTTTCCACCTCTTATCATATCAATAAAATATTATTATATTCTAATATTTATTTGAATGTTAAAATAATATAATATATCTCAGATTATAAAAAATAAATATACTGGGTCAAGTTTATTTAAACTTGACCCAGATAAAACAACACTACTAATTTATAATTTCTATAATGATATTATCTGATAAAGAAATAATATCTTTTACCTGTTGAAGTTGATGAATTATATCTTCAAATTTATAATTAATACCATTTCTAGAAATTTTAATATTTGTAGATACATAAATAGACTTATTATCATCATGTATTACATCATCATTTTTTTCATAATTTGAATCAGAATCATTTTTCTTCTCACCAAAATTATCCATAATATGTGAAAATTCTGGATTCCTTGAAAAGAATTCCTTCCATTTATTTTCAATTTCTTTTGATTTTCTTCCAGATTTGGTATTATTTCTTAAATTATTTTTTTCTAATATATGTCTAGCAGTTTCTGGACTACAACCAAACATTTTTCCTATTAATGCATTCGATAAATTTAATGATAATAGTTTTTCTAAATACTCCTTCTTTAAATCATTAGGAAGGGTATCAAAAGTTGCTTTATTTATCGGACTATTTAAATTGAATTGTACTACATTTCCGCATATTTTATTATACTTATTTTCCCCCATATCTTTTGGCTTTCCATTTCTTTTTGTTTTCCCTTTTACGTGTTTGGCTCCACTTACCATTCCACGTTTTTCTAAAATAGATTGCCTAAATAAATATTCTTCGTCCGTCATATTAATATAATCCCCTTTTTAATTTTTCTTAATATCATATTTATAATATATAATTAAAATTTAAAATATTACACCAGGGTTCTTTTAATAAAGAACCCTGGTAATTTATTTATATAAAATCTTTATCATCCATATTTTCTAATATTTTATTTATATTGTCTTTTAATCTTTCATCAGATTTATTCATACTATAAGCTTTAACTGCATATATTAAAGACTCCTTTTTATTTCCAGAATAATAATATGCTAAACTTAATAAATCATAAGGTTCATCAACCCAAGATCTATCCCTTTCTAACCATGTATAATGCCTATATGATTCTTTTAACCCTTGTTTAATAATACCTATTGCTTCATAATATTTATTTTTATTAATAAATAATTTAGCTAAATTTAAATAAGGCTCTCTATATGTTGGATCTATAGATATAGCTTTTTCGTAGCATGTTATAGCATCATAAGAATAAAAATCACCCATAGCATTATAATTATCACCCATAAATAAATAGCAACTTGCCTCTTCAATAGACCCAGGATTATATTTATTTAATATTTTTTCGAGTGTGTAATTACTTTTTTCATAAAATTTTCTATAATTATATTCGTGAGCCAAATATATTAATCCATAATAATCATCACTATTTTCTTCTGCTCTTAATTCTAAAAGAGAAAGATAATCTGATCTAGATTCTTTATAATCCGGATAGTGATGTAATACAATTTCATCACCATAATTAACAAATACTGAAATGTCATACATTTCTGTTTTTGTAATTGTATTCCATAATAATTCATGAACTGGATATTTCCATATCCATTCTTTAGTATGTATCTTATTATATCTAAAAATTCTTCCTGGTGTTCCATCGCTATTATGCGACCATATATATTTATATTCCCCTCTTTGAGAAACTCCTTTTTCCCATTTTGATACAAGTGCATTATACCATCCAGGTTCTAATAATTCATCTAGATCTGTGCTAAAATAAATATCGGTATCTTCTGGGCATATTTTCATAGCATCATTCCTTGGTGTATCAAATCTCCAAGGATTGTACTCTTTTTGCTCAATAATATATTTTTTAGGATCTTTATTTTTATATTCTAATAACTTTTCATAGGTACCATCTGTTGATCCTGTATCTAAAACTACTACGTAATCTGCTTCACTCATAGATTCTATCCATTTATCAATAAATTTTAATTCATTTTTACATATTGCATAAACGGATACTTTTATTTTATTATCCATATTATATTTATCCTTTCTAATTTATTGATTTTTATTAATTTGTTTAAAGGGTATAACATTTTAATAAATTTTAAAAAGGAGATATATCAAATGGATACTAAAGGAGTTATAACATTAATTTTCATTATTCTTATACTTGCTACTGGTCTTGGAATTGCAATTTCCAAATATATACAGCAAAAAAAGAAATATGAGGATTATGATTTTTCAAAGTTTATATCAGATTATGGTGCTAATATATTGGCGCTTTTAAAAGATGTATATGATACATATATAAAAGATACAACCTATATTAGTGATAATGATTTAATCAAAGATTTAATAAATCATGGAATAGATACTATAAAGAATCAATGTGCAAAATATAATATTAATTCTGATATAATCAAAATATTATCAGAAGATACTATAAAAGAAATTATTACAAAAATAGCTATAGAATTTAAAGACCAAATTATAAATACAATAAGTACTAATGATAATATAATAACACCAACAAAAGTTCCAGAATATATAGAAGAAACACATAACAATGTAGAAGAGCCTGAAGTAATAGAAGATATTGGGGAAGATAAAGCAGAAGAAATGATAAATTTAACAAACGAATTTAAAACATATTTTAATGAAAACGACTATAAATATTCTCCAGCAGTAAATGAAAATAATAATAATGATACAGTAGATATATAAAATATTATGAAGGTAATCTCATTACGAGATTACCTTCTTTATTATTTATTATTTTTTCTCCTCATCTAAATTATGCTCAGGAGCTATTCTATTATCTTTTCCTTTTGATAAGTATAGTATCATTTCATTTAAATAATTTTGGTCAACATAAATACCTATAGATGTATAAGATTTTTCCACTTCAGTAAAGGTATTTAGTTCCATTTTTTCCCAATCCATATTATATTTAATTAATGATCCATTATTAACAAGTACAAAACTAATCCACATATCAGGAGAAACACCAGTATTTATGGAATGATTTATTACTTCTTTTAAATCACCTTCAAATAAATTAGAGAAATCTATAGATAATTTTTTACCAATAGATTCTTCATCTTCATATATTGTTGTTAAATGTAATCTCCATCCATATACATTTACATCAGGTATATCTGTAGATTTGAATGTAGCAAAATTTATAATACTACTTGTTCCATATACTGGTTTATTATCTTCAGCATTAAATAATCTCTTTAAATGATGTTCAGAGCTTGAATAATATGTATATATTCTTGGAGATGGGAATCTTACTTCACATTCATAATTAATTATATAATTATTTCTTGTTTTTCCTTCTATTTCTCCATCATCAGCTTCTAATGCTGTAGGTCTTATATGTATATATAATCCACTCATTCTAACAAAGAATTCACTATTTCCACTAATAGTTCTAAATTTATAAACAAATGGTAAATCACTATTTTGATTTAAATATTTTAAAAATGCAGGAATATTTTTTACTTTATTATTTTCAGTTACACAAAATCCTGCATCTTTAGCTACTTGTATTATTAAATCATAAGGTATATGAATATCAATATCAGAATATTCCCCTGTAGAGTAAGAAACCCTATAAGCAAGTTTCATAAATTCATAGAGATCCATTTGTTCTGCTCTTGTTTCTACTCTTACTCTAAATTGAAATTGCATCATGAGAACTTTCATTATAATTCCCATATACATATCATGGTTATAATCTTTGAAAAAAGAACCCTTCCAAAATCCGGTAGGTGAATATACATCTAAACCAAACATATCCGTATCTATTTTATCATTATCAAATTCCCAATTTATGTTTGGTATTATAGTCAAAGAAGGCTTTTTTCTAGCAATTATTTCTTGTCTGGTTAATCTTCTGTAATCATCAAATATATTTTTTCCATCTATATTGATAGACTCTTCTGGAAACATTTGATTTGGTAATTTTGATAAAAACCATTGTTTCATATATTCTATTGCTAAAGAATATCCATTAATAGATGATGGTATGCAAATACTTTTATAAAGTACTTTATTTTCAGTAGGATGTTTTATATTATATTCAGGTATAATATCCTTAACATCTAGTACAAAATATTTACCATCAATAAGTTCTTTTTCTTCTTTTTTATCTTCAGTAGTTTTCTGCGATTTTATTAAATTTGCAATTTCTGCTGGACTTAATACTTTCATTTATATTAAACCTCCAATCAATAGATAGAGAAAAAATAAATCCATTATTAGAATGTTTTGGTACTCTAATATGGATTTATTATTATTGAAATTAATTACTATATGTTGGTTGTACTTCTGTTGACTTTCTAATTTCAGCATATTTGATACTAGTTCCATCTGGTAGTATTTTTGTTTTATTATTTAAAGATAAACTCTCTTCATCAAATAAATAAACAAACACAACTCCATCTTCTAATCTTGGATCTTCTTCAGCATATTTTATTGTACCAATAACATCATAACCTAAATAATCATTATAGAGTACTTCTGTCCCTATAAGACTTTCTAAATATCTATGTATCTTACTTTTCATATACTTAATACCTCTATAATGATATCATTTACATATTAGTCAATACTAATTCTGATCCAAAATACTTATAATCTATTATAATAATATCTTCAATATTAATTTCAAATCTATTAGCAATAATAGATTTGGCATCATCAATATAATCCCAAATACCAGGATAATCGGCCTCTAAGCCTATAATTTCATTTCTGATCAGTTTTAATTGATCAATACAATAGCGAACATAGACATATTTCTTATTAGGTTTAATTATATCCATCATGCTTTACCCCTGCTTTAATATTCTTTTCTTACAATAAAATTTGTTTCTTGATAAAGATTGTTAAATAATGATATCATTTATATATCAGTAAATATTAATTCTGATCCAAAATACTTATAATCAAATATAACAACATTTTCAATATTAACTCCAAATCTATTAGCAATAATAGATTTGGCATCCTCAATATAATCCCAAATACTAGGATGATCGGTGTTTAAACCAATAATTTCATCTCTGATCTGATTTTCAATAGTTTCATTATTGTTAATAAAACTATTTTTATAAATACAGATATTCTTACAACAAAGGCCATAGAAAGATTTCATCAGTTTTAATTGATCAATACTATATTTTAATTTTAATTGATCAATACAATAGCGAACATAGACATATTTCTTATTAGGTTTAATCGTATCCATCATGCTTTACCTCCTGCTTTGAAATTATATATAGGATGTAAGATATCTGTTACTTCAACAGTATCTTCTATGTTCTTCAAAACATAATCAAGATTTCTATATGCAAAAGGAGCTTCATCAAGAGTAGAAGCATCTATAGAAGTAGTATAGATCCCTTCCATACACTTCTTAAAAGCAGATACTGTGAACTGATCTTTTGTTTCTTTTCTGTCATAAAGTCTACCAGCTCCATGAGGGGCAGAATAATTCCAATCTTTATTTCCTTTACCTATTCCGAGTACTACTCCATCTTTCATATTAATAGGAATAATAACAGGATCAATATATAATGCACTTATAGCACCTTTTCTAATAATATAATCAGGATATAGATCTATATAGTTATGAGGACATGATATGATATCATTACGATCATACTTCCATTTCATATTACTGCATATTTCATCAATAATAGCATCTCTATTATATTTAGCATAAGTTCTAAGATAGCAAACATCTGCTATATAATTATCCATTAAATCTCCAGTAAGTGTAGTCATTTCGTATGGAATACTAGAATCACATACTTTATGCCCTTCATTCATATAATAAGTAGCAACTTCTACACCTAGATGCCTACTACCAGAATGAATCACAAGATATAAATCTCCAGTAGTATTAGATTGATCCAACTCTATAAAATGATTACCGCCACCAAGAGTTCCAATAGACAATCTAGCTTTATTCAAATCAATATGCTTACAACAACGTAATAAATCAAAATCAAAACAATCAGCAAATTTATGTTCTTTGGTAGACCTGATTTTAAATCCAGCAGGCACATTCTCTCTAATGACCTTATCCAATTTATTGAAATCAATGCCTTTAGGAGCTTTTATTTTAATATAAGATATACCACAACCAATATCAACTCCTACCAACCCAGGAATAATAGAATCTTTAAAAGTAGCAGTAAATCCTATAGGGCCAATCTTACCTGCATGAATATCAGGCATTAATCTTATAGAAGATCCTTCAAATACAGGATTATCAACCAATAATTTAACTTGATTTACAGCTTTTTCTTCTACATCATCGGTAAAAATTTTAGCTGTTGTATATTTACCAGTTATCTCTATCATAATATATTCCCCTTTCTTAGATCAATGATCAATAGAGAGATCCTAAATTAATAGGATCTCTCTTATTATAATATATAATCTATTTTAATTTAAAAACTGGACCTTTTGGAATAAATGGTAATTTATTTCCATAAGGAATTAAATATGCATGATTTCTACCCCTTAAATTCAGACGTTCTTCACAATATCCATCTGTAATAATTAAAAGAGGAGCATCTTTTGGAAATGTCTTATCATTATCCAATATATCTATTCCAGGCTGTAAAATTGTTCCTCCTCTTCCTTTAATTTGTACAGTTTCAGCTAATTCATCTGGACTAATAATACCTTGATCATATGCTCTAGCATCGCAGAATACTAATCTTATATGATGAACATCACGAGATTCACTATAACTAGCTATAGAACCTAAAGCTGAAGCTAATAGATAACGATCCATAGATCCAGATGTATCTAATAATACAGCAAATATACGATTAGAAATTATATCTTCAATTCTCCAAGCTGGTCTTGGAATATCTGGAGTAGAACTTTGTCTACGACTCATTCTAGAATAAGTTCTATGTTTTTCTATAGGGATAAAGTTTTCATCAAACCATTTAGCTAATTCTACATCCCATTTAATAGGAGGTCTACTCATAGCATTTATTTCTTCTATTAATTCTGCTGGTATATATCCTCTACTATTACTAGTATGATATTCTAGTCCTTGCTGCATAGCACGACGATAGAATTCATCCAATTCATCTTTAGACCAATTACCACTATTTTCAGAAGAATCATATATGATATCTCCACTTTTCCCATCAGTGGCATTTAAATAATGTTTAATATCATTATAGAGAATATCATACAATGATTCTGCAGACATATTTTTAAAATTTTCATCATACAATAATCCTTCTGGCATAGTTCCAACTTTCATATCAACAAGCCAGCTATTAATAACATAATCACAAGCCACATTCCATAAGAGCGGATTTCTATCTTCACGTCTCTCATTATGCCTAAGAGCAGCATGAAGGAATTCATGAGCTAATACAAATTTCCATTCATCTGAAGACAATTCTACTTTAGAATTAATATATATTTCTCTTAATTGATCATTAACAGCAGCAATTGTTATATTATATTTATACATTACATTTTCATCATTTACTATTTTAAATGAAGCAGCTAAAGCTCCTAATAAAGGATAACTTGAAATGAACCATTTTCTAGCAGATTCGGATTCATAACAAATATCTGTTATGAATACTCCTGGAGTTGATTCTTGATCTTGAATAATATCGCTAATAGCTTGCTCTAAAGCAAATGAGAAATATTTTGTAAAATCAGTTTTTCTTGATTTAGATGTATAACTATTATATTTATCATCTTTATCTACTTCTTTAGCTATTATCATGTCTGGTTTATTTATAGTAGTACTATAATTAACCTTAGAAATAACCTCAGGATGATCTTTAATATACTCATATACCTGATTTTCAGATTTTATTGAAATAGGAAATCCATGAAATCCACCATAAGGAGTTCCTATATGGGAGTCATTTAAAAATTTAGCTATAACCCAATCACAGGCTATATTCCAATAAGGATCTATATATTTATCTTCTTTAAAATGCCCAAATCCTAAATGAAGTAAACAATGAGCGATAATATATTCCCATTCTTTTGGAGTTGCCTCTTCATCTTTTTTAGTATTAATTACGATTGTTCCTGTATATCCATCATTACAAACATAAGCCCAATCTTCTTTATTAATTGTAAAATAACGGTGTTTTTCATCACTATTTGAAATATGGATATTAGATATCATATAAAAAGTACCTATAGGAGTACTTTTTAATAATTGTAAACCTCTATACCAATTTCTGAGTTCTCCTTCACCACATTCATTGTTTTTAGATTTCTTCTTTCCCATTTTATTTTTTCCTATCAATTAATGATGGAATTTCACGAGCTAAATCTACCATAAACCATGCTGGTAGTTTTTCTTCATTATCAGATGTAACAGTCATTTGAGCAATTTCCATACTAATAATTGAAAGATCAACAAAAAGCTCTTTAGCTCTATTGGCTAAATATTGAGATTCACTATTAAGTTTACTTCTATTAGCAGGAAGTTCTTTAATTAATCTAGCTCTTAAACTTTGAGCAAGAAAATATAGTACATCCCTTTCTTCTGGTTTATCTGGCCATCTTTGATCTCCATCAATAATCTTCTTTAGAGAATATTGACTTCTAATTTGGTGTACATATGCAACAAATTGAGCTGCATGAGAAGCAGTTAAACAACCATTGGCCAATATAGTAAGATCTTGCTGAGTGATTCCATCTCCATAACTCTTAATAGCATCACTAAGCATATGCCAACTTCTTGGAGTTGAAAATGGTTCTTCTGTTTTAGGAGGTTGACTCCATAAGTGATCAGGTCTACTGACAATATAATCATATACATATTGATGTATACCGTTATTAACAGCCCAATCTAACCATATACTAGATTTTGCAGTTAGTTCTACATGAAACATACGGTTTAAAAGTGCTGAAGATACTTGTCTGGTAATAGCATTATCTTGAGACCTATTACCAGCACCTATTACTATAGAACCTTCAGGAAGATGATATTCTCCGATACGATGATCAAGAATAAGAGAATAAAATGCTTTTTGAACTTCTTGAGAGCAAGCATTTAATTCATCTAGAAACAAACAATAAGGTTCATCTTGTGCAATAATTCTTGGAGGGCAAAAGATACTTTTACCGTCTATAATTTGAGGTACGCCAATAATATCTTCAGGAGCTAATTGACTTCCCAGCAGAGAAACACATTTAAGACCTACATCTTCAGCGAATTGCTCTACTATAGAAGATTTACCGATTCCGGGAGCTCCCCAAATGAACACTGGTCTGACTATTGCTACATTAAGCAACACAGAATGTAATTGATTCTGATCAACAGCTACTGCTAGATTCAATTATAACAACCTCCTCTTTATTGTATTGAATAAAATAGGGTATAGTCTTATATGACTATACCCTTATAAATTGTATATAACTTAGAATAATCCACTTGCGGATTCTATTAATGATAAATCTTCTTTAGAATAATTTGATCTCGATAATTGTAATAATGTATTTACATTAATCAATGTATCTCTTTGCTGACTATAATCATTAGAAAAATATCCATCATTCTTAGAGATATACATATTACGTGGGTTAAATACAGTTTCTGATATTTTTAAGAAATCTTGATTAATGATATAAAGAATATTAAGAGTATCACCATCAAAATCGGCTCCGAGTCCTTTTATAACTTGAAGTGATATATTCATAGTATATCCTGTAGAAATGCCAACGCAATAGCATTGTAGAATACCACCATATGATATTGTTGGATTTCTATTTATAATAATAGGAATTCCTCTTGGTGAATCTTTAATAATTCCCAGAATTATATTTCTTACAAGAGGATTCTCTTGTACTAAAGAATCTGTTACAAGCATCTTATATGCATCATCATATCCTATGAAATATGTTTTATGCAGTATATTGATTATAACTTGCTGCAGCATTCCAACAAGAGATTGATATGATAATCTTATCTCATCTATCTTTAAATCTGGACCTGGTGTTATTACACTTCTTGATGTGAAGTTAAATCTACCACCAAATACAGATCTTACAGTCCCTTTTTTACCAGATATTATTTTTACAATCTCATCATATAATTCATTATATTTAGATTGTAAGTTATATAATAACTCATTTTTTGGTTTCTTTTTTCTAAAAATATTTAATGAATCTTGATTAATAGTAGCGGCAAATTTTGCCATTATATTATAAAGCGCATTTGTTCCTTCATAGTTTAAATTTCTTCCATCTATTTTAAAAGGTCTTAAATGAGTTGTATAAACAGGAATAGATTGTATAAATATCTTATCTCTATTTTCTATAATATCATCATAATAATCTTTCTTTGTATTATAATATTTATTCTTATAATACTCTAATACTTCATCAAACTTATCATGAAGATCCAATAAACCTAAACCATAATAAGGTTCATCTTTCGGCTTCTTAATATTTTCAATTTCTATACCATCTTCATCTTTTTTATTTACTGGATTTATAATATTATTAAAAGTTGAGCTTCCTATAAAATAAGATATTGTTTTGAATAAATTTGGATGTATTATATAATATGGATCTTTTAAAGTTATATATCCAAAATAACCAAATTGATCATCTATATATCTTACTGGCTCTCCGCATTTTGGACATACAATTCCATCATATAATTTAGAATCATAAAATCCACATTTACATTTATATCTATTTGCAAATGGATTTATATCTTGTAAAGTTTGTCCGAATCTAGATGAATAAATACCATTTGGATCTTTTATATCATCTTTAACAGCCTTTGGACTTGATACAATAAAACCATTTCCAGTTGCAAGATCATGTTCTCTCTCTTTATCAAGATTTAATCTAGTTAATTTTGTTTCAAATTCATAATCTGGATCATTAGGATAATGTATAGATACATTTAATTCGGCCATTAAAATTATACCTCCATATAATATTAATTGCTTATATAAAAATATAATATCTGTTTAATAATCTGTTTATATCAAATTATACAATAAAAAATAAACCACGTAGAGTAAATATATTCTAGATTCATAGAATATTAGATCAAGAAATACACCACTCTACGTGGTTATATTTATGGAAGATTACGACTTACTTAGCCGCAATCTTCTTATTCTTGATCATATTACCCATATCATTAACTAAAGAAGATACTTTAGTTATAGTTTTTGTTTCTTTTGCGAATTCCAGAACTTCTATTAATCCATCTCCAATATCAATTACCTTTTCAGGTATTCTTATATTTTCATACTTACCATTTTTAGCATAGCTTAATAATTTGTCTCCATTATTTTTATCAAAATCATTACATAACTTAACTAATCCTCTTCTTGATAATGAATTGTAAACAGAAACCTTTTCTTCTTGCGTGAGCTTTTTTTCTTTTGACATAAAATAAATTTCCTCCTTTAAAATAAAATTTATTTCTTTTTATTATCAAAATTATATTATATTATTAATAAAAATTTTAAATCTAAATATTTTAATAATATAATTGGGCTGGTTGAACATCAACCAGCCCATATAATTTAAATTATTAATATCTTCCTGGAACAATATCAGGATAGTTTACAAATACTCCATACTGCTTTCCTTTATAAACAGCTGCTTTAAGTAAATCTTCTCTAAGAGCTTTATACTTATCCAATAATTTGCTCCATTTTTTAAATTCATCTTGACTTATTTTTTCTGTATTTATATAATCATCTATTACAGATACTCTTGTATTAATTTTTCTCATTAGATAAAGAGCATCATCTTCCTCTTCAACGTTTTTACATCTCATAGCAATCTCAAAATAATCTTCATCGAATTGCTTCATTGTATTATATTTAAATTTAAGAAGAACACCTTCTGTTAAGCCAGATAACCTTACTGTTTCAAGATCTCTAATAAGAGATTTCATAAGATTCTGCTCTAAAACACTTCCGGAAAGATTTATTGCCTTTCTTAGTGTTTTAATAGCCATAATCTTACGTGTTGATAAATTGCTAAGTATTCTTAAAGTCCATAACATTGATGCAAAAGGATCATCAACATCTTCATGTAATCTAAGATTATTTTTAGCTATTTTAGATATAAGATTTTCAAGTTGGTCATCTAAACCTACATAATGAACAAATTCATCTGCTCCAACATTATCTTTTTTACCAGTGAATAAAGAACTATGCTTAGAAATATATTCAGCTACAGCAAATCCCATAAACTTTATAGCATCTTTATCTTTAAGATTATTAATAATCTGATCATTTGCTGCGCAATATGCATCTAGCTGAGCTCTTAAATCATCAACTGGTGCAGAACTATTAACTATATGACCAACTTCATATAAAATAACTGCCATCATTTCATTTGCAGTCATTCCTATTAAAGGACTAAACATTTTACTATCAAATTCAATGTCTATATCTTTTATTCTAATAGGATTCTCATTAAATAATATATCATATAAGAAATATTTATCCCAATCTAACCATTTATGACTTGGAATTACTTTCACACCAAAGAACATTTTATCTGTATTTTCTGTGACTATAAAAGTATTACATCTTGAATCTGGTAATCTATTATCTTCTATATTAGCTTTATCATCGAAAGCAGCTGTTATAGCATCTTGCATTTCTTTTCTTTCTTTCATTGATACTCTTCCCTGTTTCTCAACAAAAACATTACAAATATCATGAAGTCTTGAAAAGTCTTTTGACATTCTTTTAGGAATAAAACCAACATTTACATCTATTTCTTCATTATACATGATATATTACAATCCTCCTGGAAAAAATAATATTTGAATTTCTTTACTTTAATTAATTGTTGATAAAAATAAATAATCTTATAAAAAATAGTAGGTGAATTTATATAATTCACCTACTATTTTATTGTATTTACATTAATTTATCTATTAGTTTAATGGAAGAGAATCCCGAAGCTCCAGCATGTCCTCCTCCACCATAATGTCTTGCTATTACAGAAGCGTCATATCCCTGTTCAATATATTTTTTATGAGAATATATTGAATATTTCCATTCTGTTCCATCGTAGTGGTATAATAAACAGAAAGGATACTCTTCTATTTTATCCCCAAATACAAAACTATTACCTCTATTATTACAACACAGAACATCTACCATACCATGCTTTCTATCATAATAAAATTTCTTTACAAACGTATAATTATTTGATATTTTATCATTTTCTTGATCAGCATATCTTTTTATAGTACGACCTATATTTAGTATATCCACGTAATCATAATCATTTACTGCTATATTAAAATATATACTTTTAGGATATATATTTAATCCATATTGGAAAGGAATGCTATCTTCATCTTCATGTTTCCATATATCAAAATCATCAATAAGTTTTATATACATTTTTGGTTCTATATTAGTATTAGTTGGTTTTATATATATAAAATCTTTATGTGTATTTTTTTCATTTTCTATATACTTTTTTAATTCGTTTTCTGTTATCTCTTTTGGGGTTAAATTATTTACTACTATATTTGTATAAAATTCGTTAAATGCTTCTTTTAGTATACTTGATAAGGTCTGATTTAAATCGTTCCACGTTCTCCACATGAGCCACATGCTATATTTTATATATAATTTTAAAAATTTATTCATATAATGAGTTGTCATTGACGAAGATGAACCGTCAAATAGTATAGGAATTATTTTTCCTCTTATAAAATTATTATTATTTTCTTTTTCATCATAGAACCACAAAGATGTTTTATGATGATCAGTCCAAACCACAAATTCAGACTTTGCTGCTATTTTATATAAATTCTCTATTGTATCTTTAGTAAAAGAAGTATCTGTTATAAACACTATTTTACCATCTGGTACTTTATCTATTGGAAAATCTAAAGGATAATTTATATTTAGAAACAATTTTGGATTATCTAAATTAATAATAGAATTTTTTTCTTCTGATTTCATATCATTATCATAATATATCTTATCTACACCTATAACAGCATCTAACATATTAACCATTGATGCATATCCATCAGAATCAGTATGGCTGATGAAGAATAATTGATCAAGATCTTTAGATAGTTCAGATAGTTCTTTCAATTTATAAATTCCCTCCAATATTTTTATTATATTAATATAATTATATATATTTATAAATAATTATATATAGAAAAGAGGGTACTCTTTATGAGTACCCTCTAAACTATGTGTCAACAATTATAGTTAATCACAATCCAGGTAACTGCATTAGGGCTGATAAGGAGCGTTTGCAGTGTAGTCGTTGTAGTCACTAGTTCCAATAGGATTGGTGTTAGCAACTGCAGAACGAAGTCCGGTGGGATTCAGTATCTGGAGACGACCCTGAACAGGCTGATACTCAACAGTCTTGAATCTCTCAAATGCATGGATTGCGGGGAGTGCAGGATTCTTAGCGTTGCGGATTTCATTGCTGACGTACATCTGATAATCGTAAATACGATATACAATACGATCAGTATTCTTCGGGCAAAGGACAACGATCATGTTGTTGTTGTCACGAAGCTTATCACTTGCTATGAACTGATATACACGCTTGTCACTGGTAACTACAGTCTTAGTGAAATCAAGATCTGCAGGACCAATGCTATCAGGAGTCTGATAAGTATACTCAGTAGGAGTGATCTTACGAATGAGGTCGGGACGACCAAAGACGCTGATAGTCATGTTGGGATCATTGAGTACCTGGAGCAGGTAAGTAACATGAGTATCAAGAGCATCCATAAAGGTCTTACGACGCCACTCGACATGATCAAGAGCATAACCGGCACGAGGAGCAAAGTCGAAAGTACCAGCAAGCTTCTGGGTTGCAGGAATATGCATGAAGGACTCGTCAAGGAAAGCCTTGATCTTGTCATCCTTGTAGTTTCCAAGAACACTCTTTACAAGAGAGAGGATCTTGGAGAGCTGATTTACCTGATAGAGGGCAGAGATATCCTTAACCTCTTCAGGGCTTACGGTGGTGTTGATGGGAATAGCTTCAGGAATCTCAACGATATCAGTACGAACCTTCCAGCTTACAGAGCAAGTGGGAAGATTTGCACTAGAAGTATCAAGGCGAGCCTTTAGCTTAACCTTTGTGATTGCACTGTTAGTAGAAGCAAGAATAAACATATTCTTCTTTACATAACCAGCAATAACATCATTCTTCTCCTGCTTTGCATTTAAGCTATCATAATACTCAAGATGATAGCCTTCCATGATCTGACGATCATATTCACCATATGCAGGGGTGAACTTCATGTTTACAGGATACCAAAGGTCCTTGGATCCTGCAGGTACAGTAGTTCCATCTACATAGGTTCCATCAGGCAGATAATCACCTACACGATAGTAAACGCCAGGAACATAGACTTCAGAGATATAGCTCTCAATAGAGATATTGTCTCCATGAGCACCACCAATAGCAGTAACACAAAGAGGAGTTCCATGGCCATCGGCAACGACAGCAGTTCCGCCTACCTTGATCTTGCTATTAGTATTAGCAATGTTCTCAGCTTCGGTCAGATTCAGAGTGATCTCAATTTCTGTAAAAGGAGCAGTGCTATCAATTGCAGAGGTAAGCTTATACTGTTCCTTATAGAAATCAATCTCTTCACCACTGGGAGTAGTGAGTATACGCTGCTCCATGGAAATGGTGAACTTGGGTTCACGTGCGACAAACTTAGGAATACCACCGTTGTCGAACACGTTGTTCATCATGATGTTCTTGTGAATGGGGAAAGTCATACCAATGACAGGGTTTACAGAACCAAGAGAAGCATTCTCTAAGATGGCCTCACGGTCATTTAGATACATCTCTTCTGCATCCTCACAAAGGTCTTCAAATTCCTCATGAGACATGATACCGGCCTCTACTTCAGGCTGATAAAGCTGAGCAGTGCCTTCTACAAAGTAGTTGCGCAGAGCATTATCAGTGCTCTTAAGCATCATTGCCTTGTAGGGCTCTGAGAACAGGTCAATACCAGCTTCGTGAAGCATAGACTCACAAAGATTCTTATACTCTTCAGCATACTTACGAATAGGATCCTTGGAATAACCACGACCCATATTCATAGTGCTAGCACGATTACCAACACTAGGCATAATGTTTTTTCTCCCTTCGAAATAATAATTTAAAATAATCCTAAGACTATATATTTAGTCAAAGTTTTACTAATATGTTTGAATTTAAGTACTTAAATTATATCATTTATTATCATCTTTTGGGTTAATTTCGTTTAAAATCACTGCTATACCTTCTAAAATAGAGTAGCATTGCTTATAATATATTAAATTTTCTATATAAGACTTACTATCATATATAAAAGTAAGATAATCTACTATTCTATCTTTTAATTCTTCCATTTTATTTGATATAAATTCAGATATTTTTATTATAAGCTCATTTTTATTAATAAAAACAATTCTATTAAGAATTACATTACATGTATCATATAATATAAACAAATCTTGTTTTAATTTTCTATCTCTTGCAGCTATTTCTGCAGATGATAAATTTGAAAATACATTATTATCTATTAACTGAATATCAGAAGGCTCTTCTTGAGGAATAGCTTCTTCCATTCCCTCTTCTGCTCCAATATTAGGATTCTCTTCTGGATCTTGTTGTAAATAATCATCATCTATTTGTATATCATCTGGATTTTGCTCATTTTGATCTTGATTATTATAAGGGTCTAATTGTGTATTATCAATATCATTATTTGCAATCAGCTCATCTATATTATCTTCTGGAGCCTCATGAATATATCTATTTATAATAGACATAATTTTATTTTCCTTTCTATAATAATAAAAATTATATTTCTTATTATAAAGATGTTGAATAAAAAAGAAGATAGTGTAATTCTACACTATCTTCAATTCATTATATTAATCTTTTAATCATAAGGATCTACTTGTCTAAATGGTAGACCATGTTTAATATAATAAGCATCAGTTCCTGGTTTTGGCTCTTCGTTACCATATTTATCTACACCATAAATATATTTAGTATCTTTATCTTCTATATTATCTAATTCTTTATCAAAATCTTTAAAAGAAATAACTTCTCCATTTTTTATTTTATTTTTAATTTTTGTTTTCATATCATTTTGTTTAAAAATCTTAGGTTGTTTAAAAATCTTAGGAAATTTATTATCTTCAGGATGTTCCTTTTTATATTTCTCTAATTCTTTTGATACACTATATTCTTCACCTTTATTAATTTTATCTTTTATTTTATCTAGATATCCCTCATTAATAACTATAGGATTTTTAGAACTATGTACTATCATTATATTATAAACCTCATTTCATCATAATATAAAGTATTACTATTTTGTTCAATCTATACAAAAAAAACGATTTTATATCAATAATAAATAATAAATAAATAATATAAGAATTATTTTTTGTTAATAAATACATTTAAATAATATATATAAGTGTATATATAATATAGTATTATATTATATAAAGTAAAGGAGTATAAATATGTATATAATAGAAGCTAGTGAAAATCCATTAAAAATTAATAATACTAAAAGTAATAAAACTAATACTAATCTTGATCCGTTATTAAAAAAAATCTTATCAGAAAAAATTAAAGATAAAATAAGTAAAGATGAGGTTATTAGTTTAAAAGATCTCGACGAACAGCCAAATACATCTAGAAAAAAACCTATAGTAAGTTTTGATAAATATGGTAATGAAGAACCTAATCCTGGTACAGATGCTTATTATATCAAACATGGTCTTCCGTTTAAAGAACTAGATCCTTATGATTAATATATAAAAATATAAAGAGGTAATCTATATAGATTACCTCTTTATATATAATTACTCGTTAAGAAGAGTATTAAGAGCTTCAATTAAAATACAAGCAGCTTCATGCTTAGCTGTAGTATCATATTTTTTAGTTCTCTCATTGATTCTATCATGCATATCTTTGTTTTTTGGTGATTTCTTTTCAAATTTTCCACTCCCACTAATAGTTGGGTTATGCAATATATCTCCTAAACTTTGTAATTCCCTATTTCTATTATTAGTAATTATTTTATCATAATCATCATATTTTGGATTCAATTTTCTACCCAAACTATCAATCCCAGTTTTATATCGTTCTAAATAATCATTATCTATATATATAATATCTTTCAATTTTCTTTTTAATTCGTTTAACTTACCTGGATCCTTCCCATAAAGTTTTATTTTTTCCTCTTCTTTTTCAATTTGTTTTTCTAAATCATCACGTTTCTTTTGTATTAAATCAGCTTGTCTATATTGCCATCTTTCTGATTCGTTAATATTAGAAATATTAGATAATACACTCTCTACTAATTCTAATGCTTCATTACTAGGCATAATTATATTTATACTCCTTTATTTTTATTATATAATTACTCATTAAGAAGAGTATTAAGAGCTTCTATTAATATAGATGCAGCTTCTTGTTTTAATTTTAATTTTTCTTTTTTATATTCATCATTTGCTTTTTCTCTTTCT